>Ga0079224_100014024_pt1 | contig 11185 bp, 12 predicted proteins | sample Stecom2015_FD_80414 | JGI IMG/M metagenome (GOLD analysis project Ga0079224, IMG submission 80414) | Agricultural soil microbial communities from Utah to study Nitrogen management - Steer compost 2015 | ecosystem: Environmental > Terrestrial > Soil > Agricultural land | place: USA: Utah...
CGGCATGGTCACCAAGGAATGGGCCGCCATCCACAGGAAGCACCACGCGAAGTGCGAGACCGCCGAGGATCCCCACAGCCCGCAGATCTATGGCATCAATCGCGTCCTCTGGCTCGGGGTGTTCCTCTACGTCAAGGAGTCGTTCAACCGCGAGACGCTGGAGCGCTACGGCCACGGCACGCCCGACGACTGGATGGAGCGCAACGTCTACACGAAGTGCGCCGTCTACGGCGTGATCCTCATGCTCGCCATCGATCTTCTCGTCTTCGGCATCGTCCCGGGGGCGCTCATCTGGCTCACGCAGATCGCCTGGATTCCGTTCTGGGCCGCCGGCGTGATCAACGGCGTGGGCCATTACTTCGGCTACCGCAACTACGACGTCGCCGATGCGAGCACCAACATCATCCCCATCGGCATCCTGATCGGCGGCGAGGAACTGCACAACAATCACCACGCCTTCGCCTCTTCCGCCAAGCTTTCCTCCAAGTGGTACGAGTTCGACATCGGCTGGATGTACATCCGCCTCCTGGAGATGCTCGGGCTCGCGACCGTGAAGAAGGTGGCGCCCAGGCCGCGGTTCGCGCAGCCGAAGCCGGCGGCGGACCTCGACACGCTGCACGCGGTCATCGCCAACCGCTACGACGTGCTTTCGCGATACGCCAAGTCGGCCAAGCAGACCTACGTGGAAGAGCTGCGCCGCCTGCGGCGCTGGTCGCCGCGCGATGCCGAGGTGCTGCGGTCGCTGAAGCGGGCGCTGGTCAAGGGGCACGAAGTCGCCGGCGCCGAGCGCGCGCACCTCGCCCAGGCGCTCAAGAGCTCGCGGCCGCTCGCCACCGTGGTGGCCATGCGGCAGGAGCTTTCGGCGTTGTGGGAGCGCTCCACGGCTTCCAAGGAGCAGCTGCTCAAGCAGCTGCAGGACTGGTGCCACCGGGCGGAGGCGAGCGGCATCGCCTCGCTCGTCGACTTCTCCTACCGGCTGCGCTCGTACGCGTAGGCGTAGCAGCCGCCCCAACGAAAAAAGCCCGCACGCGCGGGCTTTTTCTTTTCCGGCAAGGCGCCGGCTACGTCAGCTTCGTATCCGCTACTTCAGCTTCGTTTCCTTGTAGATCACGTGCTTGCGCGCCTTGGGGTCGTACTTCTTGATCTCGAGCTTGTCGGGCGTGGTCCGCTTGTTCTTGGTGGTCGTGTAGAAGTGGCCCGTGCCGGCGGAAGACTCGAGCTTGATCTTTTCGCGCATGGTCTGGCTCCTGTTGCCTGTTCAGCCCTGCCTTTTTACCCCTTGACCCGCGACTTGCGGGCCTTGATTTCGTCGAGCACCGCCTCGACGCCGAGCTTGTCGATCCGGCGCAGGCCCGCCGCCGAGACGCGCAGCCGGACCCAGCGGCTCTGGCTTTCGACCCAGAAGCGGCGGTAGTGGAGGTTGGGCTCGAACGTGCGCAGCGTCTTGTTGTTGGCGTGCGAAACGTAGTGGCCCTTCATCGGCTTCTTGCCGGTGACCTGACAGACGCGGGGCATTGCTCGACTCCGGGGAACCTTGAAAAGCCGCGCATTATACCGGGAAAACCTGCCGGCGAAACCCGGCCGGAGGCACGGTCGGACGCCGCCCAAAGGCCCCTATAGCAGCCCGCGCTCGGCGAAGGAGAGCGCCTGCGGGCCCGCGACGATGAAGTGGTCGAGCACCCGCACGTCCACGAGGGAAAGCGCGTCCCTGAGATTGCGGGTGAGGAGCTCGTCCGCCTGGCTGGGCTGGGCAACGCCGGAGGGATGATTGTGCGCGAAGATGACCGCCGCGGCGTTCACCGCAAGGGCGGCCTTGACCACTTCTCGCGGGTAGACGCTGGTCTGCGTGAGCGTGCCGCGAAAGAGCTCCTCGCATTTCGTCACGCGGTGCTGCGCGTCGAGCCAGAGGCAGACGAAAACCTCGTGCGGCCTGCTGCCGAGGGCGAGCCGCAGGTAGTCGCGCACCGCGGCCGGCGAGGTGAGTGCGGCTCCCGACGCCAGCCGCTGGCGGAGCGAGCGCTTGGCGAGCTCGAGGGCTGCGCCGAGCTGCGCCGCCTTCGCGATGCCGAGCCCTTTGACCTGCGCCAGCTCGACGGCCGACTGCTCGCAGCGGGCGAGCAGTCCGGCCACGTCACCGAACTGGTCGAGGACTTCGCGCGCGAGATCGACGGCGCTCTTGCCCCTGGTTCCGCTCCGTAGCAGGACCGCGAGCAGCTCGGCGTCGCTCAGCAGGGCCGCGCCCTCGGCGATGAGCCGCTCGCGAGGCCTCAGCGCGCTCGGCCAGTCGGAAATGGCCATGCAGTCCCCCCTTACCGGTATCCCTTACAATCCAATCCCTTTAACGGCCGCCGCCGCCCACGGATGACGTTGAACGCAAAGAAAATTCTGCTCGGCCTGACGGGCGGCATCGCCGCCTACAAGTCGGCGGAGCTCGTCCGGCGGCTCACCCGGGCGGGTGCGGATGTGCGCGTGGTCATGACCGAGGCCGCCTGCCGGTTCGTCACGCCGGTGACGCTGCAGGCGCTTTCGGGGCAGCGCGTGTGGACCGACCTCTGGGACCCTGCGGTGCCCGACAACATGGGCCACATCGAGCTTTCGCGGGATCGTGACCTCATCCTGGTCGCCCCCGCCTCGGCGGACTTCCTCGCCAAGCTCGCCCACGGGCTCGCCGACGATCTGCTCTCGACGCTGTGCGTCGCGCGCCGCTGCCCCCTGATGGTGGCGCCGGCCATGAACGTGGAGATGTGGCAGAACGCGGCCACCCAGCGCAATGTCCTCGCGCTTTACGAAGACGACGTTCTTTTCGCCGGTCCGGCCGCGGGCGAGCAGGCGTGCGGCGAAACCGGCTTCGGCCGCATGCTCGAGCCGGCGGAGATCCTGGATGAGGTCGAAGCGTTCTTCCAGCCCAAGCGGCTTGCCGGCAAGCGCATCGTCGTCACCGCAGGCCCGACCGAGGAACCCGTGGATCCGGTCCGCATGCTCACGAACGCGAGCTCCGGAAAGATGGGCTACGCGGTCGCCAGGGCGGCCCGGGAGGCGGGTGCCGAGGTCACTCTCGTGAGCGGGCCGGTTGCCCTGCCTGCGCCGCAGGGTATCCGCCGCATCGGCGTGCGAACCGCCGCGGAGATGTTCGAGGCGGTGAAGAAGGCCGTGGAGGACTGCGACGTGTTCGTTTCCGTTGCGGCCGTGTCGGACTACCGGGTGAAGTCCCCTTCTGCACAGAAGCTCAAGAAGGGCGCCGACAAGCGCATCACCCTCGAGCTGGAAGAAAACCCGGACATCCTCGCCTGGGTCGCCGCGCGCCCCAATCCGCCGTTCTGCGTCGGCTTCGCCGCCGAGACCGAGAACCTCTCGCGCTACGCAGCCGAGAAGCGGGCCGCCAAGCGGCTGCCGCTGCTCGCGGCGAACCTCGCGCAGGAGGCGCTCGGCAGCGACCGCAACGCGATCATCCTCTTCGACGATGAAGGCGAGCATCCCCTCGGCCAGGGGCCGAAGATCGAGCTCGCGCGCAAGCTTCTGAGCCACGTGGCCGGCATGCTGGAGAAGCGCCGATGAAAAGGCTGCAGGTCCGCATCCTGGACGAGCGCATGCGCACCGCCCTGCCGCATTATGCGACGCCGGGGGCCGCGGGACTCGACCTTCGCGCCTGCCTCGACGCGCCGCTCACCCTGCAGCCGGGCGAGAGCGCTTTGGTGCCCTCCGGCATTGCGATTCACATCGGCAATCCCGGATATGCCGCCGTGGTGCTTCCGCGCTCGGGGCTCGGCGCGAAGAGCGGGATCGTGCTTGGCAACCTCGTCGGCCTCATCGACTCGGACTACCAGGGCCCGCTCATGATTTCCGTCTGGAACCGCGGTCAGGCGCCTTTCACCATCCAGCCGATGGACCGCATCGCCCAGCTCGTCGTCGTGCCCGTCGTGCAGGTCGAGTTCGACGTGGTCGAGCAATTCGCCCCGAGCGAGCGGGGTGCGGGCGGCTTCGGCAGCACCGGCTCCTAGGGCGCGATGCGCTGGCGCGTCCTTTTTTTCGCATGGCTGCTGGGGTCAGCCGGGGGATCGATCGCCGGGACGGAAGCGGCAGACCTCGAGCGCGGCAGGCGCATCGTGTCAGGGAGCTGCTTTCTCTGCCACGGCATGCACGGGGAAGCGGCGAGCGAGCTCTCGCCGCGCCTCGCGGGGCAGAACGCCGCGTACCTCGCCAAGCAGCTCGCCAACTTCAAGAGCGGCGAGCGCGAGTCGAGCGCCATGCGGCCGATGGTGGCCAGCCTGACGCCCGGCGACATGCGTGCGGTCGCCCTCTACTTCAGCCGGCAGCGGGCCGAACCGCACGTAGCCGTCGACGCCGGCCTCGCGGCGCGAGGCAGGGACATCTACGAGAAGGGCGGCAGCGCAGCCGAGGTGGCCGCCTGCTCCGGCTGTCATGGCGAGCGCGCGCAGGGCTCCGAAAGCGTGCCTCGCCTCGCCGGGCAGTTCCCCGCCTACGTCGCGACGCAGCTGCGCAATTTCGGAGCGAGAAAGCGCACCAACGACAACGCCGTCATGCACGCCGTTGCGGCGCACATGACGGCGCAGGAAGTGGAGGCGGTCGCCGCCTTCGTAGGCTCGCTCGACTGATCGCTCAGGCGAGCATGTCGGCCCAGATGTTCTGGGCCCACGCCCACGCGTACTTGCCTTCCAGGTCGTTGCGCGCGGCGGAGACGCCGCCCGCGCCCTTGACCGGGACGATGGTCGACTGCGCGGCGTCCCATTGGTGGACGGACGCGACGTGGATGACCTCCGTGTCGGAGACGTAGCTGTAACAGGTGTTCGTCATCACGGGGTTGGGGTTTGGCTCGCGGCCGCTCATGAGCGCGATCACGGCGGCGGCGCAGACCTTCGCCTCGGAGTTCGTCATGTGCCCCGATTTGGGCATGCCCGGCGCGGAGAGGGTCGCATCGCCAAGGACATGGATGCCCTTCGCCACCTTCGACTCGCAGGTGCGCCAATCCACGTCGCACCACCGCTTGTTGTGCGTGATGAGGCCGGCCTTCATCGCGATGTCGCCCGCCCGGTGGGGCGGCACGACATTCAGGACGTCGCCCTTCACCGTGTCGAACTCGGTGCGCACGGACATGGAAGCCCCGTCCACCTCGACGACCCTGGCGTTGCCCCGGTACTCGATCATCCCGGGATAGAGCTCCTGCCAGGCGCGCTTGAAGAGCGGCCCCTTGGAAGTGACGTCCGGGTTCGCGTCCAGGATCAGCACCTTCGATCGCGGCTTGGCCTTCCTGAAGTAGCTCGCGACCTGGCTCGCCCGCTCGTACGGCCCCGGCGGGCAGCGATACGGGGCCATCGGAATGGACAGGACGTAGACGCCGCCGTCCCTCATGGCCTCGAGCTGCCGGCGAAGGCCCGTCGTCTGCTCGCCCGCCTTCCAGGCGTGCAGGATTTTCGGCTGGGCGGCCTGATAGCCCTCGATTTCCTCGAAAGTGAAGTCGATGCCCGGCGAGACGATCAGCCGGTCGTACGGCACGTCGCCGCCGCGCTGCAGGCGGACCGTTTTCTTGCCGGCATCGATCGCCGTCACCTCGTCGTGCACCACCTGCACGCCGTGCCGGCGAAGCCCGTCGTAGCTGCGCCGGATGTCCTCGATGGTGCGGCTGCCGCCGATGACCAGGTTGGACATGGGGCAGGAGGTGAAGAGATTCGAGCGCTCGACCATGACCACTTCGATCCCGGGATCCCAGAGACGAAGGTACTTGGCGGCCGTCGCGCCGCCGTAGCCGCCGCCCACCACCACCACGCGGCCCTTGGCGCCCCCGCCGCCGAGCCCGGCGCACGCGGAAAGCGAAAGCGCGCCGGCTGCGCCGGCGAGCTGGAGAAATTGCCTTCTGCTCAGCCTGTTCATCGTTATTTCCTCTGCGCGGCGAAGTAGCCGGCGATGAGATCGATCTGCTCGTCCGTGAATCCCTTCGAGATCTGATGCATGACGGTCGCCGGCCTCTGGCCGCTGCGGAACGCCTTGAACTTGCGCACCATTTCGTCCTTCGGCATGCCCGCCAGGGGCTCCATCCCGCCGACGCTGCGTCCATCGGTGCCGTGACAGTTCGCGCAGGTCGCCGCCAGGCTTCGCGCCACGGTGGCGTCCTGCGCGCAGACGCCGAGCGGCGCCGCCGCCAGCGCCGCCGCAAGCAACAACACTCGCTTCATTTGCCGCTCCTTCTGTGGTGAATCCCGGAGCAGTCTCTGCCCGGCTCCACGGAGCGTCAAGCGCAGCCACGGGCGACTCGGGCCTCGGAGGCGTCCGCGATGGCGAAAACTTGATCGGCAACAAAAAAGGGCCGCATTCGCGGCCCTTTCTTGCTGCCGAGGCGTGCCGGCTATGCGACGGGCGCCGGCTCCTCCTCGAACTTGAGCACGACCTTGTCGCCCTCGGCGAGATCGATGGTCACCTTGCCGCCGTGCTGCAGCTTGCCGAAGAGCAGCTCGTCGGCGAGCGCCCGGCGGATGGTGTCCTGGATGAGCCGCGCCATGGGCCGCGCCCCCATGAGCGGGTCGAAGCCCTTCTTGGCGAGGTGCTCCTTGAGCGCGGTGGTGAAGCTCGCTTCCACCTTCTTCTCGGCGAGCTGCTCGTCGAGCTGCATGAGGAACTTGTCGACCACCCGCAGGATGATCTCGTGGTCGAGCGGCCGGAAGGAGATGATGGCGTCGAGCCGGTTGCGGAACTCCGGCGTGAACATCCGCTTGATCGCCTCCATCTCGTCGCCCACCTGCTTGCTGACGGTGAAGCCCATCGCGTTCTTGGCGAGCGACTCGGCGCCCGCGTTCGTGGTCATGACGATGACCACGTTGCGGAAGTCGGCCTTGCGCCCGTTGTTGTCGGTGAGCGTGCCGTGGTCCATGACCTGCAGCAGGATGTTGAAGATGTCCGGATGCGCCTTCTCGATCTCGTCGAGGAGCAGCACCGAGTACGGCTTCTTGGTGATGGCCTCGGTGAGAAGCCCGCCCTGCTCGAAGCCGACGTATCCCGGCGGCGCGCCGATGAGGCGCGAGACCGCGTGCCGCTCCATGTACTCCGACATGTCGAAGCGGATGAGCTCGATGCCCATGCAGTAGGCGAGCTGGCGCGCCACCTCGGTCTTGCCGACCCCGGTGGGGCCGGAGAAGAGGAAGCTGCCGATCGGCTTCTGCGGGTTGCCAAGGCCCGAGCGCGCCATCTTGATGGCCGCGGCGAGCGCCTCGATGGCGGCGTCCTGCCCGAACACCACGGACTTCAGGTCGCGGTCGAGGTTGGCGAGCGCGCTGCGGTCGTCCGTGGACACGGTGCGCGGCGGGATGCGGGCGATCTTGGCGATGATCTCCTCGATCTCGCCCTTGCCGATGACCTTCTTCTGCTTCGCCTTCGGCGCGATGCGCTGCGCGGCCCCCGCCTCGTCGATGACGTCGATGGCCTTGTCGGGCAGATGGCGGTCGTTGATGTAGCGGGCCGAGAGCTCGGCGGCCGTGGTGAGCGCGTTGGCCGTGTACTTCACGCTGTGGTGCGCCTCGAAGCGCGTCTTCAGGCCCTTCAGGATCTCGACCGTCTCGTCGACCGACGGCTCCACCACGTCGATCTTCTGGAAGCGCCGGGAGAGCGCGTGGTCCTTCTCGAACACGCCGCGGTACTCGTTGTAGGTCGTGGCGCCGATGCACTTCAGCTGCCCCGTGGAGAGCACCGGCTTCAGCAGGTTGGACGCGTCGAGCGTGCCGCCGGAGGCGGCGCCGGCGCCGATCACCGTGTGGATCTCGTCGATGAAGAGGATCGCGTTCGGGTTGTCGACGAGCTGCTTGAGCACCGCCTTCAGGCGCTGCTCGAAGTCGCCGCGGTACTTCGTCCCGGCGAGGAGGGCGCCCATGTCGAGCGCGTACACGGTGCACTTGGCGAGGAGGTCCGGAACGTTGCCCTCCACGATGCGCCGCGCGAGGCCCTCGGCGATCGCCGTCTTGCCCACGCCGGCCTCGCCGACGAGCAGCGGGTTGTTCTTGCGCCGGCGGCAGAGGGTCTGCACCACGCGCTCGAGCTCCTTGTCCCGGCCGATGAGCGGGTCGATCTTGCCGGCGAGCGCCAGCGCGTTCAGGTTCTGGGTGTAGTTGTCGAGCGGGCTGTTGGACGTCTCGGCCTGGCCTTCCTGGTCGGCGTCCTGCTCGGTCTTGCCCTGGGTCGCGGTCGGCGTCTTGGTGATCCCGTGCGAGATGTAGTTGACGACGTCGAGCCGCGCGATGCCCTGCTGCTGCAGGAAGTAGACGGCGTGCGAGTCCTTCTCGCCGAAGATGGCGACGAGCACGTTGGCGCCGGTCACCTCCTTCTTGCCCGAGGACTGGACGTGCAGGATGGCGCGCTGGATGACGCGCTGGAAGCCCAGGGTGGGCTGCGTGTCGACCTCGCGGTCGGCGGCGATGCGGGGCGTCTGCTCGGCGATGTGCTGCGTCAGGTTCTTGCGCAGCTCGTCCATGTTCGCGCCGCAGGCGCGCAGCACCTCGGCGGCCGTGGGGTTGTCGAGCAGCGCGAGGAGCAGGTGCTCCACGGTGATGAACTCGTGGCGCTTCTGGCGCGCCTCCACGAACGCCATGTGCAGGCTGACTTCGAGCTCCTGGGCGATCATTCCTTTCCTTTCTGCCTCTTCGCTGCCGTTGCTACGTCTCTTCCATCACGCACTGTAGCGGATGCTGGTGCTTCCGGGAGTATGCCGCGACTTGCTGCACCTTGGTGCTCGCCACGTCGCGGGGATACACCCCGCACACGCCGATGCCCTCACGGTGCACCTTGAGCATGATCTGGGTCGCGCGCTCCCGGGTCATGCCGAAAAACTTCTGCAGGACCACGACCACGAACTCCATGGGGGTGTAGTCGTCGTTCAGCAGCATCACCTTGAACATCGGCGGAGGCTTCAGCTTGGCCCGCTGGGCCTCCAGAATGGTGTCGTCCTTGAACTGCCCCATGCGGCTTGATCACGCGCCTTCCTGGCCCCCGCTGGTGGGACAAATCCGCGGCAGGACCGTTCCCTTCGCCTTGGCCTGCGGAGCGCCTGCCGTGCGGGCCCCTGAGCAGGAGTCGTCCATATCTCGTGCATCACATCCTAGCCAATCGAGGGTGGCGGTGCAATGCGCCGCGACGCGGGAACCCGTGCTTTTTCACGGTCTTGCAGCCGCCTTCGGCGCTCGGCGGCGAGCCGGTGACGGCTCTTGACGACACCCCACCGGACGCGTAAAAGGGCGGCGTGTTTGGATTCAGGCTGTCTGTTTCGCCAGAGGGCTGACTCTCAGGGTGGCAACTTCGGGGCGGCGGGGTCGTGGAGTTCCAGGCATGGCTCGGGTCACAAGACGCCCGGCGCTCATTAACGAAAGAGGGAGAGGCAGCAGATGGCAACAGGCACGGTGAAGTGGTTCAACGACGCGAAAGGCTACGGGTTCATCACGCCGGATGACGGCAGCGAGGACCTCTTCGCGCACTTTTCGGCAATCAACATGTCGGGCTTCAAGACCCTCAAGGAAGGGCAGAAGGTGAGCTTCGACGTGGTGCAGGGGCCGAAAGGAAAACAGGCCTCGAACATCCAGAAGAGCGGCTGAGGCGGCCGCCTTCAACTGAAAGGCCGCCCGAGGGCGGCCTTTTTTATGGGGTATCGACCTACTTCGATCCCCAGGGCTTGATCGCTTCCTTCAGCTTCTTGTACCCCTCGAGGTAGCGGGGGCGCTGGCCCGAGTACACCCGGTCGAAGATGGCGAGCTGCTCGTCCAGCCACCGGGCGAGGGCCTCGTTGCCCGGGTTGGCCGCCTTGTACGCCTGGTTGATCAGGACGAAGTGGATGCGGGGGTCGTAGGGCTGCTTGGTCCCGCCCTCGGTCTCGTCGCCCTTCAGCAGGCGAAGGAGCATGGCGTCCGCGGAGCCGAGCGTCTGCTCGTAGATCGGCTCGCCCACCATGCGGTACATCACGCTCGTCATGTCCTTGCCGCTGCCCATGGTGAACCCCATGTCGGCCCACAGCTTCTTCATGTCGGTCCCGGGGCTCGCCCTGTCGAGCACCATCTGGCCCCAGGCGCGCAGCGCGTCGGGCGCGTCGGCCATCAGGTCGGTGAGCCGGTCGCCGTCGAGGTCCGTCGCGTAGATCACGACTTTCTTCTGCTGCATCATGTCGTGCAGCAGGACGCCGAAGTTGGTGTCGGAGATGTGCTCGTAGATCTCCCCGCCCCAGCTTTCCATCCCGGCCTTGAAGTCCTTGGGCAGCAGGGCGACGATGGCGTCGACGTTGTCCTTGTGCTCCTCGTAGGCGTCCACCGAATAGCGGCGCTTGAGCTCGAACCGGGTGCCTTTCATGAGCCAGCGCAGGATGCCGGCATTGACGGCATCCTCCTGCGCCTGGGTCGGCTTGGTCGCGACGCGGCCGATCTGCCCGGTCTCGTGCACCATCTTGAGGAAGAGCCGCGCGGCATACGCCATGCGGACCCCGGGGGTATTCATCTCGGAGTGGATGTTGCCCGTGGCCCGGTCCACCGCGAACTTCTTCTTGTCCTGCGAGTAGGGCAGGCCGGGCATGAAGCGGATGCACGTGATGGTGCCGTAGGGGCGCACGTTGCAATAGACGCCGGCGGCCGTGCGCAGGGGCGCATTGGCCGACTTGCCGTTCACCACCACCTTCTTCCCGTTCTCGTTCACGAGGAAGTCGCCGGCGGTGGACCACTTGAGCGCCGTGTACTCGAGCTTGCCGAACCAGTCGAGCGAGACGAGCTTCGTGTCGTGGCGGAACTGCGCCATCATCGGCACCCCGAGGAAGGGCAGGCCGAGCACGTCGAGCGCCATCAGGGTGCCGTTCAGGGCGAACATGTCCGTGAAGGCGTGGGCGACCGGCTTCACGCCTCCGGCCGTGCTGCCGCCCTCCCAGATGATCGCGTCGGGATGTCCCCGCGGCTTCACATTGGAGCGCTTGAAGATGCTGTCCAGCAGCTTGAAAAGGTCGCCGTTCTGCTCTTCCTGCGCGATCTTCAGCAAATCGAGAGTCATCGGAAAGCCTTGAAAGTTCGGGTGAGGGGCAAAGGAAGGGCCCGAATTATATAAAACCCGCCTCGGCTTTCCCTCGCCCGGCTTCGTCCCGTGTCAACCGCGGTCGTGCGCGAGCGTTATTGGGAGCGGGCGAAGCCGATCCCCGGCCCAGTCCGACGGAAGTCCCCAAGGA
>Ga0079224_100014025_pt1 | contig 11185 bp, 7 predicted proteins | sample Stecom2015_FD_80414 | JGI IMG/M metagenome (GOLD analysis project Ga0079224, IMG submission 80414) | Agricultural soil microbial communities from Utah to study Nitrogen management - Steer compost 2015 | ecosystem: Environmental > Terrestrial > Soil > Agricultural land | place: USA: Utah...
GTCGGCCACCTGGCTGGTGGCGCTCGCGGCACTGGGCCTGTCCGCAACCGCGACCGCCCAGGGGTTCTACGTGGGTGCCTCCGCGCAGCAGTCGCGATTCGACGCGGATGACTTCGACATCGACGACGTGGACGACGAGGACACGGGCTGGAAGATCTTCGCCGGCTTCCGCCCCGTCCCCAACTTCGGGCTCGAGGCCGCCTACACGCACTTCGGCAAGGCACAGGCCCCTTCCGTGGCCGTGGGTGGCCCGCTCGAGGCCAAGGCCGAGGCCTTCTCCCTGTTCGGCGTGGCCCTGATGCCGGTGGGGCCGGTGGACCTGTTCCTGAAGGCAGGCGCCTCGCGCCTGGAATCCAAGGGCAGTGTGGGCGCGGTGTTCTTCGACGACGACGAAATCGAGTTCGCCTATGGCGCGGGCGTGCAGTTCAACCTGGGGCCGCTCGGCCTGCGGGCGGAGTACGAGAAATTCGACACCGACGTCATCGGCGACCTCGACGTGATCTCGGCGGGCGTGGTGTTCACGTTCATGCCGCGCGAGTAGCAGGACGGCCGGTCATGCCGCGCAGTCCGCCGCGGCATGACCGGCCCCGGATGACGATGTCCGCCACGTGCTGGCCTTCAGCCCCCCGCTCCGAGGGCGCCGCGGATCAGCTTCTTCATTTCCTCGCCGACGACGTTGTCGCGCCCGCCGGCATTGTTCTCCAGCGCGTCGAGCACGGTCTTGCCGGCGTCATCGACGATATCCAGCCGCGCGCCCCTGTCGATGAGGAACTTCGCCACGCGCACCCAGTCCTGGCTGATGGCGCCGAAGAGGGCGGTCTGGCCCTGGCGGTTGGTCATCGAACTCGGCCGGGCAATGATGGCGGTGCGGCTGCTGGTGTCGGTGATGCGCGCGTTCACGTCGGCACCGGCGTCGATCAGCATGCCGATGACGGCGATGGCATTGTCCTGCGGGTCGCCGATGGCGATCGGGCCCTGGCCGCCCTGCTGCAGGCCGCGCGAGGCGCCAATGGCGGCCGCCGCCATCAGCGGCGTCACGCCCATCACGTTGGGCAGCTCGGGCAGCGCGCCATGGTCCAGCAGCAGCCTCACCGCCTCGCGATCCACCGACAGCGCGGCGCGCAGCAGCGGCGTGCAGCCGGTGGTGATCAGGTCGTCGGTGAAGCGGCCGCGGAATGGCCGATGCATGTTGAGCTGCGTGTTCGGGTCCACGCCCATCTCGAGCAACCGGCGCATCACCTGCAGCGCGCTGTTCACGGGCGCGGGCCGGGGCGCATCGGTGAAACCGACGCCACTGATGCCCTCTTCGGCAGTGCCCTGGGCGCCCGGCGCGGACACGGGCGGACCACCCCGTCCGGCAACGCCCCGGGTACGCATGTCGGCCGTCAGGTACAGCGCCGTGCGTCCCCACCAGTCGGACAGGTGCGGGTTGGCACCGCGATCCAGAAGGTAGTTCGCGATGGCGTAATTGTTGTTGTCGATGGCGTTCATCAGCGGCGTCACGCCCTCGGGCGTGGGCCGGTCGACGTCAGCGCCGGCGTCGAGCAGCAGCCGGACGCATTCCAGGCACCCGAAGCGCGTGGCGAACAGCAGCGGCGTGAGTCCACCGGTGTTGCGGTACTGGGCGCGCGGCTCGGAGGTGATCTGGTTGCCCCAGTCGTTGGCGGCGGCGCGCGTGTCGACCTCCGCCCCATGGCGGATCAGCAGCTCCACCACCTCGGGGCTGTTGGCGGCTACGGCCCACATCAGCGCGGTCTGCTCGCGATACTTCTCGCGCTCGTTGACGCGCGCTCCGGCCTTCAGCAGCTTCTCGGCAATGGGGCGCGAACCCACCCGGGCGGCGATCATCAGCGGCGTCTGGTTGTCGTCGTTGCCGAGGTTCGGATCGGCGCCCGCTCCCAGCAGCATCTCGACCAGCTTCACGTCGGCGACCGAAGCCGCCTCGGACAGCGCGGTGGCACCCAGCACGTTGCGCGCATCCGGATCGGCGCCGCGGGCCAACAGCTCTCGCACCAGCTCATGGTCGACGCGGTGCACCGCCCACATCAGCGCCGTGGAACCGTCGGGAAGCAGCTCGTTGACGTCGGCGCCCGCCCGCAGCGCCTCGATGGCGCCCTGGCGGTCGTCGTCGCGGACCAGCTGGGCGAGGCTGGCGGCGGAAGCAAGGCCGGGAAGCAGCAGCGCGAGCAGGGAAAGCAGCAGTTTCTCGTGTGGCATGGGGACTTTTGCAGCAGAATCGCGGCTATGGTGCTCCGCCCCGGTGCAAAGCTCAACCGCTGGCCAGACGGGACCGATGCCGCTGCGGCACGCGAAACCCCCTGCCGGGCGCCGGCGGAGCACGCGCATGCGCGATGAAGTCACGGGCCGCCACGGAGGCACGGGCCTGGGCGCCAGTGCGCGGCAGCTGCGGGCGATGTTCTCGCAGGCCGCAGTGGGCATCGCCATCGTCGACGAGCGCGGCCGCGTCCTCGACGCCAATGACAAGGCATGCGCCATGCTCGGCTACGGTGCCGACGAACTTCGCGGCAAGACGGTACTGGAACTGACCCACCCCGACGACGTGGAACGCACGCGCGAGCAGATCGCGCGGCTCATCCAGCACGAAGTCACGAGCTATACCATCGAGAAGCGGTACGTGCGCAGGGACGGATCCGCCACCTGGAGCAACACCACCGTCACGCTGCTGCGCGGGCTGCCGGGACAGGGCCACCAGTTCTTCGGCATCCTGCAGCCCCTGGACGACCGCCGGCAGAACGAAGAAATGCGCAACCGCCTCGCCGCCGTGGTCAACTCCTCCGACGACGCCATCATCACCAAGACGCTCGACGGCATCATCACCACGTGGAACCCGGCGGCCGAGCGCATGTACGGATACCGGGCCGACGAGGCCATCGGCCGCCCGGTCATGATGCTGATTCCGGAGGACCACGCCGAGGAGGAGCCGGCCATCCTGCAGCGCCTGCGCCGTGGCGAGCACGTGGACCACTACGAAACCGTGCGCCGCCGCAGGGACGGCACGCTGATCCACGTGTCGCTGTCCGTGTCGCCGCTACGGGACGGCACCGGGCGCGTGATCGGCGCCTCGAAGATCGCGCGCGACATCACCCGCCAGAAACAGCACGAGGCGGCGCTGCGCGATGCCGACCGGCGCAAGGACGAGTTCCTGGCCACGCTGGCGCACGAGCTGCGCAACCCGCTGGCACCGATCCGCCAGGCCGCCGCGCTGGCCGGCGCGCCCGGCGCCAGCGAGGAACAGAAGCGCTGGGGCCATGAAGTGATCGCGCGCCAGGTGCGGCACATGTCCGCGCTGCTCGACGACCTGCTAGACATCGCGCGCATCACGCGCGGCTCGTTCGACCTGCGGCCCGCCTCGACCACGCTCGGCGCCATCGTCGATGCCGCACTGGAGACCGCGCGGCCGACCATCGAGGCGCGCAGGCACTCGCTGCGCGTGGACCTGGAGCATCGCGAGGCCGAACTGGTGGGCGATCCGCTGCGGCTGTCGCAGGTCCTCTCGAACCTGCTGACCAACGCGGCCAAGTACACCGATCCCGGCGGCAACATCGCCGTCCGCGGCAATGCCGGCGACACCCAGGTGGAACTGGCCGTCATCGACGACGGCATCGGCATCGCACCGGAGATGCTTCCCGAAGTGTTCGGGATGTTCACGCAGGTGAAGTCCGCGCGGGCCCGCTCCGACGGCGGCCTGGGCATCGGCCTGGCGCTGGCCAGGGGCCTGGCGGAACTCCACGGCGGCAGCATCGAGGCGCGAAGCGAGGGGCCGGGCCGCGGCAGCGAGTTCATCGTGCGCATCCCGCGCAGGCTTCCCGACGCCTCGACGCAGGCGGAAACGCCGGCCGCCCCCGCGGCGGACTCCGCCTCGCGCACCGTGCTGATCGCCGACGACAACGAGGACGCGGCGCAGACCTTGGCCATGCTGCTGGAGGTCTTCGGCCACCGCGTGGCGGTGGCGCACGACGGCGAGCAGGCGCTGCGCTGCTTCGAGCAGATGCGACCGGAGTTCGCCCTGCTGGACATCGGCATGCCGGGGATGGACGGTTACGAGGTCGCGCGCCGCATCCGCGCGCTGGGTCGCCCCGTGACGCTGGTCGCGCTGACCGGCTGGGGCCAGGCCACGGACAAGGCGCGCGCGATGCAGGCCGGTTTCGACCGCCACTTCACCAAGCCCGTGGATCCCGACCGCATCGTCGAGCTGCTCGCCACGCACTGAGGCCGTCAGCAGCCGGGCCCGCGAATGGCGGCGAGGAGGTCCTCGAATTCCCCGGATTTGAGCACGTAGGCCGCCGCCCCGGCGGATTGCGCCATGCGCACCAGTTCCGGATTGGAATGGCCGCTGTGGATGATGAAGCGCGTGCCGGGAAACTCGCGGCACAGCGCCGGCAGGCGCTTGAGCGCCGAGCCGCCCCGCAGCTCGATGTCGAGCACCGCCACCTGCACCTGGTGCGCGGCGATCAGCGGCGCGACGTCCTCGAGGTTGGCCGTGGTGGCGGCACACTTCAGTCCCGCCACCCCTTCGATCAGCGCCGGCATCACCATGCGCAGGTCGTCATTGTCCTCGGCGATGAGGATGCGCAGGGCCGCCTCGTCGTTTCCTGCCTGGGTTCCTATGACACTTCTCCCGTCCGCAGGCCCTCCGCGGGAGCGCGGCCGGCCAGATACTCCTGCAGCAGTTCCTCGATGCGCCCGGGGTCGGCGGGCTTGGTGAGGTGGACGTCGAAACCCGCGGCACCGGCGCGCTCGATGTCCCCCTTCTGCCCCCAGCCCGTCAGCGCGATCAGCAGCGCATGCCGTCCCCATCCGGTGCCGCGCATGCGGCGCGCCACTTCATAACCGTTGAGATCGGGCATGCCGATGTCCAGCAGGACCGCGTCCGGTTCGTGCTGCCAGCCGGCGCGCAGGGCTTCCTCACCGCTGTGCGCAGCGATCACATGGTGGCCCGCGTTGCGCAAGACCATCGCCAGCGCGGTGGCGGCGTCCTGGTTGTCGTCCACCACCAGCACGGAACCCTTCGGGCCCGCGGCTTCCGGCTCGCCCCTGCCGGCGACCGGCTGCTGCAGCGGCTGGCGAAGGCAATCGGCGGGCAGGCGGATGGTGAAGGTGCTGCCCATGCCGAGGCCGTCGCTGGCCGCCTCCACGGTGCCTCCATGCAGCACGACCAGGCCCTTCACCAGCGCCAGCCCGATGCCCAGTCCGCCCTCGGAGCGGTCGATGGCCGAGTCCACCTGCGAGAACATCTCGAAGATCGTCGGCAGCGCCTCGGGAGGAAGGCCGATGCCGCTGTCGCGCACGCAGAGCGCGACGCCCTCCGGGCCATGCCGTGCCACCAGCTCGATGCGGCCGCCGGCGTCGGTGTACTTGGCGGCGTTGGTCAGCAGGTTCGACAGCGCCTGCGACAGGCGGAGCGGGTCCACGTGGAGGTCGACGGGCGGGTCCTGCACGTCGATGATGAGCTCATGCCGCTTGGCCTCGATCAGCGGCCGGCTGGTCTCCACCGCGGCGCGGACCAGCGCGGCGAGCGACACGCGCTCCTTGCGCAGTTCCAGCCGGCCGCGGGTGATGCGCGAGACCTCCAGCAGGTCGTCCAGCAGCAGCGCCATGCGCGCCACCTGGCGGGCGATGATCTCGCGCGCCATTCTTGCCTGTGCCTCGTCGACGCGGCGCGCGCCCAGGAGGCGTGCCGCGTGGCGGATCGGTGCCAGCGGGTTGCGCAGCTCGTGCGCCAGCGTGGCCAGGAACTCGTCCTTGCGGCGGTCGGCCTCGCGCAGCGCCTCCTCGGTCTTCTTCAGGCGGCTGATGTCGAGGTTGATGCCGGCCCAGCCGGTGATGCGGCCCTCCTCGTCGCGCATCGGCACGCCCTGCGACAGCACGGGGTGGAATCCGCCATCGACGCCGCGGTAGCGGTTCTCGCGGTACCAGAAGCTGCCTGTCTGCACGCAGGCCAGCCAGGCTTCGGTGGTGGCCGCGGCCTCGTCCGGATGCAGCGCGTCGCACCAGCCGAAGCCCGCGCACTGCTCCTGCGTCAGGCCGGTGAGGCGCAGGAAGGAATCGCTGGCGTAGACGTTGCGGCCGCGCGCGTCGCATACCCACACGCCGAAGTCGATGGACTCGCCGATGGCGCGGTACAGCTTCTCGCTGCGCCTGAGTTCGCGCGTGCGCTCCTCGGCCTCATCGAGCACGCTGTTGAAGGCACGCACCACCACCGAGAATTCCTCCACCGGCGTGTCCAGCGCGCGCAGGGTGGGATCGCGCCGGCTGACGATGTCGTCGGCCACCGAGGCCAGCGCCTCCACCGGCCCGGTGATCGCGCGCCGCAGGAACACCGCCAGCAGCAGCGCCACGCCCATCGACAGCAGCAGCATGGCGATGACGATTCCCGAGTAGCCGCGCACGCCGGCCCAGCGGTCATAGTGGGCACCGAGATAGATCACCCCCAGGCGCTCGCCATCCCGCCACACCTCGCGCACCAGCTCCATGCGGCCCTGCCCGAGGCGGGCCACCCCGGTGGGCTCGGGCGCCTGCGCCGGCGGTGGCGGCGCATCCTGCCGCGCATGGCTGGCCAGCAGGCGGCCATCGAAGGTGTACAGCGCGGCCGCGTCGATCCGCGGATTCTGGCCCAGGGCCGACAGGTTGCGCTGCGCCACGGGACTGTCGAAGAACGACAGGGCCGGCGAGGCGAGCTGCGCCATGATGGCCGCCTGCGTGGCCAGTTCGCTGGCGAGGGAGCGCCGGTATCCGGCCAGGTCGCGGTACAGCACCGCGGCCGTCATGGTCAGCAGGGCCACCGCGATAGTGGTCACCATCACCAGCCACAGCTTGCCCCGCAGCGAGGCGGTGGAACCGAAGCTCGACCTGAGCACCGGCGAGACCGAAGTGTTCACCGGCGCACCCTGGCCGCGACCGACAGCAGCTCCGAGCTGACGCGAAGCCCCCGGCCCTGCGCCGCCGGCAGCGAGATCTCGAAGCGGATGCGTTCCTCCTCCTTGAGGAAGTTGATCACGCTGCCCGCGTCGAGCGCACCCTCTTCCGCGGTGATCACCAGTATTGCGCGCTCCTCCACCGGCTTGAGCACCGCGCCCAGTGTCCAGCGGCGCGACGCGCCGACCACGAGCACGTCGGAACCGGCCGCCTGCGAAGGCGAGTCGATGCGGCGGATGCGCAGCGCGCGGCCGTCGACGCTGCGCCCCCTGGCCAGCTCCTCGAGGTTCATCGCGAGCGCGGCATCACCAAGCACCGCGATGCCGAGCGGCCGGTCCCGCGCGGCGCCGGGCGGCCATTGCACGTAACCGAGGAAACGCAGCACGAAGGCGGCCTTCACGGCGCTCTCGGCCTGCAGCTCGACGCCGTGGGCCGGGACGGATGCCACGTGCAATGCCAGCGCCCAGAGCGCCACGGCCGGCTGCACCAGGCGTGCACAGGTCCTGCCTCGGGCTCCTGCACCCATCAGTGACTCCAGCGCGCCTGCATCATTGCTCCTCGCCGGATCGGTCTGCCCTGAAGCGCAGGATATTCGCGCAGGCGGCTTTCGGGCAGGTTGACGTCCCGCGGCGACACCGTTCGACCGCGCGGGGGGCCTCAGGTGCTTTCCTGTCCCGCACGCCTCCTTCTCCCTTCGTTGATCCTTGCCTGTGGGGCCTTCATGCCAAGTTAGCAGGAGGGCGTTTCCCGCAAGCCGCAATGCGATGTAGGAACGCGCCTACAGGCAGGACGTCGCCGACCTCGATGCAGCGCCCGCACCGATGGCACGGATGTCTGCCCGCTGCGACCGTGCGTCCGTAGCCGGCAAGAAGGCTCCTAGGAGGAACGTCATGGGATCGAAGGGATTGAACGAACAGGTCGAGGAACTGCTGCTGCAGGCGCTGGAGACCGAGCGGGGTGGAATCAAGGTATACGAGGCGGCGATCTCCGCCGCGCAGAACGAGGACCTGCGCGAGGAATGGCAGGAGTACCTCGAACAGACGCAGCACCACGAGGAAGTGCTGACGGAGGTGTTCGACCGGCTCGGCCTCGACACGGAGAAGCAGACTCCCGGCCGCCAGGTGGTGGCCATGCTGGGTGAGTCGCTGGTGGAGGCGATCAACACCGCCAGGCGTACTGCCTCTCCCGAGGCGGCGGAACTGGTGGCCACCGAATGCGTGGTGCTGGCCGAGACCAAGGATCACCAGAACTGGGAGCTGATCGGCCGCCTCGGCGACCAGGGTGGCACGCTCGGCAAGGTGCTGAAGCCCTCGCACGAGGAAGTCGAGAAGGAAGAGGACCATCACCTCTACCACACCCGCGGCTGGTCGCGTGAACTGTGGATCCAGTCTCTGGGAATGCCGGCCGTGCTGCCTCCGCCCGAGGAAGTGCGCCAGGTCGAAACCGCCATCGGCGCGGCCCGCGCCGAGCAGGACCGGGACAAGATGACCTGAGGCATGGGACGGGCGGTGCGCCGCCGCTCTGCGCCAGTGGCTGCAGGACCGCCGCGCGGCGGTCCTGCCCCGGCCTGCTGCATCCCTGTTAACCTGACCCCACCGAAACGATACTTGGGCGGCCATGCAACCACGCTGGGGATTCGTGCGGCTGGCTTCGGTTGTCCTGGCGGGTTCGGTGCTCGTGGGCGGCCTGGTGTCCTTCGCCGGCTGGGCGTTCGACCTTCCGCGGCTCACCGACTGGTGGAACACCGGCATCACCATCAAGACCAACGCAGCGCTGTGCCTGGTGGCGCTTGCCGCGGCGCTGCTGCTGCACCATCGGGGAGCTGCCGGTCGCGTGCCGGAGCTGCTCCTGTCGGGCTTCGCCGGGCTGGTCGGCCTGGCCACGCTGTTCGAGCACCTCACCGGCCTCGACCTGGGCATCGACACGCTGCTGTTCGCGGAGGTACCGGGTTCACCCGCCACCACCTCGCCCAACCGCATGGGGCCACCCTCCGCCATCGGCTTCGGCATGCTGGCCTGCGCCTGCTGGTTCCTCGCCTACCGGCCGGAGAGCGTGCTGTCGATTGCGCTGCCGCTGGCCGTAGTGGTGTCGACGACGCTGTCGCTGCTGGGTTTCCTCTACATGGCCGATGCCATGTACCGTGCGCCGTTCTCCATCGACGTGCAGACCGCCGCGATGCTGTCGGCACTGGCGTGCTCGCTGATCGCCGCGCAACCGGCGCGTGAACCCGTGCGCACGCTGACCGAGAACAGCACTGCCGGCGACCTTGCACGACGCATCATCCCGCTGGCCATCATCGTGCCGGTGCTGATCGGCCTGGGGCGCATCCACGGCGAGTTGCACGGCTACTTCGACCTGAGCTTCGGCACGGCGCTGCGCACCACGGTGGAGATCGTGGTGCTCACGGCGGTGCTGTGGTGGACCATCCACATCGTCCGCACCCGCGACGTGCAGCGGCGCGATGCCGAGGAGGCCCGTTACCGCGGCGAGCGGCGCCTGCGCCGGGTGCTCGACGCCTCCGCGGTCCCCTTCATGGTGCTGGCGCCGGTGCGCGACGCCGACGGTGCCATCGTCGATTTCCGCTGGGCCTACGTCAACAAGGCGGCCGCCGCGGTATTCGGGCGCGACGGCGCGGCGCTTTCCGGCGCGCGCATCTCGGAGCTGTATCCGGGCACCTGGGAGGAGCCGGGGCTGCTGGAGCACTTCACCGCCGCGGCGGAACGCCAGGAAGTGCGCGATTTCGAGGTGCGCGCCATCGCCGCGGGCGTCGGCGGCTGGTTCCAGGTCATCGTCTCCTCGCTGGACCAGGACATCGGCGTGTGGTTCAGCGACGTGAGCGAGCGCAAACGCCACGAGATCGAGCTGAAGGAGGCGGACCAGCGCAAGGACGAGTTCCTGGCGACGCTGGCCCATGAGCTGCGCAATCCGCTGGCGCCGATCCGCATGGCCGCCACGCTGGCGCGCCGTCCCGGCAGCAGCGAGGAGCAGCGCCGCTGGTGCCAGGACGTGATCGAGCGGCAGGTCAAGCACATGTCGCTGCTGCTGGACGACCTGCTCGACGTCTCGCGCATCACGCGCGGCATCCTCGAGGTGCGCCGCAGCCCGACGCTGCTGTCGGCGCTGGTGGACAACGCCATCGAGACCTCGCGGCCACTGATCGACAGCCGCCGCCACCGGCTGGAGGTGGAGCTGGCCCGCGACGCCACGGTCAACGTCGATCCGCTGCGCATGGCGCAGATGATCTCCAACCTGCTGAACAATGCCGCCAAGTACACGCCGCCCGGGGGCCTGGTACACCTCGCCGTGAGGCTCGACGGTGAGGATCTCGTCATCAGCGTCAGCGACACCGGCATCGGCATCGCTCCCCGCGACCTGCCGGCCATCTTCAGGATGTTCTCGCAGGTCAAGTCGGCGCAGGACCGTTCCGAGGGCGGCCTCGGCATCGGCCTGGCGCTGACCCGGGGGCTGGTGGAACTGCACGGCGGCACCGCCACGGTGCACAGCGAGGGCGCGGGCAGGGGGAGCACGTTCACGCTGCACATTCCCCACGCGCTCGCCGGCACCGCGCCACCGGCCGCAATGAGGGAGGAGCGGCGGCGGACGGGAAGGCCGCTTTCCATCCTGATCGCGGACGACAACCGCGATGCGGCGCAGAGCCTCGCCATGCTGCTGGAGGCAGACGGGCACGAGGTCTTCGTGGCCTCCGACGGCGCTGCGGCACTGGAGGCTTTCCACGCCCGCCGCCCCGCCGTGGTGCTGCTCGACATCGGCATGCCGCGCATGGACGGCTTCGAGGTGGCACGGCGCATCCGCGCCTGCGGCGCCGCAGCAAAGCTGGTGGCCATCACCGGCTGGGGACAGTCCGCCGACCGGGATCGCTCGGCCGCCGCGGGCTTCGACCATCACCTGACCAAGCCCGTGGATTACGGCGTGCTGGCGGCGCTGCTCCAGGACCACCAGGCCGCCGCGGAACGCGCACCACGTCAATGAGTTGCGCCGCCCGGTAGGACGATCCCTACGGGGCGAATTGCCGGCTTCCCACCCGGTGTGGCATCGCGGCGCACGGCGGCATGCGCGATGATGGGGCCATGTACATCGGTCCGAGCGAATCCGAAGCGGCGGAATCCGCCGCCGCCGGAAGGGACGCCGCGCACGCGCAGGACGGCAGCGTCGCGGAAGAACTCGTCGAAGCGCTGGCCAGCGGGAGCTGTGATCCGGAACGCTTCGCCGAGCGTGTCATCCGCCACGA
>Ga0079224_100014026_pt1 | contig 11184 bp, 6 predicted proteins | sample Stecom2015_FD_80414 | JGI IMG/M metagenome (GOLD analysis project Ga0079224, IMG submission 80414) | Agricultural soil microbial communities from Utah to study Nitrogen management - Steer compost 2015 | ecosystem: Environmental > Terrestrial > Soil > Agricultural land | place: USA: Utah...
CGTGGCGGCCGCAATGAAGTAACGGAACTGCCGCAGCGTGACTTCGTTCTTCATTCGTTTTCCAAATACCTGCTAACCAAAAATTTGATTTTACGATAACGGTAGCCGGGCCTAAACTCAAAAGAAGGAATAAATAGTGCCAAGGACGAAGATTGCCCGTGTCCTGAAGGCAAATACGATAATAGGAGACTTGCCATGAATGCACCTCTGCCGGCGTCCGCCTTGCCACATGGCTCCGAGGTATCTCTCGATGATAAATACACCGTTGAGACAGGTCGGGTTTATCTGAGCGGGACGCAAGCTCTGGTGCGCCTGCCCCTGATGCAAAAGGCGCGTGACGAAGCCGCCGGCCTGAACACCGCCGGCTTTATTTCCGGTTATCGCGGCTCGCCTCTGGGCGCCTACGACCAGGCATTATGGCAAGCCAAGGCTCACTTGAAGCAGCGCGATATCGTGTTCCAGCCTGGGGTCAATGAAGATCTGGCGGCCACGTCCTGTTGGGGGACTCAGCAGGTCAACCTTTATCCGGATGCCACCCATGACGGCGTCTTCTCCGTTTGGTACGGCAAGGGGCCGGGCGTCGATCGCAGCATGGATGTCTTCAAACATGCAAACGCAGCGGGCACTTCAAGACACGGCGGGGTGCTGGTGCTTGCCGGAGACGATCACGCTGCCAAATCCTCAACCGTGGCACACCAGTCCGAACACAATCTGATCTCAGCCGGCATTCCCCTGCTCTACCCCTCGAGCGTGCAGGAATACCTGGACTACGGGCTGCATGGTTGGGCCATGAGCCGCTACACCGGCCTTTGGGTGGGCATGAAGTGCGTGACGGAGATTATCGAATCCAGTGCTTCAGTCAGTGTGGATTCTGGACGCCCCGCCATCTCCTTGCCGGAAGACTTTCCCATGCCTGAAGGGGGGCTGAACTTGCGCTGGCCTGACACACCTCTGGTGCAGGAAGCGCGGCTCCTAGATCACAAGCTGTACGCAGCACTAGCCTATGTGCGCCACAACCGCCTGAATCAGGTGGTTTTGAATGCTCCCGATGCGCGCTTGGGCATTATGGCTGCGGGAAAGGCCTATCTGGATACGCGCGAGGCGCTGCGCAATCTGGGCCTGGACGACGAAGCCTGCCGCCGCGTCGGCATCCGTATCATGAAGGTTGGCTGTGTCTGGCCCTTGAACGCTCAGGATGCAAGGGAATTCGCCACCGGCCTGCAAGAAATTCTGGTGGTGGAAGAAAAGCGCCAGGTACTCGAATACGCCATCAAGGAAGAACTTTATAACTGGCGGGATGACGTCCGCCCGCGCGTGTCAGGAAAGTTTGCCGATCGCGGTGCCGGCGGCGGTGAGTGGACGCAACCGCGTGGCCCCTGGCTGCTGCCGCCCCATGCTGATTTATCCCCCGCCATGATTGCCCGGGCCATTGTTTCGTGTCTGGAACGTTTCCCGCTGCCCGAAGACATCCGCGCCCGAATCGCTTCACATACCGCCATTCTGGACGCCAAGGACATGGCACGTAAAGAGGCGCCCGCCACCATAGAGCGCAAGCCCTGGTTTTGTTCCGGCTGCCCTCACAACACTTCTACTCGCGTTCCGGAAGGCTCCCGCGCCATGGCCGGCATTGGATGTCATTACATGACCATCTGGATGGATCGCCGTACTGAGACGTTCAGCCATATGGGGGGAGAAGGGGCGGCCTGGATTGGCCAGCAGCATTTCACTAAGGAAAAACATGTGTTCGTCAATTTAGGCGACGGCACTTACTTCCATTCCGGCATTCTGGCAATTCGTGCGGCAGCCGCCGCCAAAGCCAACATCACCTACAAGATCCTGTTCAATGATGCAGTAGCCATGACCGGCGGCCAACCCGTGGACGGAAGTCTCTCCGTGCCTATGATCGTCGCCCAGGTCGCTGCCGAAGGAGTCAGCCGCACCGTTGTAGTGACAGACGAGCCGGAAAAATACAAAGGGGTGGCTTTGCATGGCAACCCTCCGATCTACCATCGCGACGACCTGGACAAAGTTCAGCGGGAACTGCGCGAAGTTGAAGGCACGACGGTACTCATCTATGACCAAACCTGTGCCACGGAGAAAAGGCGGCGCCGCAAGCGGGGCACCTATCCCGATCCTGCTCTGCGCGCATTCATTAACACCGATGTCTGCGAGGGCTGTGGCGATTGTTCCGCAGTGTCCAACTGCCTGTCGGTTGAACCCGTGGAAACTCCACGAGGCACCAAACGTCGCATCAACCAGTCTTCTTGCAACAAAGACTTCTCCTGTGTGAAAGGCTATTGCCCCAGCTTCGTCACCCTGGAAGGCGCACAGGCACGCAAACCCAGGCCTTTGGCGCAGTCCGCTGACACGCATGCAGGCAAGCCGGCGACTGTCGCTCCTCCACCTGCAGCACTTCCCGAACCGAAGCTTCCCGGCCTCGACGGCCCCTATGGGATTCTTGTGACGGGGATCGGCGGAACGGGAGTCATCACCATCGGCAACCTCTTGGGCATGGCTGCCCACCTTGAAGGCAAAGGGGTATCGGTGCTGGACATGGCCGGTTTGGCGCAAAAAGGTGGCTCCGTCACCAGCCATATCCAGATCGCCGCGGCGCCCGAGGACATCCTGTCCACGCGGGTGACCACAGCGCAAGCGCGGGCGTTGCTGGGCTGTGACGCTATTGTGAGCACGGCACCGGATGTTCTGGAGCGAGTCGCCCTGGGTCGCACTCAGGCAGTCGTCAATGCGGCGCCCGCGCCCACTGCAGACATCATTCACAACGCGTCTTGGCGCTTTCCTGCAGCCCAGACGCAAGACAGGCTGCGTCATGCCATAGGCCAGCAGTGCGAATTCATGGATGCCAGCGCCTTAGCCGTAGCCTGGTTAGGCGACACCATCTACGCCAACCCGCTCATGTTGGGCTATGCCTGGCAAAAGGGGTGGATACCCCTTGAAGGAGACAGCCTCCGTCGGGCAATCTCCTTGAACGGCGTCATGGTCGAGAAAAACTTGTCGGCGTTCGAATGGGGGCGTCGCGCTGCCCACGAGGGTGTGGAAGCTGTTGCTCCCCCAGCCGCCAAGGTGGTCGCGATGCCGGAGACCTTGGATCAGATCATCGAACGCAATGTTCAATGGCTGACCGCATATCAGAATGCAGCATATGCGCAGCGCTATCGCCATGCGGTTGCCGCCGTCAGACGTAAAGAGGCGGAGGTCCTGGCCGACATGTCGCAAGCAGCTCAGGAAACGCCGCAAGGCATGCGCCTCAAGCTGACCGAGGCCGCCGCTCACAATCTCGCCAAACTGATGGCTTACAAGGACGAATACGAGGTAGCCCGGCTTTATGCGGATCCTGTATTCCTGGACCGTCTGCGGGAGACATTTGAAGGAGAACCGGGCAAGGACTATCAGGTACGTTTCCACATGGCGCCCCCCCCCTTCTCCAAGCGGGATGCCCAGGGGCGACCGATGAAACGCAGTTTCGGTCCGTGGATGATGCCAGCCATGAGACTGCTCGCTTGCTTGCGAGTACTACGCGGCACTGCCCTTGATCTCTACGGCAAAACGGAAGAGCGCAGGCGTGAGCGGCAATGGGTGTCGGATTACCTCGCCATGCTGGACGAATTTCAGCACAGCCTGAATGAGGCACGCCTGCCCCTGGCCCTGGAGCTTGCAAGGCTGCCAGAAACCATCCGCGGCTATGGTCACATCAAGGAGGCGGCGATGGATGCAGCGCACGCCCGCCGTGCCGAGTTGCTGGAACGCTATCAGTCCGGCGCAATCGAAGTGTCGGAAGTGCGCCGAAACGTGGCCTGAGGAAACCCTTGCGCCTGCCTTTCCCTGTGCTGGGTCAGGCGGGCGCACCTTCAAAGCGTGAGATACTGGCGCATGAGACCTTCGTCGTTCATCAAGTGCTCCATCGTGCCGCTAAAGCGGATTTCTCCCTTCTCCAAGACGTAGGCGCGATCAGAAACCAGTCGGGCAAAGGGCAGATTCTGTTCAGACAGCAGGATGCTGGTGCCCCTATCCCTCAGCGTATGGATCATGCTCACCATCTGTTGCACGACGATAGGGGCCACGCCCTCTGAAGGCTCGTCCAGCAGAATCAGAAACGGGTTGCCCATCAGCGTCCGGGCAACCGTGAGCATCTGTTGCTCGCCTCCGCTCAGTGTTCCGGCGGGCTGGTTGATCAAGGCCTTCAAGGGTGGGAAAAGTGCATATAAGGCTTCGCTGTCCCAGTTGGCTGCCGGGCTCCCATCAGGCCAACGGCGCGGCGGCAGCCTTCCCATGGAAAGATTCTCGTCAACACTCAGTTCAGTGAAGATTCGCCGATCTTCAGGCACATAGCCCATGCCAAGGCGGGCCAACTCGAAGGGCCGAAGTCCATCGACGGGTTTCTCCAGAAACCTGAGTTGTTGGGCTCGGCGCTTTACGAGCCCCATCAAGGCTTTCAAGGTGGTGGACTTACCCGCGCCATTTCGCCCCATAAGGGCCACGACTTCGCCTCGCTTAATCTCCAGGCTCACCCCACGCAAAATGTGTGCAGCCCCGTACCAGGCATCTAATCCTTTGATTTCGAGCAGGCGCTGCGTATGTTGAGCGGCATCTGGGCGACTCGCGCCATGAACATGGGCGGATGTCATGCTTTTTCTCGCTCAGTTTGATACTGGCCCCCCAGCGGGCCGGACTGACCGTAGGTAAGCACCTCGGTCGAACCAAAATACACTTTCTTCACTTCTGCGTGTTCTCGAATTTCTTCTGGCCTGCCTTGAGCAATCAATTTCCCGCGGGCCAGAACGATGATGCGGTCAGCATGATCGAACACCACATCCATGCTGTGTTCGGTGAAAAGAACCCCCATTTGTCTTTCGCGCACAATCCGTTTCACCAGGGCTATCAGGGCGCTACGCTCACCAGGGCCCATTCCCGCTGTCGGTTCGTCCATCAGCAACAGGCTCGGGTTGCCCGCTAGACTCATGGCCAGTTCCAGCCGTTTCACATCCCCATAGGCCAGCTCGCTGCAGGAACGTTGAGCCAACGACGTCATTCCGACCAGATCCAACAAGGCCATGGCTTGCTCGGGCATGAAGCTGTCCGCTCTCGCGAGGAAAGCAAACACGCGACGGTGTACGGCGATCAAAGCCATCTGGACATTCTGCAGCACGGTGAGCGTCTGGAAGGTGGCCGCAATCTGGAAGCTGCGCCCCATGCCAAGCCGCGCTATTTTGTGGGAAGGCATGCCGAGAATGTCGCGCCTCTTGAATCGCAAGGCTCCTGCCGTAGCAGGCAGTTGGCCGTTAATCATATTGAACGTAGTGGACTTGCCTGCGCCATTGGGTCCGATCAGGGCGAGCAATTCACCCTTATGCACATCAAAGTCGATACCGTCCACCGCCACGTTGCCTCCGAAGCGCCGCGTGAGGCCTCTCACTTCAAGTAGAGCAGTCATAGATTCCTCCATGCTTGCGCCCAGCGATTGACCTGACCCGCCAGCCCTTGAGGAAATACCATGACGATTATGAGGATGACCGCTCCGAACAGCGCGCCCCAATATTCGGTTAACCCGACGAATACATCGCGCATGGCAGTGAAAGCGACCCCGCCGACTACAGGCCCCGCCAACTGCTGTATCCCCCCCATCAGCACCATTACCAGCGCATCAACCGATGTCCCCACCGTGAGCGTCTCCGGCGCCACCCCACCCTTGGAAAAGACAAACAATGCCCCGGCAACGCTGGCAAGAACGCCCGCAATGCAGAAGCCGACCAGTTGAACCCGTCGCACATTGACCCCCAGCGCGTCAGCCCTTAAGGAAGAATCGCGTACTGCTCGCAGCGCCAGCCCGTAGCGGGAAAAGGCCGTACGTCTTACAAGCACGACAATGGCAATCGACACGGCCGCCACAAACCCATACCAGGCATGCCCGTTAAGCCACGGTTCCGGCCAGACGCCGATCAAGCCATTGGATCCGCCGGTGACAGCGTCCCACTGGTAAACCACGGACCACACAATTTGGGCGAAAGCCAAAGTCAGCATGGCCAGATACACGCCAGCAAGCCGGACACAAAACCAGCCAAAGACGAGCGCCGCCGCCCCTGCCAGCAGCGGAGCTGCCAGTAAGGAAAGCAGCATGGGCCAACCCAGGGTCTTGAATGCCAGCGCGACGCCATAGGCCCCCAGCCCGAAATACGCTGCATGGCCAAAGGACACCATGCCGCCCAAGCCCATCATGAAATGCAAGCTGACAGCGAATACGACGGCAATCAACATGTCCTGTGCGATAACCGTGGCGTAGGGGAGGAAGTCATCCATCAGGGGCAGAGCCACCACCACCAGCACGGCGATAGCCGCCAGCCAGCGCAGCCCTGCCCCACTGCGCACAAGCGGCGCTTCGGCGACGGCCAGTCTTGGTAGTGCCATCGGCTTGCCCATCAGCCCCCAGGGGCGGAAGATCAGCACCACCGCCATAAACAGGAACTCTACAACCAGGGTCAGCTTCGGGAACGCAAAAGACACACCGAAGACCTCCACTGTTCCCATCGCGATGCAAACGGCCTTGAGCTGAGCAATCAAAACGGCAGCGATCGCCGCTCCGGAAATCGACCCCATGCCCCCTACTACGACAACCACGAAGGCGTCACCGATTACCGCCAGGTCCAGACCGAGATTCGCAGGCTGACGGGGCAGTTGCAATGCCCCGGCAAGGCCGGCCAAACAGGCTCCCAAAGCGAAGATACTGGTAAAAAGCCAGGCCGAATTGACGCCCAGGGCGCCAAGCATCTCCCTGTCTTGCGTTGCTGCGCGGATCTGCCTGCCCCAATGAGTGCGGTTCAGAAGCAAGGTGAGGGCGAGCCACACCAAGGGGCCTGCAAGAATCAGGACCAAGTCATAGACAGGAAAATAGCGACCCAGGATAGGAATGGACCCATCTAAACCTGGGGCGAGCGGCCCAAGCAAGTCTTCGGGCCCCCATATCCACAGAGCAAGGTCTTTGAAGATCAACACCAATGCGAAGGTCGCCAACAGCTGGAACATCTCTGGCGCGTGATAGATGCGCCGAAGGATCAAGACCTCTACCGCCACCCCCAGGCATCCGGTCACCAGCGCGGCAGCGAGCATGGCCGCCCAAAAACCTATGCTGCTGTCACCGAAGGCCTCAACCAGAGTCCACGCTACGTACAAGCCCAGCATGTAAAGGGAACCGTGAGCGAAATTCACGATGCGGCTCACTCCGAAGATCAGAGAGAGCCCCACCGCGACGAGGAACAGCGACGAGGCTTCGGCCAGCCCGTTGAGCGCCTGCATGGCAAATGCCGACAGAGTCACACCGCCTCCTTAGCTACATCGAAGGATGGACCTAGTGTGCCTGATCCGGACGCCACTGTTTCACGAGATCATCGGGCGGCAACACGCTTGCCCCGTCTACGTAGCGAATATCCGTCATTACCCCCTTGCCTTCCTGCAAGGCAAGCGTGCCGACATACGCGCCCATGGTGGATTGATGATCCTGAGGACGATAAGTGATGGGGCCAAACGGGGTCATAAGCTCCAGCCCGCGGAAGGCGCTGATAAGCGATTCAGTATCTGTCGAGCCTGCCGCCTTCAGGCCTTCGGCCAGGGACAGTATGGCGCTGTACCCAATCACTGTGCCCAGGCGAGGATAATCCTTATAACGGGTTTGGTAAGCCTGGAGGAAGGCCGCGTGTTCAGGCGTATCGATGGCATACCACGGGTAGCCAGTCACCACCCAGCCCTCTGGGGTCTCGCGCCCCAAGGGGTCGAGATACTCCGGCTCTCCAGACAACAAACTGACTGTGGGCAAATCATCTAGAAAGCGACGCTGCTTCGCGGCCCTTACGAACTTGGCAAGATCGGCTGCGAACAGCACGTTGAACATTGCGTCCGGCTTTGCGTCGGCGAGCGCCTGCACGACATTGCCGGCGTCGATGCGACCCAGCGGTGTTGCCTGTTCGACCACAAATTCCACATCCGGCTGCGCCTCTTTAAGCAAAGCTTTGAACGTCGCGGCGGCCGATTGGCCGTATTCGTAGTTGGGGTAAACAATGGCCCAACGTTTGCGGTTCATTTTGACGGCTTCCGGAACCAGCATGGCCACCTGCATATAGGTGGAACTGCGCAGCCGGAAGGTGTAACGGTTGCCCTGCTCCCAGACTATTTTGTCAGTCAGGGGTTCGCTGGCGAGAAAGAACACCTTGCGATGACGCGCGTAATCGGCCACTGCCAAGCCGATATTCGACAGAAAGGTCCCTGTCAGCACGTCCACCTTTTCACGCGTGATCAGCTCTTCAGCCGTACGTACTGCATCACCCGGGTTTGAATTGTCGTCGCGAATGACGAGTTCCAACGGCCGCCCAGCGATGCCGCCTGCCGAGTTAATCTGCTCCACCGCCAGTTCCATCCCCTTGCGATAGGGCCCAAGAAAGGCCGGCTGGGTTTTATAGCTGTTCAGCTCACCAATGCGGATGGGCGGTTGGGCCGTTGCCGTCTGGGCACCTGCTGCCGCCAGTGTAAAGAGGAGAATGTGCGCCAGGCGCCGAAAATTGGCCTTCATTCCTTATCCTGAAGTAAAGGTGTAGGGTCTCAGTCGGAGGCAGTTGAGAAATGCATCCGCGCGGGGACACCGGATTATGCTAATCCTGAGCATAATTAGCGTCAAGCACGCAAACGCACATGTTTCAAAGTTTCCATATAGCCGCGAGAACAGAAAAGCTGGCGATTCTCAACGGTATCCGGCGCGAAGAAACGCTTTCCGATCTATATAATGATTTTTTTGTTTCCGGATTTCTGTAATGGAGCTCTTGCTTGACCCCTCCGTATGGGTCGGCCTCTTAACGCTTGTTGTCCTCGAAATCGTCCTCGGGATCGACAACCTCATCTTCATCGCCATTCTGGCGGACAAACTCCCCCCTCATCAGCGCGACAAGGCCCGCGTCCTGGGGCTATCTCTTGCCCTGCTCATGCGGCTGGCCCTGCTGTCCGCGATCTCCTGGATGTTTCACCTCACGGCGCCCCTGTTCCATGTGGGTAGCTTCGGGTTTTCAGGGAGAGACCTCATTCTTATCCTGGGTGGTTTCTTCCTCGTGTTCAAAGGAACGATGGAGATGCACGAGCGTGTGGAAGGCAAGGGGCATGCTGTGCTTCAGTCGCCCGCCTATGCCAGCTTTGGAATCATCGTCACCCAGATTGTGGTTCTGGACGCCGTCTTCTCCCTGGACGCTGTGATCACCGCCGTCGGCATGGTGGAGCATCTCGAAGTGATGATGGCGGCAGTCGTCATTGCCATCGGCGTCATGCTTGTCGCATCCAAGCCGCTTACCCGCTTCGTGAACGCCCACCCCACCGTGGTGATTCTCTGCCTGGGCTTCTTGCTGATGATCGGCTTTTCATTGATCGCAGAAGGCTTTGGCTTCAAAGTGCCAAAGGGATATCTCTACGCAGCGATCGGCTTCTCCGTTATCATCGAAGCCCTGAACCAGCTCGCACGGCGCAATCTTCTGCTCATGCGTTCCGACCGCCCGATGCGTGAACGTACGGCCGAAGCGGTATTGCGCATGTTGGGCAAGCGCAGCAGCACCGAACCCGAATCTTCCGTCAGCCCTATGGCGCCATTGGAGGGCATTCCCTTCGCTGAGGAAGAACGCTATATGGTGAGCGGAGTCCTGCGCCTGGCCGAGCGCCATGTGCACTCGGTCATGACGCCCCGCACCGACATCACCTGGTTGAACCTTGAGAACGACGCCGACACCCTGCGTGCGGAAATCAACCGCACACCGCATGGCTTTTACCCGGTGTGCCGCGGCTCGCTAGATGAGATTGTCGGCATTGGCCGCGCGAAAGACCTTATCACCGACCTCATCGTTGATGGCAAGATCAGCCGCCAGCGGCTGCGGCCGCCCATCATCGTGCACGAAACCATACGCATGCTGGATCTCATCAATACGCTGAAATCGGCGAAGGGTCAGCTCGTAATCGTGATCAACGAATTTGGGACGGTGGAAGGCCTGGTGACCCCCATGGATGTGTTCGAGGCCATTGCGGGCGACTTCCCGGATGAAGACGAGACACCAGACATCATCACCAAGAACGAGAATCAGTGGGTGGTGGAAGGCGGAACCGATCTGCACCACTTCGAACAAGTCCTGGACGTCGATGGCTTGGCCCAGGAAACCGATGACTTCAGCACGGTGGCGGGCTTCCTCCTGCAGCAGTTGGGCAAACTTCCAGAAGTGGGAGAAACCTTCATCCTGAAGCATGGAGCTCAGGAACTCCACTTCCGGGTGCTTCAGCTGGAGGGCAGAAGAATCGCAAAAGTGTTTGTTCAGCGGGTCATTCTTGCGGACGAAACTGCCTCCGCCAACGAAACGTGAAAACAGTTTCCACACAACCTTTAATGTTGTGTTATAGTTATTGGCTTGTCGGGGCGTAGCGCAGCCTGGTAGCGCATCTGGTTTGGGACCAGAGGGTCGCGAGTTCGAATCCCGCCGCCCCGACCACCCGCTTTTTACGGCCTTCCGAAATCTCGGAAGGCCGTTTCACTTTGGGCGCGTGTAAGACAATGCTCACCACTTTAGAAAATAACGGCTTGCGAAGCCTGCACTTTGGCACGCCCGCGGTGCAAGGCGCGATGAATATAAAACGGCCCAATGACATCGTGCTGGAGTACGTGCAGCAGATGATGATGTGGCTCTTGTTTCGGGAAGAAGCCGGACATATCGTTCAGCTCGGCCTGGGTGCGGGCGCTCTCACCAAATTTTGCTATCACAGGCTGGCGCCGGCTAGGGTCACCGCAGTTGAGCTAGATGCCGAAGTCATCGGGATATGTAGAGATCAGTTCGCTCTTCCCGAGGATGACGCCCGCCTCTCCGTACTCAATATGAACGCCCTGGACTTCGTGGCGGATTTTTCCAGAAGGCGTAGCGTGGACGTACTGCAGGTCGATTTGTATGACGCAAGAGCGCATGAGCCGGCCTTAAGTTCCGAGGCTTTCTACTCCGCTTGCGCCCACACCCTGACGCATGACGGCCTCATGACGGTCAACGTGTACTGCGATTGGCCGGAACATGGCCGCCATATCCGGATGATGGAATCCGCGTTTGAGGCCGTTGCCTGGCTGCCACTGGTGCATGACAACAATATTGTCGCAATTGCCTTCAAAAAATCGCC
>Ga0079224_100014027_pt1 | contig 11183 bp, 7 predicted proteins | sample Stecom2015_FD_80414 | JGI IMG/M metagenome (GOLD analysis project Ga0079224, IMG submission 80414) | Agricultural soil microbial communities from Utah to study Nitrogen management - Steer compost 2015 | ecosystem: Environmental > Terrestrial > Soil > Agricultural land | place: USA: Utah...
CGCGAGGTCGTCCTCCGCCTGCGGGATGTCGACGATGAGCGCGCGGTCCCCCATGGCGACGTAGCGGGCGATCTCGGCGCCGACCCGCTCGTAGGTGCCGACCAGATAGGGGCAGAAGGTCTTGTACTGCTGGAAGGGGTGGAGCCAGTAGGGCGACCGGACCGCGCCGTCCTCGGCGTTGCCGGAGCCGTTGCGCGAGGAAGCGGCCGCGTCCGCCGACAGCTGCTTGTGCCACTGCGAGTCGGACGTCTTCATCGCGAGCTCGTGCATGATCTGGCCCTCCCGGTCCGCCGGAAAGCGGCGCTCCGCCTCCCGCCAAGCATCCGCGGCGTCGTCGCGGGCGACGATGCCGACCCGGAGGCCCATCTGGACATCCGTGGGACGCGGCGCGTCCTGCTCCTTCTCGGGGTCCTGGGGATAGCGGATGGCCGTGGCGTCCAGCTTGCGTGCGGTCTCGAGCGCCGCCGGCGACGATCCGGACATCAGCACCACCGGGAAGAGCTCGGCCGGCAGCTTCGGCGTGAGCTTCAGGTTCTTCACCCGGTAGTGGTCGCCCTCGAGCGTGACCGGCTCCCGGCCCCGAAGAAGGTCGAGGATGATCGTGGCGTACTCGGTGATCCGCCGGTACCGATCGTCGTGCGGCGTCTCGTCGCCGAGCGCGAGGAGGTCGTTGCGGAAGCCGCCGGCCACGAAGTTGAGCGACATCCGGCGTCCGTAGAGGAACGACAGGGACGTCACCATGTTGGCGACCGAGTACGGATGCATGTACGCCGGCTGGATCGCCACGAGCGGCGAGAGGCGCTCGGTGTGCTCGATGACCGTCTGCGCGACCAGCCACGGGTCCACGAGCGAGTTGTCCGTATAGATCAACATCCCCGCGCAGGACTGGGCGTCGCTCCAGCGGGCCGTACGGATGACGGCGTCGAGGTACTCCGGGCCCGTGCCGTACCCGGACGACTGGGGACAGGTGGAGTAGAGGTCTACCGGGCCACGGTCGCGGTCACGCATGTGAGGACTCTGGTCGGGACGCGGGGATCTGGGGTGGAGCGTCTCGCAGGCGCGGCGATCACTGTCGCTCCGGCTCCACCTGTCTCTCGTGTCACGCGGCGGCGATCATCCCAATGCTCTTGCGACGGGACGCCGATCGCGTGCCTGCCTCCGTTGTGTCGCAGCGCTGTCGTGACCACGAACCACGCAAGAAGAAGGCCATCGTGGCGCCATGAATCCGGCTTTCGAAAGGCAGCCCCCGGGTGACGCGAATGTCGCGTGTTTCGTGACGACCTCGTGCGACAAGTGTCGCGTTCGGTATCCAGAGGGAGTCACAACGATGGCGTCGCGCCCGTTATACGCCTAGACTCTAGCTGCTGTATCCAGTTCGCTGCTCGTGGCCCCACTGTTGCGTGGGAGGACCATCTATTGAAGAAGCGGCTGCTACTTTTCCCCCCAGGAGAGGAGTTCCCCCCATGATGCTCGGATACGAGGGTATGCCCCGTGGGTCATGAGAAGGGCATGACCAGATCGCGAGCTAGCAGATCAAGGCCTGAATCGGGACGAAACGTAGGCGGCCGCTACGCGATTCAGCTCAGCTCCGGCTCCTCGAGGGTCGGGGGCTACGCACCGCTGCTCTTCCCGGGTCGAGCTTCCAGGGCGAGCGCCGATCCTACCCGGTGGGAGCGCCTGCGCGATCGGCATTGCCGCACCCTCAACGTCGCGGTCGCGCTGCTGGCGATCATCCTCACGTTCCCCGTCATGGTGCTGATCGCCCTGGCCGTGAAGCTCACCTCCAGAGGCCCGGTCCTGTACACTCAGGAGCGAGTCGGCCTGGATCAGAGGTCCGGCGTGGACCGGCGCCACAACGGCACGACGAGGAAGGCCGGCCGCCGGAAGACGGACCTGGGTGGCCGCATCTTCACGATCTACAAGTTCCGCACGATGTTCGCCCATGCCTCGACGGGAAAGCAGGTATGGGCCACCGTGGGTGATCGTCGCATCACCCCGGTCGGAAGGGTGCTCCGAAGGTACCGGCTCGACGAGCTTCCACAGTTGTTCAACGTCCTCAGGGGTGACATGAACATCGTGGGGCCTCGGCCGGAGCAACCTGCCATCTTCCAGAAGCTCAGGAAGCAGGTGGACGGATATCCGGAACGGCAACGGGTGCTTCCGGGGATCACCGGGTGGGCCCAGGTGAACCACCACTACGACAGGTGCGTGAACGACGTCAGGAAGAAGGTGACTCTGGACCTGGAGTACATCCGCCGCCGCTCGGCGGGAGAGGACGTCAGGATCATGGTTCGGACGGTTCCCGTGATGTTCGGGAAGAGAGGATCGCTCTGACGTCGAACGTTCGGCCTTCCACGGCTCGGCCGGAATCCTGATCCGTCGTGGAGCTACCGGGGCCCCCCTGCTCGTGGAAGGGGCGGGGGGGCCCGCTCGTACCCAGCGGACCCGCGCGCTGCGGCCCACCGCTTACGGCGCGACCACCAGCTCCTGAGCCGCCCGCACCAGCAGGCGCCACCCTATCGTCCCGCTTCCGTCGTCGTGCGGGGCCAGCATGCCGGTCGCGACCTGGACCAGATCCCCGGTCTCGGGCTGGACGCCGAACCCCAGGAAGCTGTACAGCACGACCGTCACGGCGCCGCTGCCGTCGTCCGCGGTGAAGTGGTAGTCATTGCCCACCATTTCGCCGTCTACGACGTTCGCGTTCCGGATTCGCACCAGGGCGGCGTCCAGGGCGCCGTCGTCGGCGTCCGCCGCGTCACCCGTCGAGATCTCCACCGGGGACGGAACCTGAGCCTGTCGGACCAGCACGAGCGGCGCCACGTCGGTCAGCGCCGGTCGTCCGTCCCGGACCCCTGTTCGGCCAAGGAATCGCACGGAATCTCCAACGACCACCTCGGGGTCGCGCTCCACGTCGGTCGCCTGCAGGTACGCGCCCGCACCCTTCAGGAAGACCTGGCCGAGGCTGAAGGGCTGGCGCGGGTTCAGGGCAATGCCCGTGGTGAAGACGCGGCGGCCGGGGGCCGCGTCGCGCACCTGCTCGATGGTCAGCTCCGGGAAGGAGACCCCCAACACCGTCTCCGCGGGCTCGTCCAGCGCGACATGGATGCGCCCGCGGGGACCGGCCGCGACGAGCGAATCTCCGAGGACCTCCTGCGCGACGTCGAGCTCGTAGGTGCCGACCGGAACCTCGTTGAAGGCGAACAGCCCCTCGGCGTCGGTCTCTTCCTCGGCCACGGCCGCGCCGCCGGCCAGCGGCGAGAGCACCACCCGCACGCCGGCGAGCGGCTGATCCCCGGCATCCGGTTGCCCGGTGCCGTTGAGATCCAGGTACACCTCTCCCGCGACCGAGCCGGTAGCTGTGATCTGCAGCAGCTCGACGTCCGTCGCGTCCATGCAGGTGGCGAGCGCCACGGTCGCACAGAGGATGGCCGTGCGTCGGACCAGGCGAACGAATCGGCCGCCGGCGTTCCTGGTGGGTGCGCTCATCCGCCGATCCTCATGCCGATACGGAGCATCCGCCCCCGAGACGTGGGCAGCAGCACGCTCCCGAAGCCCTGATTGATCTCGAGAGGCACGGTCACCTGTGTTCCTCCGGCCTCGGTGACGAGCGGCGCGTCCGGATCGACCAGAAGGAGGGCCCGGTCGATGAGTCCGTCCTCGGATTCGATGAGATCGAGCGCGTCCACGAACAGCGTGGCCTGCTGCCCCCCGATCCGCCCGAGACCCACGCGCAGACGCACGTCGATCTCCTGCCTCGCCGGACCGCGGCACGAGTTGCGGATCGCGAACCCGCCGGCCTGGTCCCGCAGGCACTTCCACTCCTCGTATAGTGCGCCCAGCGCTTCGGGCTGGGGCACGAACGGCACGTCGTTCTCGAAGGAGCCGTCACCATTCGCGTCCACGCCCCGACGATACCCGGGGGTGAACGGCCGTCCGGAGCTGTAGCGCCAGGTCGCGCTCAGCGAGGTGCCCGGGAGCGCGGGAACACGGAGAACGGCCGACGCGGTCGCTCGGGTGGGCACGTCGAAATCCGAGCGCGCCTCGTCCCAGCCTTCGACGAGCGCGGGGAGTCGGGGGGAGAGCTCGGCGTCCGGGGAGCCCTGCGAGGCTCCGATCCAGTTGTCGATGGTCTCGGAACGGGTGACGGAGCCGTGAAGGTCGAGGAGGTCGCTCCGATAATCGAGACCGGCGCTCAGGGCCCGGTGCTCCGACCATCCATCCGGATCGAGCGCCCACACGGACCCGAATCTCAGGAAGCGTCGGATGTCGGAGCCCGTGGCGGTCACCATCGAGCCGTCCTTGGAGAGCGTGCCGTAGACGTCACGCCCGGATGCATCCCGGGCCGAGGGCGCCTCCGGCAGGTTGAGGTTGCGCCGCCTCATGAGAAAGTCCGTCCGGCGGAAGTCCCCGGAGACGTGCACGCTCAAGCCGGCCCCGATCGCCTTGAACACGCCGACGGTGCCGAGGAACGACCGGGGCGGCCGCGTGTCGGGGCCGAACAGGCCCAGCGTCAGGATCTCCGACGCGCCGGCGGGTACGGTGCCCTCCGGCCAGTCCACGCCCTCCCCGGCAAAGGACGTCTCGTCCGTTCCCGCGTCCCTGCCGAACACCTCGAACAGGTGACCCGGGTCCACGTCTCCCGACTGGACGGTGCCGACGGCGTAGAGGCGGGTGCGGCCGTCGTTCGACGGATCCCACGACACCGCCGCACGTCCGCCGAGCTGCTGAAACGAGGAGGGGTACCGGTCGTTCCTGATCAACGCAACACCGGACCACGCCGTGCTCAGGGTCGGCTCCTCCGAAGGGATCATCTCGACATCGAACCGTGCGCCAAGCGAGACGTCGAGGCCCGCCGCGGGCGTCAGGTCGTATCCCACGAACGCGCCCACCTCCCGGGTGGTGAAGGTGGAGGTCCCGAGGCTCTCGGTCCTCGCGAATCCGCGGCCCTCGATGAGCGCGGCCGGATCGGAGAAGAGAAAGTCGCCGGGCCCCCAGGTCGCGGCCTCCATGGTGAAGCGGGACGCGCGGCCCGACAGGCCGAGCTTCAGCATCCCCCTCTCCTCGAGATCGATACGCGCGAGCGGTGTGAAGACCGCGTCGGTGCGGGAGGACTCCGCGGCGCCGCCCGGCATCTCCCCGAGCGGGATGCCGCTCCCCACCAGATACGCCGACGGCAGCCCCTCCAGGGTCGGCTCGAATACGCGACTGCTGCCGCTCACCCCGCCCCGGAACTCGAGCGTGAGGCCCGGCTGGAACTCGCTCACGAAGCTGCTGGCGATCGAGAAGTCCGTGCTGGTCCCGCCGGGGCCGTTCGTGTGGCTCGTCGGTTGTGCTCCCATGCCCTCGAACGACCGCTCGGTATGGGCGACCGCGCCCCGGAAGAAGAGCCGGCTGGTCGCGCTCGGCTGCGTGTAGAACCGACCCAGCCCGGAGTACCTCGACACGCGCTCGACGGATGCGCTGCCGAGCGCCGCGAGGAGTCCCGGATCGAGCCCGTCCAGCGCGTCGGCCATGGACTGGGTGAGACGGGGAGCGCGCGGAGCCTCGTGCCGAAGGACCTCGGACGCGAGCAGGAGCTGTGTCGTGTCCGGCTTGAGGTCGACGGCGGCGCGGCCCGAGGCCTGGTAGGAGGTGAGCCCCGGCGTCTCCGTCAGATCGAGCTCGTCCGACGCCCACAACGGCGCGCCGCTCCAGGCCCCGTCGATTTCCACTCCGCCGCTCACGCTCGACAGGGTGGAGACGTTCGCGTAGCCGCCGGCCCCACCCGCCCATTCGATGTCCGGCGCGTTGTGCAGCGCGGTGACGCCTGCGAGGAACGCGCGGGGGAAGAGCGCGTTGGCCAGATCCTCCTCGCGGAGCAGGGGATGCCGGGCGCGGTACACCGGCAGGCCGTCGGCGAAGAGCACCGTCATGGATCCCGGGAGCCCCTGGCTGCCGAGCGACGGACCGAAATGGGTCGACAGCCCCACCACCGAGGACAGGTCCTCGAACCGGTGGGGGAGCTCGTTGATGTCCCCGTCGTCGAGGCGGACGCCCCCCGGGCGCAGCCGGGTGGTCGTGGACCCCTGGAGCGCGACGGTGTCGACCGTGACGACCGGTGGGGTCGCGGCCCCGAGCGTGAGCGGAACGTCCAGGGCGTCGCCGCCGGAGAGCTCGAGCGTACGCGCAACGACCGGGCGGAATCCGATGGCCTCCGCGCGGATCTCGTACGTCCCGGGTGCCGCGAGCGGAAAGGCGTAGGCCCCGGTGTGGTCCGTGGCGGTTTCCTGGTCGGCGCCCGCCCCCACGGCCCGCAGCGTCACCACGACGCGGGCAAGCATTCGTCCCGTCTCGTCCCGGACCGTTCCGCTCACCGAAGCCGTGATGGCGGACTGGGCCGTGAGGGACGAGGCCGTCGAGCATACCGCGAGGGCGAACAGCAGCGTGGCGAGCGCGAATCGGATCGGGTGTCGCAAGAGCGAGGCTCGGGACGGTGGGGCCGGCAGGACGTTCAGAGCACGGGAGCGTCAAAGATACGGGGAGGGCGCCCGCGATGCCTAGGATCTTATACATCGGCTTCCGCCGCCTTCCGCCCGCCTCCGGCGACTCGGCGTCGGATATGGATGGAGGCGCGTGAAGCGGACTCTAACTCCCGACACAACCGATCCGCTCGGTGCTCACCACGAAGTTGTCGAAGTAGCGCTCCTGATCCGCCGCCGATCCATCGTTCCAGTAGTTCTCGAGGAAGACGGCATTCAGACCGTACCGTTCGTACGCTCCGAGCCAGTTCAGACCGGTACGCTCCGCCTCGAGCGCGTCGTCGATCCACATCCGGAACGTTCCGTTGGCGTCACCCGCGTCGTTCAGGCGAACCTGCGCCTCCACGCAGTACCATCGCCCGACATGATCCTCTGCGAAGATCGGCGTGGACCCGAGGACCCCACCCAGCCATCGTAGGTTGTCGAAGTCGTTGTACTTCGTAGTTCGGAGCGTTCCGCTCTCGTCGGTTCCGGAGGCCGAATCGATCACGAGTCGGGCCCAGTTGGCGGGGGAGCCGCCCGACCAGACATGCGCGATCATCGCCTGCGCCCAGGAAGCCTCCGCGAAGACCGTCGCCCTGGAAAGCTTGTCGCCGCCGCCCCCGATCCAGTCGGGGGCGTGCCGCACGTACAGTCGCCAGTAGATCTCGCGGTAATCCGCCGTCCCCGCATCCACGGGAGCCATGTACTCCTGCGGCGTGCGGCCGAACGCCAGCTTGAGCGACCCGGCGCCGACCTCGCCCTCCTGGAACCGGACGCGCATGCCCGCGGACCCGTCCAGACCGACGGACGGGACGCGAACGAACTCCCCTTCGTCGTCGTCGTACTCGAAGTAGGCGCCCAACCGATCTTCCTCGAAGTCGTCGCACCAGATCCAATCGGGTCTCGCGGTAGAGCATTCCGGGGCCATGGGATCCGATACAGGGGCCGCGACCACGGTGACCTCCAGGGAATCGACGACCTCACCAGATGCGACTCTGATCCGGGTGCTGCCCGGGCCTACCCCTTCGGCGAGGCCCTGCGGACCCACCGAGGCCACGTCGGGATCGTCGCTGTGCCAGGTGATCGTCGCGCCCTCCATGGCCGCACCATCCTCATCGAGCACGTCGGCCTGCACCTGATGCGTCTCACCCACCTGAAGCATCAGCTCGGAGGTCGAGACCAGGATCGATGATGCCACGGGGCCCGGGGTGCGAACCGGCGCAGTGCTTTCGCACGCCGCGGCGAGCGTTGCTCCCGCGGAAAGAAGTGCCACGATCGGCAGGGTGCGCATGAGCTCTCGAAGGCCTCGTGGGTCGACGAAGGAGGCGGTCAAGGTGGCGGTCGGGGTGTGAGGCAGCAATCCCGCCGCGCAGTTGACCCGCTCTCCTGCGTAGACGATGATCTCCCCCGCGTTCCCGCGGCCAGACCGCCGCGCGGCTTCCCCCGGCCCCGGTAGATCCTTGGCCCGCATTCTCGTCACCGACGGCGAACAGCGCTCCAGCCTCGCGGCCGTGCGCTCGCTGGGGCGCGCCGGGCACGAGGTGCTGGTTTGCTCGAGTCGGAGGCGACCCCTCGCAGGCGCCTCGAAGCATGCGGCCGCGACCTTCCCCGTCGACGACCCCCTGGCGCGGCCGGATCGATTCCGTGAAGCCGTCGCGAGCATCATGGAGCGCGAGGGCGTCGAGGTGCTGCTCCCGATGACCGATACGTCGGCTCCGCTGCTGCTCGAGCTGCGCCAGCGGATGCCGGGGCTGCTCATCCCGTTTCCCTCCAGGCCGACCTACGAGGCGATCTCCGACAAGGACCACCTCATGGAGGTCGCGCGCGGTCTCGGCGTGCCGGTTCCCCGCCAGATCGCGGTCGCGCGCCGAAGCCTCGCCGGAAGCCTGCGGGCACTCGTGGACGAAGCGTTCGGCTCCGAAGCGCTGGTCGTGCTGAAGCCCGCCCGCTCGGCGGTCGTCGGTCCGCGGGGCGTGGAGCGGTTCGGCGTCCGGCAACTGGATCGCGCGGCCGATGTCGCCGCGGCCCTGGAGGCCTTTCCCGAGGAGGCGTTCCCGATTCTCGTGCAGGAGCGCATCACGGGGCCCGGGCTCGGGGCGTTCGTGCTCGCGGACGGCGGCTGCACGATCGCGACCTTCGGGCACCGGCGTATCCGCGAGAAGCCGCCGACCGGCGGCGTCAGCGTGTACCGGGAGGCGGTGGCACTTCGGGACGACGTGCGCGGCCATGCCGAGCGGATTCTCGAAGCGTTCGAATGGACCGGGGTCGCGATGGTCGAGTTCAAGGAGGACGCCGCCACCGGCACACCGTACCTGATGGAGGTCAACGGCCGCTTCTGGGGCTCGCTCCAGCTCGCGATCGATGCGGGGGTCGACTTCCCGCGGCTCCTGGTCGACCGGGCGCTGGGGAGGGACCCTGGACCGGCGGTGACCGGCAGGACGGGGATCCGCAGCCGTTGGCTCTGGGGGGACGTGGACCACCTGCTGTGGATGCTCCGGGCCCGCGGCGACGTGCGCGCCGCCCATCCCGAGCTGCCGAGCCGACTCGGCGCGCTCGGGCGCTTCCTCGTCCCATGGCGTCCGGGGGACCGCTTCGAGGTGCTCAGCGCCCGCGATCCACGCCCGTTTCTGCGGGAAACGGTGCAGTGGGTGGCGCAGCTACGTCGGAAGGCGCCGCTCCGCCCCTGAGCCCCGAAACCCGGCCTTCAGCGGTGAGGCTTCCTGCCGAGCGACGCCACCACCGCATCCACGCACCGCTCGATGCGCGCGAACGTCCGTTCGAACTCCTCGGGGGACTTCCCCCACGGGTCGATGATGGCGCGCTTGCCCGTCCATTCCGGGTCGAAGTCACCGAGCTAGAACACCCGCTCCGGCCGGACGCCCTGCACGCGACGCAGGCGGGCGACATTGAACCGGTCGAACACGAATACGGCGTCGGCCCCTTCCAGCAGCTCCGGGGTCACGGTCCTGGAGCAATGGTCTTCATGCTCGATGCCCCGGGTCCGCGCCACCGCCACCGCCCATTCCGGCGGCGGCCGCCCGGGCCCGATGAAGCCCGCTGACTCGACCCGCACGGAGCGCCCGACACGAGCCGCGAGCACCCGCGCACCGTACGGGCTACGACACACGTTCCCGAGACAGATGAACAAGACGGACGCCGGCGCGAGCGTGGTCAGCCGCTCGCGTGCCCGGGCCCGCCGCGCGGGGTGCCGCAGGCCATCGATGGCGTCCCGGAGCCGTACGAGCTGCTCGCGGGCCGCGCTCAGGAGTGGCATGGGAGGCTATTCAACCTTCACCACGTGCCGTCGGGTCGGCTCCCAGAGCGCGTCGCGGCCGCCGTGAAGCGCGCGCAGGAACGCGTGCGCGGCGGACAGGTTCCCCATGACCACGTACGCCGGGATCGAGAAGACGCGCGGGACGTGCGGCCGGTCCGCGAGTGACCATCCGGCAGCGGCCAGCCCGAGCACGGCGACGCCGAGTGCGAAAGCGACCAGCGCCACCGGATGGGACATGGCCAGGACGCCGAGCGCGAGCAGCGCCGCGATCGCCGCCCACGGCAGCGCCCATCGACACAGCTTGTGGCTCACGAGCTTCCAGGCGAACAGGCCGTGCCGGAACGGATCGAGCAGCGCCCGTTTGTGCCACAGCGTCTCCATGCCCCGCGTGATGGTGCGCACCTTGCGTCGATACTCCTTCTTCAGCCCGGGGGCTCGCGGGACGTAGCACACGGCCTCCGGGACGGAGATCGCCCGGTACCCGTGCTCGTGCGTATGCAGGGCCGCCGCGAAATCCCGGCTGAGCGAGCCGGGGAGCGGGAGTCGATGGAGGTGCGGGCGGATGGCGTAGAAGCAGCCCGAAGCTCCGATGATGCCCCCCAATTGCGTCTCCAGGTCCCGGATCCACATCTCGTAGCCGACGTATCCGCCCTCGCCGACGTTGCCGCCGGTGTCGTCGGCCCCGACGCTCACGTCCCGGCCGGAGGCGCAGCCGACCTCGGGATCCCGGAACGCCGCGATGAGCGGCTTCAGCGCGTCGGGCCGGATGCGGATCGACGCGTCCGTATTGAGGATGATGTCCCCGTCGAGGTGCCCGGCGGCCGCGTTCTCGGCCTTGGTCTTGCCGCCCCGCTCGGGCATGCGAAGGAGCTCGACACCCTCCGCGGCGTACTCGCGGACGATGTCGTCGGTGGCGTCACTCGATGCATCCGAGATGATCAGCATCTGGAGCCGGTCACGCGGATAATCGAGCGCGAGGAGACTCCGGATCAGGTCCCGGATCTGATCCTCCTCGTTGTACGCGGGCACGCTGATCGAGACCCGCGGCCACCCGCCTGCCGGCTCGTCCGCCGGCGCCTTTCGCGCACGGAGCCGCCCGAGGAGCGCGAGGAGGGCCGGGTAGCCGGCATACGTGTAGAGGAGAAGGCCGGCGGCTGCCGCCACCACGCCGAATGCGATTTGCTGCACCATCACTCCGCCAGACAGGACCTGTAGATGTCGTCGTAACGTCGCACCCACGGCTCGACCGCGAAATCGCGGAGGAGCCGCGCGCGCGCGGCCCGGGCTCGGCGGGCGGCGGCCGGCTCCCCCGCCGGGATCCGCCCGCGCGCCCGGGGGCAGCCTTCCGCGTCGCCCGCTCCGACCACCACGGCCCCGGCGCCGGGGCCGGCCTCCCGGCCTCCGCCCGC
>Ga0079224_100014028_pt1 | contig 11183 bp, 9 predicted proteins | sample Stecom2015_FD_80414 | JGI IMG/M metagenome (GOLD analysis project Ga0079224, IMG submission 80414) | Agricultural soil microbial communities from Utah to study Nitrogen management - Steer compost 2015 | ecosystem: Environmental > Terrestrial > Soil > Agricultural land | place: USA: Utah...
CGGTCGGTGTCGAAGTTCACCTGAAACTCGGTGCTGATCTGCTCGTTCTCGACATCGCGCCGCTGCACGCTCGTGTTGAAGCCGTTCGTCGCGAGACTGCTCACGACGGCCGAGAGGTCGAGATCCTGCTGAATGTAGCCGTCGTACTCCCGGTAGTTCGTGATGTTGCGAAAGGCGAGCCGGTCGCTGAGCTGCCAGTCGAGCGTCGACGTGGCTGCCCACGTGTCCGAGACGCTTTCCGGGTCGAACTCGGACGCAAGATCCCGCGGCTCGGCGGCATAGCCTCCCCCGCCGGGCGACGCGAGCCGAGGCACGTCGGGGTAACTTTCGGCCCGGAACTTCAGCGCCCGCGATGCATCGCGCTGCGTGTAAATCTCGCCCGTCAGCAGCCACGTCACGGTGTCGGACGCGAGAAACTGGAGGTGACCGCGGGCCATCTGCCGGTTCAGGTCGTCGACGTCGCGCCCGGTGACCGGGTTCACGCCGAACCCCGAACGCGAATCGGTCTTCACGGCGAGCCGGCCGAGCACGCGGTTCGTGAGCGGGCCGCTGAACGCGGCTTCGACGTCGAGCTGATCGTAGTTTCCGAGCGTCGCCCGCGCGTAGCCCTCGAACTCGGCCGTCGGCTTTCTCGTGATCAGGTTGACGGAGCCGCCGACGGCGTTGCGGCCGTATAGGGTACCCTGCGGTCCGCGCAGCACCTCCACGCGCTCGAGATCGAAGAGCGACGTCAGCTGCGCCTCGGCGCGGGAGATGACCGCGCCGTCGACGTGCATCGCGACGCCGGTCTCGCTGCCGGTCGTCGACGTATTGGCGCCGACGCCGCGGATGAAGAGCTTCGCCATGTTGAAATCGTTGCCGAGGGTAATGCTCGGCACGGCCATTTGCAGATCCTCCAGGGTGTCGATCTGCTGTCTCTCGAGCCGCGCGGCGTCGACGACGGATACGGCCGCACCGACGTCCTGCAGCGACTGCTCCCGCCGCTGGGCGGTAACGATGACTTCCTCGATCTGGGCGCTCGCCGCGGGCGCGCCGAGCACGGCGACGACGGCGGCCGCCGCCGCCATAGACCAGCGACCTCGCGTATTCGTGGCGTGCATGGGACGTCCTCCGTTCGTTCGAGAGGGGGATGGGGTGAAGAAGGACTCGGATTACGAACGTGCTGCATGCCGGCAGCCGGAAGAACGAGCGCCGAAAGCCATGCAGGATGCGTACCATCAGTAAGACGGTCCAGCAGTGCAGCAGGACGCATTCGAGCTATGGGCGAACACGCTCGCGGCCGGCTATGATCGGCTTGCGCGCGGCTCGGCGGCGGTGCCCGCGAGTGGACGGTCCCAAGAGACAAAGACCAAAGACAAAGAAAGGAACGACGAGATGGGCAAGTTCGTCAGACTTACGATGTTGTACTCGATCCTCGCAGGGCTGCTGCCCGCCGTTGCCGCCGCGCAGGACGACGCGCTCGCCGTCAATACCGTGATGATCGACGGATCACTGTCGACCGCGGGCCAGCCGGACGCCGACACGCTCGGCTCGCTCGCGGAGAGGGGCTATCGGCTGGTCGTGAACCTCGCGCCGCCTCAGTCTCGCGATGCCGTGCACGACGAGAGCCGGTTACTCGGCGAGGACGGCGTCGCATACGTCAACATTCCGGTCGATTGGCAACGGCCGACGCTCGCCGACTTCGCGCTGTTCAGCGCGGTCCTGGACGGCGCGGACGGCAGGAAGACGCTCGTGCACTGCCAGATGAACATGCGTGCGTCGGTATTCACGTTTCTCTACCGCGTCGTCCATGGCGGTGTTGCGCCGGACGAGGCGTACGAGGCCGTGCGCTCGGTGTGGCGGCCGAATGGGCAGTGGGCGGAATTCGGCGCACAGGTGCTCGAGCAGCACGGAATCGACTTCCAGTTTCCACCTGCGGAGTGACTACGTTCCGAGCGACGCGCTGAGGCACGAATAGCGCCTGCGCGGCGCAGCGAGCCGCTCGTATACAAGAGCGCACTCGCGCCGGGTGCCGAGCCTCAATGAGTCACCGCGCAATCCCGAACCCCTTCCCGCGCCCGGTCGCGCGTCCAGATCAAGCCCCCGACGGCCATGTGATAGTCCATCCGCTCGCCAGTCCAGAGACACCGAGCCGTCGACTCGTCGATCTCTAGTCCGCTTCCGCGATTGAGCTCGTGCAACGTCACGTGTCCCCGCTCCGCCGCGTCGCGCAGCAGCGCGATCGTCACCCAATCGAGCCGCCCGCTCTCCGGCAGCCGCTCGCCGTTCGGCGAGAAAAGCGCGAACCCGCCGTCGCCGATACGCTCGATCGAGAAGCCGCCTTCGTGCACCAAGCCGTGGTGGAAGTGACAGAGCGTAATGAGATTCTCGAGCTTCGTCTCTCCTCCATTTGCCCAATGAATCACGTGATGCGCGTGCGTGAAGCGTGTGCGTCCGCATCCCGGAAAGCGGCAGCCGCCGTCCCGCGCTCGAAGGGCACGCCGAAGCGCCGGCGAGATCGCACGCGTCTTGCGGCCGACGTTGAGCGGCTCTCCGTTCTCGTCGTTGACGATGCCGACAAGCGACGTATCGCAAGCGAGCCGTCGAGCGGTCTCGATCGCGAGCGAGTGGCCGTCACCAAGCTCGCAGGTTTGGAAGAGCCGACCGCTCGAGCTTTGCGGCAACCTACCGCCCGTCGCCGATGCGACGGATTCCGACGCGAGCAACGCTTGATCGATATGCACGACGACTTGATACCGCTCCGCGGAGGTATCGACGCGGTCCGCGCCGGCCGCGAGATAGCGTTCCGCAAGCAGCCGCAAGCCGTCCGCCCGCCGCGCACCGAGCGAGCCGGGCCAGCTCTCCCCTTCGAACTCCTCGATGACCGCGTCGCCGCCGGGCATCTCGTGCGGTTGCCATAGCGGCGACGTGTAGTCGTCGTCCTCTGCGCCACTATCCGATAAGACGGCGCCACGCTCGGCAGCGCCGAGAGTTCCCGCTGGAACATCGGCCGGCTCGATCTCGTGCGAATGAGACGCGGCGCTCGCGCACGCTGCTTCCGCTTCAGCTTCGTTTTGGGCTTCGGCTTCGTTTGGGGCTTTGGCGTCCGCGGGCGTGGCGTCACCTCCTCCGGCGTTGGAGCCCACGAGGTTCGCATCGGCGCTTCGCTCGGCACTATCGAGTTCGGATGTTTCCGCTGGGAGCTCGGATGTTCCCGCTGGAACATCGTCGTCCCGGTTCTTGCGGACGCCGTCCTGGTACAGCACCTCGACCGCCGCATCGATCGCCTTCATCACGATTTCGCCGATCTCGATCGGCAGCCTCGCCTCGATCACGAGCATGCCGTCGTCCTCATGACAGTAGCGAACGTAGCGCCGCCGATACTGCTCCGCGGCCTCGGCCGCCGCCTCGAGCCGCTCGACTCGGCGGTACTTCCGGACCAGCCGCTGCATGTGGGCGGCAGTGCCGTGGCGCGCAACGTTCAGCAGCGAATCTTCCATCTCGGGTATCGCGATCCGCGTCATCTCGCGGACCTTCGAGTAGCTGATCTCACCGCGGCGAAACGCGGCGGCGATCTTCGGCAGTTTCTCGAGCGCTCGAGCGACGCGTACGCGCTCGCGCGCGGCGACATCGCCAAGACCGCACTGCCACGTCAGCCATTGGGCGGCGCAGTGGCAGCCAAAGCACAGCCAGAGCTGATCGCGATCGAACTCGGCGAGCATCTCGAGGAAGCGTGCTTCCGCGGCGCTGAGATGCGCGGTGAGCTTGACCATCTCGGTGCCAAGCGCTTCTGCACGCTCTCGCCTCGGCGGCTCCGTAGGCTGGTCCTTCGAAGCTTCGTCAGCGCTCGCCACTACCGGCGAAAACCGGTGGATAGCAAGGTCATCGGCGGTGTGAGAGGTCTGCGCCATGGCTACGACTATGGCCTGAGCTAATACACAGTACTTTGCGACGAATCCTCTATACTGTCAATACTTCCAGCATCCAGACAGCCGGGCAGACTCTTCCCAAGCATTCCGTGCGGTACCTGGCGAGGTTGCCATCTCGTCTTGACACATTAAACCTACAGCTGTAGTCTCAAAGACTCATTGTGTAGATAATAAGCATGAACATATCCAAGTCCGAGCTCGTAGTGCTCCAGACGCTCTGGGACGAATCCCCGTTGACCGTAGGACAGATCATCGAGCGCGTGCGGAAAACGGTCGATTGGCACGACAACACGATCAAGACGCTTCTCAGCCGGCTACTGGAGAAGGAAGCCGTCGATCGACACAAGGACGGCCGACAATTCTTTTATAAGCCGCTCGTGTCGCGAGACGTTGTCGTCAGCGAGGAAGCCGAAAGCCTCCTCGACAGATTCTTCGACGGAAAGATGCCCCGACTGGTGGCGCATTTCGCCGAAGGCAAGAAGCTATCGAGGACCGATATCGAAGAGATCGAGGCCCTGCTCAAGAGGCTGAAGAAGAATGCTGATTGACTGGCTCTACCGCACGACGCTCGATGTGAGCCTCTTGATCGGGCTGATACTCCTCATCCGGCCGGTGGTTCGAAGGACGCTTGGTGCGCGTGCGGCCTACTGGCTGTGGCTCATCCCTTTGATTCGCGTGCTCATCCCGAGCCGCCCTGCTCGTCCGCCGACAGTGCTCGAGGCCGTTCCGCTTCCCGGCGGCCAGCTCGATATCGCGATCCTACCCAATCCGGACGTCTATCTCCTCCCGAACAGCATTCCGATCACTGCCATCTGGCTGACCGGGATGCTCCTTTGGCTGGGCTCACGGGTCGTCGCACGGGCTCGCTTCAAGAAGCTGTTGAAAGCATGCACAGCGCAACGAGATACGCCGGCAGAGCTCGTTGTGCTCCTGCCGGATCGGCTGCGCCGCTTCGACACGCGCTTCTTCTCCTGCTCGTTGCCGGGTGCACCCTTCGTCACCGGCTTCTTGAGGCCCTCCGTATATCTTCCCGAGGATTTCGAGGATCGCTTCAGCGCAAACGAGCGTAAATGCATCGTCCACCATGAGCTCATGCACTTCTACCGCCGCGATATCTGGGTGCAGGCTGCGTGGGAGACGGTTCGCATGGTGTTCTGGTTCAACCCGATCTTTCATATCGCGGCGATCGCGCTGCGAGAGGATCAGGAGTTTGCGTGCGACTACGACGTTTTGAGCGCGTGCGAACCAGATGAGCGATATCACTACGCACGGGCGCTTCTTACAGGTACAGGGGCGTTTCTTCTACCGCGAACGTTAGCGTTCTTTTCGCGACCAACGGAGAGGTATGTCATGATCGAGAAACACCGATTGTCGAAAGCGAGCAGTATCACCGGCCTTATTCTTTGCTCGGTGGTCGGCATATTCGCCCTGACGAAGGCGCCCTTGTCGATGGCTCAGCAGGGGCTCGATGAGCATATAACGCTGTACTTCAAGGCGATTCCGATAGAAACGGTCGTTGAGCTTTTTGCCGACTTTTCAGGACAGAGCATCGAAGGCATCGACCAAGTCGCGGGATCCGTCGTGAGCATAAGCGTCGTCGATATTCCGGCTCGCGATGCGCTCACGCAATTGCTGAATTGCGTAGGTCATACCGTTGAGCCCGACGGGGAGGCTCTCGAAATCATTCCGCTGGAATCTCCTCGGCATGCGTCCTTCGAGTGCGTGGACGTCCGGATCGAGGCAGATCGAACCATCTAGAGAACCTCTGCAACGGCTCACGTGACGAAGCGGTCGGCCAGGCCGCTTCACTTCTGGTCCGAAGGAACGGGGTGGCGGTCAGGGCTGCCGAGAAGAGCTACGACCGCGCCTTGTCCGCCGCGGCAAAGTGCGCCATCTGATCGGCGTGAGCCTTCTTGAACGAGGGCCGATCGGTAATCCGAGTCACATAGGCTTCCGTCGCCGGACGAGCGCCGAAGGCACGGACCTTTGCCACGCGGAGCACGTCGGCCATCAGCAGATCCGCGACGGTGAAGCGGTCGGCGGCGAGCCATTCCCGCTCCTTCAGGACGCGCTCCATGTGATCGAGGCGGCTCTCGAGCCAGCCGGTCAGGTGGTTGTTCTCGGCGCCGGTCACCTCGAGGAACCACCACGGCACCGTAACCATCTCGAGCGAGTTCAGTGCCGCGATCGTCCATTGGAACGTCTCGGCTTCTCCGCTCGGATCGCGCGGCATCAGCTTCTCGCTCTTGCGAGCCAGATGCAGCAGCCCCGCCCCGCTCTCGAAGATTCCGATCTCGCCGTCGGTCAGGAACGGGACCTGCGTGAACGGCTGACGCGCAACGTGATCCGGCCCCCGGTCGTCGAAGGGGACAGTTCGTACCGAATACTCGAGCCCGGCCTCCTCACACGCCCATCTCAAGCGAATGTCGCGCACGAAACCGCGGGGGCCTTCGGGCACCCAGTCATAGGTCCAAACGATCAATCCGCTCATGCTTCAAATCGCCGTCCTGGCGTGCCGCGGCGCGGTCGCCGGCCGCGACTGCAACCCTCCGACCATGCCCGCGAATCGGCCTAATCGAAGAACGGATACCCCTCGGCCGCATACCGCCTCATCCCTTCCTCGTTGATCTCGACGCCGATCCCGGGCTTGTCCGCGACGGTCAAGAAGCCGTCGTCGTCGACCATCGGTCCGTCGAACGTGACGATCTCCTCGTACATAGGGTTCTCGTGGAAGTAAATCTGCCACTCCATGATCATGAAGTTCGGCACGGCGGCACAAACGTGGGCGGTCGCCATTGCACCGAGCATCGACGAGACCATATGCGGCGCGAACGGCACGTAGTAGAGCTCGGCGAGATTGGCGATGCGCTGGCCTTCGCCGAGCCCGCCCGCCTTCTGCAGATCCGGCATGATGATGTCGACCGCGCCCATCTCGAGCAGCGGCCTGAACTCGTGCGCGAGGAAAAGGTTCTCGCCCGCGCAGAGCGGCGTCGAGGTCTCGAGCTGAATCAGCTTGTAGGCTTCCGGGTTCTCGGCCGGCACGGGCTCCTCGAGCCACATCAGGTTCAACGGCTCGAGCCGCTTCGCGACTCTCTTTGCGGAAGGCAGGTCGTACCGAGCGTGCATGTCCGCGCAAATATCGACGTTCGGGCCGACCTGCTCGCGCGCGGCCGCCATCTGCTCGTACATGCGCTCGACCTCGCCGTTGCTCGCCGTCCAGTTGTAGCGGTCGTACTTGGCCGGGTCGTTGACCTGATCGAGATCGAACTTCACTGCCGTCATGCCGTAGTCGACCGCCTTCTGCGCATTCTCGGCGAACTGCGCCGGCGTCGGCCGGTTGGTCTGGTAGAGCGCCGTATCCATGTAGAGCCGAATGCGATCGCGAAACTTGCCGCCGAGAAGCTGGTAAACGGGCAGTCCGAGCGCCTTGCCGGCGAGATCCCACAGCGCGGTCTCGACCGCCGCGAGCGCTGCAAGGTACATGCCCGACTGCGCGCCGCCGAACACGCCCGCGGTGCGGATTTCGTGGAACAGCCTGTGAACGTCGAGCGGATTCCGGCCGCGCAGCATCCGCCCCCAGCCGAGCACGAGCTGGGCCGTGCCGCGCACCGCGTCGGCGCCCTCGCCGTGACCGACGATGTCCTGGTTCGTGTAGATCTTCACGAACAGGTGGCTGCCGCCGCGGATGTAGCCGATCTTGAGGTCGGTGATCTGCAGGTTCGACGGACGCGAATACGGGCGCACACCGTCGAGACGCGACTGCGCCTCCTGAGCCGTGGCGGCGAACGGCGCCGCCGCAAGGGCGCCGGCACCAGCTGCGCTGCTCGAAAGAAACTTGCGTCGGGAATACTTCTTGTTGTCGTTCATGCGGGTCTCCTGCGGCGCGGGGAAAAGGTGTCTGATACCCTTCTCCGGAAAAAGGTGTCTGACACGATTTCTCGCTAGAACGTACGCTCTCTGAGCAGCTCCTGGATCTGGTCTCTCGGCACGGGCAACTCGTCGATGTGGTCCTCGAGCCACTGCGAGAAGTCCCGCTCGATCTCGTCGCTCCATCGCGTGTCGATCTGCGCGGACGTATAGACGCCCTCGCGTATTCGCTGCTGACCGAACATGTCGCGCAGCCGCACGATCTCGGAGGTCTCGACGACGCGTTCCGCGAGATGCGGCGGGATGAAGATCACGCCGCCGTCGCGGCCGAGCACGACGTCGCCCGGCATGACCATCACCTTGCCGATGCGGGTCGGACCGTTGATCGAGACGAGCGTGGTGTTGAGGTCGCCTTCCGCATTGTTCAGATGGTGCGACGGGTGATAGCTGCGGAAGAACGCGGTGAAGCCGTCGATTTCCTTGAGCCCGGCGATGTCGCGCAGCGCGCCGTCGTAGACGATGCCGTTCCCCGAGTTCGCGTGGATCGCGCTGCCGACGTTGTCGCCGATCGTCGGGCCGTCCTCGTGAAGGCCGAACTGATCGGCGACATAGACGTCGCCCGGCTCGAGCATCTCGACCGGCCACGTGTTCTGCCCGCCGCGGCGGCCGTTCGCGAGCCCGTACGCCTGGATCGCGCGATGCACGTCGGGCCGGCCCGGCATGAACACGGCGGTCAGCGCTCGGCCGACGAGCACGCCGTCCGGATTCAGCAGCTGCCAGCCGCCTTCATACTGGTGCTCGTAGTTGTTGTTGCGCAGCACCGCCCACGCTTCCTCGAGCGTCACGAGCTTCATTCGCTCGAGGATATCGTCCGGCACCTTCGGACGCCCGTCCGCGGAGCGCTCTCCTTTCCACTCGGGCGTCAGCGCTATCAGCTCTTCTTTCGAAAGCTGAACCTCCTGCGCGCCTGCAGGTGCCGATAGTGCAACGATGAACAGAAGCGCGGCGACAGGAATCGAGCCAAAGCATGCCGCAGCTGTCGATCGGATCATCGCGTTCCCCTTCCGCTCCGCGACCGCGAGCGTCTTGTTCTTGTCAGGTCCGAGACTCTAGCGAAAAGCGGACGCCGGCAAAAGTTCCGAGCGGACCGACTGTCGGACGGTGCTCTCTTTGATCACGGATGACGGTGGCCTCACCAGCCTTCGTCTACAGGCAAGTCTTCGTTCGCCGTGATGTTCAGCACTGCACAGTGATGATACGTGAAGCCGCCTTCGCGAACGCCTGGATGCTCGAGCATGAATTGCACGACCTGCAGGAAGCAGCCTTCGCAGTCAATGTTAGGAATGCGAATCTCCGTCTCGAGGACGCCGGTACGCCGCTCGTAGTTCTCCCACAGTCCATCCACGAGCACGGGCGGCTTCGGGTCGGTATCGATCGGGAACGACGCGGAGCGCGGCCCTCTTTCCGTCTCCTTCATCTCCGCTGCGGGGCTCGGCGGCAGCCAGTTGATGCGGCGCGCGAGCGACACGCGGAAGTGGCCGGGGTGATAAATCGTCTCGTCGATGACGAGACGCAGCATCTCTCCGCCCGTCACCTCGGTCACCGCACCGGTCCGGGTACCGCCGTCGGCAAGCGAGCCGCCGCACGGCGCCATTTTCTGCGGATCGCCGCGATCGTCCTCCTCGATCCAAGAGGCCGGCTCGAGCAGCTTGAAATGGGCGTGCGCGGCGGCAGCGGCGAGACCCGCCGCGGTCATGAGCCCGATCGTCGTCAGCTTCTTCTGCATCTGCATCTCCCCAATCGACTTCTCTTTGGCCGCTCACTGCTGCGCCGTGGAGCCGTTGGAGCGCATGAGCAGGACCCGGCACCGTGCCGGTGCGCCGGAGAGCATACCAGGACCTGGAATTTTGCGGCTACGATCAGGAGTTGATCCGCAGGAAGCGGGATTCGAAATGGGCCGGGGCTTCGGCGCCTACCACGCCTCCGGCTCGCCGTCGTACCTCAGGAACTGCCCGGAATCCTCGATCGTAGCGTTCTCGATCGTGTCGATCATGTGTCCGACCGTGAACTCGACCTCGAGCATGATCGGATTCCCGCGCAGATACTCCTGGTGCTCGGTCAAGGTGGGGCCCGGATTAAGCATCAGCACCGTGACCCCGTCCTCCCGCACCGAAGAGGCAACGATCTGCATCTCGCGATTCAGCGCCGCCTTGCTCATCCGATAAAACGTCGCGCCGGGTCGAGGACGCGGCAGCTCGCCCGTGATCGTGCCGTTGCTCGAGCTGATCGCGACGATCTTCTTCAGCTCGCTCGCCTTGACGTTCTCGTACAGCGCCTCCGAGACGATCAGCGGTCCCTTGATGTTCACTGCCATGATCGTGTCGAGCAGGTCGTAGTCGAAGCGGCCGAAGGTCTGGTTCGTCCAGTCGCCGGGGCACTCGAGATCGGTGCGGTCACAGTTGCTGCGATCGTTGTAGACGCCCGCGTTATTGATGAGCACATCGATCGGCGTCTCGGCCAGCCGCTCGGCGAGCGCCTTCGCCTCCTCGACGCTCGTGACGTCCAGCGTCTCGATCCGCACGTTCGGATATTCGGCGACGAGGTCCGCGAGCGTTTCCGGAACCTCTCGGCGGCGGTGCGTCGCGATCGTCGTCCAGCCCTTCGCCGCGTATTGCTTCGCGAACTCGAGTCCGATGCCCGAGTTCGCGCCGGTGATCAGCACGGTCTCGGCGACGACGCGCTCGGGCGTGTACGTGCCAGCGACGGCGACCGCGAAGCTCGCGACCGCGGCGAGCGCTAGTCGGCGTCCCGGAAGTCTATCGCTCGAAAATGACTGCATCGTCCGCCCCTCCGCCGACTCGGCGTCACGCGCATCGTAGCGTAGATCCGGCCCCGAGCAAGCGTCCCGACGCCGAGCTCAACGCCGTAGCGAGCGCTACGAGTGTCTGCACCTGCATCGTCGGAAGCTGCCCATCCAGCCGAATCTGCCGCCCATCGGCGACAGTGCAGCTGAACGCTCGACCGCGCGCTTTCGTCCCACTACGGGAAGTCGACGGAGCCGGCAGTGTTGGGCATCGGTGACACTTTTGCTGCTCGAGCGCGTCGAGAAACAGGCAAGAGAGGCGCGATGCCCCGCGATTTCACGGCAAACGGCATCATGGCACAGCGATTGCAACAGGGCTCCTCGAGGGGAAGCCGGAGTGCTTCCGTGGTGTTCGAAACGACATGGAGAAGTGACAGATGAAGAAGCTAATCACGCTCGTGGCTCTTGGTTTCGCCGGTGCAGCGATTGCGCAGGAAGCGCCCTCGTTCGAAGAGGTCGATGTGAACATGGACGGTTCGATCAGCCAGGAAGAGGCTGCGGCGGTCGAGGGTCTCGACATCACGACGGCCGACCGGAACCAGGAC
>Ga0079224_100014029_pt1 | contig 11183 bp, 6 predicted proteins | sample Stecom2015_FD_80414 | JGI IMG/M metagenome (GOLD analysis project Ga0079224, IMG submission 80414) | Agricultural soil microbial communities from Utah to study Nitrogen management - Steer compost 2015 | ecosystem: Environmental > Terrestrial > Soil > Agricultural land | place: USA: Utah...
CCGGTCGGCGATGCTCCGGGCGCGGTCGGCGAACGCGAGTTTCTTGATCTCGATGAGCGTGTGCAGGTATTCGGCGGAGTTGTGCCCCATCTCGGCGAGCGGGAACGTCTCCGCCATCGCGAGCTGCTGGAGGAGCGCAGCGCCCTGGCTGTTCGGCGGCATGGTATGGGCTCGCCTCCCGAGGTACGCGATGGAGCGCGGCTCCGTCCAGGTCGCCGTGTGCTGGGCGAAGTCCTCGGCACGGAGGAGCCCGCCCTCCTTTTCGAGGAAGTCTGCGATCGCGCGACCGATCCGCCCCCCGTACATCGCCGTGGGTCCTTCCTCGGCCAGGGTCCGTAGCGTCGTCGCGAGGGCCGGATTTCGGAGCAGGGTCCCGACGCGGACCGGCTCTCCGCCAGGCGCGTAGATCGCGCGCCCCGCTTCGTTCAGCCGCATGGCCCCGCGCAGGTCCCTGGCCCGTGTACGCGAGACGGGGACCCCCTCCTCCGCGTACCGGATGGCGGGCTCGAGCGCCTGGGCGAGGGAGATCCTGCCGTAGCGCTCGAGAGCCGCGGCCCACGCGGACACGGCGCCGGGGACCGTCACGGTGAGCGGGCCGCTCCCCGGCATCGCATCGATCCCCCTTTCGGCGAAGTATTCCGGCGTGGCGAGCCGACCCGCGCGGCCGCTCCCGTTCAGTGCGACGACCTTTCCGGATCCGCCCTCGTAGAACAGCGCGAACGCGTCGCCGCCGACGCCGTTCATGTGCGGCCGGACGACGGCCAGGACCGCCGCCATCGTAACGACCGCGTCCACGGCGTTCCCGCCTCGACGGAGAACGTCGTACCCGGCCGCGGCGGCGAGCGGGTGGCCGGCGACGACCGCGCCGTGCACCCCCATCACATCCGGGCGGGCGGGCGAGTCCGGTGCGACCACCTCCGAGGGAGCCGCTGCCGGCGGGGCCGGGAGGGGACGGGCGCGTTGTCCGCAGGCCGTGAGACTCGAGGTCAGGACGAACAGGATCAGTGCGGTCGTACGCATGGGACCTCCGGTGGGGAAACGCATGCTCCGACGACGGCTCCTGCAGGGCTACCGGGACCCTGCAGATCGCGGCGACAGGGCTGGATCCGGGAGGAGATTCTCCCGGATCCAGCCCCGTCCCGCACGGGAGCCTTCCCTTCCGTCGGACCGACGTCGGATGATCATGCTAAGGATAGGCGCGGACTGGCTTCGCGCAAGCGGAGCGCAACGATCACCCGCGGCTCCGGCGCCACTGCCTCCCCGACACCGGGCCCGCCGAAGCATGGCTCTGCCGCCTCCGGAGGACCTGTAGCGCGACCCGGGCCGCGCCAGCGGGTCCATCCCCGGGGGGCTGCGCCCCGCCGGTCAGTCCCCGGCCGTGCCCGCAGCGTGCGAGGCCGGTCCGGCGACCGGCGCCTCGTCCGACGCCGGAGCCCCCGCGTCCGCGGCAGGCTCGGTCGCGAAGAACGGCAGCCGCTCGCTCTTCGTGACCAGTACGGAGGTCAGGAGGTCGCCGGTCACGTTCGGCACGGTCCTGGCCATGTCGACGATCCGGTCGACACCGAGGATCAGCGCGATCCCCTCGCCCGGGATCCCGACCATCTCGAGGACCATGACGAGGAGCGGGATCGAACCTCCCGGCACGCCCGCCGCGCCGATCGCCGTCAGTACCGCCATCGCGACGACGATCAGCTGCGCCCCGATGCTCAGATCGATCCCGAAGACCTGTGCGAGGAAGAGAACGACCATCCCTTCGAAGAGGGCCGTCCCGTTCATGTTCATCGTCGCGCCGAGCGGGAGCACGAAGCCGGCGACTTCACGGGGCACGCCGAACTCCTCCTGCGCGGTCCGGATCGTGGTCGGCAGCGTCGCGCTCGAGCTCGAGGTCGAGAACGCGGTGACCATGAGGACCCGCGTCCGACGGAAGAACTCCCTCGGATTCATTCCGGCCACGAACTTCGCGACCGCGCCGAGGACGCCGAACTGGTGGAACGTGAGGCCGCAGAGGACGACGACGAGGTAGAGCCCGAGCGAACGGAGCACGTCGAAGCCGAAGCGCGCCGTGACCGAGAAGATCAGGCCGGCCACACCGAATGGCGCGAGTCGCATCGCGAAGTCGATCATCACGGTGACCGCCTGGCCGATCCCGTCCAGGACTCGGGTCACCGGCTGCGCGTGCTCCGGCGAAAGTCGGGTGAGCGCGATCCCGAAGACGATCGCGAAGAAGATCAGCCCCAGCATATCGCCACGGGCCGCGGCGTCGAGCGGGTTGCGCGGGACGATCTCGACGAAGGTGTGGACCCCGAATCCACCGCCTTCCGCGAAGGCCCCGGTCCTGGCGGCCGCCTCGGGCGCGTATTCTTCGAGGAGCGCGGCCCGCACCAGCGGGTCGAGCGTCTCTCCGGGCCGGACCACGTTCATGAGGGCCAGCCCGATCGTCGCGGCCAGCGCGGTCGTCACGAGGAAGATCGAGAAGGTCTTCCCGCCGATCCGCCCCAGTCGTCGCAGGTCGCCGAGCCCCGCTACGCCCAGCGTGATCGACGTGAAGACCAGCGGCACGACGACCATGAAGAGCATGCGCAGGAAGACGTGGCCTATCGGCTGCGCGACGTTGTCGACGGCCCACGCCAGGGCGGGCGAATCGCTCCAGAGCAGGTTCGAGAGCACGCCCGTGACCGCGCCGACCAGGAGTCCCAGCAGGATCCGGGTGTGCAGGGGGACCCCGCGACCCGTTCGTTTCGTTTCCGACATCGTTCCCCTTCCACGGTTCTCCCTTGCCGGGACGACGGACCACGCCGCCGCGCACCGGGCCACGTACGTGGCCCGGCCGCGGCGGCGTCGGCCGTGCCGACCCCGGCGATGCTGTTGCGAAAGTCAGGTCAGGTGAGGAGAACCGTCAGGGGGAGCCGTGCTCCGGCAAGCGATCGATCCGGCCCTCGCCTCGGCGAGCGCCGTCGCGAATTTACGGAACGCGAGCTCGGCCATGCGAGCACGGCTCGTGAGGGCGCAACGTCCCCCCCGGGCCAACGTCCCGAACGAGGCCGACCTGCCGCTTCGGGCCGCGGTCCGGGGGCCCGGACCGTTCCGGTCCACGAGCGACTCGATACCCTGGAGCTTCGCGGCGACGAAGGCCGTGGAGGTAGGGTGCGCCGCTTCGGTCAGGGCAGCGGCCGCAGCTCGCTCCGGGCCGGACCCGGGCCGGGGCGATGAGGATGGGGTATCGGTCTGGCCGAACACCGCCCAGCCCAATGCAGCGCCGATGAGGGCAAGCGCTGTGAGGCCGAGCGGCAGACTCGAGAACCGGCGACCTTGCAAGGCGGTGCCTCAGTGCCAGGGAACGGCGCCGGTCCGCGGCGCCTGGGATGACTGCGTTTGGCTTGATGTTACCGGCGCCACGGCAGGGCGTCAAGTCGAGTCCGGCCGCCCGGGACGTGGCGAATGCACCGCGAGGGGATAGATTGAGCGGGCCGTCGCCACGCGATCCGCGGCACCCGCCGGGAGCGGTGTCTATGGGAGAGGCGGGTGGGTCCGCCGCGCGCGTCGGAGCGATGCACCGATGGACACGAGATGGAGCATGGATCCTTCCGCAGTGGTCGAGATCGACGGAACCCCGGTCCGGACGGTCCCGGTCGAGGTCGCGCCGGGGCTCTGCATCACGATCTTCGAGTCCTCCAGCGCGGACGACCGCCTCGACGACGCGATCGCCGACTCGGCGGTCGACCCCTACGCTTCCGTCCTCTGGCCGGCGTCCATCGCCGTGGCGATGGAGCTCCCGCAGCTGGTGTCACCGGGCGACTTCGTCCTGGACCTCGGCGCCGGGACCGGGCTGGCGACGCTCACGGCGGCACGCCTCGGTGCGTACGCGACGGCGTACGACCACGACCCGTTCGCGCTCCGACTGGTCGAGGAGGCGGCTCGCATGCAGGGGCTCGCGGTCGACACGATCCACTTCGACCTGCATTCGCCCGATCCGCTGCCGCCGGCCGACCTCATCACCGTCGCAGACCTCTTCTACGACCACGACCTCGCGGACTCGGTCGCCCGCCGGGTCGTCGAGCATGTGCTCCGGGGCGGACTCGCGCTGATCGGCGACCCTGGCCGGACCGCGAGCCCCACGTTCCTGGAACACCTCGACGAGAGCGGCATCTACGGCCACCATTACGTCATCGAGGTCCAGCCGCCCGGCGACGGCGAGCTATCGACCACGGTCGGGATCCACGTGTACGGGGAGTGACGCTCGGGCCCGCGCGCCCGCGGGTCAGTCGTCCCGCACCCGGACCACGCCTTCCTGCGCGACAGAGGCGACCAGGGTGCCGTCGCGGGTGAAGAAACTGCCTCGAGTGTAACCGCGGGCGCCGGCCGCGATCGGACTGTCCATCGCGTAGAGCAGCCATTCATCGACCCGGAACGGGCGATGGAACCAGATCGCGTGGTCCAGCGTGGCGAGCATGACGCCGGGCTGGCGGAACGAGCGGCCGTGCGGCAGGAGCGCCGTGCCCAGGAGGCTGTAGTCCGACGCGTAGGCCAGGACCGCCTGGTGGAGGAGCAGATCGTCCGGCATGGTGCCGATCGCGCGGAGCCACATGTAGCGGACCGGCGGCCGCGGCTCCGGCTGGAACGGGTCGACGGGATCGACGGGCCGGAAATCGATCGGACGGTCCTGCGTCAGGATCGGGCGGAGCGGCTCCGGGATCCGGGCCGCCATCTCGCGGATCAGGTCGAGCTCCGAGGCGAGCGACTCCGGCGTCGGGACCTGCGGCATCGGCGCCTGGTGCTCCGGCCCGGACTCCGCCTTGTGGAACGACGCCGACATGTTGAAGATCGCCTGGCCGTGCTGGATCGCCGTGACCCGTCGCGTGGTGTAGCTCCGACCATCGCGGAGCCGCTCCACGAAGTAGACGATCGGGGCTTCCAGGTCGCCCGGCAGGATGAAGTAGCCGTGCATCGAGTGCGCGACACGGTCCTCGGACTCGATCGTCCGCCTCGCCGCGACCAGCCCCTGCGCCAGGACCTGGCCCCCGAAGACACGGCCGGTCCCGATGTCACGGTTCCGACCTCGGTAGATGTTGACCTCGATCGGCTCGAGCTCGAGGAGACCGAGGAGGTTGGTTACGGTGTATGACATGTGCGTCGCTCCCCACGAACCGCTTCACGTGAGGGACGCAAGATAGCCGGTCGCGCGGCGCGGCGCACCCGCCGCCGGGTCAGAGCAGGATCCCCTCGCCCCCGCCCTTCGCCTCGCCGGCGCTCGCCTCCCCGAGCCGGGCGAGGATCCGGTGACGCGCGCCGTTCCGGACGACCTCGAGTTCGATCGTGTCGCCCGGCTTGCGGCCGAGGAAGATGCGTTGCAGCGTGGCGACCCGGTCCACGGCCCGGCCGTCCGCCGCGACGATGACATCGCCCGGCGCGAGCCCTGCCCTCGCGGCGGGTCCATCGGGCCGGACCAGCGCGGCGACCCGCGCGCCGGCGATCCCTTTGACCCCCGCCCGGGCGAGGCCCGCCGCCTGGGCATCGCCCATCCTGACCTCGCGCACCTCGACGCCGATCGTGCCGCGGCGGACGCGGCCGTGGGCGATCAGCTCATCGGCGACGGTGCGGGCGATGCCCGACGGGATCGCGAAGCCGAAGCCCTGGTTCGTCCCCGTCATCGTCGCGATCCGGGCCGAGATCCCGATCACCTCGCCCCGCAGGTTCACGACCGGGCCGCCCGAGCTGCCCGGGTTCATCGCCGCGTCCGTCTGCAGGTAGTCCATGATCGCGTACGGATCTCGCCTCGCGCCATGGCCGCGCCGGTTCTTCCCGCTGATGATCCCCTGCGTGACGGTAAACTCCAGGCCGAGCGGGTTCCCGATCGCGAGGACCCAGTCCCCGACCCGCACGGACGCATCGTCCCCGAAGATCGGCGTGGGGAGCCCCCGCGCGGCGATCTTCAGGACCGCGATGTCCGTCGCGGCATCGCGGCCGACGACCTTCGCGTCGAATTCACGGCGATCGTGGAGGATGACCCGGTAGCTCCGGCCCTCGGCCACGACATGCTCGTTCGTCAGGATGTACCCGTCGGGCGAGTAGATCAGCCCGGTCCCGTAGCCCCGGGCCGTGCGGCGCCTCGCGTTGCCCTCCGCGTCGCGCCCGGTCGTGAGGACGCCCTCGACCTCGATCGAGACGACCGACGGCGTCACCCGTTCGGCCACGGCCGCGAACGCGTCCTCCAGCGCGCCGAGCGCCTGGAGCCCCACGGCCACCTCGCCCGGGAACGAGGACGAGGCCAGAGACGCAACCCGATCCGGCGCCGGCGACTGCGCCGCGAGCGGCGATCCCGGCCACGGCACGAGGACGAGGACGACCAGGAGCCCGGCCGCACCCCGGCGCTGCCAGGCCGGCCGCGCAGCCGACCGGCCCGGCCCCCTGTCACGAACGCGATCACTCCACACGAGCCATACCCCCTCTCCGTCGAGGCCTGCGAGCGCGCCGGGGTCCTCCTCGCTCCGACCGGCGCGCCCTCCTTCCCGCCCACGTACCCGTCGCCGACCAGGCCGTTCCGGACACAGCCACATACACGACAACCATTTACACCTTCGCCACGCCGCCCCGCCGGGAGGGCCGGACCGAACCGACCGAAACTCGCCCGCACCGGGATCCGTAGGGGGCGACGCGAGCAACCCTGGCATCGGATCGTGCATCCAACGCTCGGGTCGCCAGGGGTTCATTCAGCGGTTCACACCAACGACGACAGAAGAGGTGTTGATGCGTACATTCTCGAGGAGCAGGCTCAGCCCGGCGTGGCACGTCGCACTCTGCCTCGCACTCCACCTTTTCGCCCCGGCCGCGTTCGCGCAGGTCGCGGCGCCGGCGAGTCGCGCGTCCGACCCGGTCGGCCGGATCCGCGGAACGGTGGTCGACGGTGCGACGGGCGACCCCCTCGGCGCCGCCGCCGTCGCGATCGGGGACACATCGGACCCGTCCCGCACGTTCGGCACGGTCACCGGGCCCGACGGCGGCTTCCTGATCGAGGGCGTGCCGGCCGGGAGCTACGTCGTCGAGATCACGTTCGTCGGCTACTCGTCCCACACGGTCGAGGATGTGACCGTCTCGGCCGAGAATCCGCGCGTCGATCTGGGCACGCTCCGGCTCGCCCCGGCGCCGGTCGAGCTCGACGAGCTCACGGCCGCGGTCGAGCGGAGTGCGATCCGGCTCGAGGCGGACCGCACGACCTACCAGGTCAAGGACCTCCCCTCCGCGGTGAGTGGGACCGCGATCGACGTGCTGCGCGAGCTGCCGGCCGTCGATGTGGACGTGGAGGGGAACGTGAGCCTGCGCGGCGGTGAAGGCGTCACGGTCCAGGTCAACGGCCGCCCGGTCCCCATGCGGGGCGAGCAGCTCGCCGCGTTCCTGCGGCAGCTCCCCGCGAACCTGATCGACCGGGTCGAGGTGATGCCGAATCCCTCCGCGAAGCACGACCCCGAAGGCGCCGCCGGGGTGCTCAACATCGTGCTGCGCGAGAACACCGACCTCGGCACGAGCGGCGGCCTCAACCTCGGCGGAGGGACGCCGAACCGGCAGAACGCGTCGGGGAACCTCGGCTACCAGAAGGGCCCGATCACGCTCTTCGCCAGCTACGGCTTCTTCGCCATGGACCAGGAGTCCGAGGGCACGCTCTTCCGGGAGTACCTCTCCTCCGAGCCGCGGACCTTCCTCTCGCAGCGGTCGAGCATCGCCTACGACCGGCATTCGCACAACCTGAACGCCACGGGCGAATTCCGGCCGACCGGGAAGGACATCTTCGGGATCTCGCTCATGCTGAACACCTGGGACACCGACGAGACCGGGATCGACACGTACCTCGACCTCGATGCCGGGGGCTCGGCCACGCGCCACTTCCGACACCTGAGCGACCGCGGCGACGACTACCGTTTTCACGACCACGCGCTCACGTACAAGCGCACGCTCGAAGGGAACCGCCACGAGCTCTCCGTCGAGGTCCGCCACAACCGGACCCGGAACGGGACATCGAACCTCCTGGCCGAGCAGCCGCTCCCCCTCCATGGCGGGTCGGCGCCGGACCCGGCCGCCAGCCGGCGGGAGGCGGTGGACGCGACGGGCGTGACCTGGACGGCCCAGGCCGACTACTCCCGGCCGCTCGGCCCGGCGACTCGCCTCGAAATCGGCTACAAGGGCACGCTCCGCCGTCTCGACAACGACCTGGCCGCCTCGACCGTCGCACCCGACGGCGACGGTCTGATCCCGGACCCGGCCCGTAGCAACGCCTTCGACCACGACGAGGAGATCCACGCAGGGTACGCGGTCGTACAGCGGCAGTTCGGCGCCTTCGAAGTCCACGGCGGGCTTCGGATCGAGCACACGACGACGGACTTCGAACTGCGTACGACAGGCGAGTCCCATTCGCACGGGTACACGGACTTCTTCCCGAGCGCGACCCTCGCCTACCGGATCGGCGAGACGAAGCAGCTCAGGGCGAACTATGCGAAGCGGGTCCAGCGTCCGGACTCCTGGTCGCTCAACCCCTTCGCCCGCTACCAGGACGCGAGTTACCGGTTCGTCGGCAACCCGTACCTGGAACCCGAATACACGCACGCCTTCGAACTCGGCTACCAGCAGTTCGGGAGCCTCGGCTCCGTCCAGATCTCGCCGTACTACAGGCGGTCGACGAACGCGCTCCGGACGATCCAGACCGTGGACGACGAGGGCATCACGACGATCACCTTCCGGAACCTGGCCACGAACGAGACCTGGGGCGCCGATGTCAACGGGTCGATCCGGTTCGGCCGTCTGAGCGTCTTCGGGGGCGTGAACGCGTACCGGGCGGAGACCGACGGGAGCAACCTGGAGGAGGCGGTTTCGAGCCGTGCCTTCACCTGGTCGGCCCGGGCGAACACGAGCGTGCGGATCACGCCCACGCTGGACGCGCAGCTCTTCTACATGTACCGCGCCCCCATGGACGTGGAGCAGGGGCGGATCGGCCGCATGGAGATGATGAGCTTCGCGCTCCGGAAGAAGCTGTTCGGCGACAAGGGGAACATCTCGTTCCAGATCGTGGATCCATTCGACAGGATGGAGTTCTCGTACCGGATGCACGACGCCCGCCAGGAGCAGACCCTCCGGCGCAAGTTCGGCGTGAGGGGGGCGTACCTGAGCTTCGGCTACTCCTTCGGCCGCCCGCCCAAGATCGAGCAGCGCGAGGCGCCGCAGGCGCCGCCGCAGACGCCCGGGATGGGGATCCCCTGACGCTGCGTGTCGTGGCCGCGGCCCTGTCGCCGATCCCGGCGACGGGGCCGCGCCCCGGCGCCCCGCTCACGCCTCGCTGGAGCACCGGCTGGAGCTACCGCCAGAGGAGCCCCCTCGGGTACTGGTTCTTGACCACCGCCCCGACGCGTCTCCCCCACCCGAGGGCGAAGCCATCGACGGTGATCAGGACCCAGCCCTTCCGGTCGCCGCCGCCGGCGCCCCCGCCCTCGCGACCCACGGCCTCGACGCGGAGCGTCTCGCTCCAGAGATGAGGAGCGCCGGGTCGTCGGCCGCGAAGTCGATCGTCTCCCGCACCTCCTCGGACCGGATCGCGAGCGCCAGGGCGTGACTCGGCTCGAAGCGGCCCTTCCGGAGCGTGCCGAGCCACCACCCCGGCCGCACGAGCCGGAGGCCCGCGGGGAAGGACACGCCTTCGGGGAGTCGATAGAGTTCGGGGCCCAGGGTGACGAGCCGGTCCGGTCCCAGCCGTTCGACCCAGGAGCCCGCCCCTTCGTCCGCAGCGAGCGTCTCGCGCGCGTACGCCTCCAGCAGCGACAGCTGCTCACGGCCCGGCGCCGGCCGGGCCCTCCCTGCCCCGCCCCGCCGGTCCCGACCCCGCGCGCTCCCGGCACCGCCGACGCGGCGGAGCCCGGCGATGAAGTGGCCCGCGCCCGGGAACCGGTGCGGCCACAGACGAACCGCCTTCGTGAGATCCTCCAACCGCAGCTCAGAGCGGACCCAGTCGGGCCGCCCGGGCATCGCGCCCGGGATGCCGTCGAGCGCCTCGAGCTCGAAATCCGGGTCGGCGTCGAGGAACCGGGCGATGACCTCCTCGTCCTCCTCGGGCGCGAAGGTGCACGTCGCGTAGACGAGGCGGCCGCCGGGCCGCACCAGTGCCGCCGCGTCGTGGAGGAGGTCGAGCTGGCGACGGGCGCACCCGGCGATCGCCGCGGGGCTCCACTCGGCCCGCGCGGCCTCGCTCTTCGAAAACATCGCCTCGCCCGAACACGGCGCGTCCAGGAGCACACGGTCGAAGACGGCGCCGAAGTACTCGACGAGGCGCTCGGTGCGCTCGGCGGTCACGACCGCGTTCCGGACCCCGAACCGCTCGAGGTTGCCGGCCAGCTCCCGCGCCCGCCCCCGATGTACGTCGTTCGCGACGAGGACGCCCTCGCCGCTGAGCCGCGCGGCGAGGTGCGTCGACTTGCCGCCGGGCGCCGCGGCCAGATCCAGGATCCACTCGCCCGGCTGCGGGTCGACGAGCGCGGCCACGGCCATCGCGGATGGGTCCTGCAGATAGTAGAGCCCCGCCGCGTGGTACGGGTGCCGGCCGGGGCGCGGTCCGCCGAGGACCTCGAACCCCTCCGGCGGGAACGGCAGCGGCGCCAGCTCGAACGGCGAGAGCGCGAGGAACCGATCAGGCGAGAGGCGCAGCGTGTTCACCCGGAGCCCCGTCGGCGGGGCCGCGAGCGCGGCGAGGAACGCGTCGGCCTCCGGGCCGAGGAGGCGGCCGACCCTCTCGAAGAACGCTTCCGGGAACCAGCACTCCCCGCTCTGCTCCTCGACCGGCCGCGCCGTGCCCCCGACCGCTCCGGCCTCGCCTCGGGACGAATCAGCCGAACCTCTCACCTTCGCTCCCTCCCCTGCCCGCAGTGCTGCCCGGGCCCTCCGACGGGCCGCGCCCCGGCCCGGATCCAACCACCGTTCGGATCGGAAAGTATCGCCGCACGCCTCCACCGGAACAAGCGGGCCGAACCGCGCGGCGCAAGGCCCTCGCGGCCCGCCCTGTAGCACGGCACCATGGACGGTCCCCCGCGCGCGGCATGAGGCCTGCCGCCCCGTCGCGGACGCCGCGACCCCGATCGCCGCCGCCCCCTCGACCTCGGCAGGGATTCCGCCCGACGGCCGATCTCCAAACGCAGCCGCTGCGATGGCCGGTC
>Ga0079224_100014030_pt1 | contig 11182 bp, 3 predicted proteins | sample Stecom2015_FD_80414 | JGI IMG/M metagenome (GOLD analysis project Ga0079224, IMG submission 80414) | Agricultural soil microbial communities from Utah to study Nitrogen management - Steer compost 2015 | ecosystem: Environmental > Terrestrial > Soil > Agricultural land | place: USA: Utah...
CTCGTCCATCACCTCGCCGACCTGGCCGGTCAGCTTCAGCTCGCCTTTGCCCGGCATCTGCCGGGTCTCGATGAACAGGAGGTCGCCGCCAGTCGGCATCCAGCCGAGCCCGGTCGCCACGCCGACGGTCGGCAGGTGGTCGGCCACCTCCGAGTAGAACCGCGGCGGACCCAGGATGGTGGCGATCTCGTTGCCGCTGACCGCCACCGACGCGGGCGCCTTGGGACCGGAGGCGAGCTCCACCGCCGCGGCGCGGCAGATGGTGCCGAGCTCGCGCTCGAGGTTCCGCACGCCCGCCTCGCGCGTGTAGTGACGGATGATCTCCATGATGGCGTCGTCGCTGATGGAGAGCTGCTCGCGCTCGATGCCGTGCTCGGCGAGCTGCTTGGGCAGGAGGTGGCGCCGGGCGATCTCGAGCTTCTCGCGCTCGGTGTAGCCCGGGATGTGGATCACCTCCATGCGGTCGAGCAGCGGGCTCGGGATGGTCTCGAGCGAGTTGGCCGTGGCGATGAACATCACCTGGCGCAGGTCGATCGGCACCTCCAGGTAGTGATCGACGAACTCGAAGTTCTGCTCTGGATCGAGCACCTCGAGCAGCGCCGACGCAGGATCTCCGCGCAGGCTGCTCGACAGCTTGTCGATCTCGTCCAGCACGAACACCGGGTTCATGCTGCCGGCCTTCTTCAGGCCGTTCACGATCCGCCCGGGCAGCGCGCCGATGTAGGTGCGCCGGTGGCCGCGGATCTCGGCGTCGTCGCGCACGCCGCCGAGCGACACGCGGACGTACTTGCGGCCCAGCGCCGAGGCGATGGAGCGGCCGAGCGAGGTCTTGCCGACGCCGGGCGGTCCGACGAAGCACAGGATCGGACCCTGCTTGTCGGGCACCAGCTTGCGCACCGCGATGAACTCGAGGATGCGCTTCTTGACCTTGTCGAGGCCGGCGTGGTCCGCCTCCAGGATGGCGCGCGCCGCCTGCACGTCGATGACGTCCTCGGTCCGCTCGCCCCACGGGATGTCGAGCAGCCACTCCAGGTAGGTGCGCGCGATCGACGACTCCGGCGACGCGCTGCCGGCCTGGCGGATCTTGCTCACCTGCTTGCGGGCGACCTTGCGGACCTCCTCCGGCATGTGCGAGCGGTCGATCCGCTCGAGGTAGCCGCTCAGCTCGCTCTCCTCGTCCGTCTCGCCGAGCTGCTCGCTGATCGCCTTGAGCCGCTGGCGGAGCACCTTCTCGCGCTCCTCCGCCGACATCTCCTCGAGCAGCTCGCCGCGGATGTCCGCCTTCAGCTTGAGCACCTCGCCGAGGCGCCGCAGGGCGGGCCACACCAGGCGCAGGCGGGCGACCACGTCCGCCTCGCGCAGGAGCTCGATCTGCTCCTCGCGGGTCAGCTCGATGTGCGCCGCCGCCATGTCGATCAGCTCGTCCGGGTCGGTGACCTCGGCCAGCCCCTCGCGGACCTTGTCCGGGGTCGAGTCCGCCTGCTCGGCCAGGATCGCGCTCAAGAGGTCGCGCGCCTCCTCGATGAGGTTGCGCACCTCCGGCGAGTCCGGCGGCACCACGGTCGCCAGCGGCCCCGGGCGGGCGACCATGTAGCCGGACGCGGTGGTCTGCACGTCCTCCAGATGGACGCGCTCGGTGGTGCGGACGATGACGCTGTAGCGGCTGGCCGACTGGCGCGCGACCTGGACCACCTCGGCGAGCACGCCGACCTCGAGCAGGTCGGCCGGGCCGGGCAGATCGACCGCGGGATCCCGCTGCGGCACCAGCAGGATGGAGGAGGAGGCCGAGACCGCGGCGTCCACCGCAGCGACGGAGGCGCGGCGCCCGACCTCGAGCGGGATCACCACGCCCGGAAGCACCACCTCCTTCCGGGTGGAGAGGATCGGCAGGGTGGTGGAGGGGACGTTGCGGTTCTCGTTCATTTCTTCTCTCCGCGCGTGCTGCGCACGCGGGCCATGAACTGGGTAATAAGGCGTTTGGCCTCGTCGTCCAGCCCCTTCGGGACGTCGATGTGAACGGTCACGAAGTGATCGCCGCGCCCGCCGCCCGTCTTCTTCGCTCCCTTCCCCTTCAGTCGCAGCTTCACCCCGCTGGAGGTGCCGGGCGGGATCTTCACGCCGGCGCGCCCGTCGAGCGTCGCCACGCTCACCACCGTCCCGAGCACGGCCTGGTCGAGGTCGACCCTGACATCGGAGTACACGTCGGCGCCGCGCTGGATCACCGTCGAGCCGTCCGAGGCGCGCACCTTGCGCTCGGCGGGCTCGGCGCGCTCCCGCGCCGGCCGCGGCCGCGGCCGCGCCCGCACCTCGCCGAAGTCGAACGGCGACTCGAACGGGCTCTGGCTGCTGAAGAAGCTCTCGCGGAAGCCGCCGCCGGCGCCGCCGCCCGGCTGGGTGTAGACCCGGTACTGCACGCGGGGGCCGCCGCGTTGCGCGCCGGCGCCCGGCCCGGCGGCGCCGCCGCCGAACATCTGCGCGAACAGCTCGCCGAGGTCGAAGATGCTCGGGCCGGACTCGCTGCCGCTGCCGGTGAAGCCGCTGAACCCCTGCTTGCGCATGGCGTCGTACTTGGCGCGCTTCTCCGGATCTCCGATGATGTCGTACGCGGTCGACACCTCCTTGAAGCGATCCTCCTTCGCCTTGTCACCGCCGGTCGTGTCGGGGTGGTAGCGCTTGGCCAGCTTGCGGTAGGCCCGCTTGATCTCCTCCTGGCTGGCGTCCGGGCTCACGCCCAGCGCTTCGTAGGGATCACGCATCGCGCACAGTCACCGAGTTGCAATCCTCGGGCCTCCTGGTCACGCCGCCTCACTCTCTGTGTCCGCGCGGCGGAACGCGATCTCGCCGTTGGACACGTCCGCCACCACCCGGTCGCCGGGGGCGAACCGGCCGGCCAGAAGCTCGGTAGCGAGTGGGTCGATCAGGTATCGCTGGATGCTCCGCTTGAGCGGCCGCGCCCCGTAGATTGGGTCGAAGCCGCGGTCGGCCAGGAGCTGCGCCGCCGCCGGCGCGAGCTCGAGGGTGATGTCCCGGTCGCGCAGGAGCTCGCCGAACCGCGCCACCTGGATGTGGACGATGCGGTCGAGCTGCTCGCGGCGGAGCGGCTCGAAGAAGATGATCTCGTCGATCCGGTTGAGGAACTCCGGCCGGAAGGTGGCGCGCAGCTCCTCCTCGACGCGGCGCTCCACCGCCGGCCGCGTCTCCGGCATCAGATCACGCAGGTGCTGCGAGCCGACGTTGGAGGTCATGATGACGACGGTGTTGCGGAAGTCGACCGTGCGGCCCTGGCCGTCGGTCAGGCGGCCGTCGTCGAGCACCTGCAGGAGGATGTTCCACACGTCGGCGTGGGCCTTCTCGATCTCGTCGAGCAGGATCACCGAGTAGGGCCGGCGCCGCACCACCTCGGTGAGCTGGCCGCCCTCCTCGTAGCCGACGTAGCCGGGCGGCGCGCCGACCAGGCGCGACACGGTGTGCTTCTCCTGGTACTCGGACATGTCGATCCGGACCATCGCGTGCTCGTCGTCGAACAGGAACGCGGCGAGCGCGCGGGCCAGCTCGGTCTTGCCGACGCCGGTCGGGCCGAGGAACAGGAACGAGCCGATCGGCCGGTTGGGGTCCTTGAGGCCGGCGCGCGCGCGCCGCACCGCGGCGCTGACCGCCGCGAGGGCGGCGTCCTGGCCGATCACCCGCTGGCGCAGGCTGTCCTCCATGTGGCCGAGCCGCTCGACCTCGCCCTCGAGCATCCGGTCGACCGGGATGCCGGTCCACTTGGAGACCACCGCGGCGATGTCGTCCTCGGTCACCTCCTCGCGCAAGAAGCCGTCCTCCCCCTGCAGCTTGTCGACGGCGGCCTTGTCCTCGGCGATCTTGCGCTCGTACTCCGGGATGCGGCCGAAGCGCAGCTCCGAGGCGCGGGCGAAGTCGCCAGTTCGCTGCAGGCGCTCCGCCTCGGCGCGCGCCTCCTCGAGCGCCTTGCCGGTGTCGCGCAGGCGGTGGATGAGGTCGCGCTCGCTGTGCCACTGGGCGGTCAGCGCGGCCGCCTTCTCCTTCAGCTCGGCGATCTCGCGCACCACCTCCGGCAGCCGCTCCTTCGAGCGGCGGTCCTTCTCCTTCTCGAGCGCGGCGCGCTCCACCTCGAGGGTGGCGACCCGCCGGTTGATGAGGTCGATCGGGGTGGGGATCGACTCGATCTCCATCTTCAGGCGCGAGGCGGCCTCGTCCACCAGGTCGATCGCCTTGTCCGGGAGCTTGCGGCCGCTGATGTAGCGGGTCGACAGCCGGGCGGCGGCGACCAGGGCGGAGTCCTGGATGCGGATGCCGTGGTGCACCTCGTAGCGCTCCTTGAGGCCGCGCAGGATGGCGATGGTGTCCTCGAGCGACGGCTCCTCGACCAGGACCGGCTGGAAGCGGCGCTCGAGCGCCTTGTCCTTCTCGATGTGCTTGCGGTACTCGTCGAGCGTGGTGGCGCCGATGCAGCGCAGCTCGCCGCGCGCCAGCGCCGGCTTGAGCAGGTTGGCGGCGTCGACCGCGCCCTCGGCGGCGCCGGCGCCGACCATGGTGTGAAGCTCGTCGATGAACAGGATGATGGTGCCGCCGGCAGCCTGGATCTCCTTGAGCACCGCCTTGAGGCGGTCCTCGAACTCGCCGCGGTACTTGGTGCCGGCGATGAGGGCGCCCATGTCGAGCTCGAGGATGCGCTTGTCGTGCAGCGACTCGGGGCAGTCCCCCTCGGCGATGCGCCGCGCGATCCCCTCGACGATGGCGGTCTTGCCGACGCCAGCCTCGCCGATCAGCACCGGGTTGTTCTTGGTGCGCCGGCTGAGGATCTGCATGGCGCGGCGAATCTCCTCGTCGCGCCCGATGACCGGGTCGAGCTTGTTCTGCTGGGCCAGGCGGGTGAGGTTGCGCGTGTAGCGCTCGAGCGCCTCGTACTTGCCCTCCGGGTCCGGGTCGGTGATGCGCTGGCTGCCGCGCACCTCGCCGAGCGCCTTCATGGCGGCGTCGTGGCTCACGCCGGCCGCCTTCAGCGCGGCGCCGGTGCCGCCGTACTGGCCGCTCAGCATGGCGAGCAGGAAGTGCTCGGTGGAGATGTAGTCGTCCTTGAAGCGGTCCGCCTCGGCGGCGGCGCCCTCCCACAGGGACTTCAGGGAGCGCGAGAGGCCGACGTCGAGCGCCGAGCCCTGCACCTGCGGCATCGACGCGAAGCGGCGTTCGAGCTCGCTGCCGATGGCGCCGGCGTCGGCGCCGATGCGGGCGATGAGGCGCGGGACCAGGCCGTCCTCCTGGGCCAGGAGCGCGGCGAGGAGGTGCTCCGGCTGGACCTCCGCGTGACGCATTCTCATCGCGATATCGCGAGCTTGAGTGAGTGCGTCCTGAGCTTTGACGGTGAGTCGGTCGATGCGCATGGCTCGTCCGAACGTAATCACCATGACGAAACCGTCAAGGCGGCGATGTGGCGGACGAGCCTCAGCGGGATGGGAAGTAGCGGTCGAGCCGGCCGAGCAGGCGGCGCGCCATCCGCTTGGCGGCGGCGTTCTCCGGCGCGATCTCCTCGGGGCCGTCCGGCGCCGCCAAGACGGCGCGCAGCCGCTCCTCGAACGAGGCCCGGTCCCTGGCCCGGCGGTCGAGGAACTCGGCGGCGAAGACCTGGTTGAGGAGGAACTCCGGCGCCGCCTCGAGGGCGTCCTCGAAGTAGCGGCGCGCCCGGTCGAGATCGCCGCCGGCGACCCCGGGCGCGACCGCGTGGTAGACGCCGAGCAGCCGGTAGCCGCCGCCGTACTGGGTGCGCGGCGCGATGCGGTGGAGGTGGCGGATGCTGGCCAGGATGCGGTGCCGGTTGCTGAAAAGGGCACTGAATCCGTCCACCTTGGCCCAGCGAGCCAGGTTGGTCACGTACCAGTAGAGCAGGGGGGCGCCGTCGGCGCGGATGAGCAGCACCGCGCGCTCGAGATCGATCCCGGCGCGCAGCCGCTGCTCGAGCTCCGGCGAGCGGGCCGCCATGCCGCGCAGGGCGGCGCGGTAGCCGCGCCGCAGCGCCTCGCGGTAGCGGCGGGCCGCCTCGGGGTCGACCACGTCGTCGGTGTCGAACGGGTAGTCGCCGCCCATCGCCTTGAAGCCGTAGAACACCTCGGCCAGGAAGAAGTAGCCGCGCGCCAGGCGCGCGTAGGTCTTCCAGTCGTCGTCCTTGATGCGGACGGCGGCGCGCCAGCGATCGAGCGCCTGGAGCAGGCGCGCCGGATCCGAGCGCTGGCGCCACAGGCTGTCCCCCTCGGCGACCAGCGCGGCGTGGCGCTCGACCGCCTCGGCGCCGAGCGCGGCGCGGTTGATCGCCCCCTCGATCCGGTAGGAGCTGCTGCCGGCGCAGCCGGCCGCCGCGATCACCAGGGCGAGGGCGAGCGGGAGGGCACCCACCACCACCTCACGACCGGCTCGGCGGCCACGCACCGGACAGCTCGCGGGCGGCGCCGTCGTCTTCCGCTCGCCGCTCGAGCTCGGCGCGGACCGGCTGGGGATCGAGGCCGGCGGCGCGGCAGATCTCGTGGGCGGAGGCGGCCAGGTTGCGGGCCATCGGCGCCCCCTCGCGGCCGCACTCGACGATGAGGGCGCTGGCGAGCGCCGCCGGCATGGCCTCGCCCTGGGACTGCGCCAGCCGCGCCGCCATCTGCAGGTCGTCGCGCAGCGCGGCGATCACCATGACGCCGCCCAGCACGTCGGCGTCGATGGCGGCGTCGGCCAGGGCGCCGCGGCGATCCAGGTCGCGGGCGACGTCGAGCAGGTTCTTCTGGTCGCCGGTGCGCCAGTAGTACTCGAGCAGCCGGCGCAGGGTCGGCAGGTGATCCGGGTCGAGATCGATCGCCTTGAGGTAGGAGTCGGCGGCGGTCTCGAGGTCGGCGAGCTGGCGCAGGCTCAGCTCGCCGAGCCGGAACAGGAGCTCTGCCCGCTGCGCCGGCGCCGGGGTCAGCCCGATGAGCGAGCGCAGGACGCGCGCCGCCGCGCGGTGCTGGCCGACCTCGCCGTACAGGGTGAGCAGGCTGGACAGCGCGGTGATCGAGCGCGGCTCCTCGCGCAGCACCTGCTCGTAGGTGGCGATCGCGCCGCGCAGGTCCCCCTTGCGGTGGCACAGCTCGGCGAGCTGCAGGCGAGCGGTGCGCAGCGCGCGCACATCGTCCGGCGCGACCTGCTCGAGCAGCGCGCGCGAGGCGGCGATCGCCCGGTCGAGGTCGCCGACCCGCTGCGCGATGCGCGACAGGGCGGTCAGCGCCTGGCGGTTGGTCGGGTGCAGCCGCACCGCCTCGGCGTACGCCTCGCACGCCTCCTCCTCGGCGCCGAGCACCTCGCTGATCTCGCCGCGCCGCAGGTGGAGCAGGTCGGGCGGCATGGAGGTCTCGCGCGGGTCGAGCCGCGCGTACAGCTCGCGGGCGCGCAGCCAGTCGCCGCGGGTGCGGGCCAGCTCCGCCAGCGCCTCGACCGCGGCGGTGTGGCCGGGCGAGGCGCTGAGCGCCTGCTCGTAGGCGACCACCGCGGCGTCCTGGTCGCCGACCTGGCGCTCGTAGAGCCGCCCGAGGTCGACCATGAGATCGGCGCGCTCGCGCTCGTCGGCCACCGCGCTGGCGCGCGCCTGCAAGAGCTCGGCGAGGGTGCGCCAGTTGCCCTGGGTGGTCGCCTGGTTCCTGAGCGCGAGGAAGGCGGACAGGTCGGCGCGGTCGAGCTCGAGCAGGGCGGCGGCGTGGCGCTCGACGGTGGCGTCGTCGCCAGCGGCGGTGGCCAGCTCGATGATCTGCCGGTGCAGGTCGGCGGCCGCCTCCGGATCGCGCGCGCGGCGCAGCCGCTCCTCGAGGGCGCGCAGGCGGGCGGCGGGCGAGTCGACCGCGGGGATCGCCGCGACCGGGCCGCCGCCGTCGCCCGCCTCGGCGGCCAGCGCGGCGGCGGCGTCGCCCAGCCGGCGCGCGTCGTCGGCGGCGCCGCCCCGCTCGGCGGCGGCCGCGCCCATGCGCAGGAGCGAGACCCGGTCGAGATCGCCGGCGGCGTGGCCGGCGGCGCGCTCGTACATGACCGCGGCGTCGCGGTGGCGCCCCTTCATCTCGTAGAGGCGGGCCAGCGGGCGCGGCGCCGCCGGGATGAACGGGTCGAGCGACAGCGCCTGCTCGTAGCAGCGGATCGCCTGGTCGGCGTCGAGCAGCTTCTCGTCGAAGATGAGGCCGAGCTCGTTGTACAGCGCGGCGCGCTCGTGCTCGTCGCTGGCGGCGGCGATCTCGCGGTAGACCAGCTCGGCGGCCAGGCCCCACTCGCCGCGCGCCATGGCGACCGAGCGCAGCGCGTGGGCGATGTCGCCCGACTCCGGGTGGTTGGCGAACGCCTCCTTGAGGCAGCGGTAGGCCTCCGCCTCGCGGTGCAGGAGATCGCGGTAGAGCTTGGCGCGGCGGAACCACAGGCCGGCGCGCACCCGGCGATCCTCGGCGGCGACGATCATCCGGCCGATCACCTCGCTCACCGCCTCGGCGTCGCCGCGCTCCAGGTACAGCCGCTCGAGCCCCTCGAGCGGGCGGAGGTCGCCGGGCGCCTGCGCCCACAGCGCCTCGTAGCGGGCGGCGGCGGCGTCGAGCGCGCCGGTCCGCTCGAGCTCGGCGGCGGCGACCAGGCCGAGCTCGAGGGCGGTGTCTGGCGGGGCGGCGGTGGGCGGCGGCTGGTCCGCCTCCGGCTGCGGCGCCTCGTCCCGCTCCGGCTCGGCGGCTGGCGGGAGCGGCTCGCCGCGCTCGAGCAGCGAGACGTGCTCCTGCACGCGCGCGGCCGCCTCGGCGTCGCCGAGCGAGTCGCGGTACAGCTCGAGCGCCTCCTTGAGGCGGGCGAGGGCGACCGCCGCCGGCGCGCCGCGGGCGCCGCGCTCGAGCGAGAGGGCGAGATCGGCCTTCTGCTTGCGGTGGCGGCCGAGCGCGAACAGGAGCAGCGCGCCCTCGTCGGACAGGACGCCGGCGGCGCGCGCCGCCTCGAGCAGCTCGACGGCGCGGTGATCGCGGCCGAGCCGCTGGTAGCACTTGGCCAGGCTCAGCCGGTCGCCCGGGCTGAGCCGCTCCGGCGCGATCTCCTCGAGGGCGGCGGCCGCCTCCGAGGTGGCGCCGGCGGCGGCCGCCTCGCTGGCCAAGAGGCGCAGGGTGGCGTCGCGGCGGGCGCCGCTGCCGAACGCCTCGGCGGCGCGGCGCATGGCGGCGCGGGCGCGCCCGATGTCGCCGATCTGATCGTAGTAGAGGTCGGCCAGCTCGAGGTGGATCTCGCCGGCCTGGGTCGCGCCGGTGCGCCCGCCGTCGCGCTCGGCCTGCTCGAGGCGGTCGACCAGGCGCTCGAGCCAGCGCGCCGCCTCCTCCGGCTCGCCCTGCTCGGCGGCCAGGTCGGCGCGCTCGCGCAGCGCCTCGAACGAGGAGCCGTCGATGGCGCAGGCCTCCTCCAGGTGCTCGGCGGCGCTGGCCAGATCGCCCTGGCTGCGCGCGGTCCAGGCCAGCTCGCGCAGCGCGCGCACCTCGCGGGCGCGACCGGCCCCGGTGCGGCGCACGACCTCGAGCACCCGCACCAGCGCGGCGCGGTAGAGGTCGAGCTCGCGCCGGCGGCTGAAGATCTCGGCGCACGCCTCGGCGGCGGCGAGGTCGTCCGGATCGAGCGACAGCACCCGCTGGAACAGCTCGACCGCGCGCCGGTCGTTGCCGCCGTGGCGCGCGACCAGCGCGGCGAGCCGGCGGGTGGCGCGCAGCTCGACGGCGCGGTCCTGCCGGGCGGCGGCGCGCGCGCGCAGATCCTCGAGCGCCTCCTCGGCGGCCGCGCGGTCGCCGAGGGCGTCGGCGGCCAGCGCCTGGGTCTCGAGCACCGCGTCGGAGGCGGCGCGGGGGTCGATGTCGGCGAAGAGCGCGCGGGCCCGCTCCGGGTCGCCGGCGTCGAGGGCGGCGCGCGCGGCGGTGACCAGCTCGGCGTTGGGATCCTCGCCGCGCGGCGCGGTGAGCGCGTCCTCCGACACCTCGCCGCGGGCGCGGGCCGCCTCGAGCGCGCGGAGGTGCGCGGCCAGGCCGGCGTGCTGCGGCTGCGCCTCCAGGTTCTCGCGCAGGGCGGCGACCGCCGCGCCGGTGACGTCGTCCGGTCCGTCCTCGCTGGCCAGCGCGGCCAGCTCGAGCGCGGCGCTGGCCCGCTCCTCGGCGATCTGGTCGCCGGCCGCGCCGCCGCCCAGCTCGGCGTCGCCCGGCAAGACCGAGGCGAGCTTGCGGTACAGCGCGGCGGCGGCGGCGCGCTCGCCGCGGGCCAGGGCGTCGCGCGCCGCGAAGCGCAGCGCCGGGCGGTAGTCGGGATCGATGGCGAGGGCGCGCGCGTAGGTCTCGCGCGCCACCTCCGGCCGGCCGAGCCGCTCCTCCTGCAGGGCGGCCAGCCGGCACAAGAGCGACTTCTGCGACGCCGGCTGCCGCGCGGTGGCGGCGATCTTGCGGCCGAGGATCACCGCGACCCGCTCGTGATCGCCGGAGTCGCGCTCGAGCCGCTCGAGGACGTCGAGCGACGGCAGGTGATCCGGCACGCGATCGAGCGCCGCCTCCATGCAGCGGCGCGCGTCCTCCTCGCGGCCGCCCGCCTTGCGGTAGAGATCGCCGGCGCGGTACCAGGCGTCGGCGCGCGCGGTCTCGGACAGCTCGGCCCGCCGGTCGGCGGCGAACGACTCGTAGGCCCGCGCGGCGCGGCCGAGGTCGGCGGTGTGCTCGTGCAGCGCGGCGAGCGAGCGCCAGGTCGCGATCCGCACGTCGACCGGCGTGGCCGGCTCGGCGAGGACCAGCTCGTAGGCGGCGGCCGCCGCGTCGGTGCGGCCGAGGTGCTCGCGCGCGGTGCCCAGGCGGTGGGCCCACTCGGTCCGCTCCGGCGCCGGGTGGCCGGAGGCGACCAGCTCGCCGCAGGCGCGCTCGACCTCGCCCCAGTCGCGCGCGCGCCAGGCCGCCTCGCCGAGGGTGACGAGCGCCCGCCGGCGCAGCTCGGCCGGCGCGCCGGTGCCGCGGTCGAGGATGTCGACCGCCTCGCGCGCGCGGGCGAGCGCGACCTGGGCGTCGCCCACGTGGAGCTGCGCGCCGGCGGCGGCGATCGCCAGCTCGACGCGGTCGCCGGGATCGCCGGTCTCGTCGAGCGCGCGGTCGAGGGCGCGGGCGCGGCCGATCTGATCGCCGAGCGC
>Ga0079224_100014031_pt1 | contig 11182 bp, 7 predicted proteins | sample Stecom2015_FD_80414 | JGI IMG/M metagenome (GOLD analysis project Ga0079224, IMG submission 80414) | Agricultural soil microbial communities from Utah to study Nitrogen management - Steer compost 2015 | ecosystem: Environmental > Terrestrial > Soil > Agricultural land | place: USA: Utah...
ATGGTCGACGACTACATCCGCAACCATCGCGGCGCCTACACGGCGGCGGTGCACGAGGCCGGCGTGGTGCTGATGGCGCTCGGCTACGCGCGGGTGTCGGGCGAGATCGGCGTGGCCACTGTCACGCACGGCCCGGCGCTCACCAACACCCTCACGGCGCTGATCGAAGGCGTCAAGTCCGCGACGCCCATCGTACTGCTGGCAGGCGATACGCCTGTCGGGGATCGCGAGCACGCGCAGAACATCAACCAGCGGGAGTTCATCATGGCGACGGGCGCCGGCTTCGAACAGCTGCGCGCGCCCGCGACGCTCGCCGACGACCTCGCGCGGACATTCTTCCGTGCCGGTGAGGAGCGCCGCCCTGTCGTGCTGAACATGCCCATCGAGTTCATGTGGCAGGAGGTCGAGTACACCGCGCCACGCGTCTACGTCCCCGAGCACCGCAGCGTGATCGCCTCGAGCACCGACATGGACAACGCCATCGGCATCATCGCCTCGTCCCACCTGCCGGTCGTCATTGGCGGTCGCGGTGCCGCCGACCCCGACACCGAAGCCGCCATCCAGCGTCTTGCAAAGCGCATCGAGGCGCCGGTGGCCACTTCGGTGCGTGGCAAAGGCCTGTTCGCGGACGACCCTTTCAACCTCGGGATCTGCGGCACGATCAGCAACCCGGTGGCAGCGGAGACCATCGGCGCGGCCGACTGCCTGATCGTCTTTGGCGCAAGCCTGAACCAGTTCACGGCCGGCCTGGGCGGGCTGACCCGCGGCAAGCGCATCGTGCACGTGGATCCCGCGGCAAGCCAGATCGGCCGCTTCACGCCGGTCGACGCAGGCCTGGTGGGCGATCTCGGACTGACGGCCGACGCCATGCTGAAGTGGCTCGACGAGGCGGAGATTCCGGGTTCGGGGGCGCGCAGCGACGACCTGCTCGCGAAGCTCACCGCCATGCGCAGCCGCAAGGCACGCTTCCCGCGCAAGCCGCGCGCCGGCGCCGTCGACCTGCTCGAGGCGCTGCAGACGCTCGACCAGTCGTTCCCGAAGGATCGCGTCTACGTCAGCGACACGGGACGCTTCCTGGTCGGTGCCTGGCCGCTCGTCCAGGTGCGCAACCCGCGCGACTATGTCGACACGATCGGCTTCGCCTCGATCGGCCTGGGGCTCGCGACGGCCATCGGCGCGGCCAAGGCCGCCGGCGAGCGCCCGACACTGCTCGTGACGGGCGACGGCGGCTTCATGCTCGGCGGCGTGAGCGAGCTTGCCACCGCCATGCGCGAACAGCTCGACCTGACCATCGTCGTGTGCAACGACGGCGGCTATGGCGCCGAGTACATCCAGTACGCGGCGCGCGACATGGACCCGTCGTTGTCACTGCAGCACTGGCCTGACCTGGCCAACATCGCCAGGGGATTCGGCCTCGAGGCCATCTCGGTGACCAATAGCGAGGAGTTGCAGGCGGCGATGCAGGCCATCGCGGGAGGCGATCGCAAGCGACCGCGCCTCGTCGACATACACATCGATCCGGCCTGCATGCCGATCGGCGGCTGAGGGACGGGCTGCCCGCCTTCGAACCGGCCGCGAACGCCATCGAGCCGACGGTCGTTGCCGCGCCGGCGACTCCTGCCGGACATTGCGCCGCAGTGATCGGCCGTCAGGCATGGTCGGCGCAGCGCGAGCGCTGTGCGAACCCCACCCAAACCAGGGAATACCCATGAAGAAATGCCTTCTCGCCACTGCAGCCGCGCTATCGGCTGCCTTGTCCGGATGCGCCGATTTCATCGAGGCCGCGAGCCAGGTGCCCTCGTCGTCGGCGAGCAGTGCTAGCGGTCAAAGAACACAGACCCAGCGCGATCTGGAGGTGTGGGACCGATATCGCCGGGAGAATCCGAGGGATGTGTCGGCCACGGGCGTGAGATAGGGGAAGCCTCAGCCCCCCTCGCCCCCGGCCGCGTGCCGAACGGCCATCAGATCCTCCGCCATATCGAGCGCACTCTCGGCACGCTTGAGCGCGAGCCGCCCGTGGTACACGGCGGCCTCGCGCATTTCCCCGTCACCGACCGATGCGAGGGCGTGCAGGGCCTTCTGCAGCCGCACCCCCACCTCGACGACCCCCGCGCCGTCACGGGCGATCGGCGTGAAGGCATCATCGAACATGTCCCGCACCGAGAGTTCGGGAACTTCCACCCGGTCGTGCATCAGCGCGTCTTCTGTGCCGTCCGGAGGCTCCCTCCATAACGCAAAGAGCCGCACGAGTACTCCGACAACCTCGATTGCCGTTCCGGGATCGTTGACCGCGGGCGACAAGGCGCGACCGGCGATCTCCGAGAGCACCACCAGGCCGAATCGCGGGTCGTCGTCGAAACGACGATCCCTGCCGATCTGGAAAGACCCCGCGACACTCGTGTAATCGATGGCCTCATCGCCCGGGGGAGGGCTGACGTACGCCAGTGCCCGGTCAGGGGCGGCGAATGTACCCGGAAGGGCCGCGACCGCCACCCGCGCCTGATGCTCCTCTGCCCAGGCCTGCAAGGCGGCGACGTCCACGTGCTGCACGTAACCCACATCCGTCGCGAACACCGCCTTGCCACGCGGCGGGGACCGCAGCGGCATGCAACCAAGCGTCGGCGCATCCCGCCGCTGCTTCAGCGCGCCGGCGGTCGCCTTCTCGACCTTGTCGATCGTCGATCCCATGCGTCCGAGGCGTGCGATGCGGTCGACCCAGCGGACAAAGGTGAAGATCACGACGCCGAACACCATGGCGGTCAGCATGAAAAGAACGAACAGGCCCGCGGTCGCGTAGTAGTTGTTCTGGACCGCCATGAGCGACACGATGCTGAAAATGAATGCACCGACAAAGGTCGAAAGGGCATTCTGGGATGAATCGTCAGTGACGACCAGGATGAATGATCTCGGGGTTGCCGTACGGCTTGCCGACGCGTAGGCCGCCACCATCGCGCCCACCGAAAAGGTCGCTATGACCATCATGGTGGAGGCCATGACGGACAGCAGCTTCTCGACGGATTCCTCCTGGATCTCGGGCACGAGCCTCGTCAAGAAAGTGTCGTCGGCGAGTTCCGCCGCGAACACCATCGCGACGGACAGCAGGCACACGAGCAGGGGCCTCACCCAGAGTCGTTCGCGAAACTGACGGAGGAAAAACCTGACACGGTCCGCCGAAAACATTGAGGCCATCTCCCGTATGCCGCCTGGTGACTGAGTTGCGCCGTCAAGCCGCCGAGCGGGGGCCTCAGAAGCGCGGCAGGTCGGGGAACTTCAAATCCCCCTTGTGCACGTGCATCTTCCCGTACTCGGCGCAGCGCGCCAGGGTCGGGATCGCCTTGCCGGGGTTGAGCAGGCCCTGCGGATCGAAGGCGCGCTTGAGCGAGAAGAAGGCTTCGCGCTCGGCCGGTGAAAACTGCACGCACATGGAGTTGATCTTCTCGATGCCCACGCCGTGTTCGCCGGTGATGGTGCCGCCGTACTCGACGCAGGCCTCGAGGATCTCGGCGCCGAAGCGGTCGGCGCGGTCCCATTCGCCCGGCTGGTTCGCATCGAACAGGATCAGCGGGTGCAGGTTGCCATCGCCGGCATGGAAGACGTTCATGCAGCGCAGGCCGTACTTCTCTTCCATCGCCTCGATCGCGGTGAGCATGCGCCCGAGCGTGCGCCGCGGGATCGTTCCGTCCATGCAGTAGTAGTCGGGCGAGACGCGACCGGCCGCCGGGAACGCGTTCTTGCGGCCCGACCAGAAGCGCAGTCGTTCGTCCTCTGTTTCCGAGACCCGGATCGCGGTGCAGCCGCAATCGCGCAGCACCGCCTCGATCCGGCCGATCTCTTCGTCGACTTCCTCCGGGGTGCCGTCGGACTCGACGATCAGTACGGCCTGCGCATCGAGGTCGTAGCCGGCCTGCACGAAGGGCTCGACAGCGCGCACCGCCTTCTGGTCCATCATCTCCATGCCCGCCGGAATGATGCCGGCGGCGATGATCGCGGCGACCGCATCGCCGGCCGGTTCGACCGCATCGAAGGATGCGAGCACCGCGCGCGCCAGCACGGGCTTGGGCAGCAGTCGCAGGCTGACTTCGGTGACCACGCCGAGCATGCCCTCCGAGCCGATGATGAGAGACAGCAGATCGAGCCCGGGCACCTCGGGCGCTTCACTGCCGAACTCGAGGATCTCGCCGTCGATGGTGACGAGGCGCACCCGCAACACGTTGTGGCATGTGAGTCCGTACTTCAGGCAATGCACCCCGCCGGAGTTCTCCGCCACGTTGCCACCGATGCTGCAGGCGATCTGCGACGAAGGATCGGGCGCGTAGTACAGGCCGTAGGGAGCGACCGCCTCGGAAACCGCCAGGTTGCGCACCCCTGGCTGGACCCGCGCGATGCGGGCCACCGGGTCGACCGCGAGGATGCGATTGAACTTGGCCAGCGACAGCACCACGCCCGCGCCATGCGGCATCGAGCCGCCCGAGAGGCTGGTGCCCGCGCCGCGGGCAACCACCGGTACGTCGAGTTCCTGGCAGGCGCGCAGGATCTCGCAGACCTGCGCCTCGTTCTCGGGCAGGGCGACCGCCATCGGCAGTTGCCGGAAGGCCGACAGGCCGTCGCACTCGAAGGGCCGGGTATCCTCGACCTCGTGCAACAGGGCATCGGCCGGCAGGATCGCGCCCAGCCGCTCCAGGACGCGCGAGCGCTGCGCGGGCGACGGGCTCGCGGTGACGTCGGCATGGCGGTGTTCGGCGGCGGCATTCATGGTGGTCTCCAGGGCGCTGGGCGACGCCTGGTGCGCCGCCCGGCCGCCAGCTTAGCAAGGACGGGCTCGATGAGGCGAACGAGGGGATGAAACCGGGCACGTCGCCCGTGCGCGAATCGGGCGAAAGCCCGCTGGCGGGACCGGCGACCGGCTACCTGCTGCTCTTTGCCGGCATGGCGCTGGTCGGCACCTATGTCGCGCTCTCGCGGCCCCTGGTGGCGGCGGTGCCGATCTTCCTGCTCGCCTGGCTGCGCTTCGCGCTCGCGGCGGTGGCGATGCTGCCCTGGCTGCGGCGCCGCGCTGCCGATGCGCCGATCGACGCCGACATCGGTCGCACCCTCTTTGCCCAGTCCTTCTTCGGCAACTTCCTGTTCTCGATCTTCATGCTCGCCGGCGTCGCCCGCACCTCAGCCACCGCCGCCGGCCTGGTGCTCTCGCTGATGCCCGCCACCGTCGCCCTGCTCTCCTGGCTGGTGCTGCGCGAGCGCATCGACGCCCGGGTCGGCGTGGCCATCGTGCTCTCGGGCATCGGCGTCGGCCTGCTCGCCGGCGCCGGCGCCAGCCCCGGCGGCGGGGCGCCGGATCTCGCCGGGCACCTGCTGCTGCTTGCCGCGGTTGGCTGCGAGTCGACTTACGTGGTGCTGGGCAAGCGCCTGACCGGCCGGCTCTCGGCGCGGCGCATCTCCGCCCTGATCAATCTCGTTGGCCTGGCGCTGATGACGCCCTTCGGTCTCTGGCAGGCGGCCTCGTTCGATTTCTCCCGGCTCGGCGCCGGCGAATGGGCGCTGCTCGTCTTCTATTCCCTGTCGGCCAGCATGTTCGCAACCTGGCTGTGGCTTGCCGGCCTGGCCCGGGTGCCGGCCAGCCGCAGCGGGGTCTTCACCATCGCGATGCCGCTGGCGGCCAGCGCCGTGGGCATCGCCTGGCTGGGCGAGCGCCCCGGCCTCGTCCACCTGGTCGCCTTCGGCTGCGCCGCGGCGGCCATCGCCCTGGTCGCACGCGCGTCGTCGGCGCCCTACACGAGGCGACCGACAGGGGCGGGATCAACCCCGGAAACACATCCCTTCGATTGACAACGGGCCGCCGGCTAGGCAAATTGCGGGCAGTCGATCGACCGCTGCGGGAGAGATCGGCGCCGGCCCTGCCGGTGTCGGCGCCGAAGGTGTATCGCCCCGCAAACTCTCAGGCAAAAGGACTGCAGCGGATCCGACTCTCTGGAGAGAAGACGGCCCCTTTATCCATGTGTATGGGGCGCGGTCTCGCCGAAGGAAACAGGCCCCTCACACCGGCCGAATGTCTCAGGCGAAAGGACAGAGGGGGCTCCACGGACGTCAACTACCGGCAATGGCCGGTGCAACGGAGCAACCTTTGGAAAACCCCGGCGATCTCCGCTATACCGAATCCCATGAGTGGGTCCGTCGCGAAGCCGACGGCAGCCTCACCATCGGCATCACCGCCCATGCGCAGGACGCGCTCGGCGAACTCGTCTACGTCGAGCTGCCCGACACGGGACGCCAGGTCGAGCGCGGCGAGGCCTGTATCGTGGTCGAGTCGACCAAGGCCGCCTCGGACGTCTATGCGCCGGTGGCGGGCGAAGTGCTCGCCGTCAACGATGCGCTCGCGTCCGATCCGCAGACGGTCAACTCGGACCCGTTCGGCGCTGGCTGGCTGATCAGGCTCAAGCCGACCGACGCCGCGGCCTTCGACGGCCTGATGTCGGCGGCCGACTACAGCGCCGGCACCGACGCCTGAATACCTGATGCCCTGGTGGCGCCGGCCCGCGTGCCACGCCACCACGCTACCCCACCATCGCGTCCGACGCAGTCCGACCGAGGCCCCTGGCCGGTCGACTGCCGTCGACGCAGTGCGCGACCCAGGAGGCGCGACATGGACCTATCCCATCCCAGTGAAGAATCGCTCGCCGATTCGTTCGGCCAGGCCGACTTCCACGCCCGCCACATCGGCCCCTCGCCCGCCGACGAGGCGCGCATGCTCGAGCGCATCGGCTGCCCGAGCCGCGCAGCCCTGGTCGACCAGACCGTGCCAGCCGGCATCCGCCTCGATCGCGAACTGGCGATCGGCGAGCCGACCGACGCGCCCGAAGCCCTGGCCGAACTCGCGGCGATCGCCGCGCGCAACGAGCGCTGGCGCAACCTGATTGGCGCCGGCTACCACGGCACCCATACGCCGGAAGCGATCCGCCGCAACGTCCTCGAGAATCCGGGCTGGTACACCGCCTACACGCCCTACCAGGCGGAGATCTCGCAGGGCCGGCTCGAGATGCTGCTCAACTTCCAGCAGATGGTCATCGACCTGACCGGGCTGCCGCTGGCCAATGCCTCGCTGCTCGACGAGGCCACGGCCGCCGCCGAGGCGATGGCGGTGTGCCGGCGCGCCTCGAAGTCCAAGGCGACGAAGTTCTTCGTCGAGGCCGGCGTGCATCCGCAGGTGCTCGCGGTGATTCGCACCCGCGCCCGCTGGATGGACATCGAGCTCGAGGTCGGCGATGTCGACGCGGTCGATGCGGCCGCCATCTTCGGCGCCTACCTGCAGAACCCCGACACCGAGGGCCGCATCCGCGATCTCACCGATGCGATCGCGCGCCTCAGGAGCGCGGGCGGCCGGGTTTGCGTCGGCGTCGATCCGCTGGCGCAGGTGCTGATGAAATCGCCCGCTGCGATGGGCGCCGACCTCGCGGTGGGCTCCACCCAGCGCTTCGGCGTCGCGCCCGGCTTTGGTGGCCCGCACGCTGCCTTCATGGCGGGCACACGGGACATGCAGCGCCTGCTGCCGGGCCGCATCATCGGGGTGTCGCGCGATGCCGCCGGCGCTGTCGCCTACCGCATGGCGCTGCAGACTCGCGAGCAGCATATCCGCCGTGACAAGGCGACCAGCAACATCTGCACCGCGCAGGCGCTGCTCGCCAACATGTCGGCGATGTACGCGATCTGGCACGGACCGGTGGGCCTCGGGCGCATCGCCCGCCGGGTCCACGGTCTCGCCAGGCTGCTCGCCGCGCTCTGCGCCCCGGTGCGCTCGCCGCGCCACGCGGACTTCTTCGACACGCTGGCATTCGATGTCGGCGACGATGCCGATGCGATCCGCCGGCGCGCCGCGGAGCTCAGGATCAACCTGCGCGACTTCGCCCGCGAAGGCGGCCCGGCCGGGCGCTTCGGGGTGGCGATCGACGAGACTACCCGCCTCGTCGACATCGCCGATGTCGCCTTCGTGCTGACCGGCGAGCGCATCGACACCGATCGGGTGGCCGGCCGCGCCGCCGCGATGCCGGCGCGCGCCGAACTGCCGGGCGGCCTGACCCGCCCGGACCCGATCCTCACGCATCCGGTCTTCAATCGCTACCACAGCGAGACCGAGTTCATGCGCTATCTCAAGCGCCTCGAGAACCGCGACATCTCGCTGGTGCATTCGATGATCCCGCTGGGCTCGTGCACCATGAAGCTCAATGCGGCCGCCGAGATGGCACCGCTGTCCTGGCCGGACTTCGCGCACATCCACCCGATGGCGCCGGAGTCGCAGACCGCCGGCTACCGCGAGATGATCGCCGGACTCGGCCAGTGGCTGGCCGAGATCACCGGTTTCCACACGGTGTCCTTCCAGCCGAACTCGGGCGCCCAGGGCGAGTACGCCGGGCTGCTCGCGATCCGGGGCTGGCACGCGGCGCGCGGCGACATGGCCCGCAATGTCTGCCTGATCCCGGCCTCGGCCCACGGCACCAACCCCGCCTCGGCGAGCATGATGGGCCTGCGCGTGGTGGTGATTGCCTGCGATGCCGAGGGCAGCATCGACATGGCCGACCTGCGCGCGAAGATCGATGCGCATCGCGATACGCTCGCCGCCCTGATGGTCACCTACCCCTCGACCCACGGGGTGTTCGAGGAGGGCATCCGCCAGGCCTGCGAATGGGTGCACGCCGCCGGCGGCCAGGTCTACATGGATGGCGCCAACCTCAACGCGATGGCCGGCATCGCGCGGCCGGGCGACATCGGGGCCGACGTCTGCCACATGAACCTGCACAAGACCTTCTGCATCCCGCATGGCGGTGGCGGGCCGGGCATGGGCCCGATTGGCGTCGCCGCCCATCTCGCACCCCACCTGCCCGGCGACCCGTTCGCCAGCGGCGTCGATGCGGTGTCGGCCGCCCCCTTCGGCAGCGCGTCGATCCTGACCATCACCTGGATGTACCTGCGAATGATGGGCGGGCGTGGCATCCGGCTCGCGAGCGAGTACGCGATCCTCAACGCCAACTACATTGCCGCCCGGCTCGAGCCGCATTTCCCGGTGCTGTACCGCGGGGTGAACGGGCGGGTCGCGCATGAGTGCATCCTCGACTTGCGCGACCTCAAGGCGCGCTTCGGCGTAACCGCCGAGGATGTCGCCAAGCGGCTGATGGACTACGGCTACCATGCGCCGACCCTGTCCTTCCCGGTCGCCGACACCCTGATGATCGAGCCCACCGAATCGGAATCGAAGGAGGAGCTCGACCGCTTCTGCGATGCGATGGTCGCGATCGCCGGCGAGATCGCCGCGATCGGCAACGGTGAACTCGATCGCGAGGACAATCCGCTGCGCCAGGCGCCGCACACCGCCACGGAGATCGCCGGGCAGTGGCAACATCCGTACTCGCGGGAACTCGCCGCGTTTCCCCTGCCCTGGATCCGCCAAGCCAAGGTCTGGCCGGCGGTCAAGCGCATCGACAATGCGGCGGGCGACCGCCAGCTGATCTGTACCTGTCCGCCGATGGAAGCCTGGCTGGAGACCGAACAATGAACGAAGCGCCGCGCAAACTCGCGCTCGATGGCTTGCACCGGGAACTCGGTGCGCGCATGGCGACCTTCGCCGGCTACCAGATGCCGATCCAGTATCCGGCCGGGCTGCGCGCCGAGCACCTGCACACCCGTGCCAACGCGAGCCTGTTCGATGTCTCGCACATGGGCCAGTTGCGCGTCACCTCGCCGGACGGCGAAGCCGCCCTGCATGCCGGTCTCGAGGCCGCCCTGCCGCTGGACTTCGATGCCTGGCCCGTGGGCCTGCAGCGCTACACCTTGCTGCTCACAGACACCGGCGGCATCGCCGACGACCTGATGGCGATCCGCCTGGCCGACGAGGTGCGCCTCGTGGTCAATGCGGGCAATCGCGATGCCGACCTCGCCCGCCTGCGCAAGCTCTGTCCGAGCCTGCGGTTCGAGTGGGTCGATGCGGCGCTCTTCGCGCTGCAGGGCCCGCGCGCCGAGGAAGCGCTGGCCAGCTTCGATGCCAGCGCGGCGGAGCTCGCCTTCATGCACGCCGCCGAGCTCGAGATCGACGGCGTGCGTTGCCTGACGACCCGGTCCGGGTACACCGGCGAGGACGGCTTCGAGATCTCGGTACCCGAACGAGCCGAAGCCATCGCCCGCGCCCTGCTCGCCCATCCGGCGGTCGCGCCGGCCGGACTCGGGGCACGCGACACCTTGCGCCTCGAAGCAGGGCTTGCCCTGCACGGCAACGACATCGGCCCCGAAGTCCTGCCGGCCGAGGCCCGTCTCGGCTTCGCGATCGCGCCGACGCGTCGGCCCGGCGCCGCGAAGGCGGGGGGGTTCCCCGGCGCCGCGGCGCTCGAAGCCGCCGGCAAGCCGAACCGGCAACTGGTCGGCCTGATTTCGTCCGAATCGATACCGGTGCGGGCGGGTTCGGCCATCGTCGATGCCGACGAGAACGAACTCGGGGTCGTGACCAGCGGCACCGTGTCACCCACCCTCGGCCACCCGATCATGTTCGCCATGGTTGCCCGCGAAGCACTCGCGCGCGAAGGCCTGCGCGCCCGGGTCCGGGATCGCCGGCCGGAAGTGCGGATCATGTCGCTGCCGTTCGTGCCCAAACGCTACAAGCGCGACTGAGGCATCGCTCAGATGTACGGGTGGAAATGCTCGCGGCGGTGGCGCAGGTGCAGCTGCAGGCCGAGCGCCGCCTTGTCGCCGTCGGAGAGCAGCCGGGCGGACATCGGCAGCACCATCACCTCCTCGAACTGGGCGTGGGCCGCGTAGGCGACCGCCATCGTCGAGATGTCGGCGGGGTCGAACACCACCCGCCAGCCTTCGGCGAGGCGACGCAACAAGGGCTCGATCCGCTCCCAGGTCTTTTCGATGTCGCGATGCTCGCGCGTCAAGCGGTTGCACAGGGCATCGACCATGGCGGTTTCGCCCGATCGCGGCGCGGCTCGTCGCATCGCGGCGAAGAGCCCTGCCCCTTCCTGCTTGTGATGCTCGTAGACCTCGGCGAGGCAGAAGTCGGCGATCTCCCCGGCCTCGCGCGACAGGTCGCCGAGCGCATCCGCCGCGCGGCGCGCCTCGAGCGCGGCCGGCAGGCGGCGCAGGCGTTCGGTATGCTCGAGGATGCCGGCATGGCAGTGCCTGAAGACCGCGAGGCCATCGG
>Ga0079224_100014033_pt1 | contig 11182 bp, 9 predicted proteins | sample Stecom2015_FD_80414 | JGI IMG/M metagenome (GOLD analysis project Ga0079224, IMG submission 80414) | Agricultural soil microbial communities from Utah to study Nitrogen management - Steer compost 2015 | ecosystem: Environmental > Terrestrial > Soil > Agricultural land | place: USA: Utah...
GAATCGGCCCTGGTCGCGCATGAGCTGGTAGCGGAGGCTGCTGTCGTGGGGCGCCCGGATGCCACGACAGGTGAAGCCGTGGTTGCCTTCGTTGTGCTCAAGCGTCCTGTACCGGAAGGCGAAGAAGCTACGACAATTGCACGGCAACTTCGTGACTGGGTCGGCAAGGAGATCGGGCCGATTGCCAAGCCGCGTGAAATTCGATTTGGCGAAAACCTGCCCAAGACACGGTCCGGCAAGATCATGCGCCGACTGCTGCGGGTGGTTGCCCAGAACGAGGCCATTACGCAGGATGTTTCTACCCTGGAAAACCCGGCCATTCTGGACCAGCTGTCCAAGGCATTCTAGGTCGTGTCGAGGGCCTGCTTACACTGGCAGGCCCTCACGATAGGTGTAACGATTCAGGGCCGCATCATGCGGCCCTGAGTTTTATCACATGCCGTTGTAAACCGGCCCTTCGCCGCCCTGCGGAGCTACCCAAACAATATTCTGGGTTGGGTCCTTGATATCGCAGGTTTTGCAGTGCACGCAGTTTTGCGCATTGATCTGCAGGCGGTCCTTGCCGTCGTCATCCTTGATGAACTCATAGACCCCGGCAGGGCAGTAGCGTGCTTCGGGGCCGCCAAATTTGGCCAGGTTTACATTCACTGGAATGGATTCATCCTTGAGCGTGAGATGGACGGGCTGATCTTCCTCATGGTTCGTGTTCGAGATAAAAACGGAACTAAGGCGGTCGAAGGTCAGTTTTCCATCGGGCTTGGGATACTCGATGCGGGCGCATTCCGAAGCCGGCTTCAAACAGGTGTGGTCAGCCACTTTTCGGTGAATTGTCCAGGGCATTTTGCCCTTGAGCAGCCATTGCTCGATGCCTGTCATTACTGTGGCGACAGTGCGGCCCTTTTTGAACCACTGCTTGAAATTGCGCGCCTTGTTGAGCTCTTCGTGCAGCCAGGAAGATTCAAAGGCATGAGGGTAAGCCACCAGTTCATCGCGGCTGCGCCCGGCCTTGAGCGCTTCGAAGGCCGCTTCCGCCGCCAAAGAACCCGTCTTGATGGCGGCATGGCTGCCCTTGATTCGCGACGCGTTGAGCATGCCGGCTTCGCAGCCCACCAGCACGCCGCCGGGGAAGCATAGCTTGGGTATGGACAGCAGGCCACCGGCGGTCAGTGAGCGGGCGCCGTAGGCGATGCGCTTGCCGCCTTCGAAGGTCGGCCGAATGGCAGGGTGGGTTTTGTAGCGCTGGAATTCTTCGAAGGGCGACAGCCAGGGGTTGGCGTAATCCAAGCCCACCACCAGACCGACCACGACGATGTTGTCGTTCATGTGGTAGAGAAAGGAGCCGCCATAAGTGTCGGAGTCCAGCGGCCAGCCCGCCGTATGCATGACCAGACCGGGCTTGGATTGTGCAGGGTCGACTTCCCACATTTCCTTGATGCCGATCGCATAGCTTTGCGGATCACGCCCCGCGTCCAGCTTGAAGCGTTCAATCAGTTCGCGGCCCAACTGACCCCGCGACCCCTCGGAAAAGATGGTGTAGCGAGCGTGCAGTTCCATGCCGGGCTGATAGGCGTCAGTGGGTTGACCGTCGCGGCCCACACCCATGTCGCCCGTAGCCACCCCTTTCACGGCACCGTTTTCGTCGTAAAGGATTTCCTTGGCGGCAAAACCCGGAAACACGTCTACGCCCAATGCTTCGGCCTGCTCACCCAGCCAGCGCGTGACATAACCCAGGCGGACAATGTAGTTGCCTTCGTTATGGAAGCACTCGGGCAGCAGCCATTGAGGAGTGGAGCGGGCACCGGTTTCCGAAAGGAAGAGGAAGCGGTCTTCCGTGACGGCGGTTTCCAGGGGCGCACCTTTCTCCTTCCAATCCGGAATGAGTTCAGTCAGGGCACGGGGATCCATTACTGCGCCGGACAAGATATGTGCGCCGATCTCCGAGCCTTTCTCCAGCACACAGACGCTGATGTCTTGGTCCTGTTCAGCGGCCAGTTGCTTCAATCGGATGGCAGCAGACAGCCCGCCCGGGCCGCCTCCCACTACCACCACGTCGTATTCCATGGATTCGCGTTCGGACATGGTTCCCTGTATCTCCTAGTCGTGAGCATTACCGCCGCGGAGCTCGTGACCGCGTGATCAGAACACTCTTACATATTGATTGATCGGTCCATTGTATTGCAGCCGGCGCATTTTGTTGCACTGCCACGAAGGCGAGCATCGCCGGTATACTCTGGTCACTAAAAAATCGTGGAGGACAAGGTGGACCTTAGAGCGCAGATCAACGAAAAGGCGAAGTCGGGCGCCGGCCGGGCCCTGCGTCTGGAAATGCCTGTACGCTGGGGAGACCTGGATGCTCTCAATCATGTCAACAATACGGTGTATTTCCGATACATGGAAGAGGCGCGCATGCACTATGCAACCGCCTGTGGCCTGACGGGTGCAAACGCCGGGCGTGATATCGTTTTGGCAAGCGTCACCTGCGATTTTCTGCGTCCCATTCTGTGGCCCGCCACGGTGGTGGTCGATACTCGACTGGTTCGGGTGGGTCGATCCAGCCTGGAATGTACGGTCGAAATCACCGTACAGGGCGAAGAGGCCCCAAGCGCGAGAGGAACGTCCATCGTGGTGGGCATCGACCCCGCCACGAGTCGTTCGTCTCCCTGGACGGAGACCGAACTCCAAGGCATGGCACGTGTGTTCCTCGCGGCTGCATGAGGCGCATGACGCGTAATCCGGGCTTGCCCGGTAGGCGGCGTTCAAGGTTTCATCTACATTTCTCTGTTTTGCACAAGGAAGGGTGTAATGGATAAAGTTTATGCAAGTGCCGACGAAGCACTGAAAGGCATCGTGGCCGATGGCCAGATGATCGCTGTGGGTGGCTTCGGCCTCTGCGGCATTCCCGAGGCGCTCATCGCCGCACTGCGGGATACAGGCGTAAAGAACCTGACCCGCATCAGCAACAATGCTGGTGTCGACGGCTTTGGTCTGGGACAGTTGCTCGAAACCCGTCAGATCAGCAAGATGATCGCCTCCTACGTGGGCGAGAACAAAGAGTTCGAACGCCAGTTCCTGGCGGGTGAGCTGGAACTGGAATTCACCCCGCAAGGTACGCTGGCTGAAAAGCTCCGCGCCGGTGGGGCGGGCATTCCGGCATTCTTCACCAAGACAGGTGTAGGCACCATCGTTGCGGACGGCAAGGAATTGCGCGAATTCGATGGCGAAACTTATGTCATGGAACGTGCGCTGGTGCCGGATGTCTCGCTGGTCAAGGCATGGAAGGCCGACCGCGCAGGCAACCTGCTGTTTCGCCGTACCGCACGCAACTTCAATCCCAATGTCGCCATGGCGGGCAAGGTCACGGTGGTCGAGGTTGAGGAAATTGTCGATACCGGCTCGCTTGACCCGGACGAAATCCATCTGCCCGGCATTTACGTGCACCGCCTCGTGCTGAACGCCACCCCTGAGAAGCGCATCGAGCAGCGCACCATCCGTAATCAATAAGGAGCACTGAGACATGGCCTGGACACGTGATCAAATGGCTGCGCGCGCTGCGCAGGAACTTCAGGACGGTTTCTACGTCAACCTGGGCATTGGCATGCCTACGCTGGTTGCCAACCATGTGCCTGCCGGCATTGAGGTCTGGCTGCAATCCGAAAATGGTTTGCTGGGCATTGGCCCCTTCCCGACGGAAGAACAGGTCGACCCCGATCTGATCAACGCCGGCAAGCAGACTGTCACCACTTTGCCCGGTTCTTCCATCTTTTCCTCGGCTGACTCCTTCGCGATGATTCGCGGCGGCAAAATTAACCTTGCCATTCTGGGCGCCATGCAGGTGTCGGAAAAGGGCGATCTCGCCAACTGGATGATTCCCGGAAAAATGGTCAAGGGCATGGGCGGCGCGATGGACCTCGTGGCTGGCGTTGGCCGCGTGGTGGTGCTTATGGAACATGTTGCCCGCAAGAAGGACGGCACCGAAGACCTCAAGCTGCTGTCAGAATGCACATTGCCGCTTACCGGCGTTGGCGTGGTAGACCGCATCATTACCGATCTCTGCGTGCTGGACATCACTGACGATGGTTTCAAGCTGGTCGAGCTGGCCGACGGCGTCACGGTTGACGAAGTCGTAGCCAAGACTGGTGGCAAGCTGGACGTCTCTGCCGTCGCTGCCTAAGCCATGAGCGTTGCCGAGCGACTGGAAAAGCTGCGCAGGGTTATGCGCGAACTGGGGGTGGACGCCTGCGTGGTGCCCACTTCGGATCCGCACCTTTCCGAGTACCTTCCAGATCGCTGGCAAGCGCGCGAATGGCTTTCCGGATTCACGGGCTCTGCCGGCACTCTGGTGGTCTGTTCCGATAACGCGGCCTTGTGGACGGACAGCCGCTATTGGGAACAGGCCGAGGCCGAACTCCAGGGCAGCGGCATCGCCCTGATGCGTGCCGGTCAGGGCAATGTTTCGCCTGCCCATGTCTGGCTAACTCAACGCTTGACCAAGGGCCAGTGCATTGCGATAGACGGCAACGTGCTGTCCGTGCAGGCGGGGCGTCAATGGCGGGACGCTTGCCAGGCTGCCGAACTTCGGCTTGCACTGGACTTCGACCTTCCCGGCATGGTCTGGGAGGATCGCCCTGGCTTGCCTCGAGGCAGCATCTGCGAATTGCACGCTCCATGGGCATGCCGCAGCCGACAAGAGAACTTCCGTGCGCTGCGTGAGGAAATGCAGCGCCGTGAAGTCCAGTGGCACCTGATGTCGGCCTTGGATGACATCGCCTGGCTGTTCAACCTGCGGGGCAATGACATCCCGTACAACCCTGTCTTCCTGGCGCATGCGCTGGTGGGCATGGAAACGGCCACTTTATTCGTGGATGAAGCCAAGCTCGGCTCAGCGCTTCGCCAAAGCCTGGAAAAAGATGGCGTCTCATTGGCGCCATACGCAGCCATCGACGCCGCACTGGCAGGGGTTTCCCAAGGCGACCGCCTGCTGGTAGACCCGGCTCGCGTCACCCTCGGCCTGCTGAACCTGGCTGTGGACGCAGCCATCGTGGAAGCCGTCAACCCGGCCCACCTCTTCAAATCGCGCAAGAATGCTGCCGAAGTGGCCAACATCCGGCGCACCATGGAAGAAGATGGCGCAGCATTGTGCGAATTCTTCGCCTGGTTTGAATCCGCTTTGGGCAAAGAGCGCATTACTGAGCTGACCATAGACGAGCGCATTACGGCAGCGCGTGCGCGACGGCCAAACTTAGTTTCGCCCAGTTTCGGCACTATTGCCGCCTGGCGTGCGAACGGAGCCATGCCGCATTACCACGCCACCGAACAGGCTCATGCCGTCATCGACGGCAGTGGTTTGCTGCTGATCGACTCCGGTGGTCAGTACCTGGGAGGCACGACCGACATCACTCGCGTCGTGCCGGTAGGGGAAGTCAGTGCAGCGGAAAAACGCGACTACACCGCGGTCCTTAAGGGCATGATTGCGCTATCGCGGGCAGTATTCCCCGCCGGCCTGCCGGCCTATGCGCTGGATTCGCTGGCGCGCGCACCCATATGGGCCCTCGGTGCCGATTACGGACACGGGACGGGCCATGGGGTGGGCTATTTCATGAATGTGCACGAGGGGCCGCAGTCGATTTCCTGGCGCAATACCGGCAACCCTCACGCGCTCATGCTGGAAGGCATGGTCACCTCCAATGAGCCGGGCCTCTATCGGCCGGGGCAATGGGGCATCCGCATCGAGAATCTGGTGCTTGCCACCGCGCATGAAAGTACCGAGTTCGGGGACTTTCTTCGCTTCGAGACCCTTACACTGTGCCCGATTGATACGCGCTGCATCAGCGTGGAAATGCTCTCAAATGAAGAGCTTGCATGGCTGAACGACTACCATGCCGAGGTGCGACGGCGTCTGCAGGGGCTGGTCAGCGGTGACGCACTGGCGTGGTTGATGTGCCGCACCGAACCCTTACGGGCTTCGTGACTCCTCAACCTTTCGGCTACAATTCAAATTTCCAGCAGCGGCCCGACACACCCCGGGCCAAACCCGACATGACCAAGTACGTATTCGTCACGGGAGGCGTCGTCTCCTCCCTGGGTAAAGGCATTGCTGCCGCCTCGCTGGCAGCCATCCTGGAATCCCGCGGCTTGCGCGTCACCATGCTCAAGCTCGATCCCTACATCAACGTCGACCCCGGCACCATGAGCCCCTTCCAGCACGGCGAGGTATTCGTCACGGAAGACGGCGCCGAAACCGACCTGGACCTTGGCCACTACGAACGTTTCATCTCGGCGCGCATGCGCAAGGTGAATAACTTCACCACCGGCCAGATCTACGAATCCGTGTTGCGCAAGGAGCGACGCGGCGACTATCTCGGCAAAACTGTTCAAGTCATCCCGCACATCACCAACGAAATCCAGGATTTCATCGTGCGCGGCGCCAAAGCAGCCTGGGACGGCGCGGCTGATGTCGCCATTGTGGAGATTGGTGGCACGGTGGGCGATATTGAATCGCTGCCATTTCTCGAGGCCGTGCGTCAGATGAGTCTGCGCCTGGGCCGCAACAATGCCGCCTTCGTGCATCTGACACTGGTTCCCTACATTGGCTCGGCCGGCGAACTCAAGACCAAGCCTACCCAGCACTCTGTACAGAAACTGCGCGAGATCGGCATTTACCCGAACGCGTTGCTGTGCCGTGCCGATCGTCGCATTCCAGATGAAGAGCGCGCGAAAATCTCGCTTTTCTCAAATGTACCGTTAGACGCGGTTATTTCGGTCTGGGATGCCGAAACTTCCATCTACGAAATTCCCGGCATGCTGCACGAGCAAGGCTTGGATTCCATCATTTGTGATGCCCTGGCCATCGCGCCTCCGCCGGCAGATCTCTCCATGTGGGAGCGCCTGATTGACGCGATCCGCCACCCTGCGCACAGTGTACGAATCGGCATGGTTGGCAAATACGTGGATCTCACCGAATCCTACAAATCGCTTTCGGAAGCACTGACGCACGCAGGCATCCACACACGCTGCCGCGTGGAGATCGAATACCTGGATTCCGAAGTCATCGAACAGGAAGGCACGGCTTGCCTGGAAGGGTTGGACGCCATTCTGGTACCGGGTGGCTTCGGCAAGCGGGGTACGGAAGGGAAAATTCGTGCCATTCGATATGCGCGTGAAACCGGCACGCCATACCTGGGCATCTGCCTGGGCATGCAGCTGGCGGTGGTGGAATTTGCCCGCCATGTTGCCGGCTTGGGTGGCGCCAACAGTACGGAATTCGACCCGGCTGCTGCGCACCCTGTGGTGGCGCTCATTTCAGAATGGCAAGACCGTGAAGGCCGAATCGAGAAGCGGGATGCGAATTCCGACCTTGGCGGCACCATGCGCAAGGGCGCCCAGCGCTGCCCGGTTCAACCCGGGACGCGTGCTCATGAAATCTATGGGCCGGAAGTCAATGAGCGCCACCGTCACCGCTACGAAGTGAACAACGTTTATGTATCGCGGTTGGAAGAAGCTGGCATGGTCATCAGTGCGCGCACGCCCACCGAGGCACTGCCAGAGATCATGGAGCTGCCCAAGCACCCGTGGTTCATGGGAGTGCAGTTCCACCCGGAATTCACCTCGACTCCGCGTGACGGCCATCCGCTGTTCATCAGCTACATCAAGGCTGCCCTGGCCAACCAGCAGCAGCGCAGCGCCAAGTAAAAGGAATCGGCAATGAAACTCTGTGGTGTGGAAGTCGGTCTTGACCATCCTTTCTTTCTAATTGCTGGTCCGTGCGTGATCGAATCGCGCCAGATGGCCTTTGACACGGCCGGAGCACTGAAAGAACTGACGTCCGAGCTCGGCATACATTTCATCTACAAGAGTTCCTTTGACAAGGCCAACCGCAGCTCCGGGCGCTCCTACCGCGGCCCGGGGCAGCAAGAGGGCCTGCAGATTCTGGCCGATGTGCGGTCTGAACTGGGTGTGCCTGTCCTGACAGACGTTCACACCACCGAACAGGTGGCTGATGTCGCCGCCGTGGTGGATGTGCTGCAGACGCCGGCATTCCTGTGCCGCCAGACAGACTTCATCCACGCCTGTGCCGCTACGCTTAAGCCGGTCAACATCAAGAAGGGTCAATTTCTTGCCCCGCATGACATGGCCCAGGTTGTGGCCAAGGCCCGGCAAGCGGCCCTTGATGCGGGTGGCGATGGGCACAACATCATGGTGTGTGAGCGTGGCGTATCCTTCGGCTACAACAACCTTGTCTCCGATATGCGGTCGCTGGCGATCATGCGTGAAACTCAGTGCCCCGTAGTGTTTGACGCCACCCACTCAGTACAGCTGCCGGGCGGTCAGGGCACATCGTCAGGGGGCCAGCGGGAATTCGTTCCCGTGCTGGCACGCGCTGCGGTGGCAGTAGGGGTGGCGGGCCTATTCATGGAAACGCATCCGAATCCCGATCAGGCACTGTCAGATGGGCCCAATGCCGTACCGCTGTCGCAGATGCGTGCGTTGCTTGAATCGCTACAGGCCATCGACCGGGTCGTTAAGACCGGCGGCGTTCTTGGGAACGAGTTCCGCAGCTAGGATTCGCGCACGAATTTGCAACGCTTCTCGCCCGGTCTTCCGGGCGTTTTTGCGCTAAAATGATTGATAAGTCAATTGTTTCGCAATCATGAGTTCCTCTACCGCACGCGGACCAGCCGCCGGCATGCTTCTGTCCTTCAGGGAATCGTTGCTTGCCATGGTGGGCTTGGGCTTTGTCACCATGATGGTGGCCATCGACCAGACGGTCGTCAGTACGGCTCTACCCACTGTAGTGGCCGAGCTGCAGGGCTTCCAGCTCTATGCATGGGTCACCACCGCCTACTTGCTCACCTCCATCGTCACCATCCCCATTTTTGGCCGCTTGGGGGATTTTTATGGGCGCAAGCCGTTTGTGGTGGCGTCCATTGTCCTGTTCCTGGTCGCCTCTGTGCTTTGCGGGCTCGCAGAGTCCATGGTTCACCTGGTTCTAGGCCGCGCACTGCAAGGGGTAGCAGGCGGCATGATGTTGGGCACGGCCTTCGCCGTCGTCCCCGATCTTTTTCCAGACCCGCGCGTACGCCTGCGCTGGCAGGTCATTCTGAGCAGTTGCTTCGGTATTGCGAACGCGGTCGGCCCGACTCTGGGCGGCTTCCTGACTTACTACCTGGGTTGGCGCACCGTGTTCTTCATGAACTTGCCACTGGGTTTGGCCGGCCTGTATTTCGTATGGCGCCATCTTCCCCATGTACGCCAGATGCAGGTCAGTGGCGTTCGCCTGGATTGGCAAGGCGCGATACTAATCGCCTGTGCCTTGGCCGGCCTGCAGTTCCTGGTGCAGTTGCTGCCGACCCATGGTGCAGGGCTGAACATGGTCGGCCTGGGACTGTTTACCGTGGCGTGCTTTGCAGCCTTCATTTGGTGGGAAGGGCGCTGCGCCGCGGCACTCATTCCTTTGGATATGTTCAAGGATCGCAGCATTGCCATCATGTGTTTGCTGTCGGCGCTTCTTGGCTTTGTCATGTTCGGGCTGCTCATTTACGCGCCCCTGTTATTGCAGGGAGGGTTCGGACTGACAGCACGTGAAGTTGGGGTCATGATCACGCCACTGGTGGTCTGCATCACGGTCGGCAGTATTCTCAGCGCGCGCGTGGTGCCTCGCATATCAAGGCCGGAGCTGATTCTCTATGCCGGGTTTGTCTTGCTGGCAGTCTGTGGCACTGGTTTCCTGCTGGTGGATGCCGATACTCACCGGGGCTGGTTAGTGGTGACTCTGGCCGGCTGTGGGGTGGGGCTGGGTTTCGTCATGCCCAACCTCACTATCTTTTGTCAGGAAATTGTCGGTCGTTCCAGGCTGGGCATTGCCACTGCCATACTTCAGTCCACCCGCATGATTGGCGGCATGCTGGGTACCGCGGTGATCGGTTCGGTGGTCAGCCACTTCTACGTCGAGCGTGTCCGTCAGCTAGATGTCAGTGGATTTGGAAAGGGTAACTGGCTGGGGCGATTGGAAGACCCTCAGGTACTGGTGAACCCGCAGGTGCAGAGTGAATTCGTGGGCATGTTGCAGAGGCAGGCACTCCACGGGGAAACCTTCATTCTGCATGCCCGCGAAGCATTGGTCTGGGGCGTGCACGCCGGTTTCGTTCTGGCGGTACTGATGGCCGTACTGAGCCTGGCTTTACTGCTTCGTCTGCCGCGGTTCCAGTTCGAACACAATCGCAGTGCGGCGGCAGCGAAGAGCGCGACCGATTCACACCATGGAGAAGAAAACCATAATGGAGAAGAAAACCCTCGATGATTGATTCCCAGCACCTGCAGTTCATTCAGCAGCTCGGCCGTAGCTACCGTGCTTTTGTCGCGGGCTTCGAGGCTCACACAGGGCAGTCCATGGCGCGCTGGCGCATACTGGTGCTGTTGAGTCGGGAAGCCGAGATGTCGCAGAAGCGGCTGGTGAAGGAATTGGCGATTGATCCTGCGGCATTGACGCGGCAACTCAAGGCATTGGAACGCGCCGGTCTGGTCGCGCGCCAGAACGATGCTCAGGATGCGCGCGTCACCAACGTAGCGCTGACTTCAGCGGGCAGACAGGCAGTGGAATCTACGATGACGCTGCGCAATGAATACCTGGACTGGGCGCTGGGTGACCTTCCCTTGCCTGATATTGAAGTCATCATGGAGACCCTGGTCAATCTGGAGCAACGCGTGACTAATCGCCCCGCAGTCCCTCAGCGGCCCTCGCGCAGCCGCGCAGCAGCGACGGCCAAGACGTCTCGCAAGCGCTCCTGACCTACGCTGTGCAATAGCTACAGTCTTCCAGTTTGTTTTGGCGAATCCGCCATTCTGTACGCACGCTTCGAAAGGGCCGCGCATCTGGCCCGAAGTCCGTCTGCGTCAGGCAGAAGGGCAAAGGAAGCCGGGCGTGTCGGTCTACCAGACACAAATTGTCAGCTGCAATTCCGCCCAATCTCGCAGGTGAAGCCCGTGGGCGGCTACAATCGGGCATTTATGCCTGCGGCCCCATACAGGCCCAGCAGGATTCCAAACTAACTCAGGCAGGACAGACAGAGATCATGAGTGCAATCGTAGACATCATCGGGCGCGAAATCCTTGATTCGCGCGGCAATCCCACCGTGGAATGCGACGTGTTGCTGGAATCCGGCGCCATGGGTCGCGCAGCAGTGCC
>Ga0079224_100014034_pt1 | contig 11181 bp, 9 predicted proteins | sample Stecom2015_FD_80414 | JGI IMG/M metagenome (GOLD analysis project Ga0079224, IMG submission 80414) | Agricultural soil microbial communities from Utah to study Nitrogen management - Steer compost 2015 | ecosystem: Environmental > Terrestrial > Soil > Agricultural land | place: USA: Utah...
CGACATCGCCGCCTGGGACATCGTGGGCAGGGCGGCGAAGCTTCCGCTCTACCGTCTCTTCGGCGGGTTCCGCGACGAAGTGCCCGCGTACGTCACCTGCGGCTACTACCGCGACAACAAGGACGACGCGGAGCTGCGCGACGAGGTGCAGCGGCTCGTCGACCAGGGGCACACCGGCTTCAAGGCCAAGGCGGGCGGCATCCCGTTAAGGGACGATATCCGGCGCATGGCGCTCATGCGGGAAGTGATCGGCGGCGAGGCCGATTTCATGGTCGATCCCAACCGCGCGTGGGATCTCCCTACCGCCATCGAAGCGGCGCGCCTGCTCGAGCCGCTCGCGCCGCGCTGGCTGGAGGAGCCGGTGCGCTGGGAAGACGACCGGAGGATGCTGAAGCTCCTCGCGCAGAAAACGCGCATTCCGCTCTCCGCGGGCGAGAGCGAGATGACGAGCTATGCGTGCCGCGCGCTGCTGGAAGAGCAGGCCATCCAGATCCTGCAGTTCGACTGCACCATGATGGGCGGCTTCACCGAAGGCCGGAAGCTCTCCGCGCTCTGCGAGCTGAACCATGTGCAGGTCGCGCCGCACCACGACTGCTTCATCCACGCCCACATCGTCGCCGCGAGCCCCGCCGGCTGCATCGTCGAGGCCTTCACCGATCCCGAGCGCGACCCGCTTCAGGCCGAGCTCTACGAGAATCCGCCCGCCATCCGCAACGGACGCCTGAAGCTCAATCAGGCGCCGGGGCTGGGACTGACGCTTTCCCCCGCAGCGCTGAAGAAGTACGGCGAGCGTCTTATCTGAAAATCCGGGACAGGTGCAGATTCCCTAGCCACCGAAGCCGTCGGCGACGCGCACGTCGAGAAGCGAGGGCTTGCCGCTCGCAAAGGCTTCGCGCAGCGCCGGCGCGATGTCCTGCGGATCGGTCACGCGCCGCGCGGGGAGGCCGAAGCCCTGTGCGACGTGCACGAAGTCGAGCTCGGGCTCGCGGAAATCCATGCCGACGAACCGGTCGGTGCCGCGGAACGAGCGCAGTCGCTCCTTGATGATGCGGTAGCCGCGGTTGTTGCAGATGACGAACGTGATGGGAAGCCGGAAGTGCGCGGCCGTCCACAGCCCCTGGATTCCGTACATGGAGGCGCCGTCGCCGAGGATCGCCGCGACCGGACGGCCGGGAAGCGCCAGGCTGATGCCGACGGCGCCGGGCAGGCCGAAGCCGAGCCCGCCGCTCGCAAGCCCGAAGTAGCATTTGCTGTCGCGCATGGGGAGGAGGGCGGGCAGCGGATAGGTGCTCACCAGTCCCTCGTCCACGACCACCGCATCCCTCGGCAGCGCCTCGGTGAAGCGCAGCATGAAATAGCGCGGGTCGATCGGCGCCGTCTCCGCCGCGAGCAGCGCCTCCACCCGCGCCTTGTCCCTCTTTGCCGCCCAGTTCCGGCTCTTGAGCTGCTCGAGCCTGAGGGCCGAAGCCTTTCTGGACTCCGGCGAGCACTTCCTCTGGAGGACCGGCAGGAGCGCTGAGAGCGTCTCCTTCACGTTCGCCTGGATCGCGAGGTCGGTGCGGTAGTTCTTGCCGAGCTCGTGCGCCCGCTCGGAGAGGTGAACGACGGGGAGGCCCTCGGGAAGCGGCTCGACCGGGCTGTAGACCGACATGCGCAGGAGATCGGCGCCGACGCAGAAGAGAAGGTCGTAGGGGGCGAGCGTGTCGCGGACCTGCTTCTGCACGCGCGTGAGCGCGCCCATGCAGGCGACGTGCTCGGTCGGATACTGCGCGTTGTACGGGATGGGCGACTGGTACACCGCGGCGCCGATGAGCTCGGCGAGCTCCTGCGCTTCGGCGAACGCGTCGTGGACGGCGAGTTCCTGGCCCGCAAGGATCGCGGGCCTCCTGGACCCGAGGAGCATGTCCGCCAGGGCTTCGAGGGTGCCGTCCGAAGGCCGGGTGCGCGCATCCACGCGCACGGGCTTGCCGAGATCCATTTCGACCGCCTGGTCGAGGACGTCGCCGGGCAGGCTGATGAACACCGGGCCCGTGGGCGGCGTGAGCGCGATCTTGGCCGCGCGGTGCAGGATGCGCGGCAGGTCTTCGGCGCGCGCCACGTCGACGGCCCACTTCACCAGGGGCTGCGCGATCGGCACGAGCGGCTCGTAGAGGAGCGGCTCGAGGAGCCCGTGGCCCTGCTCCTGCTGCCCGGCGGTGAGGATCACGGGCGAGCCGGAGAATTTCGCGTTGTAGAGCGCGCCCATGGCGTTGCCGAGCCCGGGCGCGACGTGCACATTCGCCGCCGAGAGGCGGCCGCTCGCGCGGCTGAAGCCGTCGGCCATCGCCACGACGACGCCTTCCTGCAGGCCCAGGACAAAGGTGAGCTGGGGGAAATCGGGCACCGCCTCCATGATCGGAAGCTCGGTCGTCCCCGGGTTGCCGAAGAGATGGGTGACGCCTTCGTCGGAGAGGAGCTGCAGGAAAGCCGCGCGCCCGGTCGTTCTTGTCATGGCGGCGAGTCTACAGGGGCAAAAGCGCGTGCGCCGACCGGCGGGTGGGCGGCTGGACCGTATCGTGCACGGGCCGGGCGATGATGCCGCCTTTTCCGAGGCGAAGGCGTCCACGCCGCTGGATGGGGTGTCGGTGAATCGGCGACGGCAGCGAAAGCCGGCGTGGGGGATGATCGCGCTCGGCGCGATCGTCCTCCTCGCGCTCTTCGCCGCCTGGCGCTACACGCCGATCGCCGACTACGTCACGGCCGGGCGCGTGAGCGGATGGGCGCGGAGGGTACGCGAGACGCCCTGGGCGCCGCTCATCGTCATCGGCGTCTATACGCCGGCGGCCTTCGTGCTCTTCCCGCGGCCGCTCCTCACGCTCTTCACCGTCATTGCATTCGGGCCGTGGCTCGGCTTCGCCTATGGCATGACGGGCATCATGCTCTCCGCGCTCGTGACCTACTACGTGGGCCGCGTCCTGCGGCCGGGGATGGTGGAGCGCCTCGGCGGCGAGCCGGGAGCGCAGGCGACGAAGGCGCTGCGCAAACACGGCCTGCTCGCCATGTTCGGGCTTCGCGTCGTCGCCGTGGCGCCCTTTGCGGTCGAGAGCATCATCGCCGGCGCAGCCCGCATGAAGGTCTGGGAGTACGCGCTGGGGACCTTTCTCGGCATGGCGCCCGGCGTGCTCGTCACTACGGTCTTCGGCAACCAGCTCGCCGCACTGCTGCGGGAAAACGGCGGGGTGAACTTCTGGATCATCGGCGGCGCGATCGTGCTCTTCGTCGCGATGACCTGGGCGGTGAAGCGCTGGTTCGCGCGGCTCGCCTGAGGCTTTTCCTACTTCTTCTTGTCGCGCTCCCCGCGGCGGCGCCGGGACTCCTCCAGGAACTCGTTGGCGCGCTCGATGGACTTCTCGGCGATGTCCATGAGGAGGAGCACGCGCGTGGTGGGAGTGCGGCACCCGGCACAGATGAACACGGCCTGGGGCGACTCGTCCCCCTCGATCAGCGGCTGGAACTCATCGCAACCGCACCGCGGGCACCTGCCCGCGACGTCGCGAAGGCGAATCTGCATCGCGGCCTCCGTTGAGGCCAACACTACGCCGCTTTCGGCGCGGGCGCTACTCCCGGCTAGATCACGCCCCGCGCTTGCAGATCTTCGAGAGCCGGCTCGTCGAGCCCGAGAAAGCGGGAGAGGACCTCGCGGGTGTGGGCGCCCGGCACGGGCGCGGGCGCATCCAGCGCCGCCGGCGAGCGGCTGAACCGGATCGGCAGGCCGGCGGCGGTGGCCGGCGAGGCGGTTCCGTCGGGCTGGCGGAGCGGCTCCACCATGCCGCGGGCCCGCAGGTGCGGCCAGGCGATCGCTTCCTCGGGCGTGCGCACGGGACTGCATGGGACGTCGTGCTGCTTCAGCGTCTCGACGATCCCGGCGGTGGAGCGCGCGCGCGTCCAGTCGCCGACGATGGCGTCCACCTCCTCGTTGTGCGCGATCCGCCACCCGACGCTCTGGAACCGCGGATCCTCGAGCAGGTCCTGGCGGCCGAGCGCGAGCGCGAGGCCGCGCCACTCCTGCGCGGTCGCGGCGCCGATCGCCACCCAGCCGTCGGCCGAGCGGTACGTGTTGAACGGGGAGAAGCGCATGATGCGGTTGCCCTGGCGCGGCGCGAGGCCGAGGGCGACGTAGCAGTCGAGCGGCTCGTCCATGATCATGGAGAAGAGGCAGTCGACCATCGACACGTCGATCGCCTGTCCGCGACCGGAGCGGTTGCGCTCGTGCAGGGCGGCGACCACGCCGAGGGCGGCGTAGGTGCCGGCGATCATGTCCGAGAGCGGCGTGCCCGCCTTGGTCGGCGGCCCCTCGGGCGAGCCGGTGATGGCCATGAGCCCCGAGGCCGCCTGCGCCATGAGGTCGTAGGCCTTGAGGTCGCGGTCCGGGCCGGTGGCGCCATAGCCCGTGAGCGCGCAGTAGACGATGCGCGGATTGCGGGCGGCGAGCGCCTCGTAGGCGATGCCCAGCCGCTCGGCGACGCCGGGACGGAAGTTCTCGATCACCACGTCGGCGTGGCTCGCGAGGTCGAGGAAGAGCCCGCGGCCTTCAGGATGCTTGAGGTTGAGCGTCGCCGACTTCTTGCAGCGGGCGCGCTTGAGGTAGGCGAGGCCGTAGTCCTGCGGCGTCACGCGCTCGAGCGCAACGCCGCGGGGGCCGGCGAGCGGAGGCGCTCCCGCAGTGGGGTCGCCCCCCGCCGGATCGTCGATCTTGATGACTTCTGCGCCGAGACCCGCGAGGAGGAGGGTGGAATGCGGGCCGGAGAGGAAGCGCGTCAGGTCGAGAACGACGACACCGGCGAGCGGGCGATCCATGTGAGCTTTGCGGCGCCGTCAGCCTTGCGGTTCTTCATGTGTTCCCTGCCACACGGCGACAACCTGGGGCAGGGCGGCTGCGGCGCGGGCCTTGATCTCCTCCTCGGTGAGCGAGGAGAGCGGATGCTGGATCACGACCGGCACGATGCCCTCCATGCCGAGCGCCTCGCGCTGCACGCGCGCCTCGTGGAGGAACTCCGTCGTGACGATCACCGCCGTCGGCACGCCGAGCGACTCGAGCTCGATGCCATCATGCATACAGCACGATGTGCAGGAGCCTCAGTCGCCGATGGCGGTGACGACGATGTCGCTTTCGGCGCGGATTCTCTCGATCAGCTTCGGGTCGGCGAAGCGCGAGAACGCCTCCTTGCGGTAGTAGTTCACCGCGCCGAAGCCGTGGGTGGCCGTCAGCTGGTCGCGCACCTCGCGCAGCAGCTTGTTGGCGTTCCACTTGGTGTTGTCGAGGATGCCCAGGCGCAGGCCTTCCAGCGATTTCACCCGCGGGGCGATGTCGCGCGCTTCTGCGCCTACCTCGCCGCGCGGGTCATACACGGTTTTCATGCCCTATTCCTCAAGAAAGAGAAGTCATATCGATGAAAAGCGAAGAACCGCAAGCCTAGAGATAACAGGTCCCATCCACGCAGATCGGCTCGCGCTTCGCCGCGGCGGCGCCGGGGCGGTCGATCTCGCGGAGCACGGGCGAGGACATGCTGCCCCAGCCCGGGATGAAGGCGGAGAAGCGGCCGGCCTCGCCGCCCATGACGAACAGGTGGATGTTGTCGGGGCTCGGCACGATCGGAATCCGCGACTCGAGCTCGCGGCCGTACCAGGCCGGAAGGTTGCGGTTGTAGACCTTGCCGTAGCGGTGGTCGAAGGCGATGTCGCCGAAGCGGATGCGCGCGTTTTCCCAGAGGTAGTGGCGGATGTCGGCGCGCTTCCAGCCGTGCTGCGCGATGGTGATCGCGTGCTCCAGGCCGATGACGACCGTGCAGTGGCCGCTCATCACCGCGTTGTTGTGCGCGAACGTGCTCATCGCCGAGACCATGCTGTCGAGGATGCCGCGCGGGTCGTTGGCCACGTGGTTCACGACGCTGTGCGTGGGCTCCGCGGCGATCACGAACACCGTCGAGTCCTCGGCCTTGAAGCCCTTCTCGACGTGGTAGGGGGCGAAGGGGCTCTGCGCCTCGTTCTCGCAGACCGCGTAGGTGTACTTGGCCGGCGAGCCGAGCGTGCTCTTGTCGAGCTCGCCGGGCCATGCGCCGCCCACGTTCAGCATGATGAGGCGCAGGGCGCGGCCGATCGTCGCGTTGGCCCGGTTGCCGGAGCCGAACGCGTTGCAGCCGCCGTTCATGCCGACCGCTCTCGCGAGCGGGCCGTTCACGACGAGGAGCGGCGAGGCCATGTGCGTGGTGGCCTGCACGCCGTTCAGGTTGAAGGCCGGCTCGCAGAGCGCGAGCATCGCCGCGCGCACGATGGGCGCGTACTCGGGCTTGCAGCCCGCCATGACGAGGTTGATGGCGAGCACGCGGCGCGTAAGCCCGCCCCAGCGCGGCGGCACGCGCGCCTCGAGGCGGTCCGGCTCGCCGCCGAGCGCCGCCACCATCGCGGCGATCTTCTCCTCGGTGGGCGGCACGACCGGAAGGCCGTCCGAATAGCCCTGCTCGTAGTACCACTCGACCAGGTCCGTGTCGTCGGGGACGTGCGTGGGGGGTGTCTGCGGCTTCTGCTTTTCTGCGAGTCGTGCGCTCATGGGGAGAGGGTAGGCAAAGAAGCCCATTCTCGGGAAATACTGCTTCGGCTTGCCGGTATAACGAGCCGATATGGCTCGGGCGTTCAGCGCCGGTTCGCGAGGGTGGCGCCGCGCCAGGCGCCGCTTCGGACCAGCTCGCGCACGACCTCGGCGAGAAGCTCGAGCACGTGGCTCGCCGCGCGACCGAGCGTCTCGTTGCGCGAGGTGCACAGGTTGATCGTGCGCGTAAGCGATGGACGCACGATGCGCCGCACGCGAAGCCCGGCCTTGTCCCCGTCCGGATAAAGCGCCGAGTGCGAGACGATCGCCGCGCCGATGCCTTGGGCCACGATGGCTCTCGTCGTCCACGGCGCGTCCACCTCGGCGACGAGGTCGAGCGTCAGGCCCTCGCGCGCGAGCGCCTGCTCGACGATGCGGCGCGTCGTGTTGGCCGGGCCGGGAAGAACCAGCGGCTCGCGGGCCGCGTCGCGAAGCGCGACCGTGTCGCCTTTCGTGCTCGCCGGCCGGCCGTCGTCCCGCGTGACGAGGAAGAGCTCCTCCGTGAGCAGCGGGATCTCCTCGACGTGCCGCGTCTGCTGGCCGCGCTCGAAGACCAGGCTCAGATTCAGCCGCCCGCTCGCGAGCAGCGACGCGAGGTGCCCGCTCGAGGCCTGGGTGATGGAGAGCTTGACCCCTGGAAGCGCCTTGCGGGTGGCCGCCACGAGCGCCGGCGCGACGATGCAGGAGGGGCTGTAGGGCATTCCGACCGCGACGAGCCCGGTCGGGTGGCCCGCCGCCGAGCGCACTTCGTCCGGCACGCGTCCCACCTGCCGCAGGATCGCCTGCGCCTGGGCGTAGAAGGCGAGGCCGGCCTCGGTGGGGGTGACGCCGCGGGGGCTTCGCACGAGGAGCGGCGTCTTGAGCTCGGCTTCCAGCGCCGCCACCTGCTTGCTGAGCGCCGGCTGCGCGACATAGAGGTCCGCGGCCGCCTTCGAGACGCTGCCAAGGTCTACGATGCGGACGAAATACCTGAGCTGACGCAGCTCCATGTCATGACCCCGCCATTGCCTGACCGCCGCGACCGGCCATAACCCGAATCGATCGCGCCAAGCCCGGATGATATTTGAAGGAATGGCCCGCGGGTGCGTACCATCGGGCTCCGTTCCATGAATGACCGCCTGAACGCCCGCCTGTCCGCGCTGCCCTCGCTCGATCGCCTCCTGCAGGAGCCGCGCGTGCAGGAAGCGATTGCGGCGCACGGCCGGGCGCTCGTGGTCGAGACCTTGCGCGCAGTGCTCGCGCGACAACGCGCGGAGCTCAGGAAAGCGGCGTCGGCCAACGGCAGCGCATCGTCGTCGGAGCATCTCGTTCCCAGGCTCGTGGAGGCGCTCGAGGCGAGCCTCGCCGCCTTCGCCCGGCCGTCGATGCGCCGCGTGTTCAACCTGACGGGTACCGTGCTGCACACGAACCTGGGCCGCGCGCTGCTGCCGCCGGAGGCGGTGCAGGCGGCAGCCCGGGCCGAGGCCGAGGCCTGCAACCTGGAATTCGATCTCGAAGGCGGCGGCCGCGGCGAGCGCGACACGCACGTCGAGTCGCTCCTCTGCCGCCTCACCGGCGCGGAGGCGGCGACGGTCGTCAACAACAATGCGGGCGCAGTCTTCCTTGCGCTCAACACGCTGGCCCACGGGCGGGACGTCCCGGTCTCGCGCGGAGAGCTGGTCGAGATCGGCGGCTCGTTCCGCGTGCCGGAGATCATCGCGGCCGCGGGCTGCCGGCTGCGCGAGGTCGGCACCACCAACCGCACGCACCTTCGCGACTACGAGCGGGTGCTCAAGGAAAGGGCGGGGAAAGGGGAAGGCGCGGCGGCCGCAGTCCTTCGCGTGCATGCGAGCAACTACGCCATCGTGGGCTTCACCGCCTCGCCGACGGATGCGGAGCTCGCGAAGCTCGCCCACGCGCACCGCGTGCCTTTCGTCTCGGACCTGGGCAGCGGGAGCCTCGTCGAGCTGGCGAAATGGGGCCTGCCACCCGAGCCCACGCCCATGCAGGCGCTGCGCGCGGGCGCCGATCTCGTCACCTTCAGCGGCGACAAGCTCCTCGGCGGACCGCAGGCCGGCATCGTCGTCGGCCGGCGCCGGCTGGTGGAGCGGCTGCGCCGCAACCCGCTCAAGCGCGCGCTGCGGCTCGACAAGGGCCGGCTCGCAGCGCTCGAAGCGGTGCTGCGCCTCTATCTCGATCCGGAGCGCCTGGCCGAGCGCCTGCCGACGCTGCGCCTGCTCACGCGAAAGCCGGACGAAATCGAAGCGCTGGCGCGAAGGCTCGCCCCGGCCATGCAGGGCTTCTGCGGCGAGGCGTTCGTCGTCGAAGTGGCGAAATGCTCAAGCCAGATCGGCAGCGGCTCGCTTCCCGTGGAGAGGCTTCCGAGCGCGGCGCTGCGCATGAAGCCGGTCTCCCGGAAGGATGGCACGAGACACCTCCAGTCCCTCGTCGCTTCCCTGCGGGTGCTCCCGATTCCGGTGATCGGACGAGTGCATGCCAACGCGGTCTGGCTCGACCTGCGCTGCCTGGAGGACGAGGCCGGGTTCGCCGCGCAACTGCGGAAGAGCCCATGATCGTCGCCACGGCGGGCCACGTGGACCACGGCAAGACGGCGCTCGTGCGCGCGCTCACCGGGGCCGACACCGACCGGCTGCCCGAGGAGAAGCGCCGCGGCCTGTCGATCGATCTCGGCTACGCCTTCATGCCGGGCGGCCGGGAGGGCGCCACGATCGCCTTCGTCGACGTGCCCGGGCACGAGCGCTTCGTGCGCAACATGACGGCCGGCGTGCACGGGATCGACCTCGCGCTCCTCGTCGTGGCGGCGGACGACGGGCCGATGCCGCAGACGCGCGAGCACCTCGCCATCCTAGGGCTCCTCGGCGCGCCGTGCCTCGCGGTGGTGCTCACCAAGATCGACCGTGCGTCTGCCGAGCGGGTCGACGAGGCGGCCCGCGAAGTCGAGGCGCTCCTCGCGCCCACGCGCTTTGGCGGCGCGCCGCTGCTCCGCGTCTCGTCCGTAAGCGGCGAGGGAATCCCGGAGCTCCGTCGTTTCCTTGAGAGCTCTGCGAGCGAGCGGGCCACGGGCGAGCGCGGAGGCGGGCGGTTCCGAATGCACGTCGACCGGGCCTTCGTCATCGACGGCCTCGGGCTCGTCGTCACCGGCACCGCGCTCTCCGGTGCGATCGGCCCGGGCGATGCGGTGCGGATCCTCCCCGGCGGGCGAACCGCGCGCGTTCGCAGCGTGCGTGCGAACAGCGCCGAGGCGGCGCGCGCACGCGCCGGCGAGCGCTGCGCGCTTGCGCTGCAAGGTCTTGCGCGCGGCGAAGTCGAGCGCGGCGACACCGTCGTCGACGCCGAAGGCCCGGTGCCGAGCGCGCGCCGCCTGGACGTGACGCTCGAGCGGTTGTCGTCAGGCGAGTCGCGCGCGGCCGGGGCGAGCGAGCGATCGTCCCTCAAGCGGGCGAGGTCGGTGACCGTCTTCCTCGGCACAGCCTCGATGCCGGCGCAGCTCACGCCGCTCGGCGAAGGCTTTGCGCGGCTCGCGTTCGCGCGGGAGGTGTGCGCCTGGCAGGGGGAGCGCTATCTCGTGCGCGAGGCCGGCTCGCAGCGGCTCCTCGGCGGCGGCGCCGTCGTCGACCCGGCGCCGCCGGAGCGCGGCGCGGCGAAGCCCGAGCGCCTCGCGTTTCTGCGCGCAGCGGCCGATGGGCCGAGCGCCGAGGCGGCATTCGACACGCTGCTCGCGCTCGAGCCGGGGCTCGTCGATCTCGACTGGCTCGCCGCGGCCTGGAACCTGCCCGCGGCGCGCGCGCACGCGCTCGCCTCGCGCGTCGACGCCGTACCGATCTCCGTCCGCGGGCGCCCGCACGCGCTTTCGCGCGCGACGTGGTCGGCGCTCGCCGAAAGCGTCGGCGCAGCGGTCGCCGCCTGGCATGCCGCGAAGCCGGACTGGATCGGCATTCGCCTGCAGGACTTGCGAAGCGGCTTCGCGCCGGCGCTGCGCGAGGCGGCCGCCGCGGTGGCCGGCGCGCTCGCCGCGGACGGCACGCTGGTCAAGGAAGGTCCCTACTACCGGCTGCCGCAGCACCAGCCGGTGCTCGGCGCCGAGGACGAAGCGCTGTGGCGGCGCGTCGCGCCCCGACTCGAGGGCGAGGGCGGCCGGCCGCCGCGCGTGCACGAGCTCGCCGAGGCGCTCGCCATCGAGCCGCGGCAGGTCTCGGCATTTCTCGAGCGCGCCGCGCGCGCGGGCCGCTGCCATCGCGTCGCCGCGAACCGCTTCTTTCTGCCGCAGGCCATCGAGCGCCTCGCGGCGCTCGCCGCGCAACTCGATGCGGAATCGGAAGGCGCCGGCTTCAGCGCGGCGCGCTATCGGGATGCAAGCGGCCTCGGCCGCAACCTGACGATCCAGGTGCTCGAGTACCTCGACGAGCTCGGCTGCACGCGCCGCGTCGGCGAATTGCGTCACGCCATCATCGATAGGACAATCGGCGACAGGACGACAGGTCCCGCGGAAGAGCAACGCACCCCGGTGGGGCGCCCGGACTTCAAATCCGGTGAGAGGCGCCAAGCGCCTCTGGCGA
>Ga0079224_100014036_pt1 | contig 11180 bp, 11 predicted proteins | sample Stecom2015_FD_80414 | JGI IMG/M metagenome (GOLD analysis project Ga0079224, IMG submission 80414) | Agricultural soil microbial communities from Utah to study Nitrogen management - Steer compost 2015 | ecosystem: Environmental > Terrestrial > Soil > Agricultural land | place: USA: Utah...
CGGTAGTACTTGCCGATCGTGAGCGTCAGCTGACCGTTGCCCGTGCCGCGCATCACCCGATCGAGGTTGAACAGGTTCTGCACGGAGCCTTTACCGAACGTCTGCTGGCCGATCACGATCCCGCGGCCGTAGTCCTGGATCGCGGCCGCGAAGATCTCCGACGCGCTCGCGCTGTAGCGGTCGACGAGCACCGCGAGCGGGCCGTCGTAGAGCGCGGTCGGGCTCGGATCCTCGAGCACCTGGATGCCGCGAGTCTCCTTCAGCTGCACGACCGGCCCCTTGTCGATGAAGAGGCCCGACAGCTCGGTCGCCTCGGAGAGGTGGCCGCCGCCGTTCTGACGCAGATCGATCACGAGGCCGTCGATGCCTTCCTGCTTGAACTCCTCGAGCAAGCGGGCGACGTCCCGCGACGTGCTGGTGTAGTCCTCGTCGCCGCGGCTGCGCGCCGCGAAATCCTGGTAGAAGCTCGGCACCTTGATCACGCCGATGCGGTACGTCTCGCCCTCGAAAGGCACCTCGAGCAGCTCGCGCTTCGCGGCCTGCTCCTCGAGCTTCACCTTGTCGCGCCGGAGCGAGATGATCTTCTCGGGCGAGCCGGGCGTGCTGCCGGCCGGCAGCACCTGCAGGCGCACGGTCGTGCCGCCGGGTCCGCGAATCAGCTGCACGACGTCGTCGAGCCGCCAGCCGATCACGTCGGTCAGCGGACCGTCGGTGCCCTCGCCGACGGCGGTGATCCGGTCCTCGGGCTTCAGCTGCCCGTCGACCTGCGCGGGACCGCCCGGGATGATGTTCACGACCTTGACGTAGTCGTCCTCGAGCTGCAACGACGCGCCGATGCCGTCGTACGACAGGCTCATCGTGATCCTGTACTCCTCGCTTTGCCGCGGGGACAGGTAGCTCGAGTGCGGATCCATGTTGTGCGCGACTGCGTTCATGAACGTCTCGAACACGTCGTCGGACGTGAGCTGCGTCACGCGCTTGTAGAGCCGCTCGTAGCGGTCCGCGAGAAGCTCGGCTGCCTCGGGCCAGGTCTTACCCGCAAGCACGAGGCTCAGCCCGTCGAACTTCACCTTCTGCCGCCACACCTCCGCGAGCTCGGCTTCGGAGGACGGCCACGGCAGATCGCTGCGGTCGAACAGATACTCCTCGTCGATCGTGAAGTCGGGTTCGGTCGCGAGCATCTCGATCGCCTGCTCGATGCGCTCGCCGGTGCGCTTGACGAACAGGTTGAAGATCTCGAAAGCGGGCTCGAGCTCGCCGGTGCGAACGCGGTCATCGAGCTCGTAGCGGTAGCGGCTGAACGACGCGATGTCGCTCGCCGTGAAGTACATGCGGTTGCCGTCCAGCATGTCGAGGTAGCGGTCGAGGATCGCCGAGGAGATCGAGTTGTCGATACGCGGCCGGGAGTAGTGCAGCTCTTCGATCAGCTTCGTTACGTTGCGGCTGACCGTCGAATGCTTTTCCGCCATCTCGAGCGGAGTGAACGACTCGACTGCGGCGGGCGCGGCGACAACGACCGAGAGAAGGGCGGCGCCTATGGACAGGCGGCTGAGAAGCTCCCTCACTGTACCTCCTTATCGGCTGCGTTGCAGCGTAGGGCGCGAATCGGCTAAGTTTCCGATCGTTGGGGCGGTGAATCAACCCCGCCTTCGCAAAATCTGCAAAGCGTCACGGCCACGTCCGGCCGTCTCGTTTCCCAGCAAAAATGCGGCCATCACTCGTACTCTTGGGTTTCGTTTTAGGCAGTGCTGCGTCGGTAACGTTCTCGCTCGCCGGCGTCACGATCGTCTACCTGGTCCTGCAAGCAGAATACCCGCGAATCTCCTCGGAGTTTCCCGCGGTTCTGGTCGGGCTCGCGATGTTCGGCGCTTTGACCGCCGTTGCGGCGGCGAGTTTCTACGGCGAGCTGAAACGGTGCTGGTGGCGAGCGCCGGTCTTCCTGCTGCTCGCGCTCGGCCTCGCGGGAATCGGCTGGTACTACTGGCCGGAATGACGGGGGCTCACCGGCCGCGGCGGCTGATCCGCTCCCAGGACTGGCTGCGGTTGAAGGCGCCCGTGTTGTACGGATCGAAGCCGTCGGCAGGCGGCGGCTTGTCGAGCGACAGCTGAGGCGGGGCCGCCGTCCGGGCCTTCTCGGGCAGGCGCTTGGCCTGCACCGGCTTCGCCGAGGGTTTCGCCGGCGCGCGCGCCGGTTGCTTCACGAACAGTCCGTGGGTGGCGGACGTGCCTTTCGGCCGCGGTTCCGCGGAGCCGAGCACGAACACGCCGGATTCGTCGTCCCAGCCGAGCCAACGTCGCAATCGCTTGAGCATAGATGTCCCCGCGCGCCGCCGCGGTCGAGCCGCGTTACGGCAGATTTCGGCGCAGGGCAAGCCTAGCAGAGGGCTCGGACGCCGTTAGCGGTTGCCTTGCGGATCTGTGACTCGGCTCACAGAGGGGCGGGTGCGCCAGATCAGCCCCGCCAGCCGGAGCAGCTGAACGACCGCGTACGGCGCGGCGACGAGGATCCAGGCGGCGAGCTCGCCCCGGCCGAGCGCCGACCAGACGTCGTTCGCGAGATCGAGCGGGCCCGCGCCCGGCCGGTACTCGCCGACGAGCTGACCGCCGACCGCGTAGATCGCAAACGGCAGCACGAGCACGCCGAAGCAGAGCAGCGCGCCCAGGATCACGATTTCGGTCTTCAGCCGTTCGGCCATGTCAGTGCGATGTCGCCTCCAGAAAGCGGAACTGAGTCTCGCCGATCGTCACCAGATCGCTGTGCGTGAGCAAGTGGCGCACGACGCGCACGGAGTTCACGAACACGCCGTTCGTGCTGCCGAGATCCTCGATCACGACACCGTCCTGGCTCACGAACAGCCGCGCGTGCTCGCGGCTGATGAAGTGCGTGAGCACCTGGATGTCGCACTGCGAGCTCCGGCCGATCGTCATCACGCTCTTGTCGAGACGATAACGCTGCGGCTTATCGCCCGTCAGGCAGACGAGCATCGGCGCGCTCGCCGGCGCGACGCTCTGCGGCTCCGGGGTGCGCACGCGCTCCGACATCCTGGCATCGAGGCTCTGGAGCGAGAGGTCGAGCGCGTTCAGGCGCTGGAGCGCGGCGATCTTCTCCTCGAGCTCCTGCTCGAGGGTGGCGACGCGGGCGTTGCGCGCTTCGAGGGCGCGGTCTTTCTCGAGCAGCGTCCGCTCGAGGCGGGCGAGGTCGGCTCCCGCTTGCTCGAGCGCCGCGCCTTGCTCGGCGAGCTCGGCGCGGACGGCCGCGAGCTCCTCGGCGAGGCGGCCTCGATCGGCTTCCGCCTCGGCGACCAGCGACTGGAGGTCGGTCGTCTCGGCGAGCGCGCGCGCGAGCTCCCTCTCGAGGCCCGCCGCACGCTCTTCGAGCGCCTGGGCCGCCTCGGCCCGCGCGGCGGCCTCCCGCGCCGCCTCGAGCGCCTGCCGAGCCGCAGCGGCCTCGGCGGCGGCCGTGTCCTTCTCGCGGCGCACGGCCTCGAGCTCGGCCGACAGCGCTGCGGCACGCTCGCGTGCGTCGGCGAGCTCCGCCGGCGCCTGCTCGGCTCTGCGCGTCAGCTCCGCGATCTCTCGCTCGCGGTCCTTCAGCGCGCGCCCGAGCTCGACGAGCTCGGCTCGGAGCTCTGCCGCGCGCGCGCTTTCGTCGCGCATCCGGTCCTCGGCCGCTCGCTGCCGATCGAGCCGCTGCGCGACCTCGCGCTCGAGCTCGGCGATCCGTTCGAGTCGGCTCGCCGCGAGCGCTTCCGCTTGCTCCCACTGCTCCCGGCGGTTCTCGATGTAGGCCGCCAGGACGGCCGCCTCGTCCGGGGCGGCCGGCCCGGCGCTCAGCGGCTCCGAATCGCGCGTGGCCGCTTCGGCCGTGAGCCGAGCGACTTCTGTCGAGAGAGCGTCGCGCTCGGCGCGGAGCGCCTCGATCTCGGCGGCCCGGGCGGCGGCGGCGGCTTTCTCGCTCTCGAGCTCTGCCGCGAGCGCGGCGCGCGCCTGGTTCTCCTGGTCCAGCAGCTCGGCCGCGGCCTCGGCCTCGGCGCGCTCCGCCTCGAGCGCGGCGGCGGCCTCGGCGGCCGCGGTGCGCCCGCGAGCCAGGGCCGCCTCGGCCTCGGCGCGCGCTTCACGTTCTCGTGCGAGGAAGGTCTCGGCCTCGGCTCGTGCTTCGCGCTCCCGAGCGAGAGCCGCCTCGACCTCGGCGCGCGCCTCTCGTTCCCGGGCGAGAGCACCCTCGGCCTCGACGCGTGCTTCTCGTTCCCGTGCGAGGCCGGCCTCGGCCTCCGCCCGTGCTTCGCGTTCCCGGGCGAGAGCCGTCTCCGCCTCCGTCCGCGTCTCGCGCTCCTCCGCGAGATCGCGCACGAACGCCTCGTCCCGGGCGCGGGCGGCCTCGAGCTCCGCGGCGAGCTGGCGCTCGGCCGCAACGCGTTCCTCTAGCGAGCGCCGGACGACCGCGAGCTCGGCTTCGAGTCGTCCGACCTGTGCTTCCTTGTCCTTGATCTCGCGCTCGACGCCGGCCCAACGTGCGGCGATGCGCGCGATGTCGGCTTCGAGCGCCTCGATCTTGCTCGCGGCGGCCGCGTCCGCCGCGCGTTGCGCATCGCCGCCTTCGATCTCGACCAGCTGCGCGAGGATCGCGGTGTTGTGCTCGCCGGTAGGCTCGTCTACCGCCTCGTGGAGCTCCGGAATGTCGTCGCCTGCGGCGGCTGCCAGAGCGGCTTCGGAAAGGACGGGGAGCTCGTCGGTCGGATCGTCGTCCTGCAGGTCGTCTTCTCGGCCGATCGTCGACATCCCGGCGAATTAGAGCATTCGGCGACCGAGCACTTCAATCTGCAGGCACGGTTCGCTCGCGCGCCCACTCGCGCAGATGCTCGACGCGCTCGCGCATCAGCACCGAGAGCGGTCGCGTGCGCCGATACTCCGCGAGCAGGTGCTCGGGGGAAGGCGTCTGGCCGAGCGCGTGCGCCGCATAAAGCGCGGAGACCACCCCCTGCTCGAGCTCCGCGCCGGAGAACCCCTCCGTGGCGGCGGTCAGCCGCGGCAGGTCGAAGCGCGCCGGGTCGAGCCCGCGTTTGCGCAGGTGGATCGCGAGGATCTCGGCGCGGTGCGGCGCCGTCGGCAAATCGACGAAAAAGGTCTCGTCGAAGCGTCCCTTGCGGACGAGCTCAGGCGGCAGCTCGCCGACCTCGTTCGCGGTCGCGACGAGCAACACCGGCGCGGTTCGCTCCGCCATCCACGTGAGGAGCGTGCCGAGCACCCGACGCGACGTGCCGGTCTCGTCGGCCCCGCCCGCGATCCCTTTCTCGATCTCGTCGAGCCACAGCACGCACGGGCTCATCAGCTCGGCCGTGCGCAGCGACTCCCGCAGGTTGCGCTCGGTCTCGCCGTGATACTTGTTGTAGAGCGCGCCGAAATCGAGCCTCAAGAGCGGCGCCCCGAAGATGCTCGCCGCGGCTTTCGCGGCGAGGCTCTTGCCGCAGCCCTGCACCCCGATCAACAGGATGCCCTTCGGCGCGTCGAGCCCCGGCGGGCGATCCGGCGAGAACGCGGCACGCCGCTGCGCGAGCCACGTCTTCACGTTGCGGAAGCCCGCAACTTCGCTGAATTGCGCCGTCTCGTACTCGTAGCTCAGCACGCCGCCGCGGTTCAGCAGCTCGTATTTCGCCCGCATCACGGCCGGTATGTCCTCGACGCCGAGCGCACCGTCGTCGAAGACGACGTTGCGGGCGAGGCGCTCGGTGTCGGCGTGCGTGAGGCCACCGAGGTTCTGCACGAGGAGCTCGAACGCTCGCTCGTCGACTACGAGCTCCTTGCCGGGATGCTCCTGCCGGTACTCGTCCAGCAGCCTGCGAACGATCGCCCGTCGGCCCTCCGCGTCGGGGAGGCGCATCGCGAATCTCGCGCTCATGCCGCGGAGCTCGGCCGGCAGCGCGAGCTCGTGGCTGATCAGGAGGACGCAGACCCGGGTGCGGGCCGCCTCGAGGGCGATGTCTTTCAGCAACCGGACGATCACCGGGTCGCTGAGGTACGGATGGAAGTCGAGCAGCGCGTAGAGCGCCGGCTTCTTCGCGGCGCGGATGTGGCGCAGGACGTCCGCGGGTGCCGAGTTGTGACGCTGCGGCTCGAGATCGAGGTCGATGCGCTGCAGGCCGTCGGTCACGGTCCAGCGGAACAGCGGTCGGTACTGCGCCGCAGCGCTCGCGAGCGCGACGTCCCTCAGGAGGTCGATGAAGCGCCCTTCGTCCGAGGTCTCGATCGCGACGATCGCGACGCCGGACCGGAGGACGAGCTCGAGGTCGCGGCGATCGGTCATCGGCGCAGGGGCGGCAAATGAGGCAGCGGCGGGCGAAGGCGCCGACGTCGCGCGACCGTACGTCCCGGGGCGAAGGGCGCGGTCAGCCTAGATCCGGACCCGCGCCGTACCCTTCGGGCGTCGTCAGGAACTGGCGGAGCTGATCCGTGAGCCCGCGGCAGGCCTTCGCCTGCGGCCGCGCGATGAACGGCAGCGGCACGATGATCGCCGGCATCACCGAGCGGCCCTTGTAGTCCGCATGGATCGTGCCGGCGGCCTCGAGCCGCTCGATGTCCCAGACGGTCGCATCGTACCGGGCATCGTCCTCCCACCAGGCGAGCCCCATGCAGCCCGCGCCGCCGACGCCGGCCGCGCACGTGATGCCGCCGCCGCTCGACACGCGATCGGTCGAGCCGTCGAGCCAGACGAGGTAACGCACGCCCGTGTCCTTGACCTGCTCGAGCACGCCTGGGCGCTCGAGGAGCTTCGCGAGATCGTCCGTGCTGAGCGGCGCCATCGACGGCTCGAACCACGGATACATCTTGTCCTCGAACTCTCGCGAGGAGTACACGTCGATGCCGCGGGAGCCGCGGGCGAGATCCTCCGCGACGCACTGCACGAACTCGTCCTCGGCCTCGTGCGTCGCGTGGTGCTTGCGGGCGAGGATCACGACGTGCTCGCCGTCGCGGATCACCGTGTCCGTTTGCTTGTAGGGCTCGATCCGCGAAGTGACGCCGCAAGCGGCGAGGAAGGGCAGGGTGAGGAGCCCCGCCACGAGCGCGCGTCCGGCCGCTCTAGTTCGGGCGCGACTCGGCGAATGACCCAGCTGCATTGCGTCGTTCCTCCAGCCAATAGCTCACGTCCGGTTGGCTCGCAAACTTCGTGGAGATGGTCGCGCCGACCTCGCGCATCGCGACGATCGCTGCGCGCCGCACGGCGAGCTCGCGCTTACCCACGAGCTCCGCCTTGCCGTAGCCGCTGACCGGCCACTCCGTGACGAGCTTACCGTCCGGCTCGTACAGCGCGATGTTGTACTGCATCCAGACCTCGACGAACTGGTCGCGCTGCCCGATCGGCACGTCGAACTCGAACTTCGCGAGCGTCGGGTGGAGCACGCCGTCGAGTCCCGCATGCTCGGGTCCGAGCGGCACCGCCGGAACCGTTTGCGTCTCGAGGAACATCGAGGCGAACAACGGCTCGAGCAAGGCGACGTTCGCGTCCCCGAGGTCGATCGTCCAGGTCGACTGCTGCGGGATCGCCTCGGCGTAGATGTAGTTATAGAGCTCCTCGTCGAGGATCACGCCCATGCTGACGGGCAGCGGCTCGATCAGCGGCGTCGGGAACTCCGACTGGACGACCACGGAGGAGGAGCAGGCGCCGAGCAGCCAAGCGGCCCCGGCTACCGGCAGCGCCAGCGTTTTCGGTGAAACCAGGCGAATCTGCATTGCGGTGATTCTAGTCCGAGCTACACCCAGGAGCGTAGCAGCCGCTCGGGGAAACGTTAACATCGAACGGCTCCCGGCCAAAGGCCCGGCGGGTCGGCGAGCGGCGCCTGTGACGCCGTCGGTCGCGGCCTCCCGGGGGGCCCGCTACCTTGGCGGCTCCAGGTTCGTGTTTTTCGGAGCACTTTCATGATCAAGCGGACCTCGCTATGCGTCGCTCTGTTGGCCGCTCACTCCGCCGCGCTCGCCGAGGGCGAGCACGCGATCGCCGCCCGGGCCGGCGCCCTCGGCCTCGGCATCGAGTACACGTACCGGGCGACGGAGCGGATCTCCGTGCGCGCCGGGCTGAACGGCGCCGAGTACGGCTTCGACGCGGAGGAGTCCGGCATCGAGTACGACTTCGATCTCGTCTGGGACTCGTTCTCGGTCGCGGTCGACGTGCACCCGACGAAAGGCCCGTTCCGGCTGACCGCCGGCGTGCTTCGGAACGACAACCGGCTCGAGGCGGTGAGCCGCGCCGCGACCAGCATCACCATCGGCAACGAAACCTACCTGCCCGAGGAGATCGGTACCCTGTCCGGCCGCATCGGCTTCGACGACACGGCGCCGTTCGCGGGGCTCGGTTGGGACTGGTCCCGAAACAAGCGCCGCTTCGGCGTGTCCTTCGACATCGGCGTCGTCGATCAGGGTAAGCCGTCGGTCATGCTCGCCGCCGACGGGCCGATCCTGAGCGACCCGATGTTCGCGGACGAGGTCGCCGAGAACCTCGAGGCCGAACGCCGCGAGCTCGCGGACGAGCTCGACGACCTTGATTTGATGCCTTACGCGTCGATTGGTTTCGTGATCCGGTTCTGACGGAGCAGGGCGGCCGGCTTCCGGCCGCCCATGCGTCAGGGGATCGGGAGCGCCCAGCCGCCGTGCCGCTCCCGGCCGGCGAACAGCGTCACGTCGATCCGCCGGTTCAGCGCCCGGTTCTCCGGCGTGTCGTTCGGCGCCCGCGGCTGCGTGTCGGCGTGACCGCTGACCGCGAGCCGCTCCGGCGCAATGCCGGCGGCGAGAAGCTCGTGTGCGACCGACGCGCCCCGCGCAGCGGACAGATCCCAGTTCGAGCGGAACTGGCTGTTCGAGATCGGCACGTTGTCCGTGTGCCCGGAGACCGCGATCGCGCCCTCCATCGACGCGAGCAAGGTCCCGATCTTCTCGAGCGTCGGGCGGAACGCCGGGTCGAGCTCCGCGCGGCCCGAGGCGAAGGAGTTCTGCTCGAGGATCCGCACGACGACGTTCGCGCTCTCGAGCCGCACCTCGACGGTACCGGCCTCGATCTCGGCGCGAAGCCCCGCGCGGAGTTGCCGCGCTCGCTCCGCCGCCTCGCGCTCGAGCCGCTCGAGCTCGCGGAGCCGCTGCTCGCGCAGCACGTCGTCGTAACGGGGGCCGGCGTCGAGCGTGTTCAGGTTCGAGCTCGTCGTGAACTGGCGGATCTCGTTCAGCATCGTCGGCTGCGGTACCGCCGGGCTGAATTCCTGCGCGATCATGCTCGTGCCCTTGGGCATGCTCCGCGCATCGATATCGGTCTGCACGCCGAACGCGTTCTGCAGCGAGCCGGCGAGCTGCTTGAACTTCGCGACGTCCATCTCCGAGAAAGAGAGGAGCAGCACGAAGAAGCACATCAAGAGCGTCATCAGGTCGGCGAAGGTCATGACCCACCCGGGTAGCCCGGCTGGGACGTCCGCCTCTTCCTCGGGCGTTCCGTACATCTCGCCCCGCGCCCTATGCGGCCGCGGCCTCCTCCGCGCGGCGGGACTTCGGCAGGTAGTTCTTCAGCACGTCTTGCACGACGCGCGGATTCTGCCCGGCCTGGATCGCCATCACCGCGTCGATGATCAGCGACTTCGCGAGCCGCTCCTCGGCGCTGCGCAGCTGGAGCTTGTCGGCGATCGGGATGGCGAACATGTTCGCGACGATCGCGCCGTAGAGCGTCGTCAGCAGCGCGACGGCCATCGCGGGGCCGATCTTCTTCGGGTCGTCCATCGAGCCGAGCATCTGCACCAAGCCGATCAGCGTGCCGATCATGCCCATCGCGGGCGCGACGTCGCCGACGGCCTTGAAGATCGCCTGGCCCTCGCGGTGGCGCTTCAGCGTGAGGTCGAGATCCTTGCCGAGAATGGCCTTGACGACCTCTGGATCGTGGCCGTCGACGACGAGGTTGACCGCCTTGCGGAAGAACTCGTCCGGCACGTCCGCATCCTCGAGCGCGAGCAGCCCGTTCGTCCGCGCATGGGTCGCGAGCTCGACGGATTTCTCGATCAGAACCTCGGCGTCCGGAACCTTGTGCGTGAAGGCATTGAACGCGATCCGCGTCGCCTTCAGGAACTGCGCGAGGCTGAACTTCACGAGCGTGACGAGCAGCGTGCCCGCGAACACGATCAGGATCGACGGCGTATCGATGTACGACGCCGGCGCGCCGCTCATGGCGATCGCGGTGCCGATCGTCACCGCTGCGCCGATCAGCCCGATCAGAGTTGCCAAATCCACGGAAGCGTTCCCTCGCTGTTGACAGTCCCCGTTGCCGGTCGCGGCTGCCCGGCCGGGGGCTCGGCCGCGAAGGCATCGCAACGCTATATCGGCCGGAAGGGCCGAAACCTTTAAGCCGCGACGGCGCCGTGCTTATGTCAAGCCGAGTGCCGTCGACCGGCGTGCTAAGCTTGCGGCGAGCGCGCACTGCCCGCGGCCGTCGCGGGCCGGGTAGCGGTTGAGGAGGGCGACGGTGTTCTCGAGGTTGGCATCGATCGGGTTGCTGCTGGTCGCCGCGGGCGCCGCGAACGCGCAAGACGTCGCCTATCGGCTCGATCCGACCGCCTCCGACGTCCACTGGCGCGTGTACTCGGCCGGCGCGTTCGCCCGCTTGGGGCACAACCACGTGATCTCGGCCGGTGCGCTGTCCGGCAGCGGGCAGGCTTCGCCCGCCGACGGCACGATTCGCTTCGAGATCGAGATCCCGGTCGAGGAGCTCGTCGTCGACGATCCGGAGCTCCGCGCCCGCTACGGCGACTCGTTCTCGAGCGAGCCGTCCGCCGACGACATCGCCGGAACGCGGCGGAACATGCTCGGCGACGCCGTGCTCGCGGCCGAGGAGCACAAGATCATCCGGATCGCCGGCACGGGCCCGCTGCGCGACGGCGACGTCATGCTCGAGCTGACCGTGCAGCTGGTCGGCCGCACGGTCCCGCTCGAGGTGCCTGCGAGGCTCACGGTCGGCGAGCAGGCGATCGAAGCGGAGGGAGCGTTCGAGCTGACGCACGGCGCCCTCGGGCTGAAGCCGTTCAGCGTGATGATGGGGGCGCTCCAGGTCGCCGACCGGATGGATTTCACCTACCGCATCCGTGCGGCCGCGGAAGGCGGCCGCAGCCTTCCGTGACCGCCGCCGGCCCGGCCGGAGGATCGGGAACTGCGGCCTTGCA
>Ga0079224_100014037_pt1 | contig 11177 bp, 9 predicted proteins | sample Stecom2015_FD_80414 | JGI IMG/M metagenome (GOLD analysis project Ga0079224, IMG submission 80414) | Agricultural soil microbial communities from Utah to study Nitrogen management - Steer compost 2015 | ecosystem: Environmental > Terrestrial > Soil > Agricultural land | place: USA: Utah...
GAGTTTGCGGAAGAAGCGCGGGAGCTGGCGCGCCGATTGGAGTCGGGCCGCATCGACCGGCAGACGGTGGAGCGGCAGGAGCGGCTCTTCCGCCGCATGCTCGATGCGGGCCGCACATTGCAGGGAGAGGAACGGGACGAGCGCAAGGAGCGCCAGAGCAAATCCGGAACCGACGCCAATGCGGCGCTTCCCCCCGCGCTCCGCGCCCGGCTGCAGGAAGGCGAGCGGCTGCGCTTCCCGAGCTGGGACGAGCTGCAGCGCCTGAGCCCGGAGGAGCGCCGCCTGGTGGTGGACTACTTCCGACGGCTCAGCGAAGAGGCCCCGCGGTGAAGCAGCTCAGGCAGCCGATGCTGATGGCCGCACTGCTCTTCGGCGGAGTGGGCGGGGCATCCGCCCAGCAGACGGCCACGCCCGGGCCGCTGACGCGCGCCCAGGAACTCGAGCGTCGCGGCAATCACGCCGCCGCGGCCGCTGCCTATGCCGAAGTTCTTGCCGCCAGTGCCGGCGACGCGTCGGCATTGCTGGGCCTGGAGCGTTCGCTCGATCCGATCGGCCGCACGGGGGAGGTGCTTCCGCACGCCCGCACGGCGGTCGGCGCCATGCCCAATGCGGTCGTGTATCCGGTGCTCATCCGCTCGTTCATGCGGATCGGAGAGCCGGACAGCGCGCTCGCGGCCGCCGAGGCCTGGGCACGGCTCGCGCCGAGGGAGCCGTCGCCGTGGCGGGAGCTCAGTACTGCGGCGATGCGGCAGCGGAACCGGCCGCTTGCGCGACGCGCCATCGAATCGGCGCGGGAACGCACGGGGCAGGAGCATGCACTGGCCTACGAAATGGCCCAGCTGCTCGCGGCCGAGGGGAACTGGTCGGGGGCCACGCTCGAATGGCTCGCGGCCATCGGCGAGCTTCCGGGGTATCAGCTGACGGCGCTGGCGGCGCTCACGCCCGCACCCGAGCGGACTCGGCAGCAGATTCTCGAGACCCTCGAAAAGACCCTCACGCTCGACGCGCGCCGGCTGCAGGCGCCCCTCATGGCCCGATGGGGCAATCCGCGCGGCGGCGCGGAGCAGCTCCTTTCCGGGCTCACCACGGCCAGCCGGGCCGCGGCCGCCGAAGCGTTGACCCGGTTCGGCGAGCAGCTCCGAAGCTTCCCCACACCCGAAGCCCAGCGAGCGCGCGCCATGGTGCTGGAGGAGCTCGCCGCCCGCTCGAGCGGCGTCGCGGCGTCACGCGCCCGGCTCGAGGCGGCACGAGCCTATCAGGAAGCAGGAGACAGGGATGGTGCACGCCGAATGCTCGGCAACGTCGGAACGGATGCGGATGCAGCGGTAACGGGCAGCGCCGCTGCCACGCTCATCGGCGTGCTGGTGGATGACGGGCGCATGGAGGAGGCCGAGGAAAAGCTGGCGGAGACGGCCCCGCGCCTGGTGACCGAAGAACGGCAGGCGCTCACCCGGCGGATCGCGTGGGGCTGGGTGCGCGCCGGGAAGCTCGATGACGCCAGCCGGATGCTCGCGGCCGGCAGCACGGTCGAGGGTATCGCGATGGCGGGCCGGATCGCGATCTTCCGGGGCGACATCGCGGCGGGAGTGACCCACCTCCGCATGGCCGGCCCGTATGCGGGCAGCCGCGAAGAATCCACCGAGCGGACCGCGCTGCTTGCGCTGCTGCAGCCGATCGAGGGAGACAGCCTCCCCGAGCTCGGCGCCGCTCTCCTTGCCCTCGAACGCGGAGACTCTTCCCGGGCCGCGTCAGCGCTCGAGCGGATTGCCGTGCCGCTGCCGCCGGAGAAGGGCGGTGCGGAACTCCGGCTGCTGGCGGGGCGCATCGAGCGCATGCGCGGCGAGCGCGGCAGCGCCGAGCGTCTCCTGCGGGCGGCGGCAAGCGAGGCCGCCCCGGCTACGGCACCGGCTGCGGAGCTGGAGCTGGCACGCCTCCTCGTGACACTGGAGCGCCAGGTCGAGGCCATCACGCTGCTCGAGCACCTGATCCTTACCTATCCGACGAGCGCCCTCGTGCCCCAGGCGCGGCGCCTGCTCGACGAAACCAGGGGAGCCATACCGGAGACATGAAACGCAGGACTTTTCTCGGCGCGGCGGCAGCCGGATTGGCGGTAGCCTCGGTTCCGGCGCCGCTCCGGGGCCTGGTCGGCGAGCGGGCGGCGCCGTGGCTGCTGGTGCCGATGGACGAAGGCCAGGGTGATCACCTCAAGGCCTACGGTGTCACGTTCCGGTCGCTCGAGCGGGGGCAGAAGTCCGAGTGGCTCCTCAATTACCGGAACGGCTCCTTCCTGCTTCCGGCCGATGCGGCCACGGTGCGTGACTGTGCGCTCTCCGGCGTAACCACCGAGCCGGCGTCGGAGGGCGAGGTCGGCCGGATCAGGGCGGAGATCGGGCAGGGAAACATGGACGCAATCCCGCTGGAGAAGGCGCCGAAGGTGGCGGTCTATGCGCCGCCCAACGCCGCTCCATGGGACGATGCCGTCACCATGGCGCTCAACTATGCGGGTGTCCACTTCGAGAAGGTCTGGGACCGCGAGGTCTTCGAAGGCGGCCTCACCGAGTACGACTGGCTCCACCTCCATCACGAGGACTTCACCGGCCAGTATTCGAAGTTCGTGATCAACTATGCCGGCGCCGCCTGGCTGACCGAGATGATGGAGCGGAACCGCAGCATGGCACAGACGCTGGGCGTTCCATCGGTGCCGGCCATGAAGCGAGCCGTGGCGCAGGCGATCAGCCAGTACGTGGACCGGGGCGGGTTCCTCTTTGCGATGTGCACCGCCACCGAGACGATCGACCTTGCGCTCGCGAGCGAGGGCGTGGACATCGCGGCGTCCTACGCCGACGGCTCCCCGATGGACACCGGCGCGGCCGGCAAGCTCGACTGGTCCCGCGCCTTTGCCTTCCAGGAGGCCCGGCTCGAGCTGAGCCCCACCACGGCGGTGTTCTCGGATATCGACGGGCACCAGGTGAACTCCCCGGAACGGCGGCAGCCGCTCGGGTCGTTCACGCTCTTCAACTTCAGCGCCAAGATCGATCCGGTGCCGGCCATGCTGGTCCAGAACCACCGCCAGGTCATCCCCGACTTCTACGGGCTCACCACGTCATTCAGCCGCCGCGCGCTCAAGCCGTCCGTGACGATCCTGGCGGACGAGCCGGGTGCGCCCTGGGCCAAGTACATCCATGGCCACCACGGGCAGGGCACCTGGACGTTTTTCGGCGGCCACGATCCGGAGGATCCCCAGCACCAGATCGGCGATGCGCCGACCGATCTGTCCCTGCACCCCCATTCGCCCGGGTACCGGCTCATCCTCAATAACGTCCTCTTTCCGGCCGCCCGGAAGAAGGAGCTCAAGACCTGAGCGGTGCGGCCGGGAAGGACCCGGCATCGCACGGCTTTCCGAGGGATTTCGGCACTGCGTGAAGGATGCCCCACCGGTTATTTTCCTTCATGTCCGAACGAATTGCGCCCGGTGTGCGCGCCCACCTCGCCGAGGAGATTGCGGCAGCGGGAGGGCGTGAGGTGAGCTTCGTCGCCACGGTGGACCGGGATGGTGTGGTGACGGAGGTGCGGGTGGTGGCCCGGGGAACCGTGGAGGCCGTCCTCGCCCTGCCCGGCGCTGCCGTCCGGGGCGAGATGCTCCTGCACAATCATCCGAGCGGCGTCCTCAACCCCTCCGGTGCCGATCTCAATGTTGCCGCCCGCCTGCACGACGGCGGGATCGGCTTCGGTATCCTCAACAACGATGCGACCGAGCTGTACGTGGTGGTCGAGGTGCCGCGGGACCGCGCCCGCAAGCGGATCGACCCGTTCGACGTGATCGAGTCGCTGGGCGAGCGGGGGCAGATCGCCACCGTGCTGGGCCAGTACGAGGACCGCCCGAGCCAGCGGGACATGGCCGCCTACATCGCCGATGGGTACAACGATGGCGGCGTGCTGCTGCTCGAGGCCGGCACCGGTGTCGGCAAGTCGTTCGCGTACCTGGTGCCGGCCCTGGCCTGGTCCCGCGCCAACGGCGAGCGCACCGTCATCAGCACCAATACCATCAACCTGCAGGAACAGCTGGTGGGGAAGGACCTGCCGCTGCTCCGGCGCGCGCTCACCACGGCCGACCACACGCCCACGTTCGCGCTGCTCAAGGGGTGGCGCAACTATCTCTGCCTGTCGCGTCTGCACGGTGCCGTGGCCGCACAGCGCTCGCTGCTGGAGCAGGACAAGCTCGCCGAGCTGTACGACATCTCCGAATGGGCCGGGCGGACGCCCGACGGCACGCTCAGCGACCTCCCGGTGCAGCCGACGGCCGAAGTGTGGGACGAGGTGAGCGCCGAGCCCGATCTCTGCGGCCGGATGAAGTGCCAGTACTTCGACCGCTGCTTCCTGTTCCGGGCCCGCCGGCGTGCCGCGGAAGCCGATGTCGTGGTGGTCAATCACCATCTGCTGGCCGCCGACCTCGCCGTGCGCCATGCATCCGACAACTGGCTGGAGGCGGCGGTGCTGCCACCCTACCAGCGGCTGGTGCTCGACGAAGCCCACCACCTCGAAGACGTGGCCGCCAATCATCTCGGCGCGCAGGTGAGCAGCCGCGGAGCGCGCCGGCTGCTCGCGCGGTTCGAGCGGAACGGTCGCGGGCTGGCACCCGCGCTCGCCGCCGAGCTCGCGGCGCGGGCGGACCTCATGAGCCGCGCGAGCCTCGACCTGCTGCGCGAGCGGCTCCTCCCCGCCGTGGGGGATGCCCGCCGCGCCACCGAGGCGCTTTTCGAGCGGCTGCGGCTCCGCCTCGAGGCGGCGCCCGCGGGCCAGCTCAGGCTGGACGACGATTTTGCCGCGGACCCCGTCTGGCCGGAGGGCCTCACCTTCGACCTCGATGCGGCACTCACGGCCTACCGGGCGCTCAAGGAGCTGGTCGAGACGATCGCGGACCGGCTTCAGCAGGCGGAAGAAACCGAGCGGCGCTCCCAGCTCCTGCTCGAGATGCGGGGCGTGATTCGCCGGCTGGATGCACTCACCGACGGGCTCAACCGGACGCTCCGCCCGGTAGCCGGCGGCGAGCCGACGGTGCGCTGGATCGAGCGCAGCGGGCGCCGCCAGCAGGACGTGACGCTGGCGGCCGTGCCGCTCGACCTGGCGCCGGTGCTTCGCGAGCTGCTCTTCGACAAGCTGGAGACGGTGGTGCTTACCAGTGCCACGCTCGCGGCCGGCGGCGAGTTCGAGTTCCTCGAATCCCGCGTGGGGCTTTCGGGAGAGGACACGCCGGTGTCGGTGCGGGAAGTCTTTGCGTCGCCCTTCGACTTTCCGAGCCAGTGCCTCTTCGGCATCCCGACCGACATTCCCGAGCCGCGGCTGGACGAGTCCGGCCACGGCGAGGCCGTGGCGCAGGTGGTGCAGGACCTGGCGTTTGCGTCGGATGGCGGGATGTTCGTGCTGTTCACCAGTCACGCGGCGCTCCGGCGGGCCGCGGAGCGGATCCGGGGAGAGCTGGGCGCGCGCTGGCCGCTGCTGGTGCAGGGAGAGGCGCCGCGCGATGTGCTGCTCCGCCGTTTCCGCGACGCCGGCAACGCGATTCTGCTCGGCACCGACTCGTTCTGGGAAGGAGTAGATGTGCCGGGACGGGCCCTCCGCACGCTGGTGCTCACGAAGCTACCTTTCAAGGTTCCCTCGGAGCCCGTGACCTCGGCCCGCCTCGAGCGGCTGGCCGAGCAGGGGGATGACGGCTTCATGCACTATCTCCTGCCGCATGCGGCGCTCAAGCTCAAGCAGGGGTTCGGCAGGCTCATCCGGAGCCGGCAGGACGCCGGCGTCGTGGTGCTGCTCGACAGTCGGGTCGTCACGAAGCGCTATGGGCCGCTGGTGCTGGGAGGGCTCCCGCGGGCGGAGCAGGTGGTCGGGACCTGGGCGCAGGTCCGGACCCGGTGCGAGGACTTCTTTGCCAGGCATGGAATCGGAGCGAGCGTATGAAGAACGGACGTCCGTCCAAGATCGTCTGTGTAGGCCGCAACTACGTGGCCCATGCCCAGGAACTGGGCAACCCGCTTCCCGAGCGGCCGATGCTCTTCTTCAAGCCTCCCAGCGCGCTGGTTGCCCCCGGCGAGCCGATTGTGCTTCCTCCCGCCTCCACGCGCGTCGAGTATGAAGGCGAGATCGGCGTGGTCATCGGGAACACGCTGCGCCATGCGTCCGAAGCCGAAGCGGAAGCGGCCATTCGCGGCTTCATCTGCATCAACGACGTCACGGCGCGCGACCTCCAGAAGCCGGACGGCCAGTGGGGCCGGGCCAAGGGGTTCGATTCCTTCTGCCCCGCCGGCCCGGCGGTCGCGGAGGGGCTCGACTGGCGATCGCTCAGCGTGATCACCCGCGTCAACGGTGCGGAGCGTCAGCGGGCGCCCAGCACCGACATGCACTTCTCGATTCCCGCGCTGCTCGCCTATATCAGCGGGGTCATGACGCTCGAGCCCGGCGACTACGTCGCGACCGGGACGCCGGCCGGAGTCGGTCCGCTGGCGGCCGGAGATGTGGTCGAGGTCGAGATCCCGGGCGTCGGAGTTTTGTCGAATCCCGTCATTGCCGAGGAGGCACGATGATCACTGCCAGCGAACGTATCGGCCGCCTCCCCGGGTATCCGCTGGCGGAGATTCCCGCCATCAAGCGGCGGCTGCTCGCGGCCGGCGTGGACGTGATCGACATGGGCGCGGGCGATTCCGATGCTCGGCCGCCGGCGCCGGTCATCGAGGCGCTGGTCGAGGCAATGGACGGCCTGCGGTTCCACAAGTACGGATTCCAGCAGGGACTTCCCGAATTCCGCGAGGCCTGTTCGGCGTTCGTCGAGCGGCGGTTCGGGCACCAGTTCGATCCGTACCGTGAGATCCTGCCGCTGATCGGCTCCAAGGAAGGACTCTCCCACATTCCGCTCTCGGTCTGCAACCCGGGAGACGTGGTGCTGGTGCCGGAGCCGGGCTACCAGGCCTATATCGGCGGGGCGCTGCTCTCGGGCGCCGAGCCACTCATCTGCGGGCTCCGGCCGGAGAACGATTTCCTGCTGGACTGGGACAGCATTCCGGCGTCGGTGCTGGATCGGACGGGTGTGGTGTACCTCAACTATCCGAACAATCCGACGGCTGCGGTCGCGCCGATGGAGTACCTCGAGAAGTCGGTTGCCATGTGCCGCAAGCACGGGATCCTTCTGGCCTACGACAATGCCTACGTCGACATCACCTTCGACGGCTACGTGGCACCGAGCATCTTCGACGTGCCCGATGCGCGCGATGTGGCGGTCGAGTTTCTCTCGCTCTCGAAGAGCTATTCCATGACCGGATGGCGCCTGGGCTACGCCGTGGGGAACGCCGACCTCATCTACGGCCTCACCCGGGTCAAGAGCTACGTGGATACGGGGCCGTTCCTGGCCATCCAGAAAGCCGGCTGCACGGCACTCGAGCGGAGCGAGGAGTTCGTGGCGCCGGTGCGGGACGAGTTCCAGCGGCGGCGGGACGCCGGCGTCAGGGCGCTGCGGGAAGCCGGGATGGAGGTGGAGTCACCCAAGGCGGCCATGTACCTCTGGGTGGCGCTGCCGGCGGGGGTGAAGTCCCAGCCGTTTGCCCGGCGCGCCATGGAGGAGACGGGAGCCATCGTCCTGCCCGGAGCCGGGTTCGGGCCGGCGGGAGAAGGGTTCTTCCGGATCGCGCTGACGGTCCCGCCCGATCGGCTCGATGAGGGAGTCCGCCGCCTCGGCCAGGTCCTGGCCGACTCCTCGCGGGACGTGCTTGCGCCGTCCCCTTGAGCTCGGGCTGCCGCCGCAGAAGCGGCTCTCACGCGCCGCGCTCGCGCTCAGTGCGGCGCTGCACCTGGTCCTGTTCGCCACGCTGAGCGTTTCGGGCCGCCCGCCGAGCGGGCCGCTGGTCCCCCGGCCGGCCATTCAGGTCATCGACCTTACGCCGCCCTCGCCGGAGGCACCGGTTGTGCGGCCGCCGGCCCTGCCCCCGGCCATGGCAACGCGACCTGCCCCGGCGCGGGGAACGCCGGCGGCGGGCCCGGCAGAGGACGCGGTCGTCGCTGGGGCGCCAGGGCCGGTGGCACCGGCCGCGGTCGACACGGCCAGCGGCGCCCCCGAGAGCGCCTCGCGCATCGGCCCCGGGCTCGCGCGTGGCAAGCTGTGGGTGCGGCCGCTGCCGCTGCCGCCGCGGGAGCTGGCCCAGCGGCTCGCGCGCTCACACAGCGAGCTTGCCGACAGTGCGGTCACGGCGATCGTCCAGGCGTTCCTCGACTCGGTGGCACTCGATCCGGCGTCGCGCGGAGTGACCATGCCGAGCTGGACGACCACGATTGCGGGCTCGAAATTCGGGCTGGACTCGAAGTACATCTACATTGCCGGGCTCCGGATCCCGGCTGCCGTGCTGGCGCTCCTGCCGATACCGGCGGCGGGCAACGAGCTCAAGGCCTTCGACCGCTCGGGCGAGCTGTACGAGGACATGCGCCGTGCGGCGCAGCGCTCCGCCAATACCGCGGAGTTCAAGGATGCCATCCGCGAGATCCGCGAACGGGTGGACCGCGAGCGAGAGTTCGAACGCAACCAGCGCACCCCGCCACCGGGACGCGAGAGGGAGACGCCAGACCAGTGAAGCTGCTCGACATGGACGAGACGATCGTCATCGTCACGGGATCGGGAGAGGGCGCAATCGAGCGGGACCGCCCGCTGGCGCTCTGGCTGCAGGCAGAGATCGGCCGGCGGGGAGAGGGTCACACCTACCGGCGCGCCGTCGTGACCGATGATGCCTGGTACCTCGAGAGCGGGGCACTGCACCAGCATCCGACCATCGCGATCGGCGGCCCGGGTGTCAACGAGGTTGCCCAGGAACTGGTGCCGCAGCTGCAGACCGTCTTCAACGACGACGAACGGTGTTTCGTGCAGGCGGACCTGGAGGGCGACCTCAAGCGCGTGGCGCTCTGGGGTGCCGACGCCGCCTCGACCTCGGCCGCCGTGGATGCCTTCGTGGTGCACGGCTATCTCGACGACCTGCTCAAGCGTATCTGGCGCTTCCGGACGGAAATGACGGTGTGACGGCCTGGCGGAGAGGGGCGTTGCGGCAGCCGGCGTGCAGGAGCGGCCCGGGGAAACCGGCCGGCTGCGGGGTGCGCGTCAGAAGCCGAGCAGGTCGGCCAGCGCTCGGTCCACCACTTCTGAAGTCTTGCCTTCGATGATCTTCATCAGCACGTCGGCAGCCTCGTGGGGGAGACTGTCGGGATGCACCCGATCCCGCTCGTAGCGCACGATGTTGCCGAGCGGTAACGGGGTCACACCCGCTTCATCATCATCATCATCGTCTCCTTCGTCGTCATCCGCATCGTCCGCGTCCTCGGCCACGGCTGCTTCATAGCCGGCACCCGGAACGCTTGCTGCCCACGGCTCCTCGCCTTCCTCCTCCTCCAGGTCCTCCTCCTCCAGATCCGGCACCGGGACCATGGCAAAGAGCTGGCACTGTAATCCCGGCGGGGACTCGCGGGCCACCAGGACCACCGGAACCGGCTCGTCGAAGAGTCCATACTCCTCGATCTGCTCCCAGGCGGCGGGGGGGAGGACGCAGCGGGCAATCAGCCGCTCACCGCGGAACGTTCCCATGCAGACCATGCCTTCAGGGGTCCGGTCGTCCTCCACCAGGGACACGCGAAGCTCCACCGGCGTTTCCGTGGCGGCCAGCGCGACGGGCGAGGCGGGGTCCGGAGAGCCGGAATCGGGCGTGGGATCGTTGTTCGAGGGAGGGGGAATCGTCATTCCCAACTATAAACGGAATGGGCGGAAGGGGGAAAGGACGCCGGAAATCTACGGCGGGAGGATCCGTCCATCCTCCGTGATGCGCGCGGCAGCCGGTCCGAAATCCTCAGCGGAGAGCCGGCGCAGGAGGTCCAGCGCAGCAGCCCCGGCGTCCGGGACGGGACCCTGGCGCGGCGGCTGGAGCATGGGGACAAATCGCGCGCCGACGAATTCTCCGCGTCCGGACAACTCGACCTGCAGCACCCCGGTGAGCCCCCGCACGCCCTGCAGGTTGAAGCCGCGATAGGTGGCGAAGTTTCCCAGCGAATAGGCGATCGGCCGCCCGCGATGGAACTCGATGCCGCGCAGCACGTGCGGGCCGTGGCCAACGACCGCATCCGCGCCGGCGTCGATCACGGCCCGGGCCCACCGGCGCAGGTCTCCGCGGGGCTCCTTCCCGAGGAACTCGGGGCCGGTTCCCGTCCGCACGGCTGCCGCGCCCTCGCCGCCACCGTGAAAGGTCACTACCAGGACGTCCACCTGCGGCCGGATGGAATCCACCACGGCGGCGCTCCGCTCGATGTCGAGCAGGTTGTACGCAAAGCCGTACGTCGTAAACCCGATGAGCCCGACGACGCTCATGCTGTCGCCCCGCATCACGGTGTCGATGGCGATGCTGCCGATGAGGCCATAGGGGGAGAGGCCGAGCGAGTCGAGCACGCCGAGTGTCGAGGTACGGCCGGCAGGGCCGAGGTCGCCGGAGTGGTTGTTGGCCAGGTTCAGGTGGGTGAAGCCGGCCTCCTGGAGCCGCGCCGCCAGGAAAGTCGGGGTCCGGAAGGCGTAGCAGTTGGCGCGGACCGGCGGTTCTTCCAGCTCCCGGCCCTGGCGGCGGAGCCGCCGGAGCGCTTCACGATCGATGCACTTCTCGCTCACGCCACTGTCGGCAAAGACACCCTCCAGGTTGCCCACGACGAAGTCGCCGCTCAGGTGGGGACGCGCTGCCGTGAGGAGGCCGCGGCCGCTGTCGGGCGGAAGGCCGTCGGGGTAGGTGGTGGTGCCGAGATTGATGTCGCCGGTGAAGGCCATGGTGATCGAGGCAGGCCAGAGGCGGGGCGGCGGCTCAGGCACCGGCGCCGGCAGTGTGTCCGGCGGCGGCGGGGGCGGCACCACGGTATCGGCTGCGGCGACCGGCTCCGGTGCGGGAGGTGGCGGAGCCGGTCGGGCGCAGGCGGCTCCCAGTGCCAGGGCGGTGAGTCCCGCCCAGCGGTGGAGCGTCAACTTCCTGCCGCCGCCCGAAGCCGCTCGAGCGAGGCGTCCCGTCCCACCACGGCCAGCAGCTCGTTCACCGGCTCGGAGACGGTGGAACCGGTGAGTGCAACGCGAATCGGCTGCATGGCATCTCCCAGCTTGACGCCCGCGGCGTCCGCCGCCGACTTGA
>Ga0079224_100014039_pt1 | contig 11176 bp, 8 predicted proteins | sample Stecom2015_FD_80414 | JGI IMG/M metagenome (GOLD analysis project Ga0079224, IMG submission 80414) | Agricultural soil microbial communities from Utah to study Nitrogen management - Steer compost 2015 | ecosystem: Environmental > Terrestrial > Soil > Agricultural land | place: USA: Utah...
CCCGGGTCCTTGTGCTTGGCAGGCAGAGAGCGTTAGTAATTCAGCAGTTCAGCCGTGTCGCCAAAGGCGGGATCGTTCTTCGGGCCGGATGGCGCGCCACCCTCTTTCGGCCAGGCTGCTAACTCGACCGTGATGCGCTCGAAGAAGCTCTGCTCTGGAAGCGCGCCTGTGCCATACTGCAGGTCGATGATCCGAACCTGGATGCGCAGCGTCTGCGTTTCCAGCGTCGTCACCAATCCTGGCTCCGCGAGCACAGCTTCGCCCTTCGGCGCGAGCTTGGTACGAAGCGCCTCGTCATTATAGGCGTGGCGGCTCATCAGCACTTTGGTTACGGTGCGAATGTCGTTCTTGTCAAATAGCCAAACTTCGGTCGCGGTGACGCGTTTCGGATCGCCTACGCCGATTGTCTCGGAAATACCGGAGCCGCACTCGCCCAAAAACTCGCCCGACGCGGTCTCAATGCTGAACGACTCGTCGTAGAGATCGTCGCCTAGGATATAGGTGGACATATACTGCCCGACCGGGGGCTTTTCTCCGGCAGCGGAGAAGTCAGTCTTCTGCTCGACGGCGGCACGCTGCGCGGAGACGCGTTCAACATGCGCGGTAGACGAGGTAATACGCGGCGGCGTGCCGGGCGCGACAGGGGCTGAGGCGGGCTGTCCGGCGGGCGGCGCTGTGGTGCGCGGCGCGCTTGTGCCGGGCGCCCAATAGAATGAAAAGATGATCGCGAGTATCAGGCCGATGATCAATGTGCCGCCAATGCACGCCAGCGGGCCGAGCACGCTCTGCAAGGTGCTGCGCTCGACCTTCTCCGCTTGTTCGGCTGCCGCATCCGTGTTCGCCTGCGCGATGTCCAGCAGCGCCGCAAGCTGTGTCGCTAGCGTCGGGTCAGTTTGCTGGTTTTCGTTGATCAGCGCCTGGATCATCTCAGGGGACACCCCCGCCGAGACGATCTTGTTGCGCGCCTCTTCCATGTCGCCCGATTCGTCCAGCTCGACAGCGGCCATCTTGATCCACTGGTCTTTGTACCCTTCCGCGAGATGGACTGGCTCGGCATCATAGAACTTAATTGGCGCACCCCAATAGGTCCAAGCCAAACCGATGATTACGCCCAGCAGGACAAAGCCGAGCCGAATAAGCGCGGGAGCCATCGAGCTTAGCACAGGTTTTGCCATGATTCTGAATTGGGGGATAAGGCTTCCCATACGGCCTCGCCTTTCTTGTTGGGCCGCCGCCAGGGCGGCAGCGCGATGGGTTCCCAACCTGATTCACTGTGTAGCATTGTACATGAACACGAAACGCAACACAAATCAATTAAGAGGACATTTGGACGGGGATTGGACGAGGGTTGTGGCGCTTCTGCGCGCGGTGCTGGACGAAATCACCGGGCGCCAGCCTGCTCTGCCCTGCGCCGTTGCCGAACACGCCGGGAATTGGGTAGAATGCAACCTATCATGAGCACACTCAAACGCAGCCAGTTTGTGGTCCGCCAGGCGCACTCCGAAGCCGACTTTATCGCATGCAGCCAGCTTGATCACACGTACATGACCGGCCATGTCTGGCAGGTGGATATGCGCGAGGAGAGCGACGAGACGTCTGTCCGCTTTCGCGTCGTGCACCTGCCGCGCACGGTCCGCGTGAGCTATCCGCGTGACCGGCAGACGCAGGTGCAGTCGTGGCAAGCGCGCGACTGCTTCCTGGTCGCGACGGCGAACGATGTCGTGCTGGGATACGTCAATATGCGGGTGGACAGCCCCGGCACAAGCGGCTGGATTCATGATCTGGTGGTCGACCAGCAGGTCCGGCGCCGGAAGATCGGCAGCGCGCTGCTGGAACAAGCGCTCCGTTGGGCGCGCTTGCATGACGTGGGCTACGTGACGCTCGACTTACAGACGAAGAATTATCCCGCGCTGTGCTTTGTGCAGGCGCACGGTTTCGTGTTCTGCGGATTTAACGATCACTACTACGCCAACCAAGATATCGCCCTCTTCTTTGGGCGGGCGGTCTAGCGCGTGTGAGCAACCCCGAGCATTATGGCAGATTCTGATCTCCTTCGCGGCGTTTTGGATCTGATCAACGAGACGCTGACGACGACCATCGTCATCCTCGCCGCGTCGATCTTGCTCTACAATCTCAGCCGGCGCACCCACGACCGGGTGACACGCGCGGCGTCGATCGTGCTGGCGTGTGTGGTGGTCTCATACACCGCCGACGTGTTCGTCTCGCTTGATCCGGGTGGGAACAAATACGTCGAATCGTATCTCCGCTTGCAGTGGATCGGCATCGCCTACATCCCCGCCGCGCTGTTCCACCTTTCGGACGCATTGCTCGCTACCACGGGACGCCCATCACGCGGGCGCCGTCGCTTCGTGATCCGCATCAGCTATCTGATCAGCACAGTCTTCATGGTGCTGGCGCTGTTTACCGATTATGTCGTCACGGATCCGGTGCTCGGAGAAATGGCGCGAATGCGCCCAGCGGCAGGCTTTGCAGTGTACACCGCTTTTCTGCTCGTCGTAGGAGCCGTCGCCCTGGTCAACGTCGCGCGCGCCCGGCGCCGCTGCCTGACGCGCTACACCCGCCGCCGGATGACGTATCTGCTGTCGGTTTTTCTGACGCCGGTGTATGGCACCTTCCCCTATTCGCTGCTGTTTGGGCGTCTGGGCGACGAGCGCGCGACCCTGCTCCTGATTATCCTGAATGTGGCGAACCTCGTCATTATGCTGATGCTGGTCTTCATGGCCTATCCGCTGTCGTTCTTTGGCGCGCAGGAACCGGATCGCGTCGTGAAATCTCGCTTGATGGAGTTCATGCTGCGCGGCCCGCTGACCGGCGCGGCAATCCTGGCGGCGATCCTATTCATTCCACGTGCGACCAATTTCCTCGGCATGGATGGTGATGCGTTTATGCCGTTTGCGGCGGTGGCGATCCTGCTCTTTTTGCAGTGGTCGATCACGCTGGCGCTGCCGGTGCTCAAGCGGTGGCTGGTGTACACTGAAGACCAGTTCCAGGCGCGGACGATTGAGCGGCTGGGCGACAGGTTGTTGACGCAAGCCGACGCTTCGCAGTTGATCGAGTCGGTTTTGGCAGCGATCTGTGATTATCTGCGCGTTCCGACTGCGTTTGTGGCGGAAGTAGACTCGGGCGGGGCAAAGCTGGTGCAGATGGTCGGCTCTCTGGCGCCCTCGCCAGAGGCGCTTGTATCGTCGGATCTGCCGACGCTGCTCAACGGTGGCACAAATGAGGCGGCGGACATTGAGCAGGCCGGTGAGATGTTTATCTGGCACTCGTATTGGTTGCTGCCGCTGCGTTCCGCCTCGGGAGTGGACAACGGCGCTGAGTCTCCACCGTTGGGGGTGCTGGGCGTGTGGGCGCGCGCGCCGCAGCCCGATCTCGACAAAGAGGAGCTCGCGGCTTTCTCGGCGCTCGCGGCGCGGCTGGCGCGTGTGCTGGAGGATATGCAGCGTCAGGCGCAAGTCTTCCTGATCCTCGAAGGGCTTGCCACGCAGATGGATCGGATGCAGGCGCTGCACGGCGTTTCACGTTACGGCTATCTCTCTGGCGAGCCGGCGCCCTACCCTTCGAGCGATCTGCTAGCGCAAGAGGCGTTCTCGGACCTGGTGAAGGACGCGCTGCGCGACTATTGGGGCGGCCCGAAGCTGACCGATAGCGAGTTGCTGAAGCTCAACATCGTCTGGCGCGAGATGACCGAGGCGAACGAAAGCAGCCCAGTTCGCGCGCTGCGCGCCGTGCTGGCCCGCGCCATCGAAAACCTGAAGCCGGAAGGCCAACGGAGCCTCACGACAACCGAGTGGGTGTTATACAACATCCTGGAGATGCGTTTTTTGCAGGGGCGGAAGGTCCGCGATGTGGCGCTGCGGCTGGCGATGAGCGAATCCGACCTGTACCGCAAGCAGCGGATCGCGATTGAAGAGGTTGCTCGCCAGATCGCCGATATGGAGCGCGATCTGCTGGCCGAGAGCGCCAACGGTGCCACGCCTAGCACGCCAGAGCGCCGCCCGGACTCTGCTTCCCAGGCCGAGGTAGGGCAACCGCCCGCGCCTCCCTCACGTTGAGCCGTTTGACAACATTTTTCCCCATTCCTATAATGACGTGGGATGATTATCGTGAGTCTACACTTTCGGTGGCGCGCAAACTAGCCGTTATTACAGGCGTACACGGCTGAGGAAGGTCAACTAGACGATGGCTTCAGAGTTTCAGAATACGAGTTCCTCACCGCCCCTTCCTCCCGACGAAGGTTATTGGGAAGCCCTCCTGCAGGAGGGGGATGGACCGGCCGTAGGGGGGGCACCTCGGCAGCGTGAAATTGATTGGGGGGATTTCGACATTCAAGAGGCGGCGCGCAGCCTGACTGACGATGGCTCGCCGCCCCCTGGCTCCGAACCCGACTGGGACGAAATCCAAGAAGTATACGAGCACGACGAAACCGTTGACCTGCACGTGGTAGGGTTCAATCGTGGCGGGCTTCTGGTCGAGTGGAATAGTTTGCGTGGCTTCATCCCGGCCAGCCAGCTACTCGACTTTCCGGTGACGGCGGACAACCGCGTGCGGCGCGAAGCCCTTGCGCAGCGCGTTGGTCACACGATCCGGCTGCGCGTGATTGAACTGGACCGCGCCCAGAACCGCCTAATTCTTTCTGAGCGGGCGGCGCAGGTAGAACCGGGCACGCGCGCAACAGTCCTGACCACCATTCAGGCGGGCGATACGTGCACCGGCCAGGTTACGAACCTGTGCGATTTCGGCGTGTTTGTAGATCTCGGCGGGCTAGAAGGGCTGATTCACATCAGTGAACTAAGCTGGGGCCGCGTCAGCCACCCGCGTGACGTGCTGAAGCGCGGTGAGACGGTGAACGTTTACGTGATGCAGGTTGATCAGGATCAGGGGCGTGTCGCCCTGAGCCTCAAGCGGATGCGGCCCGATCCCTGGAAGACGGTCGAGCAGCGCTACGAAGTCGGCCAGATGGTTGAAGGCGTGATCACCAATGTCGTTGATTTTGGCGCGTTCGCGTGCATCGAGGATGGGCTGGAGGGGCTGATCCACGTCTCTGAACTGGCGGAAGGGCACTTCCTGCACCCGCGTAACGTTGTGTGCGAGGGCGATACGGTTCGCGCGCGGATTCTCAACATCGACGGAAGCGCGCGCCGCTTGGGGTTGAGCTTGCGCCGGTGAGCGGCAATACCATTGATCAAATTAGACGACAATCCCGCCAACTCGGCGGGATTGTTTTTGCGCAAGAGATCGATGGCGGTTAGCGATCGCGGCTGCTATCCGCTGGCGCAGGCGGAAGCACCTGCGGTTGCGTCATGCGCTCAGGCCGCAGAATGTCGTCGAGCGCTTCCTTGCTGAGCAGCCCGCGCTCCAGCACGAGTTCGTACACGCCGCGCCCGGTTTTCAGCGCTTCTTTGGCGATTGATGCGGCGTTGTCGTAGCCGATGTACGGGTTGAGCGCGGTCACGATCCCGATCGAGTTCTCAACCATGCGCCGCAAATGCTCTCGATTGGCGGTGATCCCGCTCACGCAGCGCGACGCATAGGTGGTGCAGGCGTTGCGCAGGTGCGTCAGGCTGTTGAACAACGCATACGCGATGATCGGCTCCATCACGTTGAGCTGAAGCTGTCCGGCTTGCGCCGCCATCGTCACCGTGATGTCGTTGCCGATGACCTCGAACGCGACCTGGTTGACGACCTCAGGAATCACGGGGTTCACCTTTCCCGGCATGATCGACGAACCCGGCTGCACAGCGGGCAGGTTGATCTCGTGCAAGCCCGCGCGCGGACCCGACGACAGCAGGCGGAGATCGTTCGCGCTCTTTGAGAGCTTGACAGCGATACGTTTGAGCACGCCGGAAAGCTGCACAAAGACGCCGGTGTCCTGCGTGGCCTCGATCAGATTCGGTGCGTTGATCAGGTCGATGCCGGTCAGCGCGCGCAGGTGCTTCAGGACGAGCGGCGCGTAATCCGGGTGTGCGTTCAGGCCGGTGCCGATCGCGGTCGCACCCATGTTGATCTCAATGATCAACTGGGCGGCTTCACGCAGGCGCGCCATATCCTCATCGAGCATCACCACGTAGGCGCTGAATTCCTGCCCGAGCGTCATCGGGACGGCATCCTGCAATTGCGTGCGTCCCATCTTGATCACATCGGCGAACTCATCAGCCTTCGCTGCGAAGGCGTCGCGCAACTCCTGCATGGCGTCGAGCAGTTGGTCGATGGCAAAGTGCAGCGCGAGCTTGAGCGCGGTGGGATAGACATCGTTCGTGCTTTGCGACAGGTTGACGTGATTGAGCGGGTGTAGCACGCCATACTCCCCGCGCTGGTGTCCGAGCAGTTCAAGCGCGCGATTGGCGATGACCTCGTTCGCGTTCATGTTGGTCGAGGTCCCTGCCCCACCCTGGATCGCGTCCACCACGAATTGATCGGCCAGCTTGCCCTGGCGGATTTCCGCTGACGCGGCTGCGATTGCGTCTGCGAGGCGCGCGTCGAGCAGTCCAAGATCGCGGTTTGCCAGCGCCGCCGCCTGCTTGACACAGCCGAGCGCTGTGATCAGAAACGGGTACACGCTGATCGGGACGCCGGAGATCGGGAAGTTCTCGACCGCGCGCTGCGTCTGGATGCCGTAATACATTTCTTCGGGGATGCGGCGCTCGCCCAGTGAGTCGCGCTCGATGCGGAAGCGCCCGGTGATTAGCGGTGCGCCCGTTCCGGCGAGCTGCCCGGCGGAATATTCGAGCCGCTCGGCCAGCGTCTCGGAGGCGACAACGACGAGCTGCTGATAAATCGCGGAGCGTTCTTGCTGGATGTGACTCAGCGCGTCGGCGCTTAGGCACAGCGCGCGTACGGGCGTCAGCGCTTTGGCGGACGCGACGTGCGTCGGGCTGCCGAGCAACAACCGCTCGCCGAGCATGGCGCCCGGTCCAAGCGTTGCCAGTTCGGTCGGCTGCTGGCCGATGCCGTGCGTAATCACGACATTCCCTTCTTCGATCAGCAGTACGGACTCCCGCTCGGCACGCTCATGAAAAAGGTACTGGCCGGGCCGGTACGTCACAACCGTAATGAGCCCGGCGACAAAGGCCAGCGCATCGGCATCCAGTTTTTGAAATAGTTTCGTGTTGTGAAGCATCGTCTCGATATTCGAGGTGGTCATACCATTCTCCTACGCCCGCTGCCAGATCGCCCTGCCCTGCTTTGCGCGGGGTGCCAGCGAGCGGCGCACATGTGAAAGTTCAATTGGTATAATCTACTCTACTTCACATCGGCATCTGTGCCGAATACGGTTGATCACCACGTACACTGGATGGCGCATGGCTCAGAGCGGATCGAACGGCCGCCCGCTGGTAGAAATTCGCGGGCTGAGCAAAACCTATCGCCTGGACTGCCCGGATTGTGATGTGCTGCACGCGCTGGATCTCACGATCCACGAGGGTGAGTTTGTGGCGCTGTTGGGCGTTAGCGGCAGCGGAAAGAGTACGCTGCTCAACCTGATTAGCGGGATCGACGAGCCAACTAGCGGGACAATCCTGATCGGCGGGCAGGATGTCACGCAGCTAGACGAGCAGGCGCGCACCCTGCACCGCCGCGATCAAATCGGGATCGTGTTCCAGTTCTTTAACCTGATCCCCACGCTAACCGTCCTCGAAAACATCACCCTGCCGCTGGAATTGCGCGGTGAGGACCGCCGCCAGAGCGAGCAGCACGGAAAAGCGCTGCTGGCGCGTGTGGGGCTGCCAGACCGCGCGGACGATTTCCCTGATCAGCTCAGCGGCGGCGAGCAGCAGCGCGTCGCGATTGCGCGGGCGCTGGTTCACGAGCCGCAGTTGGTGCTGGCCGACGAGCCAACCGGCAACCTGGACGCTGCGACAGGCAAATCGGTGCTGGCGCTGCTGCTGGAGCTGACGCGGCAGACCGGGCGCACGTTACTCATGGCGACGCATGATCCGGCCATCATGCGCCATGCCGATCGTGTGTTTCGCATCGAGAGCGGACGGCTGTCGGCGGTGCTGCACGAGCCGCAGCCCGCGCCGTCTGCGCTGCAGTGATCCGGCCTGGCTGATGAACCTCATTCTTCTGCGCTTGACGCGGCGCTATGTAGATCGCCGTCTGCTCCAAAGCCTGCTGTTTGTTGCGGGCATCGCGCTCGGTGTGGCGGTCGGCGTGGCGATTGACCTCGCCAACGGGGCGGCGAGCCGCGCTTTTTCGCTCAGCGTGGACAGCGTTACCGGACGCACGACGCACCAGATCGTTGGCACTTCTGGCAACGTGCCCACGTCGCTGTACCGTGCGCTGCGCGCCGAGGAAGGGCTGCGCGACGTCGCGCCGGTGATCGAGGCGACTGTCCGCGCCGAGACTCTCAACGGGCGAACCTTTCGCCTGTTAGGGATCGACCCGTTTGCCGAGGCGCCTTTCCGCAACTACCTGACCAGCGCGGCGTTGGCGGACGCCGACGAAATGGCGGGCGCGGGGCTGTTCGCCTTTCTAACCGAGCCGGGCGCCGTGCTGATCAGCCGCGAACTGGCGGCGCAGGAAGGGCTGGCGCTGGGTGATACGCTCACCTTGCGGACGCGCACGCGCAGCAACGCCCCGGTGACGGTCGTCGGGTTCCTGGCCTCGGATGAAGGTGGCGCGGATGGCGCGCTGAATGATCTGCTGCTGGCGGATATCGCGACCGCGCAGGAGATCTCCGGCGAGCCGGAGACGATCACGCGCATCGACTTGATCCTGCCGGATAACGCCGATCTGGACGCGATAGAGTTGTACCTGCCCCCGGGTGCAGCACTCATCCAGACCGCTTCTAGCCGAACAGCCCTCGCGCAGATGACCGACGCGTTTGAACTCAATTTGCAGGCGTTGAGCTTGCTGGCGCTGCTGATCGGCGTCTTCCTGATCTACAATACCGTCACGTTTAGCGTGGTGCAGCGCCGCCAGATGATCGGCATTCTGCGCGCGGTGGGCACCACGCGGCGGCAGGTCTTTGTGCTAATTCTGGCTGAGGCGGTGCTGCTTGGCTTCATCGGGACGGTCATCGGGTTGGGGCTGGGGATTCTGCTGGGTCGCAGCACGGTCAGCCTCGTCGCGCAGACGGTCAACGACCTATATTTTCGCGTCAACGTCGAACGGGTGATCGTGCCGCCGGGGACGCTGCTGCGCGGCTTCCTGATTGGTATGGGGGCGAGCGTGGTTGCGGCGATCATTCCCTCCTTGGAAGCCACACGGACACCACCTGCGGGCGTGATGCGTCGCTCTGACGCGGAACAACGAGCACAACGGCGTCTGCCGCACTTGACGCTCGGCGCGGCGCTGCTGATCGCGGCGGGTGTGGGCGTCTTGCAGATCGATACGCGCGACCTGGTGATCAGTTTTTCGGGGCTGTTCCTGGTGCTGGTTGGCGGCGCGCTGCTGACGCCCGCTGCGCTGGTGCTGGTGATGCGGCTCGTTGGGCCCTTGACGGCGCGTCTGTTCGGCGTGCTGGGGCGGATGGCGCCGCGCGCGATTATCCGCTCGCTGAGCCGTACGTCCGTCGCAGTCGCCGCGCTGACGCTGGCGGTGAGCGCAATCGTCGGCGTGAGCAGTATGATCGCCAGCTTCCGGGGTACGGTCAGCGAGTGGTTGGCGACCACGCTCGGCGCGGATATTTTCATTTCGCCGTTCGCAGGCGAATCCGGCGATATCCCGGTGGATGTTGATCCGGCGATTGTACCGCGCCTGGAACAGGTTGACGGTGTGGCGCGGGTGGCAACGGTGCGCAACGTCACCGCAATCGCGCCGGATTACCCCGACCAGCCTCCCGCGAACCTGACCGTGCCTTCTGCCGATATCACGCGGCAGCCGCGTCGTTTTGCTTGGCAGCGCCAGCCCGGTGACTATTGGGACGCGTTGCGCGCCGGGCAGGTCGTCGTCAGCGAGCCGTTTGCCTTCCGGCGTGGCATCACGCCGGACAACGCGCAGATCACGTTGCTGACCGATCGCGGCCCGCACACCTTCGAGATCGCCGGAGTATACTACGACTACACCACCGACCAGGGCAGCGTGATGATGCTGCGCGACGTGTACAACCAGTATTGGGACGATCCGTATCTGTCCGCGCTGGCGATCGATGTCGCGCCGGGTGCGAGCGCAGAGCGCGTGCTGGATACCTTGCAGACCGAGACGCTATCGGGCACCGGCTTGCGCGCGCAGAGCAACCGCTCGTTGCGGGCGGGCGCGCTGGAGGTGTTCGACCGGACGTTTGCGATCACCGTCGCGCTGCGCTTGCTGGCGACGGTCGTCGCGTTCATCGGCATCCTGAGCGCGTTGCTGGCGCTGCAACTGGAACACACACGGCAGTATGGCGTGATGCGCGCTAATGGCATGACGCCGCGCCAACTTCGCGTGTTCACGCTGCTCCAAACCGGGCTGATGGGCGCAGTTGCCGGGCTGCTCGCCCTGCCCCTGGGCATCGCGCTCGCGGTGATCCTGATCGAAGTGATCAATGTGCGCTCGTTCGGCTGGTCGATGGATCTGGCGCTCGGCGGCCAGGAGTTTGCGCAGGCGTTGGCGGTCGCGCTCGGCGCGGCGCTGCTGGCCGGAGTCTATCCGGCGTGGCGGCTCAGCCGTCTGGTGACCGCTCAGGCATTGAGGAGCGAATAATCTCATGCAAGAACACTTCTCGAAGCTCTTTAGCACTTACAGCATTGTGGCGCGCGATCCGGAGACGGGCGAGCTAGGCGTCGCGGTGCAGACGCATCAGATGTGCGTCGGATGGGTTGTGCCGTGGCTGCGTCCAGGGCTGGGTGCGGTCGCCACGCAGGCGTCGTGCAACATTAGCTTTGGGCCGCTCGGTCTCGATCTGCTCGAAGAAGGTGTGAGCCCTGAACACGTGATTGCGGCGCTGGTCGCGTCCGACCCTGGCGCGGCGCGGCGGCAGGTCGCGGTGGTTGATGCGCAGGGGCGCGCCGCCGCCTTCACCGGCGAGAAGTGTATCGCGTAAGCGTCGCATCACGTCGGCGAGAGATACCGCGTCCAGGCGATTATGATGACGCGCCCGACGGTGAAGCCGGCGATGGTCGACGCGTACGAGTGCGCGACCGGCGATCAGGCGGCGCGGATGATGGGCGCGCGGGAAGCGGCGCTGGTTGAAGATGGCCACATCCGCGGTAGGCGGGCGGCGGCGATCAACAAG
>Ga0079224_100014040_pt1 | contig 11176 bp, 10 predicted proteins | sample Stecom2015_FD_80414 | JGI IMG/M metagenome (GOLD analysis project Ga0079224, IMG submission 80414) | Agricultural soil microbial communities from Utah to study Nitrogen management - Steer compost 2015 | ecosystem: Environmental > Terrestrial > Soil > Agricultural land | place: USA: Utah...
AGCCTGTTGACCCGGATGCACGGCGTGTTGCCGATCGTGTCGACGACCGAGTCGTAGAGCCGCCCGCGGCCCTCGGTGGTTCTCGTTGCCCCATCAGCCATATTCGCGGACTCCGTGGTTTGAGTGGTGGCGGACCTAGCGTCCCTTGAAGACCGGTTTCCGTTTCTCCAGCTGTGCGCGTCGCGCTTCCTGCGCATCCTCCGTCTTCGAGAGTTCGTAGGTAAAGTTCTGCTCGAACCTGTAGCCTTCCTTCGGCGGCATCAGCTCGACCAGATTGCAGCTCGTCTTCGCGTATCTAATCCCGAGCGGGCTCTTCGATGCGATCCGCTCCGCCATCTTCAGCGCCTCCGGGAGGAGCTGTTCGGAAGGCCACACCGAGTCGAGAACGCCCAGGCGATAGAGTTCGCTCGCCGGCAGTCGATCGCCGGTGAACATGAGGCGTCGCGTGAAGGACTTGCCCAGCAGCGAATTCAGCATCGCGGCGCCGCCGGCCAGTCCGACGTCGATCTCGGGCATGCCGAACACGGCATTTTCGGACGCCATCATGATGTCGCAGGCGGCCATGAGCCCGAAGCCGGCGCCGAGTGCCGCCCCGTTGACCGCGGCGATCACCGGCTTCGCGCATTCCTTGATGGCGTTGCCGGTCTCGCGCGTCAGGCGGTTGTGGTGCCAGTACTGACCCGGCACACCCGCCTCCGGCCGCTGCTTCAGATCGGCGCCGGCGGAGAACACCTTCCCCTGCGCGGTCAGGACGACGACGCGAATATCGTCGCGATCCGTAGCGGCGTCGAAGATCTCGATCAGGCGATCGCGAACTTCGGTGTTGATCGCGTTGACGGGTGGGCGATTCAGCGTGGCAACCGCGACGAAGTCGGAGACTTCCAGCTTCACGACATCGGACATTTGGTCATCTACTCCCGGGTTATCGGCTGATTCAGCCCTGTGCCGCTTCCACCATCGCCAGAACGTGCCGGGCCTGCTTCAGGTGGGGCATGTCCAGCATCTTGCCGTCCAGCCCGACCGTGCCGGCACCGCCGGCCTTCTCGAACGCTTCGATCACGCGCCGGGCGAACGCCACCTCCTCCTCGCTGGGGGTGAAGGCGCGGTTGATGACGTCGACCTGATCCGGATGAATCGCGACCTTGCCGGTGAAGCCGGTCCGACGAGCCTGCAACGCTTCCGCTTCCAGCCCCTCGGCATCCCGGAAGTTGGTGTAGACGGAGTCGATCGGTTGCGCATCCGCGGCCTTGGCGGCGGCCAGGCACAGCGTCCGCGCCAGAAGGTACGGCCCTTCATAAGTGCCGTCCGGCTTCCTGTTCGTCGTGGCGCCGAGGGCGGCGGCCAGGTCCTCGGCTCCCCAGGTCATGCCGAAAAGCCGGTCGGTCGCGCCGATGAAGCTGTTGAGCGTGAACAGGCTCTCCGCGGTCTCGGTCGCAACCGCCAGGATCCGGGTGCTGCCGATCTCCAGTCCCTCGCGCGCTTCCAGTGCAGAGAGATAGTTGGCGAGCTTGATGCTGTCGGCGGCCGAATAGGTCTTCGGCTGAATGATCCCATCCGGAGCGCCCCGCACGACGGCAGCCAGATCGGGTAAAGACAGGGGCGTGTCGAGGGGATTGATCCGCACCCAGACCTGCTGCCGCCCGCGATCGTGGCGGGTCTTGGTCAGATACTCGGCGGTCATCTCGCGAGCGGTTTCGATGTTTTCCTGAGACACCGAATCTTCCAGATCGAGGATCAGCGCGTCGGCTTTGGTGGCCGCCGCCTTCGCCATCTTGCGCTCGCTGTCGCCGGGAACGAACAGGAAGGAGCGTAGGATCATGCCACGTCTCTCTTCTTCATGAAGGCCGAGCGCTTGCAATAGGCGACCTCTTCGCCGCGCTGGTTGATTCCGCGGTGCTCGAAGACGACGACGCCCGCGTTCGGCCGGGACTTGCTTTCGCGCTTTTCCAGCACTGTGGTGACAGACCGGATCGTGTCGCCGTGGAAGACGGGCTTCGCGAACCGGCAATCGGTCATGCCCAGGTTCGCGATCGTCGTGCCGAGGGTCGTATCTCCTACGGAGCAGCCGATGACGAGCCCGAGGGTGAAGAGGCTGTTGACGATGCGCTGACCGAATTCGGTCGTCTTGCCGAACTCCTCGTCGAGGTGCAGCGGCTGCGGATTGTGCGTGAGCGCGCTGAAGAGGACGTTGTCCATTTCGGTGACGGTGCGGGTGATGGAGTGCTCGAAAATCTGCCCCACCTCGAACTCTTCATAGTACAGGCCCGCCATGGGCTTATCTCCCTTTCTTGATGTTTTGTACGATTGTCAGCGCTTCTGGTACTGGGTCGCCCCGAACATGACCTCCCGCTGCTTGTCGGTCATCGGCCCCTCACGCCGCCGGTCGGCGAGAACTTGACAACCGCGTTGCACGGCCGGCCGCGCGTCGATTTCCTCGAACCAACGCTTCAGGTTCGGGTGATCGTTGAGGTTCTGCCCCTGGTTCTCCCAAGGGCGGATCCACGGGTAGGTGGCCATATCGGCGATCGTGTACTCATCCCCGGCGAGATAAGGGGTCTCGCCAAGTCGGCGGTCGAGCACGTTGTAGAGGCGCTTCGCCTCGTTCACGTACCGGTCGATCGCGTAAGGGATCTTCTCGATCGCGTAGTTTCGGAAGTGGTGCACCTGGCCGAGCATCGGCCCGACATGCGCCATCTGCGTCATCAGCCACTGGATGCAGATGTAGCGAGCACGCGTCTCGGTGGGAAAGAACCTCCCGGTCTTGTCGCCGAGATACATCAGGATCGCGCCGGACTCCGCGAGCGGGAACGGTTTCCCGCCCGGTCCATCGTGATCGACGATGGCGGGCATCTTGTTGTTTGGACTTATCTTGAGGAATTCCGGGCTGAACTGGTCGCCTTCGCCGATGTTGATGGGGATGACGTTGTACTCGAGGCCCGTCTCCTCGAGGAAGATGTGGACCTTGTGACCGTTCGGTGTCGGCCAGGTGTAGAGATCGATCATCATTCCCTCCGCATCGGGCTTCAGATGGCCGGCCGGGCGCCGGCTGACGTGGGCGGATTATGAACGCTTGTCCGGCGAGCGACCAGACCGGCCTCGGTCTCGCCACACCTGCTTCGGGTGGAGCAGGCGACGCAGATTCCCCGCCTGAAGGTGCCCGACCCGGATCTCGAAGATCAGAAACAGGGTCGCGGCGATGAGGAGCGGCAGGACGAAGTACACCGCGCGATAAGAGATCATCGCCGCAACGACCGCCTCTTTCGGGACGGTTTCGGGCAGGAGGAGAAGGATCACCGTCTCCAGCACCCCGAGGCCGCCGGGCACGTGGCTGATCATGCCGGCGATGTATGCGATGATGTAGATGCCTACGAAGTGCCAGTAGTCGATGCCCACCTGGCTCGGCAGCAGCCAGTAGAGTGCGGCGCTGGCGAAGCCCCATTCCATGCAGGCGACAGTCAGCTGTGCGATGGCGATCCGCAGGGCAGGGGGTGGGAAGATCGTGGCGCGGAGGCGGATGATCGGGCGGCCGGCAGCGCTCCAGAGGAGATAGAGACAGCCGCCGATCAGAGAGAGAATCCCGACCGTCGAAATCGCCCACGCGGGCAGATCCGTCACCTCCGCGAGGGTGCGCTCGTTGACGAGGATGAGGCCGCCCGCCACCGCGAAAGCGCCGAGGAAATAGGCGGCGCCGGCAAAGAGGATCACCTTCGCGATATCCAGCGCGGGCACTCCCCACGCTGAATAGAACCGGTACCGCACCGCACCTCCGGTCAGGCCGCCGAAACCGAGATTGTGGCTGAAGGCGTAGCTGAGGAAGCTGACGAAGGCGACCCGCCCATAGGCGACGTGCCGGCCGATGTAGGAGAAGGCCGTCGTGTCGTAGATCGTGAGGACGAGATAGGCGAAAGTCGTGAACAAGAGCGACAGGCCCACGTTCGCGACCGGGATCGACGAAAGTTGGCGGCCCAGCTCCTCCCACTCGAGGTCCCGCAGCATGTGCTGGAGGGCCCAGACGGCGGCGACGAAAACCCCCAGCGAGACGGCGATTCCGAGGTAATGGAGGAGTCTTTTCGGCATCTGCTCCCGATCGGGCAGCGAAGCGACATCCGCCCTCGGGCGGGTCGGCCGGCCGGAAGTGAAGCGAGCACTCCCGGCCTGACCGGTTACGTCAGCCTACGACCTTGAACTTGGGAATCGTGAGATCGTCACTGACCTTGTCGAAAAAGACTTCGACCTTCTGCCCGATCTTCAGCGAGTCCGGATCGTCAGTCACCACGTTGGTGAGGATGCGTGCGCCTTCCTCGAGGGTGATGCTGGCGATGACGTAGGGGACATCCGCCTTGAACGCCGGACCGGCGGGGCGGCGGGCGACCGTGTAGGAGTAGATTTCCCCCTTGCCGCTGGCCTGGAACCATTCGACCTGCGAGTCGTCGACATCGGGGGCGAGGCGGCGGGAGTAGAGAAAGCACTTGCCGGTCTTCTTGCAGCGCTGGATCATCAGCTTCTGCTCTTTCGCGCCGTTCCAGTAGTGCGCGGACTCGGCGTCGATCGTCGGGACGGGCTTCTCGTAAGCCATGGAATTCAGTCCTTCTCGGTCGAAAGGATCACGGTGCCACCGCTGGACAGTACGCCGCCGGTGCCGTGGCAGATCGCGTTCTTCACGTTGTTGACCTGACGGTCGCCGCAGATGCCCCAGAGCTGGCGGGCGGCCTCGATCATCGTGAAGATGCCGTACATGCCAGGGTGGCAATAGGAGAGGCCACCGCCGTTGGTGTTGAGCGGGAACTCGCCGCCCGGGGCGGTCCTCTGCCCCTTGACGAAGTCCTTGCCTTCGCCGCGGCCGCAAAGGCCGAGCGCCTCGAGGGTCAGAAGGACAGTTATCGTGAAGGAGTCATAGATCATGGCGAGATCCATGTCCTTCGCCGACCGGCCGGCCATTCGGTATGCCGCGGCACTGCTGCGCTCGGCGACCTCGAGCCGCGCCATGTCGGGCATGTAGTTGATGTTGGAGTGGGTGGCGCTCTCGCCGTGGCCGAGCACGTAAACCGGCTTCGTCTTGAGATCCTTCGCCCGCTCCTCGGTCGTCATTACGACGCAGCCACCGCCGTCCGTTACGAGACAGCAATCGAGCAGGTGCAGCGGGTCCGTAATCGGCGTCGAGTTCAGCACGTCGTCGATGGTGATCGGATCACGGTAGGTCGCGGCCGGATTCAGCGCGGCCCAGGCCCGCGTCGAGACGGCGATCTCCGCCAGCGTTTCGGGGGAGCTGCCGTACTCGTGGAAATGACGGTGTGCCGCCATCGAATAGGCGCCGACGGGGGTGGGCAGGCCGGCGACCATGTCGAACTGGTTGCTGAACAGCGCGGGTCGTCCACCAAGGCTGCGGCTGGCGTCCGTGCGCTGCATGCTGCCGTAGAGGATGAGCACCGTGTCGCAGACGCCGGCCTTGATCATCTCGTAGGCGTGCCCCGCATGCAGCACGAAGGCGGAGCCGCCGACATTGGTGCCGTCGAGCCACTTCGGGAACTCGATCCCGAGATACTCCGTCAGCAGGACCGGCATCATCGCGCCCGGTCCCGGCATGCCCCACATGCCGGCCACCGCGAGGCCATCGACGTCCTTCAGGGTCAAGCCGGCCTGGGCGAGTGCCTCGTGGGCGGCGTCGCGTTGCATGGAGAGCACTGTCGTGCCCGGGCGCACCTTGCCGCCTTCGATCGGCACGTCGGCGACGCCGACGATACAGGGTTGTCTGCTCATGAGCTTCCTCTCGGGACGTGGGATTGCTGAGCGCAGCTCGCGCCGGCGGCCAGCTGCCCCCGACCAGCCGCCGCCGAGAACCTGCATCAGAGGAGAGAAGCGGGCAAGCCTTCAGGAGCCGGTCAGAAGCAAGTTCGTGCGGGTCGGCTCCGGACCAGTCCGGCCGCCGAATGTGCCGCCAGGGACATGAGGATCACGCCGCCGCCGAGAAAGGTCTGGAGCGACGGGACTTCGCCGATCGCCAGCCAAACCCAGAGGGGACCGAGAACGGCTTCCAGCAACATGATCAGGCCCACTTCCGGCGCCGGCAAATGCCTGGCCCCGACCGTTATCATCCCGAAGGAGGCGCCCTGCACGAAGAGGCCGAGAAGCGCGAGAAGCGCCAGGTCGCGAAGGTCGATCGAAAACGGTGCGGCCAGCGGGAGCATCGCGATCGCCGTGAGAATACCGCCGAGGGCAGCCGCCGGAAGCATGTCGAGCGAGCCGGCACGACGCACGATCACCAGATAAGCCGCCATGCAAAGAGCAGAACCCAGGGCGCAGAGATCGCCCGGCAGCGTGCCCCCCTGCATGCTGCCGCCGAAGATGGTCGTCAAGCCAACGAGCACTGCGATCGACGCGACCCAGGTGCGGAGCTGGATCGCCTCTCCGAGGATCCAACGGCTGAAGAAGGCTGCGACCAGCGGACCGGCGCTCAGGATCACCAGGGTATTCGCGACGGCAGTCGTGAGAATCGAGGTGACGAACAGGACCGTGCTCAGCGCGAAGATGAGGCCGGCAAGCAACCCCGAGCCGCCGGCGGCCCGTAGAACGCGGCCGGCCTCGCTCCGGTTGCGGAGCAGGATGAAGGCGAGCAGGCCGGCGGCCATGAACCCGCCTCGCCAGAACACCAGCGTCCACTGGTCGGTCTCGATCAAGCGGATCAGCAGCCCGTCCGGGCTGAGACAGAGGACGCCAACGATCGTAAGGATGAGGCCGCGCGAGCGGTCGGTCATGCGGCTCGCACGGGCGCATCCGCCGAGCCGGTGCTGCCGGAGAGCGGCCGCAGGAACATGATGCCTGCAATCAGCCCAGGAATGCCGGCGATCAGGTATCCGAGCGCGTAGCTGCCGGAGAGATCGAGCAGCGCGCTGAATGTCATCGGGAACACGATCTGGCCCGCATTGCCGAAGGACAGGACCCCGCCGGTCATCCCGCCGACCATGCCCGCAGGCGAGAGCCGTGCGACCTCGGCGAGCAGCACGCCGTGCCAGCTGACCGCGGTGGCACAGAACAGAATCGCGGCCCCGGTGATCAACCAGATTGGCCATTCGCGCGTGTAGAGCGCGAGCGCGGCAGAGGCGATTCCCATCGAGATGCCGAGGGCCGCCAGCACCAGGCGCGGCGTCTCCAGTCTGCTACCGACCCAGCCCCAGAGGATGCGGGCGAAAATGGCGGTAGCCATGGCGGTGGAGAACACGGGCCCGGCGACGGTGATCGGATGGTCGAGCTCTGTCACGAGGTAAGTCACGAAGAACGCGACGAAAACGGACTGCAGGCCGACGAAAGCGAAGGTGGCGATCGCGAGGCGTCGGAGGCCGCGCGTTCCCATCACTGTCAGAAAGGTGGTCTTGGCTGCCCGAGGGGACAGGTTGTAGCCCGGCTGGCGGTCCCGGTCGAACTCGGCGCGTGACGGCTGGAGTAGAAGCGCCAGCACCAGGCACATCAAGGCAATGATGAGGAAGCCCGCTTGCCACCCCACGGTCAGGATGAAGAACGGGATGAGGAAGCCCGCCATCATGCTTCCGACCGGGACTCCGGTCTGCTTTATGGAGAAGACGAGCGGCGCGTACCGCGGCGGAGCATAGCGATGCAGGATCTGCGAGCTCGCCGGCGTCGAGAGAGAGGTCCCGCAGCCTGTCAGCAGAGCGGATATGACGAAGAAGGTGAGAGAGCCGACCGCTGCGGCGGCGATGCCTGTCGCCATCAACACCAGCCCCACCTGGCTGATCCTCAATCCACCATAGCGAACGATATACGGATTGCACGTCATCGTCGTCGCCAGTGACGCGACGGAGGTGATCGCGACGAACACGCCGACGAGGGCTGGGCTGACACTCAGCGCCTGTGCCACCGCCGGGGCAGCTACGGGAACCACGGTCTTTCCGAGCGTGGCAAAGGATTGCTGCACCAGCATGGCGACGACGGCGACGACGAGAATGTTCATCGAGACGAGCGCACGTCCTTCTCGCGATTGGCGGATATTCTCACGTTGTCTCGTAGTCTAGCCGACGAATGCACCTAGTCCATTGCGGCGGACGCAGCGTTGCTCTGCATCCGTGCCGTGGCTGTCTTTTCGATCTCGGCGCGCAGGTCCGGGTATTCGCGCAGGAAGCGACGGTACTCTCGAGATTCCAGGACCAACAGGTGGCAATAGCCTTTGGCGATCACGTCGGCCGTACGCGGTTGGCCACGAAGCAGCGCCAGTTCGCCGAAGAAGTCGCCGCTCCGGAGGATAACCGGCCCGCCCTCCACCCGGACCTCGACCTCACCCGCGGCGACGAAATACATGTCGCTTCCCGCTTCGCCGCGACGCACGATGGCCTCTCCGGGGGTGACCAACATCGGTTTGAGCTTGCGGGCGATGCTCTGGAGGCGGTCGCCGTCCAGGTCCGCGAACATTCCGACGCGGCGCACCATATCCATCAGCTTGAGCCCGAGATCGAGCACGGGCCGCTGCTCGAGGCTCCGGCGGCGCTCGTTGAGGCCGCGCTGCAGGTCGCGGTAGACCTCCCGGCTGATCAGCGACTGGTCGAGCTTCTGGCGATAATCGACCGCCTCGACGCGCAGCATCGTGCGCGCCAGATGCTGCGCGCCCATCTCCTGTGCATATGCCGGGTACTGCAGCTCCAGGGCGGAGAGGGCGTTACGAATCGCCTCCAGCCGTTCGGTCACCACACGGCCGATAGCACGCTCGACATCGGCGCCGAGGATCGGCCCGACGGCCTCACGCGTCATCGTGGCGAGCTCTCTGACCACGAGCTGCTGAATCAGCAACACCTCGAACCGGTCTGCGAGGCAGTACGCGAGCGGACGGCCGAAGCCGAGGCGCCGGTGCAGCCAGAGCGCCAAGGTGAAGCGCCTCCCGAACGAGGCGGTTTCGGTCCCTGCGGCGGCGTATCCCTCGGCTCCTTCCGCGCGCGTGCGGTCGGCCAGCCGATCTGCGAAGGCGACCAGCATCGCTACCAGCCGCCGGGAGACAGTGCCTTCATCGAAGTGGCGCAGGTAAAGCTCTTTCTCGCGCCCCGCGAGGGTGAGGAGGCCGACGCGCAGAGCCACATCCGCCGGAACTGGCGGAGCGGCCGCGGTGCCCGTCCGCGGGCGCGGCAACAACCGGGCGGCTATGCCGGGATCGAGCCGGTATTGCTCGGCGATCTGCGTCAGGTGCTCGCGCATCGCCGCCCGGGAAAGATCGACGACCCGGTCTCGCAAGGCCCGCTCGACGGGATCGAGCGCATCGAGTCCGAGGAACCGGAGGAGAGAGCGCAGCGTGGGTGCCTTGACGAAGAGGGTGAACAGCACGAAGCCGATCGCCTGCACCGCCACGAAATGCCGCACTTCCGGCGGGAGCGCCCGGTTTTCGCTGATAGCGAGCGCGAGAACGATGGTGACGGCGCCCCGAAGGCCACCCCAGAGTATGACCGCTCGATAGCGGTGGCTGACCGGACTCGTGAGGCGGAGTGCACGAAGGAGGGGGAACAGTCCGTAAAGGATCGCGGCACGGGCAGCCAGCGCCGTGGCGACCACCACCAGAACCATGAGGGCGTCGGAAAGCGTCACTTCCGAAACGATGCGGGTGGCCAGCATCGCGGCTAGGACGATGATCAGCGAACTCGCCAAAAAGCCGACCTGTCCCCATGTCTCGAGAATCGAGCGCCAGTTCCTGGGCGCCATCCGCAGCGGCCCGTAGGCTGCCGATGTCACCGAGGCCGTGACGACGGCGACCACGCCGGACACGCCGAGCCAGGTCTCTCCGACCGCATAGGCGAGGTAGGCGAGTGCTATGGTGAGCGTCATCTCCGCAACCAGCGAGCCCTGCAGCCACGGCGCGAGCGCGCACATGGCCCGAGCGAGCAGATAACCGAGGAGAAGACCGCCCCCGAAATCGGAAAGAAAGTCGAGCACGGCGGCGCTGATTTCCGGTTGCCGTTCCGCCGTGAGGAAGCCGACGAGCATCGAAAACAAAGCGATTGCCGCGGCGTCGTTGAACAGGCTTTCGCTCTCGATGAGCATCTGGAGGCGGCGCGGTGCGCCAAGATCGCGGAAGATCGCGACCACTGCCGAGGGATCGGTGGTCGCGATGATCGCCCCGAGCAGCAGGCAGGCGACGAGGCTGTGATCCGTTATCCAGGCGAGCGCGTAGCCGACCACGGCCGTGCAGACGATCACCGCGACGATCGCCAGCAGCAGGACCGCCCCAATTTCGTCGAACAGTCGACGCACATCGATCGAAAGGCCGCCGACGAACAACAAGGGCGGAAGGAAGATCGTCAGGAAGGCACTGGGATCGATGCCGAGATCACCGAGCCCTTGGAGAAGCTCCCGCCCCACGGCGGGACTTTCCCCGGATTGGAACAGGAGCAGTACGTAGCCGACGATTATGCCGAGCAGCGCCAGCAGTGCGGTGTGCGGCACACGCAGCCGCTCCGCCAGCGGGACGGTGCCGCTGACCAGGACGAGCAGGGCCGCGACCGCGAGGGTGGGGTATAGAACGCTGGTCATGATCGGAGCATAGCCTCGGCGCCCCGCGGCCGCACCGGCCGCCGAGTTCGCCGGTGCTGCATACCATTCCGGCGCGGCACGTGCATCAGCGGAACCAGTCCGGGCGATCGGTGGTGATGAAATCCGCGTCGAGGTTTTCGAACGTTCGCTTTTCCGCCCATTCTCGGAGCGTCCAGAGATTGGTCCCTATGCCGAGGGCGCGAGCCTCAGCGATGTCACCCCGCGAGACATCGCGGAAGTGTGCGGACCAGTAGTCGCCGCCCGCGGCCTGTACCATGCGCGGCAACGATCCGCCGAAATCCCGGACGTCGAACCCCGCGGTCCAGGGCGAGCCGCCGCGGCGCCGGCGGATGTTGTCGAGCCATGGCCGCTCGACGGAGAGAAAGCCGAGCATTGCTTCCGAAGACAGCTCGCGCGCACGAAGAAGGCCGCGCCAATCGAACGAGATCAGGATCGATCGCGGGAGGAATTCGTGTTCGTCGAGCAACGCTACCACAGCGTCGGCCAAGGCGTGGGGATCGCACGCAATATCAGGCTGTTCCGCATCCGTCTTCAGCTCGATCCAGAGGATTGGCCCCGCGCCGGAGCTCTTCAGCAGTGTAATGACATCCTCGAGCAGGGGGATGCGCTCGCCATCCACCGGAACCTGGTCGGGATA
>Ga0079224_100014041_pt1 | contig 11175 bp, 12 predicted proteins | sample Stecom2015_FD_80414 | JGI IMG/M metagenome (GOLD analysis project Ga0079224, IMG submission 80414) | Agricultural soil microbial communities from Utah to study Nitrogen management - Steer compost 2015 | ecosystem: Environmental > Terrestrial > Soil > Agricultural land | place: USA: Utah...
CCAAACGAGCCGCCTACTACCGCACCGAACTCACGCTCGCCGCGATCGTCCTCTGGCTCCGCGAATCACCGGACACGCCCTAGGTCATGGAGCCTGGGGAAGGCGGAGGCGCGACTGCAACATCTTGGCCGATCGACCGGCAGGCTCCGGAGCTGCGGCGTTAGTGCAGAGAAGCATCACCGGCGCGGACAGCGAAGACAGGACCTTGCCGTCGTCGGCGAACCTCGTCTCGACGACGTCGTTGATCGCGTACGGCAGCTCGGCCGGCGTTCCAGCCGGCGCGAACACCTCGCGCGGCACGGCACGGAACGCGGCCTCGATCGCCGGGTCCGTGAGAACCCCAGACTCGATGAGCTCGGTAATCATCCGCTCGCGCAAGGCTTCGGAGCTCGACTTCGCTTCAGCCTCACTGCCGGTCCTCGCATCGGTCTGCGTCATGTTTCCCCCTGTGAGTCGATCGCCTGTTCGACAGCGTCATCGACGGTACAGCCCGGCCTCTGGTCCCGAGGCCTGGTGTGCCGAACATGGGTCAAACCCCTGACGCACAGCCCGAAGCCATGGGCTCCACGGGAGGCGATCACGGCCAGGTCTTTGAGCCTTGAGCAGATAGGCTTCTCCGGTGACCAATCCTGAGATTCGAGTGCGCTTTGCCCCTTCACCGACCGGCATGTTCCACGTGGGGAACGCCCGGTCGGCGCTGTTCAACTGGGTCTTTGCGCGCCAATCCGGTGGGTCGCTGGTCCTGCGGATCGAGGACACCGATGCAGAGCGGAGCAAGCCCGAGTGGGTGCAGGGCATCCTCGATTCGATGGCGTGGCTCGGGATCGACGAGTCGCAGTACGAGGGTCCACTGTTCCAGTCGGACTACGTGAGCAAGCATCACGAGGCGATTGCCAAGCTTCTTGGCGACGGCCGTGCCTATTACTGCGACTGCTCCCGCGACGACGTGATCGCCAGGACCGGTTCGGTCCACAAGGGCTACGACGGCTTCTGTCGCGACCGGGGACTGGAGGCCGCCGCAGGCCGGGCGGTGCGATTCCGCACTCCTGACGAGGGCACCACGGTCGTCGTGGACCTGGTGCGCGGCAAGCCAGAGTTCGAGAACGCACTGATCGAGGACTTCGTGATCGCTCGTGGCGACGGGTCGCCGGTGTTCCTGCTGGCGAACGTCGTAGACGACATGATCATGGGCATCACGCACGTCATGCGCGCCGAGGAGCACCTGCCGAACGCCCCGAAGCAGCAGCTGATCTGGGAGGCCCTAGGGGCGCAGCCGCCGATCTGGGCGCACGCCCCAGTGCTCGTAAACGAGAAGCGGCAGAAGCTGTCCAAGCGTCGCGACCGGGTCGCGCTGGAGGACTTCCGTGCCGAGGGCTACCTCGCTGAGGCGATGCGGAACTACCTGATGCTGCTGGGCTGGGCGCCGTCCGGCGACCGCGAGATCGTGCCGTGGGACGACATCGTGGCCGAGTTCCGGCTCGAGGACGTCAACCCGTCGCCGGCGTTTTTCGACGTCAAGAAGCTACAGGCGTTCAACGGGGACTACATCCGCGCCATGACCTTGGACGCCTTCACCGAGGCGGTCCAGCCCTGGCTGGTGTCCGACGACGCCCCGTGGTCGCCCGAAGCATACGACCCTGCGGTGTTCGCTCAGGTGGCTGAGCTGGTGCAGACCCGGATTGTGCTGCTGTCCGAGGTCGTGGAGATGGTCGACTTCCTGTTCCTGGACGAGCCGGCCGTGGACGAAGCGGCGTGGACCAAGGCGATGGGCACGGAGCACGCGGTAGGGATCCTGGCCGACAGCATCGAGCGGTACTCGCAGATCGAGTGGACCGTCGAGGCGTTGAAGACCGCGCTGGAGGACATCGGCACCGCACGCGGGCTGAAGCTGGGCAAGACACAGGCGCCCGTCCGCGTCGCGATCACCGGTCGACGAGTCGGACTGCCGCTGTTCGAGTCGATGCATGTCCTGGGCCGCGAGCGGACCCTTGACCGCCTCAAGGCCGCGGCGCAGAAGCTGGGCTGATCAGCCCGGGTGCGGCAGACACCGTGGAAGTCGGTTCGACTGCGTTCGACGGCGCGCCGTCGCGAGTTGTCGCTCCATGGCAGCGAGGCGCTGCAGATCAAGCTGGCTGTCGCGGGGCTTCGGCAGCACTGGCCGGAGGCGTTCGACGATCTCGTCGAACGTGGTGGCGGGTTCCTCGCCGATGACAAAAGTCTCGGCGAGGAACCACCGCAACGTGGCCGCGCCGATGCCGGTCGCCCGGACGTCGGCAACTCGCGTCTTGGCGGCTCCGGGCGCCGGACGTAGTCGTGGCAGGAACAGGTACGCCACCTGCCGCTTGGGGGCGAGAACCGCGCGCAGGCGTTCCTGAATGCTGGTGGCGTCGATCTTGTCGGCGCCACGCACCACGAAGTTCACGCCAGCCTCGGTGTCATCGACCACGGTCGCCAGGTGCCACAGGGTGGTGCCATCGGACCGCGCGAGGTTGACGATGCGGTGTTGCGGTTGTGGTGCGCTGCGGCTGTTCACGATCCGCTCGAGTGTCAACTTGTCCGGGTCAAGACCCCTTGCCGCGAGGTGCGCGTCGATCGCCGGGAGGTTCAGGACGGGGCAACCGTCTTGTACCCGTGTCAGCCCGAGGTCTGCGAGCCGATCGAGTGCCTCTCGGTAGGGTCTCCCGCGTTCTGATTGGTGGAGCTCGTCCGGCTGGGTGTCGATCGTGCCGAGGGTAATCCCGGCGACGTCGGCAAGTTCGGTGCGCAGGCGATGCTCGTTCACTGATGATGCCCGCGCAGCATCGGTGTCGTCCCAGCGCAGCGAGACCTGCGCCGTGGTCCCGATGGATCTGGCTGCGGCATGGGCTAATGCAGCCGTGAGTAGGTGGGTTCGTAATGCGCCGACCTGGAAGGACGGGTGGTGGGGTGAGACACCGAGCCGGGTTCGGATCGGTCCTCGGAGGTGTCGGATCGCCACATGTTCGGTCCAGGGTTCAGGCGGCATCGCCGTCGCTCTCCGGCCGTTCGAGCTCGCCTTCCTGGAGGTCAAGGGTGTTGGCGACGACGCGCCGGATGGCGGCGAAGTTCTCCTCGCGGCCTCCGGCGACATCAACGGCCCGGACCCACGGCAAGATCGTCGAGAGGCCGTGGAACGCGCGATTCGCCGCTGAGACGAACTCCGGAGTGTCGACGCTTCGCAGACGCTTTTCGCCGGATGCCGCGCGACGCCCGGCGCGCCCGATGACGACGTCGTCTGGGCACGACAGGAGGAGATGCAGGTCGTCGGTACGGACCGCGGCATCGGTCGTCGCGAGGACACTTGCGTCGACCAGCAGGTCAGCGCCGCCGGAAACGGCTGAGTAGACCAGTTGTGACAATGGGCCGCGGTTGGACAGCACGACATCGGCATCGCGCAGCGCAGGTGCGTTCGCGCGGAGGGTTTCCCAGGCTGCTGCCTTGATGCGAAAGTCGGCCAGCCATCGGGAAGCCCCCGGGACCGCGGCGTTCGTTGCTATGAGCGCTTGGACGAGCGGTCCCAGGTCGGTGCCGCCACCGGTTCCGCCAACGACACGGACGGAGAGTCCGCGATCGCCGAGCCATTCGGCGACGAGACCGATCTGCGTGTCCTTGCCCACCGCTGACGGCCCGTCAAACACGATCCACGGCAGGTCAGGCTCGGATGAAGGAGCCCAGTTGAGACGGTTGCGGAATCGATCGGCAAGGATTCCAGGGGCGACGTCGCCAGGCAGCAGTCGAGCCAGCCGCAGTGTGTCGGCAAACCAGGCATCCAAGGCCGCCCCAGTCATGCCGATCCTCCTGTAAGCACACCGGACCACAGCGGAACCGTGGTCACGGTCGAGTGGGGGTGGCCGTGGCCGTACCTGCCTCCTTCGCCGAACTCCTCGCCGTGATCGGCGCAGACCACGACCAGGGGTTCTCGGTCGGCCAGGGCAGCGAACAGGATGCCGAGTTGATGATCGGCCCATTCAAGAGCCCGGACCTGCAGGGCAAGGAGAGCGGCCACCTTGTCGCGGCTGAACGCAGCCGGTGCGTGATCCTTGCTGTCATGCAGCTCGTACAGGCGGCCAACGAGTTCCTCCGCCTCCGCATTGAGCCGGGAGAGCGGTGTCGTGTACGGGACGTGGGTGCTGGGGCAGTTGATGAAGAGGAAGGAGCGATCGGAGGCCAGGAAGAGGTCGGCGAGTTCCGCGGCGTGGGCAAGCGTAAGCGTCCCGTCGCGATCCCGAACGCGGGACAGAGCGGCGGTGCGGTTCGGGCGCCCGTAGTAGTGGAACTCGTCGAACAGCCCGGGCAGCCAGTTCGCCGGTTCATCCGGGTCGAAGAACGTGACCCCTCCAGCGCCGATGACACGGTGGCCGCGCCCTCGGTAGTGGTCCATGAGGGTGCGGCCGGTGAATGGCACCGCGGTCGCTTTGGTCGATGGTCGGGCCGCAGCTGATCGCCAGACGACGTCGAACATCGCGCCGGCGAATCGGTGCCGGTCAGTGACTAACGCGGGGATCAGCCCGGTGAAGAAGGCGACGTGCGCGGGCAGCGTGTAGGTCCCGGTGGTCTCGGCCCGGTGCACCGGGCCGAGCCGATCGAGGTTGGGCGTCCGAGCCCGCTTCGCAGTGTCGTAGCGGCACGAGTCAAGCGTGATCAGGATGACGTCGCGGTCTTGGAGGCTACGCATGTCAATTCTCCACCCGCACGCGGGGGTCACGGAACCGTTCGATGGCCGGCGTCTCCAGAAGCCACTTGGTCAGCAGGTCAAGGCGGTCAATGCTGTCGTGCACGATCTCGTTGATCACCGCTCGCTGCGCAGCGTTGGCCCGGCCAGCGAGACGGACGCCTACGAACGCCGGCTGGTCGAGCTGGTCGCCGTTGCGGGACATCAGGACGGTCTCGTTCGCGAGCCCGAGCTCCGCGTGCACGCGGTCGGCGATCCGGGTGGCGGCCAGGGTGTAGAGCTTGCCGGTGTGGTGCACCGGGTTCTTCCCCGCGAGTGCCTCGACACCGGCGGAGCGGGACGAAGCAATCACCCCGTCGGCCTTGTTTCCGCGGCCGACCAAGCCGCAGTCACCCTTACCGAGTGACGTGCCGAACGGCGCGAGGTAGGCGCCGCCGGCGGCGTCCTTGGTGTTCACGGCGACGCGAATCGAGTCGGTGACTCCGAGTCCGCGGGCGGTCTCCAACGCGACCACAGTCATGTGCTCGTGCCCGGCGGCGAGCATCGAACCGTAGGACTTCCTCGATGCTGTTCGTTCCGGGTGGAACGGCAGGCACACGGTGATGTCCAGACCGACATCACTGCGCAGCAGCATGACCTTCACGTCGGATCCTGCTGCCGGGAACATGCTGGCGAACGCAGCACTGTTGATGTGGTTCTCCAGGGCGATTGCCAAGAGTTCGGTCGGGGTCGCCGGGGCGTGTGCGGAACAAAACGCGGTGTCGTTCGCCCGTAGATCGGTGGCCCGTTCGGCGTCGGCCGCACCTGTCGGCAGGTAGAAGCTGCGAGGGTGATCCGCGGCCGTGCCACTGGTGTTCTCCACGGCGTGCCTGACGTGGTCCAGGATGGTCGCGTCCCGAGTGGCCGCGAGCAGCACGTCGGTCGTCGTGGCACGGAAGATGTCCTCGATCGGCATCTCTGTCTCACCCACGGTGCGGGTGAGCTTGCCGAACAGGTACGAGCTGATCGGCTTGTCCACCGCGTATCCGCCGAAGTCGACCGCCGATGCGGCGCCGATCAGCGCGACCTTGTCGACCCAGTGGTTCGGCACGACGCCCAGCTCATCCAAGCCGTGCCGGGAGTACCGGCGTGAGAACTCCTCGGCAAGTATGTCGGCCAGAGAATCGGGGTGTCCGATCCCTTTGCGTTCGACGACCTCGAACTCGGACTCGTGTGCCGGCGTGACGGCGCGATTCTCGATTGCGGTGCGCATGACCGTGCTCCTTCCGTGCGGATTGGAACGGTGGCGAGGACTTGAGCTGTCCACGAGCGACGGTCGTCGCCGTGTATGGAGCTGAGTTAGTCGATCGGGCAAAGATCGGCGGACTGGCGGACGTCGTGGCGTTCCTGTCCGGTGGAACCCGCAGTAGCAAGCGACCGCAGGACCCACACCGCGCCCATCTCATCGACGGTGCCGGTGACCTCGTCTGCGGCCTCCTGCACGCTGCTGGAGGCATTACCCATGGCCACCCCGAGCCAGGCCCACTGCAGGAGCTCGATGTCGTTCTCGCCGTCTCCGATGGCGACCGTGCGCTCGATGGGAATGTCGAGGTCTTGGCGTAGACGCTCGATTGCGGTGGCCTTGGAGACGCCACCTAAGGTGACGTCCACCCAGTCAGGCCGGGTGGCGATTGCCGTCATCCCGGCGGCGCGAAGCGCGGGAACCAACTCCTGGGCATCCGGGGCAGACACCACCACGCGGGGCGTTGGCCCGGCCCACAGGTCACTGAGCCGGGTGACCCTGACCTGATCGCCGTTCAGTTCGCGGGCCGGGAACGGCTGGTTGACGTGGTAGCCGACACCGACGATCTCCGCCCCAATCCACACATTCGGCAGGCTTCTCGTGGCCAGCCGGACGATGGTCTCGGCATCCACGGTGCGCACCTGGGACAGGACGTACGCTCCGCCCGTCAGCCGGGCGGTGACCGCACCGTTCGAGGCGATAACCCAGCCGTTGGCCAGGCCCAGCTCCCGGGCGGCGGCCAGAGCGCCCGACAGCGATCGTCCGGTCGACAGGACCAGGTGATGACCGGCTTTCCGCACCGCGCCGACAGTGTCCCGGACTGCCGACGAAGGCGGTTGTCCGGTCACAAGCAGAGTTCCGTCGATGTCGCTGGCGATCAGGACGGGCGGTGCAGCGGGTGGTGATGGAAGCGACCCGATTATTGTGATTTCGCTGGTGTCGGGTATGAGCGTGTCATCTGTCGTGGTCATGAGGTTGCTTCCGTAGGACGTGATCCGATAAGTGCGAGGGCGACGGAGGTGGCGAGGTCGTCGTCATCGGTCGTCAGGACGACGCAGGTCGCGTGATGCTCGGCGAGGTCGCGCTCAAGCCCGACGCGGGCGTCCGTGAGACGAACCCCGGCGGGAAGGATCACGCGCGCGGCATCGTGTTGCCGGGCTGCTTGGGCGAGCTGACTGATCGTGCAGGCGTCGGACTCGTCGTGCAGCAGGTCGGCGAGTGTCAGCCCTTCCGTCGCCGCGTAGGCCGTGATCGTCGCGACCTGCCGTTGAACCTCGGCCCGGTCAGGTCCACAGGTGTAACCGAGGGCGACCGGCTTGGGCCCGCTCATAGTCCAGCCCCCACGGGGGCACGGAGCGCGGACCGGACCTGAATCTCCAGGCCGTCGATGTCTCCGGTCCAGAGCGTGTGACCGGGCACGAACATGCGGTGGTCGATCGCCAGGTCGCACCCGATGATGTGGGCGATCTGTTCGCCGTCGTCCATTGCCGTCGGTTGGAGGCAGATCCGGTCGCGGGTGAGGGTGACCAGCTCGATGCGTTCGGTGCCGACGGCGGTCGTGATACCTCTGGCGATATCCATGGCGTGGTCCAGCCGCTCGGGCGCGGCGGCCGTCTGGGTGGTTCGGACCATCGTGATCCCCTCCAGCTTCCGGAGTTTCCGGCCGGCGACACGTTGGTGACTTGCATCGGCGGTCGGGCTTGAGGACCCACATTGGTCCTGGTAGCGGCGCTGGGGTGAGCCACGCGGGTAGCCAGTTCGGCCAGTCGGTCAGGGTGCCTAGCGCGACAAGTCGCCTCTGCTGGTCACGCTGGGTGCGCCCTCCCGCTGGGGCGAGATAGGCCATAGCCTGCTGAGCAGACGAGATCACTGCCGGTAGGGGGCTGGGCCATGAACGTCGACCCGTACGGGAACGAACCGATCAGTCCTGCGGTGTGGGAGCGCCCGGAGATGCGTGGTGCACTGGCCCGCCGGGACCTGAAGAAGGTTTACGAGGTACTGCAGCGCTCGGGCGTCTCCCAGCGCTCGATCGCGCGCCGCACCGCGCAGAGCCCGTCGGAGGTCTACGAGATCCTTCGCGGGCGGCAGGTGCTCGCCCATGACGTCCTGGTCCGCATCGCTGACGGTCTCGGTGTGCCGCGTGGATACATGGGTCTTGCCTATGACCAGTCGACCGAGGCGATGCTCGATATGGCTCTGGCGAGCATCTCGACCGAGGCCGATGAGCGTGAAGAGGTGCGCAGGGCGCTGTCGCATGCCGCGAACGTCACGATGGGTGCGGAGGTTTCCGAGGTCGCGGCCTGGTGGCAGCCCATGGATGCGCACGTTGCCCCGGCTCCGGAGAAGATCGGTGCCGCGGATGTCGCTCACTTGACCGCCTTGACCTCGGCGATGCGCGCGGTCGACTACCAGCACGGTGGTGGTGCCTGCCGCGACGCGATCGCCGCCCAGGTCCGCTGGGCCCAGCAGCTTCTGTTGGCGGATGCCAGCGAAGAGACCCGTCGGGACCTGCTGGTGGCGCTGGCCGACCTGCACAACCTCGCGGGCTGGACGTCCTTCGATGTCGGGATGTTCTCCACCGCGAGACGCCACTTCTCCCGAGCCCTCGAACAGGCCCAAGCAGCCGGCCACCACTCGCTGGCGGCGAATGTGCTCAACCGGCTGGGACGCCTCCATCTGCACCGCGGCATGCCCCAGGAGGGCCTGCGATTCTTCCAGCTCGGGCAGATCACGGCCCAGGACTCGGGCTGCGGTGTCACCGTCGCGATCCTCTGTGCCAACGAGGCGTGGGCCTACGCGCTCCTCGGCGACCGAGCCCAGATGAACCGATCCCTCGCCCGCGCGAACAACGAGCTGGAGCATGCAGACCGCGAGAACGCCGACGAGTGGGTGCGGTTCTTCGACCAGGACGAGTTGCACGCCGTCACGGGAGTGACACTGGCCGCCCTGCCAGATGCGACCGGTGCCGAGCTGGACGACGGGATCGACCACATGACTACCGCAAGCGAGCGCACCACTCAGATGACTCGCTCGCGAGTGCTGATCCTGCCCAACCTGGCCCGGGCACATGTCAGGGCCGGCAACATCGACGTCGGCGTGCGCATCGGGCACGAGGCGGTTGACGGCGCGCTCACGGTCCGGTCGGCGCGACCGACGGACCGCTTGGTCGAGATGGTCGACGACGTCGCTAGTCTGAACAGCGACGACGCTGACGACCTGCGCCATCGGATCCAGCTGATGGCTGCTCGACCAAGGACATGATGATGCCGTATCCCTCGCCCGACGCCCAGACCTTCCAAGCGGTCCTCAAAGGTGTCGGTGGGATAGTCGGACTCGACACCGCCGAAGCCAGGCTGATCAAGTTCACCAACAACGCGATGTTCGCTCTGGACCGCGAGCGGGTCGTGGTCCGGATTGCAGGGTCGGCCCCCATCGCCGCGCTGGCCGACACTGTCGTCGCCGCGGCGCGCTGGTTCGCCGACCACGACCTGCCCACGATCCGGCTCTGGGAGCACGCGCCACAGCCGCTGAGTGTCGACGGTTTGACCGTCACACTGTGGCACCAGGTCCCCGAGAACGGTGCCGAAGCGACCGGTGCACAGCTCGGCGACTTTCTTAAGCGTCTGCACACGCTCAACACGGCACCAGCCGAGATCAAGCCATGGCGGCAGCTGGAGGCGACACGGGCGCGGATCGTCGCCGGGCGCGCATACATGACCCATGACCAGGAGATGAACCTGATCGCCATCGCGGAGCAGATCGCGCGCGAGCTGGCGGACGTGCGCTATGTGCTGGAGCCCGGGCCGATCTTCGGGGACGCTCAGATCGGGAATGTCATCGCCGGGCTCGAGGGTGCGGTGATGTGCGACTTCGACTCCGTGGCCGTTGGGCCGCGGGAGTGGGACCTGGTTCCGGCCGCGGTAGCGCAGGCCCGTTTCGATTTCCCCGTCGACCATCACACCCAGCTCGCAGACGCCTACGGGTTGGACATCACGACCTGGGAGCACTACGACACGTTCCGCCGGCGGCGGGAGCTGCAGCTGCTCGGCAGCGTCCTGCCCATCATCGCGACCAGTACTCGCATCCGTGACCAGTGGGAACACCGCTACGCCACGATCAACGAGCCGGACGCAGCCTGGGAGCTCTTCGAGTCATGAGCGTCGGCCAACCCGCCGGTGGCTGGGCACACCAAATGCTCGCCCGGGTCTGCGACGAACTAGGCGTCGATGCCGACAACGCGAGGTTGCTGAAGTTCACCAACAGTGCCGTCTTCGCGCTCGACGGTCCGGGCATCGTCCTGCGGATCGCAGGATCGGCGCCGGTCTCAGACAAGGCGGCCCGCGGCGTGGTCATGGCTAGGTGGCTTGCTGAACATGACGTGCCCGCAGTACGTCTTGTCGAGGAGATTCCGCAGCCGGTGTACATCGACGAGCACGCAGTCACGACCTGGCACCTCGTACCCGACGGGGGAGCGCAAGCAACGCCCGAGGACCTCGGCCAGCTTCTACGACGACTGCACGCCATCACCGAAGCGCCGCCCGGTCTGCCGCAATGGGACCAAGTCGCTTCCGTCCGTGCCCGTCTCGCCGCCGCGACCACCCTCACCGACGACGAGCACACCTTCCTCGACGAACAGATCGACGAACTCGAAGAACAGCTCAAAGACATCGAGCCGATTCTGCCTCCTGGGCCGCTGCACGGCGACGCGCACACAGGCAATCTCATCCCCAGCCCGCACGGGCCGGTGCTGTGCGACTTCGACTCCGCAGCGACCGGGCCGCGAGAATGGGACCTGACTCCAGTCGCCGTCGGACACGTCCGCCTCACACCGCCACCGGACGCCTATCCCCGATTCGCCACCACATACGGCACAGACCTGCTCGACTGGGACGGCTTCCCGGTCCTACGTCGCCTACGTGAGCTTCAGCTCGTCACCAGCGTTCTCCCCGTGTTGGGGACGAATCCCGGTCTGCAGCCGGAGTGGCGCTACCGGTTCGACACGCTCCGATCCGGGGACATGTCTGCGAGGTGGCACCGCTACCGATGAGAGTCGGTGGGTGGTGGGACGACGTCGCATGCGGGGCCTTGACCCCGGTTCGTGGACACGGGGTTGGATTACGCCGCGGTGGTGAGCGTAGTGCTGGTCGTGTTCTTCTCGTAGTCGACGGGGCTGGTGTAGCCGCACCAGGAGTGTCGGCGGCGG
>Ga0079224_100014045_pt1 | contig 11175 bp, 9 predicted proteins | sample Stecom2015_FD_80414 | JGI IMG/M metagenome (GOLD analysis project Ga0079224, IMG submission 80414) | Agricultural soil microbial communities from Utah to study Nitrogen management - Steer compost 2015 | ecosystem: Environmental > Terrestrial > Soil > Agricultural land | place: USA: Utah...
AGCTGCTTCTGAAGAAATGTATAAGGCAACAGCGGATGCACAGCAAAACGGTGCAGCAACCGCCGATAGTCCAGAGCCTTCAAAAGAAGGGGACGATGTACAAGATGTCGATTTCGAAGAAGTCAAGTAAGTTTGATTAGTAACAATCACTAAATATTAATAAAAAGCGGTAAATCAATGGTTTACCGCTTTTTCGTTTTAATAGAGTTGATTGTTATTTATATATTTTTATTATTTTTAATCATAAATTTGTACCATATTTGTATCACAACGTAAAGGGATATAAAGTGCAATTGTTGATTAAATTTTAAAATAAAAATATGGCAGCAGCTCAATTTGAAATATCTCGAAAATGTAAGTATTGCGGTAAATCTTTCGCTGCTAAAACAATCACATCGGTATACTGTTCTCCAAGTTGCTCCAAAGGAGCTTATAAACGAAAAAAGAAAGAAGAAAAGATAAAACAGTTGAAGATTGAAAAGGCATTAGAGATATCGGATGATAAAGAATATTTATCTGTTCCAGAAGCCGAAGCACTGTATGATGTGAGTCGATTTACAATTTACCGATCAATTAGAAAGGGGAGGATTCCAAGCTATAATTTAGGAGAGAGGTTTACTATGGTTAGACGAAAGGAACTAGAAGAACTTTTTGATTTAAGGCCTATTACCCAAACACCAGCAGAAGAAACTCAATCAAAAACATATAGTTTAGAGGTTGAAGATTGTTATTCTATTGGTGAAATAATGAAAAAGTTTTCCGTTTCAGAAACAACAGTTTATAAACATATCCGCAAATATGGTATTCCTATTAGACATTTAGGTAAGTATGTATATGCTCCTAAAACGGAAATAGATAATCTATATAAATAACTCAATCGCCATGAGAAAGAATATTAATTATACAAAGATTGCTGTTAAGATTCGAAAGAGTGATTTCCATAATGAATGGTACTTGTATATTGAAAGTTACCCAGTCTATGTTCCTGGAAAGGAAAAACCTCAAAGAATTCGAGAATACCTGAATAGGACTATTTCTACTCCAATTTGGGATAAAAAAAGAATTGCTCGAACAAAAGCTGATGGCAGTGTATCATATCACGCTAAAAGAGATGTCAATGGAGTTATTCAGTGTAAAAGTGATATTGACAATGAGAGCTGTATTTATGCTGATAACATAAGGAAATTAAGACAAAAGGAATATGACAAAGCTAATTTATATAGTGATACAGATAAGGAATATCTAGCCCAAAAGGAAAGGTTGAAAGAGAACTTTGTGCAGTATTTTAAAGACACCTTAAAAAAGCGACATAAAAATAGTTCGGATGCGATTCGAGTCAACTGGAGAAGAACCATTGAATTACTAATATTGAGTTATGGGGATTATTTGCCATTTTCAAAACTAGATTTGTCTTTTGCAGAAGATTTTAAGAATCACTTAAAAAGCGCTCCTAGTGGTGGAGGAAAAAAAGGGGTTATATCTAACTCTACTGCTTCTACATATTTCTCAATATTTAAGGCCTGCTTAAAACAAGCCTTCATAGATGGTTATTTACCTTTTGATTTATCTGCTAAAATAAAGGGTATACGAGTGATTCAAGCAAAAAGAGAGTATCTTACAATGGATGAGTTAAACAAATTAGCAGCAACTCCTTGTGAAATGGAAGTGCTTAGACGTGCTTCACTTTTTTCAGTATTAACAGGATTACGGCTTTCTGATATTCAAAAATTAACATGGAAGGAAGTTGTAATCGAGGATGGTAAAGGAAAACTTCTATTTACTCAGAAGAAAACCAAAGGAGCTGAATATACACCTATTTCGAATCAGGCTTTAGAGTTGTGCGGAACACCTAGCTTACCCGATAAATATGTTTTTGAAGATTTACCTAGCTCATCATGGATTTCAAGGCCTTTAAAAAAATGGATTAGTAATGCTGGTATTCAAAAAAATATTACGTTTCACTGTTTTCGACATACCTATGCGACACTACAGTTAGCAAATGGTACTGATATTTATACGGTATCGAAGATGTTAGGGCATACCAACGTTGCAACGACACAAATTTATTCAAAAGTAATAGACAGTAAAAAGGATATTGCATCGCAAGCAATACAATTAATTAAGTTATGAACAAAAAGATAGAACTGAGGCATTTAAATGTTCACCAGATAGTAATAGCCGTAATTTTAATCCTAGATTTAATAACTTGGATGGTAGCATTTAATTTAAGCGAAAATTATATTATCTCGGGTGTTATTGTTGTTATTGCTTCACTGATTATGGTTTTTTTATATCTAGGAATTCTACAGATTTTAGAAAGTATTATTTCTATGGTTTCTGGTAAATATACAGGATTAAAAAGGAGTAAAGAAAGTAAAAATGTAGTTCTAGAGAAAGTAGGAGGTGTGAGGAGTATTGGAACCCAAAATAGTGTAGATTTCGGTGATGCTGAATTTGCTGAAATTGTTAATAAAATGAATGAAGAAAAAAATAAAAAATTAGAAATAGCTAAAAAATATACACGAGTAATGTTTCATGAAAAAATATCTCATGAGGATTTAGAGAGGCTTTTTGATTATCTTAAGGAATATATAGAGAAAGGAAAAGTTCAAAAAATTATTCCTATAACAGTACAAGGCTGTAATAATTTAGATTATTATCATTTTGGATGGAATATATGGAAATATTTTAATGTGGGAAAGCAAGGACCTTTGATAAGGGCCCTAAAAGAAATATTCCAATTAAAAGACATACCATTTGATACAATAAAAAGTAACTTAAAATCCGAGTATGGGAAGTTTGAAATAGTGCTAGACCCAGATTTGTCAGAATTTCAAAAACAACTAAAGAACCTAAATTTATGATGATATTTCAATGATTTAATGATAATCCTATGTTTTTAAAATCATTGTAAAATCATTGTAAAATCATTGTGAAATCATTATGAAGGGTTAATAACCTTAGCTTCATTTGCGCTGTAACTATTAAAAACGAACAGTTATGGTTGTAAATGAAATTAGTTTTGATAATCTACCAAATGCGGTAGCACATTTAATTAAGGAACTTGATTCAATTAAAAATTTAATTGAGCAAGAGAAATCTCCACAAGTAAATAATCAAAGAGTTCCAATTGGAATAGAACAAGCGTGTAAATTGATAGGCAAAGCTAAGCCTACGGTTTATACGCTTGCTCGTTTAAGGAAAATTCCGTCTTATAAAAAAGGTAAACATCTTTATTTCTTCGAGGATGAACTGTTGGAATGGATAGAAAAGGGGAGAAGGAAAACTTTGCAAGAGATTCAAAGTGATTCTGAAAATTTCTTAAAAAGGAACTAATGTTGTGGGAAATTCTTCACACATCAATAAGATTCACAACTTTTATTCAACAACTACAAAATAAAAAAAACCTAAAAAGAAGGCGACTTTTTAGACTTTATAAAATTTTTATTAATCCAGTTGAGATTATCGTATGACAAATATACGGTTTTCTCACTAAACCGTATATGCATATGGAAAATAATCAATTAAAGTCAGACAATAATTCTAATGGAAAGAAGATTATAACTATTTATGATAGAATTGAAAAATATTTGTTTAGCAAGTATGACATCTTTTATAATGAGATTTCTACTGAATTTAAAATATCACTTAAATCCAAAAATAATTGGAAGGAATTAAATGAGAGTTCTTTAGTTATTGAACTTGCAAAAGCAGGTATTCCACGTGCCAAGGCGCCTTTGGAAACATTCTTAACGTCTGATAAAATTGAAAGGCGTAATCCGATTAAAAATTATTTTGAGGATTTGGATGAATGGGATGGAATAGACCATATCGCAAAACTGGCCTCTTATGTTCCTGTTAGCGAAGATGATAAATTTCACTATCACTTAAAAAAATGGTTGGTAAGAGCGGTTAAATGTGTTTTAATCCCTGAATATTTTAATAAACAGGCCTTCATTCTTGTCCATCAAGGACAGAGTTCTGGTAAATCTACTTGGTGTCGATTTCTTTGTCCTGAAGCATTAAAAGAATATATAACCGAAGATCTTGGTAATGATAAAGATTCTCAAATCCAGCTATCCAAGAACTTTCTAATAAACCTAGACGAACTCGCCGTTTTATCCAATAGAAATATAGATACCCTAAAATCATATTTCTCTAAGACGGCTATTAATATACGCTTACCGTACGCGCGAAAAAACTCTTTACTTCCAAGATTCTGTTCTTTCGTAGGTTCTACTAATAGTACGTCCTTTTTAAAGGACGAAACAGGAAATGTACGATGGCTTTGTTTTGAGCTAATAGATAAAATTGACTTTGCCTATTCTAAAGAAGTTAATATGGACAAAGTATGGGCCCAAGCGTACCACCTTATGAAGGACCCTAGTTTCAATGCAGAGTTAACCACTGAAGATTTGAATGAAAATGAAAATCGAAACAGCCAATTTGTGAGCTTAAATACAGAGCAAGAATTTATTTTAAAGTATTACGAAAAGTCTGATGATATGGAAGACTGGAAGTCAGCTTCTGATGTAAAACTTAAACTTGATATTCTCGCTAAAAATATGTCCGTAGAGCGTATAGGTAAAGCGTTCACTGGATTTGGCTACACAAGAGTTAAAAATTCACAACGCAAAAACAGTTATGGCTATCTAGCTAAAGCTAAATTCAAAAAATCTCCAGGGGAAATAGAATTTCCATTTGATGAACTAAAAAATGATTTATAAACCGCTGGCAACAGCAATAAAAACCACAAATATGAGTACAGAAAACAAAATGAATTGGAATCCAATTCCGTACAGAACACCGCAGGGTACCCTTGACCGGGAAAAATGGAATGAACGTGAAAGAATGTATTTAAAACATCTTGCAGATACCTACTTTCAAATAGACCATAGGCATCTATGCTATATTCTTTTGGCTTCTTGTAATTTACAAAGAGACCTTGATAACTACCATCAAAACACCGAGTACAAACAACGCGTAATAGACAAATTTACAAAGGTTTGGGGAGAAAAACTAGCGCTTCATTTTTTATGGAAATACACTTCCGCAAGCAGCTTAATTTTCAACTTTGACAATAATAATTTATTGCTTTTCATTGAAAAATATTCCATGGCAAATGCTTAAAACACTTGTTTTTTCCTTTCACATAACTCTAAATCATATGCTGATGAAAGAGAAAAAATAATTTTTTATTAAAAACTACTTACCCAACTTACCCAAATCCTTGGTATCGCCCAGTATCAAAGGGATTAGCGTTGGGTAAGTAGGGGTGATTTCCACTTACCCTGTACTTACCCTACTTACCCAAAAAAATAGACCAAGTTAAAAAATAAATTATATGAAAGAAACTAAAATATCGTGTGAAGTGGCTAAATCTATTAGCTGTTTAGAAACATTAGCACTTTTAGGGTTTTTACCCATAAGGTTGAACAGTTCAAATGCGTGGTTTTTAAGCCCGTTTAGAGAAGAAAATACGGCCTCCTTTAAGGTGGATACCAAAATAAACAGATGGTTTGACCACGGAGCTGGAAAAGGCGGAAACGTTATCGATTTGGTATGCTACATTAAAAAGTGTAACGTAAAAGAGGCCCTAGAATTTTTAAACACCAAAGGGCTTTCTTTTTCTTTTCACCAGCCCTTATCTACCCCTAGTCCAAATCAGCTCTGTATTACTAACGCAACCCACATTAAACACCCTGCCTTAATTCAATATGTATCAAGTAGGGGTATTAAGTTATCTATTGCAAACCAATACTGTCTTCAAGTGTACTACACATACAAAGACAAGGAGTATTTCGCAATTGGTTTACAAAATAACTCTGGAGGTTACGAATTAAGGAACAAGCTATACAAAAGCAGTTCTTCTCCTAAAGACATCACATTTATTTCTAATAAAAAGAATAATCTAGTGGTATGTGAAGGGATGTTTGATTTACTAACCTTAGCAAGTCTTTATAGTGATTTATCTATGAAAGCGGACATCCTAGTTCTAAACTCAGTTTCACACACTAAGAAAGCTATACCGGTAATCCAACAATATGAATTGGCCGCTCTTTTTTTAGATAGGGATCAATCAGGAATATCGGCCTCAGATACCATTTTGAAGTCAACCACAAATAGTAAAGATATGTCTGGATTCTATAGCTCATTTGGGGATATAAATGATTGGTGGGTAAATAATAAAACAGGGACTAAAAATGTCTATGATATATAGAGCAAGTCGGACAGGGGCAGAGCCCCTATCTTACGACTTGCTCTGCGAGGCAAAACCCTTGAAAACTCTATATATCCAGGCGATTTAGACATTATAATCATTTATAAACTTTTTATAAATGAACATTTAATTAATTGATTATCAACACTTAAATTTATAAATCATGAAAAACAAAAGTATTATTATCGGAGAAAAAACACATTCAGAATTGGTTAAAATTGCAAATTCACATAGCAGTACGCTAGGTAAAGTGGTAGAAGAAATGATATACTATTTTAAACGAACTGGGATTAACCCTAATGATACAACAAAGGATAATCCAACAGCAGGTATGAAAATTTTGGATAAAAGAGTGGTATCGTTTTTTAAAAAACAGGAAAGCGATATTTTAAAGCCAATGAAGGACGATATTTTTAAGTGTCACGAAGAAAATTTAAGTGCCGTGAAATCTTTGAGAAATGATATCTATGAAAGGATTGATTCACTAATTGAGGAGCATGAAGGACCTCAAAAGAACTATTTACTTCTTATAAATGATAAAAGCAAAAAGATTTTGGAAAAACTCAATGAAATTGAAAATGAGATTAAAGAATATAAGAACGCTGGTTTTTTCACCAAATTAAAAAGATTATTCGGTCATGCCAATAAGTAAAGTTCACAGTAGCTATGTTTCGAACAATAAGGGTAGTTGCAATAAATTGGCGGAATATTTGGAAAAGGAAAACTCAGAAATCTCGAAAATGATTGATAGTGCCGAGTTCAGTAGCCACATTGATTTACTCAAAACAATGAAGCAAGGTTTTTTTAGTCACAACCAAACAGATTGTAGCTTCTTTGAAGTGGTTGACGCTATTGATAACAATATCAAAAAGCTAGGAAAAAACGACGCTAAATTCTTTGCGCCTACTATTAATTTCAGCAAAAATGAACAACGGCATCTTATTGAGAAAATAACCAAGAGAAAGGACGTAGAGTCAGTATTGGATTTAACACCAAAGGAGTTTAGCTTATACAACAAGGCTATCATTGATTATGCCAGAGAAGTGATGAACAATTATGCTGCGAATTTCAATAGGCAGGACAAAGGTTTAAAGGATGGTTCAGACCTCGTTTATTTTGGCCGTGTTGAACATTTTAGGAAGCATAAGGGGTTTGATTCGGAAGTTAAAAATGGAGAAGCCAAAACAGGAGATTTTAAGTCTGGTTTGCAATCCCACGTGCATATAATAGTATCTAGAAAAGATATTACACAAAAAATGAAATTGGACCCTACAGTTAAGGACAAAAAAACTCAAAGGAAGATAGGAGGAAATGCATACACCGTTGGATTTAGTCGAAATGCTTGGATCAATTTAAATGAACAAGCATTTAATCGACTATTTAATTACCAAAGGCCAGCCTTGGAAATGTTTGAGGTTCAAAAGACGATAAAAAACGGTTCCCCCTCTGCTATTGATTTAATTTTAAAAAATAATCCAACTTATAATACTCCAGATTTCCAAGAAGATTTACGAAAGAAGAAAAAGAGAAAAAACAGATTTAGGTTATAGTCCAGTAAACTAAATTGTAAACACAGATACCACTCATTATTAATCAATAGTAGAAAATAATGTTCACCATTTGTGGGTTTACGTAATAATATTTAATTTTTATTACATAGCTTTAAGGCCTGTAAAAAATGGTAAAATGCCTGCTAGGAACTGCTGGGGAGTAGAAATTATTTTTCTCTCTTCATTAGCCTAAAACCTTTTAAATGGTGAACTATTTGTCAAGAGCACATTCTCTTATTAAAAGTCACTCTAAAGGCTTATAAACTAAGAATTACAGAACGAATAAAGCTAATAATATATACCTATGAACGTTTCATTACTAAGGCCTAGAAAGGCATTAAATGGTGCTTATTTAAAACTTAAACCAAATCGCCAAGAAATAGAATCTTTTAAGAGTAACTTAAAGTTATTATTAGAAACTATTGACACCAATGAAACCGAGGAATTTCATAAAAATATAATCTCTGATTTTCTTAAAAACAGCTATTATTCTCCTAATCATTTCATCAACACTAAGGGTAGAAATGATTTAGTAATTCATAATGGTAAAACTGCACAGAGTTCTGTAGGAGTCATTATAGAGGCTAAAAAATTTGGTAATAAATCGGAAATGATTACCAAAGATAATCTAAATGCCAAGGCCTTTCATGAGCTTATTTTATACTATTTAAGAGAACGCATCATTAATGAAAATTTAGAGGTTAAAAATCTTGTTATCACCAATGTTTACGAGTGGTTTATATTTGATGCAACCATATTCGAGCAGTTGTTTGTTAAGAATAAATCGTTCCTTAAACAGTTTAAGGATTTTCATAATAATCGATTGGCAGGAGTAACTACCGATTTTTTTTACAATGAAATAGCCAAACCATTTCTTAATAATCTTCAAAGTGAAATTAGTTTCACATACTTTGACCTTAGGGATTATAAGCGCTTTGCGCTCAATGAGGACATTGGGGATGACCATAATTTAATCCCGTTATATAAAATACTTTCACCCGAACATATTTTAAAATTACCTTTTCTAAATGATAGTAATAGTTTAGATAAGGCCTTTTACTCAGAACTGCTCCACATCATCGGATTAACGGAGGTTAAGGTAAGCGGAAAGCATTTAATTAACCGGCCTAAAGAAACCGAAAGAAACGATGGAACACTAATTGAAAATACCATCAATCAATTAGATAGTTTAAATAAAATCCATAGGCTTAATAATTCCCATTTATACGGTCAAACCCAAGAAGAGCAATTATTCAATGTCGCTTTAGATTTAAACATTACTTGGATTAACCGTATCCTGTTTCTAAAGCTTTTGGAAGCACAATTAATTTCCTATCACAAGGGTAATAAATCGTACTCCTTTTTAAATTTTGAAACATTAAGGGATTTCGATGAATTAAACAGTTTGTTTTTCGAGGTCCTCGCCAAAACCTTAGACCAGCGCCAAGACGATGTTCGAGAGAAATTTAAAAAAGTTCCATATCTGAATAGTTCCTTATTTGAGCCAACAGAAATAGAACACCAAACGCTTCTTATAAGCAATTTAAAGGACGATAGAGAGATTCCAATATTGTCGGGTACAGTTTTAAAGGACCAATCTGGAAAACGACGTAAAGGAAGCCTTAATGCATTGGAATACTTATTTGAATTCCTTAATTCATATGATTTTAGTAGTGAGGGATCAGAATACATCCAAGAAGAAAATAAAACCCTTATAAATGCATCTGTTCTAGGGTTAATCTTTGAAAAGATTAACGGTTATAAGGATGGTTCTTTCTTTACCCCAGGAATGATTACCATGTACGTTTGTCGTGAAACTTTAAGACAAGCTGTTATTAAGAAGTTCAATGAAACTCTTAATTGGAACGTTCAAACTTTTGATGAACTCTACAACAAGATAGAGGATAAAAACCGAGCAAATGCCATTGTAAATTCCATTAGGATATGCGACCCAGCTGTAGGTTCTGGACACTTTTTGGTTTCGGCCTTAAATGAAATGATAGCTATTAAAAATGATTTGAAAATCTTACAAGATAAACAGGGTCGAATACTTAGAGATTACCATATTGAAGTTGAAAATGACGAGTTAATTGTATCGGATGATAATGGTAAACTATTTGAATACCACCCCACCAATAAAGAAAGCGCTCGTGTACAGGAAACCCTGTTTCACGAAAAACAAGTCATAATAGAAAACTGTTTGTTTGGCGTTGATATCAACCCCAATTCTGTTAAAATATGTAGGTTACGTCTATGGATTGAGCTACTTAAAAACGCCTATTATACAACGCCAACAACCCTAGAAACACTACCTAATATTGATATTAATATTAAAAATGGAAATTCCCTTATAAGTCGCTTTGATTTAAATAGTGATTTAAAAAATGCATTAAAGCAAAATAAAATTTCTATTACAGCTTACAGAGAGGCCGTTAAAGACTACAAGAATGCCCATAGCAAAGAGCAAAAGTGGAAGCTGGAAAAACTTATTGATGATATTAAAAACAGCTTTAGGACTGAGGTTAGTAAAAACAGTAGGGAGGTTCTTACCTTAAATAAACTACGATCTGAATATTATTTGAAGTATGAATCTGAACAGCTTTTCGCTTCAAATTTAACTAAGGCTCAACTAAAGGATAAATCGGCCTTAGAAAAGAAAATAGACAAGATAGAAACAGCCATACAAGAAATTAAAAACAATAAAATTTATCAATCTGCTTTTGAGTGGCGTTTCGAATTTCCAGAGGTAATAGACGATAACGGTAATTACATAGGTTTTGACGCGATTATTGGAAATCCCCCATATATTCAGTTACAAAAAATGCGTGAAGAAAGCGCAACCCTTAAAACCCTAGGATATGAAACCTACGCGGCCACAGGAGATATTTATGGCTTATTCTACGAATTAGGACATCGCATATTAAAAGACAAAGGTGCATTGACTTACATCACCTCCAATAAGTGGATGAGAGCAGGATATGGAGAGGCTTTAAGAAGTTTCTTCTATCAAAAAACAAACCCCCAAATACTAATCGATTTTGGAGGGGTACAGATATTTGAAAACGCTACAGTTGACACCAATATTCTGACTTTTTCTAAAGAAGAAAACAGCCTAAACACTAAGGTTTGTTTGGTGAAAGATAAAGAGGTAACCAATTTGGGTGAATATGTAGAGGAGAACTCGAACACCTTGGCTTTTGACAATTCGGATAGTTGGATAGTATTAACACCTATTGAGAAGCAAATTAAGGAGAAAATAGAGCGAATTGGTACGCCATTAAAGGATTGGGATATTAATATCTACAGAGGAGTTCTTACAGGATATAATGAAGCGTTTATCATTGATGGAGCGAAAAGAGAAGAACTAATAGCTGAGGACCCTAAAAGTGAAGAAATTATACGACC
>Ga0079224_100014046_pt1 | contig 11174 bp, 10 predicted proteins | sample Stecom2015_FD_80414 | JGI IMG/M metagenome (GOLD analysis project Ga0079224, IMG submission 80414) | Agricultural soil microbial communities from Utah to study Nitrogen management - Steer compost 2015 | ecosystem: Environmental > Terrestrial > Soil > Agricultural land | place: USA: Utah...
CGCCATCGACGAGGTCGAGCAGGCCCTCAAGGGCATGCTCAAGCCGGAGTACGAGGAGGTCGAGCTCGGCTCGGCGGAGATCCGCGAGATCTTCCGCTCCTCCAAGTTCGGCAACATCGCCGGTTCGATCGTGCGCAGCGGCCTCATCAAGCGCGGCGCCAAGGCGCGCATCACCCGCAAGGGTGTCGTGGTCGCCGAGAACATCGAGGTGTCCGGTCTGCGACGCTTCAAGGACGATGTCACCGAGGTCCGCGAGGGCTACGAGTGCGGTATCAACCTGGGCTCGTTCAACGACCTCCAGCTCGAGGACGTCATCACGACCTACGAGATGCAGGAGAAGCCCCGCATCTGACACTGGCTGGGCCGGGCACCTCACCGGGGCCCGGTCCACGTCCGCGAGGGAGGAGCCGACGATGTCTGCGCCCTCCCTCGCGCTGCGCGCCCCGTCCGCTACCGCGTCCTCGCGGAGGCGACGGGGCCGCTCGCTCTCCCCGAGGCCCGCTGGGTGCTCGGCACCCCTCACAGCATCCGCCACGGCATCCGCCACAGCAGCGCCACGGCATCCACTTCGGCACTCCTCAGGAGGAGCACACCCCATGTCTGACAACCCCCGCGCCCTCAAGCTCGCCGACCGCATCAAGGTCATCGTCGCGACCATGCTCGACACCCGGGTCAAGGACCCGCGGCTCGGCTTCGTGACCATCACCGACGTCCGCGTCACCGGCGATCTCCAGCACGCCACCCTCTTCTACACCGTCTTCGGCTCCGACGAGGAGCGCGAGGGCACCGCCGCCGCGCTCGTCAGCGCCACCGGCATGCTCCGCCGCGAGGTGGGCCGCCAGACCGGGGTGCGCCTCACCCCGACCCTCGAGTTCATCGCCGACGCCGTCCCCGAGAACGCGCGCATCATCGAGGACCTCCTCACCGAGGCCCGCGGCCGCGACGCCGAGCTCGAGGCCGCCAAGGCCGGCGCCCAGTACGCCGGCGAGGCCGACCCGTACCGCAAGCCCCGCGAGGAGGAGCTCGAGGACGGCGCGCTCGACGACGACCTCGAGGACGGCACCCGGCGCGAGCAGGCGTGAGCCCCGCCGTCTCTCCCGGGGAGCGCGCCGCGCACGGGGGTCCCGCCCCGCACGGCATCCTCCTGGTCGACAAGGCATCGGACCGCACCAGCCATGACGTGGTGGCGCGGGTGCGCTGGCTGCTGGGCACGAAGAAGGTCGGCCATGCCGGCACCCTCGATCCGATGGCGACCGGCCTGCTCGTGCTCGGCATCGGGCAGGGCACTCGTCTGCTCACCCATCTCGTGGGCCTGGACAAGACGTACCACGCCACGATCCGGCTGGGCCGCGCCACCACGACCGACGACCGCGAGGGCGAGTTCCTCGCCGAGCACGTGGACGCGACCGGGCTCGAGGACGCCCGGATCGAGCAGGCCCTCACCGCGCTGCGCGGCGACATCGCCCAGGTCCCCTCGACCGTCAGCGCGATCAAGGTGGACGGCAGACGAGCCTACGCCCGCGCCCGCGCCGGGGAGGACGTGCAGCTCGCCGCCCGCCCCGTGCGCATCGGCCGCTTCGAGATCACCGCACGGCGCGAGAGCGAGGGCCATCTCGACCTCGACGCCGTGATCGACTGCTCCTCCGGCACCTATGTGCGCGCGCTCGCCCGCGACCTCGGCACCGCGCTCGGCGTGGGCGGGCACCTCACGGCACTGCGCCGCACCGCCGTGGGTCCCTTCGCCGTCGAGGACGGCGTGCACGTCCCCGCCCGCGGAGAGGGCGATGACGTGGATCTGCCGCTGCGAGGCCTCGGCACGACCGCCGCCCGCGTCCTGCCCGTCCTCCGTGTCGACGAGGCGCAGTCCGCGGCGCTCGGCACCGGGCAGCGGATCAGCGCGGGCGCGCCCGTCGAGCCCGCACCGTCGGCCGCGGAGCAGGTCGTCGCGGCGCTGGACGCCGAGGACCGGCTGATCGCCGTGCTCGCCCCCGAAGGCGCGCGCTGGCGGCCCGTGCTCGTCGTCCCGGCCGAGGCGCGCTGCTGACCTCGTACGCCGTCCGCACATGACGAAGGGCTCCTCCCATCTGGGAGGAGCCCTTCGTCATCGGTGGGACCGGCCCGGTGCGCGGGGCGGCGGGGGAGCACCTCAGCGGTGGACGACCACCTTCGTGCCCAGGCTCGCCCAGTCGTACAGCCACTTCGCGTCCGAGACCGGCATGTTGATGCAGCCGTGCGAGCCGGAGTAGCCGAAGGAGGAGCGCCACGGAGCGCCGTGGAACCCGTAGCCGTGGTGGAAGTACTGCACCCAGGGGACGTCCGGGGTGTAGTAGTACTTCGGGTGACCCTCCGGGTAGTACGCGGCGTTGGTCATGTCCTGGCGGTCGTAGCGCAGGTAGATCTCGTACGTGCCGGTGGGGGTCTCGTTGCCGGGCTTGCCGTCGACCATCGAGCGGGGGCCCCAGACGGGAGTGTCACCCACGTAGGCGGTGACCGTCTTGTTGGTCAGGTCGACGTCGATCCACTTCTCGCCGGTGGGCTTGGCCTTCTTCTCCTCAGTCTTCTCGGAGGAGTTCGGGTCGTTCGCCTTCTTCTCCTCCTCGGCCTTCTTCTGCTCCTCGGTCTTGGGAGCATCGACCTTCTGGACCTCGGGCTCGAGCTTCTTGGACTCGAACGCAGCCTCGAACGGAGTGGTGCCGGTCATCGCGGCGATGAGGCCGTCCGCGACCGCATCGGTGTTGGTGACCTCGAGGCCCACCTTCTTCTCGGTGACGACCTTGACGACCTTGCCGTCCTCGTCGACCTGCTCGATGCCGTCGACCGGCTTCACGTTGTCCTGGTCTGCGCGGGCGGCGACCCACTCGCGCACCGCGTCCTCGTCCACGGAGATCGCCAGCGCCGAGCCGGACTCGTCGGGGGCGACGGAGAGCCAGCTGCTGCGGCGCTCGGCGGAGACCTCATGGGTCTCGCCGTCCGCGCCCTTGATCGCCATGGGCTGCTCGAGGATCTTCCCGATCTCGCCGACGGTGGTCTCCGCATCCTCGGTGGTGATCGAGGGGGCGATCTGCTCGATGGGCTGCTCGACGGTGAAACCGGTGAGGGAGGCGGCGTTCTGGTTCACCGCGTCCACGAGGGTCTGCGGATCCACGCCCTGGCCGTCGCGGCCGGGCACGGCCTTCCACTCCTTGGCATCCTCGTCGAAGGTCACCTCGGGGTCCACGGGCTGGGTGCGGTCCTCGGGCACGAGGCCCTTCGCGAAGGCGGCCACCTTCGCGTCGTCGACCTCGACGACCGGGGCGACAGGACGCTCGCCCGACCAGGTCGAGGCGATGACCGTGGGGACGGAGGCGTCGGTGTCCACCGCGGCGCTGGCCGTGGCCTCCGCGTCGACGGTCACGCCGAGATCGGCGAGCGAGGCCTGGACCTGCTGGTCCCCGGCGGTGATGTCGACGGTGACGTCCTCGCCCTGCGCGGCGACGAGCGCCGCGATCTCCTCGGGGGTCTTGCCTGCGACGTCCTGGCCGAGCACGGTGGTGCCCGGCAGAGCGCGGCCGTCGAACTGCTTCGCGTAGGCGAGCGCGCCGCCCGTGAGGACGACGGCGAGCACTGCCAGGATGGCGACGATGATCAGGACCATCCGCCGAGGGCCGCGGCGGCCACCGGTGCTCGGGCCGCCGCCCAGCGGGGCCGTGTCGGTCACGTTCGTCATGGGTTCGGATCCGTTCTCGGCGGGCGTCCAGACCGCCCGGCGCGCATCCGCGCACTCGGGCGCGGGGGTCCTTCCCCGTCACCGCCTTGACTGTCAGCGTATCGGGTGGGTACAGCGTGGGACACAACATGCACGCCGAGGTTCGTCACAGCTGAGCAACAGTGTGGGGGCTGATGCGTGCGCCTGACATGCGTGCCCGACGGGCTCCCGCCGTCGGGCGCTACAGTGTCTCCGGCGCTCCCCGTTGCCGCGCCGCCCGGCGCCGGGCCCCGGGACCTGAGCGCTCCCCGCCCCGGAAGGACGAGAAGACGTCGTGACCCGCGTCCCCATCTGGCACTCCGTCCAGGAGGTGCCCGCCGCCCTCGGTGCGACCGCGGTCTCGATCGGCAACTACGACGGGGTCCACCGCGGCCACCGCTTCGTGCTCGACCAGCTGCGCCACCACGCGCAGGCCCGGTCCCTCTCCCCGGTGGCGCTCACCTTCTGGCCCCACCCGCGCCACGTCATGGGCGACCCGGGCCGCACCCCGCTGCTCACCGGGCACGAGGACCGCGACCGCCTCCTGCTGCTGGCCGGCATGCACGGCGTGCTCGATCTCGAGTTCACCCTCGAGTTCGCTCAGCACTCGCCCGAGGACTTCGTGCGGATCTTCCTCGTCGAAGGGCTCGGGGCGAAGCTCGTCGTGCTCGGCGAGGATGCTCTGTTCGGCCGTGCGAACTCCGGGAACATCGACACCATGCGCGCGCTGGGCGAGGAGCTCGGCTTCGAGGTCGTCACCCTCCCGGACCTCGGCCCCGAGGGGACCGGCACCGGGCGCATCTCCTCCTCCGGGATCCGCGCTGACCTCCTCGCCGGGGACGTGCGCTCCGCGAACGAAGCGCTCGGCCGCCTGCACACCGTCACCGACACCGTCCACCACGGCTTCCAACGCGGCCGCGAGCTCGGCTTCCCGACCGCGAACCTCGGCCCCTCCCCGGCAGGGCTCATCCCGGCCGACGGCGTGTACTCCGGGTATCTCACCGTCACCGAGCAGGCGCCCGCCCATCTGGGGACGCCGCCGCTCGCGGGCGCTCCCGCGACCATCTCCATCGGCACAAACCCCACCTTCGAGGACGGTGCCGCCGCGCAGCGCACCGTCGAGGCGTACATCCACGACGATCACGAGCTGGACCTCTACGGCGACACCGTCCGCCTGGAGTTCGTCGACTTCCAGCGCCCCACGCTGAAGTTCGACTCGATCGAGGCGCTCGTGGAGCAGATGGCCGAGGACGTCGAGGTGACCCGCCGCACTCTGGCGGACGAGTCCTCCCGTCCGGTCACCGGCCGCTGATATCCTGCTCGAGCCGTCTTATCGGCCGCGGAGAGCGCACCACCCCCAGTCTCTGTCCTTCGGCAGGACCGTGCGGGCGCGCTCGACCCAGAGCCCGGACATCCGGTCCGGCGCGCCGCGCAACGACCCCAGGAGAGCCATGGCCCTCGACACCGCTACGAAGCAGCAGATCATCAAGGAGTACGGGACCACCGAGGGCGACACCGGTTCGCCCGAGGTCCAGATCGCGCTCCTCAGCCACCGCATCACCTACCTGACCGAGCACCTCAAGACCCACAAGCACGACCACCACACCCGTCGTGGTCTGATGCTGCTGGTCGGTCAGCGCAAGCGTCTCCTGCAGTACCTGCAGGGCGTCGACATCGAGCGCTACCGTGCGCTCATCAAGCGTCTCGGCATCCGCCGCTGACCATCTGCCGCCGCTCGCCCCACTCGGGCGGGCGGCGGTGTCCGTGCGCCCGTTGCAGCTTCTGCGGCGGCGGACCCCGTTCACCGCCCCGACCAGGTTCGGTCCTCGGCAGTGACCTTCGGACCGGTCCCACGGCCCTTTCGGGGCCGCGCGACCGCCGCGGGTGACTGACGAAGGCCGCACCGGCAGGGCACCCCCTCACAGAGGAGAGACCCCATGGCCATGGAAGGCCCCGACATCACGGCGACCACCGCCGTCATCGACAACGGCGACTTCGGCCGCCGCGAGATCCGCTTCGAGACCGGCCGCCTCGCCCAGCAGGCCGCCGGCGCCGTCGCCGTCTACCTCGACGATGACACCATGGTGTTCTCGGCGACCGCCGTGTCGAACAAGCCCAAGGACCAGTTCGACTTCTTCCCGCTCACGGTCGACGTCGAGGAGCGGATGTACGCCGCGGGCCGCATCCCCGGCTCGTTCTTCCGCCGCGAGGGCCGTCCCGGCACCGACGCGATCCTCGCCGCCCGTCTCACCGACCGCCCGCTGCGCCCCGCCTTCGTCAAGGGCCTGCGCAACGAGGTCCAGGTCGTTCTGACGATCATGGCCAGCGCCCCGGACGACGCGTACGACGTCGTCGGCATCAACGGCGCCTCCGCCTCCACCCAGATCTCCGGCCTGCCCTTCTCCGGCCCGATCGGCGCCGTGCGCATCGCGCTCATGCCGACCGCCCAGGGCGGCCAGTGGGTCGCGTTCCCGACCTTCTCCCAGCTCGACGAGGCTGTGTTCTCCATGGTCGTCGCGGGCCGCATGGTGGGCGACGACGTCGCGATCATGATGGTCGAGGCCGAGGCCACCGACCACTCCTGGAACCTCATCAAGGAGCAGGGCGCGATCGCCCCGACCGAGGAGGTCGTGGCCGAGGGCCTCGAGGCCTCCAAGGTCTTCATCCGCAGCCTCTGCGAGGCGCAGGCGGAGCTCGCCCGCACCGCCGCGAAGCCGGTGCGCGACTTCCCGCTCTTCCTGGACTACCAGGACGACGCCTTCGACATCGTCTCCGGCGCCGCCTCCGAGCGACTCGGCGCGATCATGCAGATCGCCGCCAAGACCGAGCGCGAGGAGAAGACCGAGGAGCTGCTCGGCATCCTCGTCGAGGAGCTCGCCGAGGAGGGCAAGCCCCTCGAGGGCCGCGCGAAGGAGGTCACCGGTGCTTACCGCGCCCTGACCAAGCAGCTCGTGCGCCAGAAGATCCTCACCGACGGCACCCGCATCGACGGGCGCGGGCTGCGGGACATCCGCCAGCTCTCCGCCGAGGTCGAGGTCCTGCCCCGCGTGCACGGCTCGGCCCTGTTCCAGCGCGGCGAGACCCAGATCCTGGGTGTCACCACGCTGAACATGCTCAAGATGGAGCAGCAGATCGACTCCCTCGGGCCCGTCGATCGCAAGCGCTACATCCACCACTACAACTTCCCGCCCTACTCCACCGGTGAGACCGGTCGCGTGGGCTCCCCGAAGCGCCGCGAGATCGGCCACGGCATGCTCGCCGAGCGCGCCCTGGTCCCGGTCCTGCCCAGCCGCGAGGAGTTCCCCTACGCGATCCGCCAGGTCTCCGAGGCGCTCGGCTCGAACGGCTCGACCTCCATGGGCTCGGTCTGCGCCTCGACCCTCGCCATGTTGAACGCGGGCGTGCCGCTGCGCGCCCCCGTTGCTGGCATCGCGATGGGCCTGGTCTCCGACCAGGTCGACGGCGAGACCCGCTACGCGGCCCTCACCGACATCCTCGGTGCGGAGGACGCCTTCGGCGACATGGACTTCAAGGTCGCCGGCACCACCGAGTTCATCACCGCGATCCAGCTGGACACCAAGCTCGACGGCATCCCTGCCTCCGTGCTGATCTCCGCGCTGTCGCAGGCTCGCGAGGCGCGCCTGCACATCCTCAGCGTCCTCAACGAGGCGATCGACACCCCCGACGAGATGAGCCCGCACGCCCCGCGCGTCCTCGCGGTCACCATCCCCGTCGACAAGATCGGTGCGGTCATCGGCCCGAAGGGTCAGATGATCAACAAGATCCAGGACGACACCGGCGCGGACATCACGATCGAGGACGACGGCACCGTCTACATCGGCGCGACCGACGGCCCCTCGGCCGAGGCCGCCCGCTCGGCGGTCAACGCGATCGCGAACCCGATGGTCCCCGAGGCCGGCGAGCGCTACCTCGGCACCGTCGTGCGCGTGGTCGACTTCGGCGCCTTCATCTCGCTCACCCCGGGCAAGGACGGTCTGCTCCACGTCACGCAGCTGCGCAAGCTCAACGACGGCAAGCGGGTCGAGAACGTCGAGGACGTCGCGAAGGTCGGCCAGAAGATCGAGGTCGAGATCCGCGAGATCGACTCCCGCGGCAAGATCTCCCTCGGCGTGATCGTGGACGAGGCGGACGAGTCCGCCGCGTCCGAGGACAGCGCCGCGGGGTGATCCCGCAGCTCAGTCTCTGAGCACTCGCGCGAGGGCGGCACCCCATCCGGGGTGCCGCCCTCGCCGCGTTTCCACAGGCGATGGGCCGCCTTGGCATTGCTCCGGCGCCACGTGGGGTGAGAGGGGTCTCCCAGGCGGCGCGTCAATGCGTGGGACAATCGAGCGATGCCTTTCGACCTCTCCTACCTCGACCCCGCCTCCGACGTGATGCTCGACCCCGCCACCGGGGTGCGCCGCAGCATCCTCCCGGGCGGCGTGCGCCTGCTCACCCAGACGGACCGCAGCGTCCGCAGCGCGAGCATCGGCCTGTGGCTCCCGGTCGGCTCGCGCGACGAGACCCCCGCCCACGCCGGCTCCACCCATGTCCTCGAGCACCTGCTGTTCAAGGGCACCCGACGCCGCAGCGCGATGGACATCGCCGCCGCCTTCGACGAGGTGGGCGGCGACTCCAACGCCGTCACCGCCAAGGAGCACACCCTCTACTACGGCCGTGTCCGCTCCGCCGATGTCCCCATGGCCGTGGACGTGCTCACCGACATGATCACCGCCTCCCTCCTCGAGGACGAGGCCCTCGCCACCGAGCGCGAGGTCATCCTCGAGGAGCTCGCGATGGCCGAGGACGACCCCGGCGACATCGGCTACGAGACCTTCCTCGCCGACGCACTCGGTCCTGACACCCCGCTCGGCCGGCCCGTCGGCGGCACCGTGCAGACCGTCACCGACCTCAGCATCGGGGACGTGCGCGCCCACTACGCCGAGCACTACCGGCCCGAGAACCTCGTGATCACCGCCGTCGGCGACATCGACCACGATGAGCTCGCCGCGCTCGTGCTCGCCGGTCTGCGCCGCGGCGGCTGGGAGCTCGAGGACGGGGCACTCCCGCGCCAGCGCACCGCCACCGCGGAGCTTCCGACCGTGACCGGCCGCCCGGCCGACGAGGTCAGCGCGCTCATCCCGCACCGCCTCGAGCGCCCCACCGAGCAGAACCACATCTACCTCGGCGGACGCGGCCTCACCGCGCTGAGCGAGGACCGCCACACCCTCTCGGTGCTCATGTCGGTGCTGGGAGGCGGGATGTCCTCCCGCCTCTTCCAGACCGTCCGCGAGAAGCGGGGGCTGGCCTACTCCGTGTACTCCTTCAGCGCCGGCTACCGCGAGGCGGGCCTGTTCGGCATGTACGCCGCCTGCCGTCCCGGCCGCACCGCACAGGTCGTCGAGCTGCTCGGCGAGGAGCTGGATCGGATGGGCGGCGAGGGCATCGCCCAGGAAGAGCTGGACCGGGCCGTCGGCCAGATCACCGGCTCCTTCGCGCTGGGCCTGGAGGACACGAGCTCCCGTATGGGTCGCCTCGGCACGATCGAGCTGGTCCACGGCCGGTACACGAGCGTGGACGAGACCCTCGCCCGGATCGCGAACGTGAGCCTCGAGGACATCCGCCAGCTCGCCGCGCGTCTTGCCGGCTCCTTCAGCACTCGCGTCGAGATCGGCCCCGCCACGACACCCTGACCCCGTCGGACCCAGCCCGCATCCCGCCCGGGACCTGCCTGCCGTAGATCCCGCCGGTCCCAGTCCACTGCCCACCCCACCCAGGAGCTGCCATGACCCCCACCCCCGCCTCCCGCCCCACCCGCGTCGCAGTGCTCGGCGCCGCTGGCCGCATGGGCGCCGCCGCCTGCGCCGCCGTCGAGCAGGCCGAGGATCTCGAGCTCGTCGCGACGATCGGTCGCGACGACTCCCTCGACCAGGTCGCCGAGGCCGGGGCCGAGGTCGCGATCGACCTCACCATCCCCTCCGTCACCGCCGAGAACGTGCGCTGGCTCGTGGACCGCGGCATCCACGCCGTGGTGGGCACGACCGGCTGGACCGACGAGGCGCTCGAGGCGCTGCGCAGCCAGCTCGCCGGCGCCCCCGAGGTGGGCGTGCTCATCGCCCCGAACTTCGCGATCGGCGCCGTTCTCGCCATGCGCTTCGCCGAGATCGCTGCGCGCTACTACGACAGCGCCGAAGTCATCGAGATGCACCACGAGAACAAGCTCGATGCCCCCTCCGGCACCGCCCGCCACACCGCCGCCGCGATCGCGCGCGGCCGCGCCGCAGCCGGGCTGGGCCCTGTCCCGGACGCGACGGAGCACGATCCCGAGGGCGCGCGCGGCGCGGTCATCGACGGCATCCACATCCATGCGGTGCGCCAGCGGGGCCTCGTCGCCCACGAGGTGATCCAGTTCGGTGGGGTGGGGGAGCAGTTCGTGCTCCGCCACGACTCCTTCGACCGCGTCAGCTTCATGCCCGGCGTGCTGCTGGGCGTGCGCGAGGTCGCCGCGCACCCGGGCCTCACCGTGGGCCTGGACGGCTTTATGGACCTCGGCTGAGACGGGCCCAGAGATGAAGGACAGGCTCCTGGTCGCGCTGCTGACCCTGATCACCGCCGCCTACGCGTACGGGCTGGGCTGGATCGCGTGGGGCTTCATGCGCGCCGGGGGCCCGCTCGGCTACGGGCTCGCCCTCGGCGTCGTCATCCTGCTCGCGCTCACCATCTGGGTGACCTGGCGGGAGGTGCTCTTCGGGCTGGCCGCCTCGCGCCTTTCCGCGCAGTACGCCCCGCCCGCGGACGCCGACGGGGAGGATCGCCGGGCCGAGTTCGAGGCGGCCCGCACCGTGCTCCAGGAGCGCGAGGGCGCTGAGCAGGACTGGCGCGCCTGGTTCCGCCTCGCGCTCGCCTACGACGCGCTGAAGGACCGCAAGGGTGCGCGGATGGCCACGCGCCGCGCCATCGACGCGGGCCGTACGGCAGGGGACAGCTGAGCCTGAGACCGGCCGGGCCTGCGTGTCAGGGGCGGAGCGTCAGGCGCTGAGCCTGCCGGAGCCCAGCCGATGACAGGGCTCAGCCGATGCCGAGCGCTCGCAGCCCCGCCGCGACGACCGCCGCCCCCACCACGACCACGAGGAACGGGGCACGCAGCCACAGCAGCACCGCCGCCGCGCCGAGCGCCGCCAAGCGTGCATCGAGCACCAGCAGGCTCCCGCTGGTCGCCGTCTGCGTCGCGACCAGCGCCCCGAGCAGCGCGATGGGCAGCAGGGTCGTCACCCGCGAGACGCGCGGCCGGTCCAGCACATCCGGCGGTGCCTGATAGCCCACCCACTTCTGCACGAAGGACAGCGCCGACGCCGCGATCACCGCGATCCACACCAGACTCATCGCTCCGCCTCCTCAGCCCCGTCGGCCGTCGCCGTGCCCTCACGCTCCGCGCCTTCACGCTCCGCGC
>Ga0079224_100014047_pt1 | contig 11173 bp, 8 predicted proteins | sample Stecom2015_FD_80414 | JGI IMG/M metagenome (GOLD analysis project Ga0079224, IMG submission 80414) | Agricultural soil microbial communities from Utah to study Nitrogen management - Steer compost 2015 | ecosystem: Environmental > Terrestrial > Soil > Agricultural land | place: USA: Utah...
CGCCTTCCTGCTGGACGCGCTCAAGGACGAGCAGGCCCAGGGCATCACCATCGATACGGCCCGCACCTTCTTCAAATCGGGCAGCCGCGATTACATCATCATCGACGCTCCCGGCCACATCGAGTTCCTCAAGAACATGGTGACGGGCGCGGCCCGGGCCGAGGCCGCCGTGCTGGTCATCGACGCGAAGGAAGGCATCCGCGAGAACAGCAAGCGCCATGGATACCTGCTTTCCATGCTGGGCATCAAGCAAATCGCCGTGGTGGTGAACAAAATGGACCTGGTGGGCTATTCCAAAGAGGCCTTCGAGGACATCCGCGACGAATACATCGCCTTCCTGGCCCGCATCGGCGCCACCCCGCGCTTCTTCCTGCCCATTTCCGCCTTCAACGGAGAGAACCTGATCGCGGCCTCGGACAAGATGCCCTGGTACAAAGGCCCCAATCTGCTCGCCGCGGTGGACGCCTTCGAGAAGGAGCCGCCCAAGGCCGATCAGCCCGTCCGCATGCCCATCCAGGACATTTACAAATTCGCCTCTCTCGGCGACGATCGCCGCATCGTGGCCGGCCGCGTGGAATCCGGATCCGCCGCGGCGGGCGACAAGGTCGTGTTCCTGCCTTCGGGAAAGAAAAGCACCATCGCTTCGGTCGAGAATTTCCACGCCGCCCCCCGCAAGGAAGTGGGCGCCGGCGTGTCCATCGGTTTCACTCTGGCGGAACAGATCTATGTGGGTCGCGGCGAACTCATGGTCAAGGCTTCCGAAGTCCCGGCCGAGGTCTCGCGCCGCCTGCGCATCAACCTGTTCTGGATGGGCAAGAAGCCCTTCGTACCGGGCAAGACCTACTATCTCAAGCTCGGCACCGCGAAAGTCCCCTGCCGCCTGGAGAAGATCAACTATCTGATCGACGCTTCGGAATCCGGCGACCAGACCAAGTCCGCGGTGGAGCGCCACGACGTGGCCGATTGCATCATCGATCTCTCCAAACCCCTGGCATTCGACCCCATCGCCCGCCTGGAGGCGACGGGCCGCTTCGTGATCGTAGATCAATACGAAATCGCCGGCGGGGGCATCGTCCGCGAGTCGCTGCCCGATTTCGCCGCCGATCATGGAGCGGTGCGCTCCTCCCCGCTGTCGCGATCCTCGGTCCCGGCGGAAACGCGCTCCCGGCTGCTCAACCAGCGCGCGGCCTTGGTTCTGTTCTCGGGCGGGCCCGGCCGCGAACCTTCGCATGCGGGAAAGTCCCTGGAGGCCCGGCTTCTGGCCATGGGCAAGCATGCCTATTACCTGGGGCTCGACGACGGTTCGGCCAGCGACGCGGATTCGAGCGGCAATGCCAAGGTCGATTCGGGCTGGGATGCAGCCATGCCCGCCGCCAAGCTGGGCGAAGCCGTCTCCTTGCTTCTGGACGCCGGCCTGCTGGTGGTGGCTTCCGCCAAAGGACTGGATTCGGAAGACATCAAGACCCTGGAAAGCCTGGTCGCCCCCCATGGAGTAATCCAGTTGGAATCCCCGGCGGACGCGGAAGAGGCCACCGGGGCCACAGCCGGCATCGTGGAGGAGGCCGTTTCCAGGCTCATGGCCGCCGGCGCGGTCTAAGGTATTTTCGGTCAGGTATTGGCCCGGCGGGCCAAAAAGGTAAATTAGAAGAAATGGCCGAAAGCAAAAGCGAAAACGTCGTATGGCACCATACCTCCGTCAATCGCGACGCACGCATACGGGTTTCCGGCCAGAAAAGCGCCGTACTCTGGTTCACGGGGCTTTCCGGTAGCGGAAAATCCACTATCGCCAACGCCCTTGAGCTGCGCCTCAACCAAGCCGGCAAGCTTTCCTATCTCCTGGACGGCGACAATGTGCGCCATGGATTATGCTCGGATCTCGGGTTTTCCGAAACGGAACGCAAAGAGAACAACCGGCGCGTGTCCCATGTCGCGAAGCTGTTATGGGACGCCAATGTGATGACCTTGGTGTCGTTCATTTCCCCCTTCAAGCAGGAGCGGGACATTTCCCGCGGCCTGATAGGCCACGATTTCCTGGAAGTCTTCGTAGACACGCCTTTCGAGATATGCGAGACGCGCGATCCCAAAGGCTTGTACGTCAAGGCCCGGAAGGGCGAGATTTCCCAGTTCACGGGCATATCTTCGCCCTACGAACCGCCGGACCATCCCGAAATCACCTTGTACACCGATAAGGAATCCGTGGATGAATCGGTGGAACGCATCGTAGCCCTGCTCATCGAACGCGGATACCTTTAGGCCCGGGCTGGACCCGGGCCGCCTTCGTCCATACCCGGACCATCGCCCGGTAATCCCCGCGCTTACTTGATTTCGATGGTGCGCGGCAAGGCTTCCTTGGCCTTGGCGATTCTCAGGGTGAGCACTCCGTTAGTGTAATCGGCGCGGATGGAATCCGCGGATACATTACGGGGCAGCTCGAAGGCCCGAGAGAACGCTCCGTAAACGGACTCGGCATGGCGGTAATCCCCGCTCTTGTCCGCCCAGGCGTTTTCCTTCTTGCCGCTCAGGGTCAGGCGGTTCTCCTTAACCTCGACCTTGATGTTCTCTTTGGAAACGCCCGGCAGCTCCGCCCGCAGCACATAGTCTTCCTTCTCCTCGACGATGTCCACCCTGGGCGCGAAGCCGCTGCGGTTGGGGCCCACGGCCTTGTCGAAATCGGTGAAGAATTGATCCAGCCAGTTGGACGGGTTGTTGTACAGGATGGCGTTGTTCATGGCGACTTTCCTCCTTATAGGGTTGTGAGCATCGCTGCTCTTCATGCCAGGGATAGAGAGCAACGGGCATGCCATGCGCGTAAAGGAGGTTCGGCCATGAAACCGGCGCCTGTACCTGATAGGCTACCGGTAACCGTTTTTAAAATGGAACAGCGGAGTGAAACACCCGTACCAAGGTGGGACTTTGGGACCTTGGGCGGTTCAAGGAACGCGGAAACCGTCCCGGGTTACCTTCCCGCCTCCCGGACATAGAGCCCCGAAGCCCCATGAAAGGGCAAAGCGGATATGCGCCTCCCGCTGATTCCGAAGGCGCGCTCCGGGAATTCCACCGGGACCGCCGAATCCTTTCTCGATCCATGGCCGGAAGCCCGTTTACCCGAAGCCCCCTCGATAGAGACGGGAAGGTTCACCGGGGCCAGAATGCCGTTGACATCCGAATGCATGTTCTTGGTATCCAGGCTGTCGATCACCAGTACCCCGTGAAGGGACGATACCAGGGCGGGATCCTGCTTCCAGTAAGAAACCACCTTGGTCAGGCCGCCGTCGAATTCGATGAGTTGAAAGCCTTTGCCGCCGTTGCCGCCGCCGTGGCCCTCCCAGTTGGATACCACAATGTTGCCGTTTTTCAGGACCTGGAACCCGGCGAAAAAATTCGGCTTGGCCTGGGTCCAGAAATCGCTTCCATTGAGGTCGGCCGGGGCCGGGAATCTTTTGAGAACCTGCGCCTTGGAATCGACCAGCGCCATTTGGGCCCCGTATCCGGTGGAAATAAGCGTATTTCCGTTCGGCAAACGCAGGGCCATATAAGGTTCGCCGCCGACTTGGGCCTCCCACTTAATGGTTCCGGTGGAATCGCATTCGTACAGGATGCCGGCGGCCTTTCCGCCGACCAGGAAAGTCCGCGCGGGAGTGGCTCGGACGACGCGTATGCTTGCGTTGACACCCAGGATTATTTTCCGGATTTGCTTGCCGGCGCTATCCACCTCTGTGATCGAGGCCGGATTGCCGTCGGTTCCGATAAAGGTGCTTTTCGAAGTCAGCCTGAACGCCGATTGCACGGTGCCGCCGGTCGGGACTTTTTTGATGAGCGCCCCCGTTTTGACATTGTATTCGGCATACCCGTCTCCGACGCTCACCATCAGCCGATCGTTACCGATAAGCTGCATGTCGCGGTTGGCGGTCGTGATGGACCACCGTTCCGATGGATTGGCGAGATTGATGGAGTGGACCTTGCCGTTGCCCTCGTCCGCGAGGATCACCTTGTGCGTCATGATCGGCGGCATTTGGGCGAAGGCGGTTCGATGGAAGGCGAAGATGCCGGAACAGGCCAGGAGAACGGCCAGGTACGTAGGTTTGTTCATTGCGCTGCCTTTGGATGCTGAGGGTGCCAGAATGGTAAAGGCGATTACGGGTTGCCGGGGGCCACTTGGGAATCGTTTCGATCGGTCAATGTTCCTCCTGGACGGGTTTATGCCGGAAATGGGAATCTAATAGTATTTTGGGAATCCATGGCCATGAATAAACCGCTTCCAAGGGACTTTTCCGTTTCCCATTCCGCCCTGGAAAAACTCTTCGCGGGATTCAGCGTCCCGGCTCCCGGGAGGGAGGATGACCTTGTCCTTTTCGCCCTGAGGGGCGGGCTCCCTATCGGCGCGCCGGATGGCTGGAAAACCTCGATCAAGATCAGGAGCGCCCCTATCGACCATGTGCATATGCGCTGCACTTTGGGAATTTGGGATCGCCGTAACCGGCGCGTGTTCGCCGCGGCGGGATCTACCGTGCCGCACAAGGATAATGTCCTGAAAGCAGCGGCGCGCAAAGGGAGAGTCCGCGGCCGCGGCGCCAACCAATTGGAGCCCGGTTTCTATACGGATCTGAGCAAAGGCGAGCATTTACAGGGCAAGCGGAACGGCCACCAGGCCCTGAGGCAAACCGCCTATCGGTTCTACCGGCGCAGCGGAACCGGCGTGCCTTATACGGCATCGTCGCGGCTTTTCTACGGCAACCCCTACGACAACCTCCATTGCGGCTGGAACCTGGACGGGAAGGCTCCGGGCTTTTCCAGCGCGGGCTGCCTGGTGGTGGCGGGCATTCCCCATTGCCACCGGCACGAAGCTCCCCAGGCCAATCAGGGGCCCTGGAGCGTTTTCCACCGGATTCTTTACGCCTCGGAGCAGGTACGGTTTCCCCTTCTACTGGTAGGCGCCGGGGAGGCCGCCGAGGTTCTTGCATCAAGCTCCCCGCGGAAAACCCCATTGGTGTTCGGCTCCGAGGGCGATGCCGTGGCCGCCCTGCAAAGGCGCCTGGCCGCCCGGGGAGACTACCGGGGGCCGGTTACCGGCCGCCTGGATGCCCGGACCTACCGGGCCTGGAAGGCTTGAGACCGGCCGTAACGATCAGAAAACCATCCGCATTTCGCAATGGAACAAATCGTTGGGGATGGTGTTCTCGAACCCTTCTTCGTAGGAGCGAACGTATTGAGTGGAGACCCTGAGGCCCGGGTATGCGGCCGGAGAAGGGCGCCAGGCCGCGCCCAGGGTGAACATGTGCAAAGCGTCATCCGCGTAGATTCCATCGGTATGATCGAAAAACTCGTAACGGAAATACGATCCCCAGCGCTCGGAATGTTCGAACCGTACCAGGGAGGAAACCCCCCAATTTTTAGTCGCGCCCGAATCCGATGGGTTCGGTAGGTCGCGAAGAAGCATAATCAACGCTTCATTGAAAATATGCAGCCGGCCCATGTCCAATTGGTGATTGAGGGATGCGTCCACGACTGCGTTGCTCTTGAACCAGTATCCGGCCTTCCAGCCTTCATGTTCGCCTATGAAATCGTCCCATTCGCGATCGGCGACGGCGCCGATATGGCCTCCCCATACCGTGTAGGGGGAAATCCGCCAATCCAAACCGTAGTCCAAACCCAATACCTGGGTGTTTTGTCCGGCAGGATAGCTGGGCTCGTCGTTGAATACGTTCTCGCCGTTGGCATTGTGCACGAAAAAGCGGTTCCGCAAATCGCCCCGCAGGAAATCGCGCTCGACCTGGATTCCGAAATCCCTGAAATTGAGCAGGCGCTTGTAATGGTTCCACACCCGGGCGTAACGGGGGGGATTGACGGTTGTGCGCTGGAATTCATCGGCCCCCGTCGCCGATTTGAGACCGGCGCCGCGGAACTTTCCGGCCTTGACGCGGTACTCGCCCCAACGCTTTTCCAGGTATAATTCCTGGGGATCCGCGTAAAGCAGGTTTCCGGTCGCCACTCCCGCAAAGGTGCTGTCGAAATCGATGCGGGCCTGGAGCCGGAGTTGGGAAATGTAGAAACCGCCCCGGCCGGGATTCCCCAGTGGATCCCGGCCGAAGGAGGGCCAGCCGACTCCGTTCTGGCCGTAATTGTACCCCATGAGAGTTCCGCCCTGGAAACCGATTTTCTCGAAGCCGGATGCGCTGGAAACCCCCAGAATCGCGAGGCATCCCATGTACAGCGATTTTCGTATTGAGGTCAAGGTCGGGCCTTTCATCACGGATATTGGCCCATAAACATACAATTATGGATATCTTTAGTTGATGCCCGCCGAGACAAATACCCCCCCCGCAGCAACGGTTGTAAATCAGCATCAATCCGTCGCAGTTCCCCGACCGGCCCCGGGAAAACCCGCATGGCTTAAAGCGAAAATTCCCGGCGGGGAGGCATACTCCAAAGTCCGATCGATAGTGGTCGAGCACGGATTGAACACGGTTTGCAAAAGCGCGAGCTGCCCCAATCTGGGGGAATGTTGGGCCAAGGGCACGGCCACCTTCATGATTCTCGGCAATATCTGCACGCGGGGCTGCCGGTTCTGCGACGTTCCCAAAGGCAGGCCGGGCGCTTACGATAGGGACGAACCGGCCAGGGTGGCCGAATCCGTAAGGCTGATGGGATTGAAATACGCGGTCATCACCTCCGTGACTCGGGACGATTTGCCCGATCAGGGAGCCGATGTCTGGGCGGAGACCATCCGCGCGACGCGCAAGGCCGCTCCTTTGTGCCGGATCGAGGTATTGATTCCGGACATGCAGGGGAACCGGGACCTGGTGGATCGCATTCTGAACGCCCATCCGGATATTCTCAACCACAATTTCGAAACCGTCCCGCGCCTGCAGAAAGGCGTCCGCGGCAGGGGCAATATCGCCGACAGCAGCATCGTGCTGACCCATGCCAAGGACCGGGGATTCACCACCAAAACCAGCCTGATGCTGGGATTGGGGGAGTCGGAAGACGAAATCCGGGATATGATCCACTACATAGCCTCTCTCAAGGTGGACATATTGACCATGGGCCAATACCTGCAGCCCAGCCGTGATCATCTTCCTGTGCAACGTTATGTCGATCCGGGAGAATTCGAGGCCCTGAGGATTTTCGCATTGGACAATGGAATCCGCGTTTGCACTTCGGCGCCCATGGTCAGGTCTTCCTACAATGCCGATGACCAGTCGGCTCCGCTCTTTTCTGTTTCCTGAAGGTGAACGATTAGGCCTTCGGGAGCAAGGCCATTTCCTGTCGGACCGAGGATTGGGTTGTCTAAATCCGGGGGCTCCGCTATATTGGAATTCAGCTAATCTTAAACCTTTCGGTCAAAAACAGAGCGAAATGCCCAACAAGGAAACGCCCGAAAGGTCAGAATTGTTTCGGCCCGGTCAATCTTTTGGCAAGTTTTATCTTGTTCAGCTTGTCGGCGAGGGGGGCACTTCCAGGATTTTCAAGGCGCTGCAGCAGCCCATTAATCGCCTCGTGGCCCTGAAGATTCCGTCTTTTCCACGCACCGGCGCCATTCTCACCCCGGACGAATTCCTGACCGAAGCCACATTGATGGGCCGCTTGGACCATAATAATGTGATCCGCATTTTCGATTTCGGTGTCCACGAAGACAGCGCCTTCATTTGCATGGAATACGTGGATGGCATCAACCTTCAGGAATGGACCGAAGGGCGCGGTCCCCTCTCGCTTTCGGCCGCATTGGCGGTGGGTAGGCAAACCCTCGAAGGCCTTCGGCACTCCCATTCCCGCGGGGTTCTGCATCTGGATCTTTCACCCGCCAACGTCCTCATCTCCAATTCGGGAACGGTGAAGCTTTCCGATTTCGGAATGGCCGGAAAAAACCGGGCGGCCGGAGGCGACATCGTCGGAACGCCCGCTTTTCTTTCGCCGGAACATGTGGCCGGAAAGGAAGGCACTAGCGAATCCGATCTGTTCAGCTTCGCTTCCTTGCTATTCCATGCCGCGACCGGCGGGCCGCTTTTCGATCCGGGCGAGGATCGCCGCCGGATCGGGGATGTTCTGAGGGAAATCGCCGCGGCCCGCGAGCATCCTCCCCTGGACCGCCTCCGCAGCCTTCCCGGGCCTTTGGCGAAGATAGCGGCCATGGCCCTGCAAGGTGCGGACGCCGAGTCCGTTTCCCGGGAACTGTTTTCGGCGTGGAAAAATACGGAGGGGGATGAAAGCCCCGAGTCCATTATACGGCGGGAACTGGAGACAGGTTCCCTTTCGCCGGACTTTCCGAAGGATGCCGGATTCCCTCCGGGAATGGACCTCCGCGCCCGCTACCTGGAGCTCCGGGAAAGCGGAAAGCATCGGGAAGCCGTGGCCTTGCTTGAGAGCGCGGTCAAACAACAGCCCGACAATCCGCTTGTGCGCGAGCTTCTGACCACCCCTCCCGCCAAGAGCAAGGCCGCTCCGGCCACCATGGCGGTGGACATCGCATCCCTATCGTCCCCGGACCCGGATCGCGGGCCCGCCCCCGCCGCCCCCGGCATGGAATCCCGCTGGCGCAATGCCCGCAACCTCGCCGTGGTTTCGGTAGGTATCCTATCGGTTACGCTGGGGATATTGGCCTGGCATCAGGGAAGGGATTCCGGCGCATCGCCCGGGCCGGAACCGGCACGGGCGGAAAAAACGCCGGACCCGGCGGTCCCCAGGCCGGCGGCGCCTGAGAAAAACGCGCTTGCCATGGCGGTAGCGCCGGAGGATCCCGAACATGGACCGCGTTCCGGAACGGCGGGAGCGGGAGCCGGCCTGAACAAACCCAGCCGGATCGCTCCCATCTCCCCGGCCCTGGCGTTGCTGGGGCCCGCAGGAACCCGGATCACCGTGAACGATACGGCGGAGTGGATTTCTCCCGGCCCCAAAGGAGGCTGGGCGCTTTCTCCCGGACTGGTCAACATCACTCTGACTCCGCCGGGGATGCATCCGCCCATCAGCAGCAGCCTGTTCCTTTCCCCCGACACCCTGTACACCCTTAGCCTTGAAGAGGACGGCGGGTTTTCGGTTGCCCGGAAAAAACGATGATGCGTCGGATCTTTGCCGTTCTTGCGGCAGCAGCTTGTATGGGAATCTGTCATGGCCGGGACGGGACGGGCGCCTCCCTCCACCAAGCGGCTTCGCTCTACCATCAGGAGCGCTTCGACTCCGCCCTGGCCCGCCTGGAATCCATGAGGATAGCCGGGCCCTGGAAGAGACGCGATTCCCTGGCTTACTTCCAGTATTCGGGAATGGCCGCATCCAGGCTCGGCCGCTCTCCGGAGGCGGTGGCCCATTTTTCCCGACTGCTCGCCCTGGACACCCTGTTCCAATTTCCCAGGAACGAAGACCCGCAAGTATTGGAAAATTTCGCTCGCGCCAAGTCGACGTTTTCCGGTCCCGGAACCGTCCTCCCTTCCGAATCCGCCGCTCTTGTCGAGAACGCTCCGGCCATGAGGTCGCCCGCCGGCTACCCTGGCGGCGCAACGGCCCCCCTGCAGGAGACTGGCGACAGACAGGGAGAAGGCGGTTTTTCTTTTATCGATTCGGGAGCCGCGAACCGGACCGGCCGGATTGCGGCAGCGGCCGACCCTAAACTCCGCGGTATCGGGCTGGCCTACGGGGCCTGGCCGGCCGGCGCCGGATGGCTGGCGCGGGGAAGGCGCGGCCAGGGCTTGGCCTTGGGTTTATTGCAAGCCGGGGGACTGGGACTTTCCCTATACGCCTCGCACCGGGTATCGCGGGAAGAAGGCGACAGGTTCGCGATCCGCGACCGGCGGGAACTGGAATCGGTGAAAAGTTGGCAATTGACGCAGAGATTGTCCCTGTCCACCGCCTTGGGGGCTTATCTTTTTTCCCTTATCGCCTCGGCGGGAGATTGACCATGGAGGGTTTCGGAGTAGGCGCCCAACTCATATGGGAATCAGGGGATCGCCAGCCATTTCCCCTGAACAAGGTGATCACGACCTTGGGCCGCAACGAATCCAACGATATTTTCCTGGACGATCCCAAGGTCTCCTCCTTCCACGGCAACATCCTCAACCGCGAAGACGGCTTCCACCTGCTCGATCTCAAAAGCCGGAACGGCACCCTTGTCAATGGAAAACCCGTCACGGCCTGCGCCCTGCGCGACGGGGACGCCTTGGCCTTCGGCGATATCCGACTGCGCTTCAAAGCCCTGACCCCTTTTCCCAAGGGACCGCTCCCTCTGGCCCGCCTCAACCGGAAAATCCATACCATAGCCATCCAAAGCCCTGGCATGCGCCGGGAGGTGGAGGAAATTCTCCGGGAAGTGGAAAGGCACCAGGATTTCCTCAAAGCCCTGGTGGAAACGGTAAGCGGCCTGGCGGAGTCGCGCACGTTGTCCCTTTTCTCGGAAAGGCTGGCGGAGATCCTCTGCCGCCGGCTCGATTGCCGTTCCGTTTCCCTGGCCGCCGAAAAACCCGGCTGCCTGCCGGACTCGGTGGCCCTGGAAACGGCGGCCTGGGAGTCGGCATCGGAAGACTTGGGAGAAGCGACCGGCGGACGCCTTATCAAACTTTTTCCGGGGCCGTCCGGATGGCGCGCCATTCTGGCCTTCGAACCCGCTCCCGAGAAGGGTTGGATAGCATTCGTGGCGGAAGGCCTGCCCGGCGAGCCCGGGGAGGAAACACGCGATCTGTTGGAAATGATCCTTCTGTTCTCCTCCGTGTTTTGGCGTAATCTTCAGGATATCGAGGACCTGCATCGCAAGGAAACCGGCCGGTTGCTGGAGGCCAAGGACCGCGAAAGCCGGGGCCAGATCGAGAATCTGGAGCGCCGGAACCGGGAACTGGACGGGTTCGTGCGCCAGATGCGCGACAACCTGGTGTTCGCGGAAGGCGGCCCCATGGAGAAGGTCCAGGCCCTGGCGCGCAAGCTGGCCACGGTGGATTTGCCGGTGCTGATCACCGGCGAAACCGGAACCGGCAAAACCTACATCGCCAAGATGATCCACCATGCCGGCGCCCGCGCGGCGAAACCTTTCATCGTCATCGACTGCGCCACCCTGCCGGCGAACCTGATCGAAAGCGAGCTGTTCGGCCATGAGCGGGGCGCTTTCACCGGCGCCATGGCCCGCAAGGCCGGCAAGGTGGAGGCCTGCGCGGGAGGCACCTTGTTCCTGGACGAAATCGGGGACCTTCCCATGGAA
>Ga0079224_100014048_pt1 | contig 11173 bp, 10 predicted proteins | sample Stecom2015_FD_80414 | JGI IMG/M metagenome (GOLD analysis project Ga0079224, IMG submission 80414) | Agricultural soil microbial communities from Utah to study Nitrogen management - Steer compost 2015 | ecosystem: Environmental > Terrestrial > Soil > Agricultural land | place: USA: Utah...
AGGGGCCGTCCGGCGGGCGCGACGGCGGGACCAACCGCCGCGACGGCGGCGGAGGCAGCGACGGCGGGGGCGACGGCACCCTCGTGCTCACCGGGGTAGCCGGCCGCGACTTCGTCAACGCCGACCAGCAGGACGACCTGGTCCTGATCGGCACGCGCGACGGGAAGCCGCGCGCGATCGTCCTCCTCGGCTCCGACTCCACCCCGGAGGCGCTTCAGGTCGCTCGCGAGATCGCGCTCCCGAGCATGCCGAAGCAGGTCGTCCTGGCTCCGTGGAGCGCGGCGACCGGCGCCGCGCTCCTGCTCGACGAGGACGGCGCGATCTTCGTGTTCGACGCCAGGCTCGACGGCGTCACGCCGCTCGTCCTGGAGCGACCGACCGGATACTCGGACCTCCCGACGTCCGCCATGACCCTCGTCCAGTTCGGCGCAAGTCACCGCCTGCTGATCTCGGACGACGACCGGCTGTGGATCACCGACGCGCTCGGGGGCGCGGAGCCGCCCGGCGACATGCCGCTCCCCATCGAGCCGCTGCACAACAGCGGCGAGGTGTTCCTGCTCGAGTCCCACAACTACACGAACCGGACCTTCGTCGGGCTGGTGCACGGCCCGAGCCTCGGCATCGACGTGTTCGAGGCGGCGGACGGAACCCCGCCGGCGCTGATGGAGATGGCGGTGGAGCAGAGCACGCCGAGCTCCCTCGAGCGCCCGCTGTGGCAGAGCCTCGGCGGCCCGTACCTGCACCTCATCGGCATCGTGCCGTCCGGCCCGGAGCTGTACGTGCACACCACCCCGGTCAACGGCGAGCCTCCATCGGCCACCTCCGCCCTCGAGGGCGTGTACGACGCCATCCACGACCTCCTCATCACGCGGGTCGCCGGCGACAAGACCGACCTGGTCGTCCTCGGCACCGTCGACGGCAAGCTCGTGGTGCACGTCTACGGCGATCCGGCAAGCGGGCTGGTGCTGGGAACGCCGGCGTCCTGGTCGCCGCCCGCCGACTCGGGCTTCCGCGGGCCGGGCTGGCTGCAGGCGATGGAGTGCGTCGGGACCGAGCCCGGCGTGAACGAGATCGTCCTCTACGACGCCGACGGCCACCTGTTCTGCCTGCGGGTCGACGCCGAGGACAAGGAGCTCAAGATCAGGGACGTCGGCTCGATCGACCTCGGCGCGGCCGACCTCGGCGCGGCGGGCGGGTAGGTCAGGTGGAGAGCCGCATGGCGCCGGCCTCCTCGCCCGGCTCGGGCGCGCGCAGGAGGCCGACGTCGGCGGCCGGCAGGCCGGATTCGCGCAGCGCGGCGACCAGCTCGGCGGCGTCGCCGGCGTGGACCGCGAGGAGGAGGCCGCCGCTGGTCTGAGCGTCGCAGGCCAGAAGCGCGAGCAGCTCGGCCTCCTCGCCGCCCTCGACCTGGAGGAGGGGCGCGAGGAACGAGCGGTTGGCGCGCGAGCCGCCCGGCACCAGGCCGGCGGTGGCGTGGCGGCGCACCCCCGGCAGGAGCGGCAGCGCGCCCAGCTCGATCGAGGCGCACAGGCCGGAGCCGCGCAGGATGTTGCGCAGGTGGCCGCACAGGCCGAAGCCGGTCACGTCGGTGGCGGCGGTGACCCGGAACCGGCGCGCCACCTCGAGGGCGCCGCCGTTGAGGGTGGTCATCGAGCGAACCGCGGCCTCCTCCTCCTCGGCGCTGGCCTGATCCTTCTTGATCGCCTGGCCGATGACGCCGGTGCCGAGCGCCTTGCTGAGCACCAGGCGCTGGCCGGCGCGGGCGGTTCGGTTGGACAGGAGCCCGGCCAGCGCGACCTCGCCGGTCACCGACAGGCCGTACTTGACCTCCGGGTCGCGCACGGTGTGACCGCCGACGATGGCGACCCCGGCCTCGGCGCAGGCGGCGGCGCCGCCGCGCAGGATCGCCGCGAGCACCTCGAGCGGGAGCTGGTCGTCCGGGAAGAAGACCAGGTTGAGGGCGTAGAGCGGCCGCCCGCCCATGGCGTAGACGTCCGAGATCGAGTTGGTGGCGGCGATGCGGCCGAAGGTCTCCGGGTCGTCCACCAGCGGGGCGATCACGTCGGCGGTGAGGACGACGCCGCGATCCGGATCGGCGCCGAGGCGCACCACGGCGGCGTCGTCGGCGAGCTCGGTCGACACGACGATGTCGCGTCCGGCGGCGGGCGCCGCCGGCTGGCTGGCTCCGATTCTGTCGAGGACCTGGACCAGGTCACCAAGCCGCAGCTTGGCCGCTCAACCACCGCCCCGGGCGTACCGGGTGAGGCGGACCCGCTCGGCTTTCGGAAGCTCGCCGGTGCCGCCGGCACCGGGCGTCTTCGGATCGCTCATGGCCGCAGGGTACCACCCGGGCGCGGCGCCGCACGGCGCCGCTGCCCTGCCGCGCAGGCCGGAGCGGCGGCGCGGCGGCGCCGGCGGATCGCCTGCCGGTCCCTAGTGGCCGGAGCGGGCGCGGCGGCGGCCGATCAGGACCACGACCGGCACGAACCCGGCCGCGACCAGGGCGGCAAGGCCGTACGGCCCGAGCGCGGAGCGATCGCCGGCGGCGCGGCCCTTGTCGTCACCCGGCGGCGCGACCAGCGCGGCCGCCGGACGCGTGACCGGCTCGCCGGCCTCGCGGGAGGCGCCCGACTCGCGCGGGCGCAGGGAAAAGATGCACAGACAGAGGAGCAGGGCGACGAGCGCCGTGCGTATCGGCATTGCCTCTCGAGCATACATCCCGGCCGGTGCAGCGCCGGAGAAAATGCTCTGTTTCGTTTTCCGTGAAATATTGCAGCGGTCGGATCGATCCGTCCCGCCGGCGTAAGGCCGCACACCTCGCTCGCGTTCCTTCCTCAGGGCGGGCCACTCCCCTGGAGCGGCCCGCCGTGGACCGTCGAATTTCCATGTGTTAGAAGGGTTGCCATGCGGACGCTGAGAATCTTCTTCGTGAGCCTCTCTCTCGCCGCCCTGATCGCGGGGTGCGGCGGCAAGAACAAGAAGCAGGACACCACCGGCGTCGGAGACGGCTCGGGGGTCGGGGAGTCGACCGCGGGAGACACCACGTCCAATCAGACCCCCACCGAAGATCCGAACGCCGGCAAGAATCCGAACCTCCAGGAGGTGGTCTACTTCGAGTTCGACTCGTCGGAGCTCGACGAGGCGGCGCGCGCCAAGCTCGAGGAGAACGCCGAGTGGCTCAAGGCCGATCCGAGCCGCACCATCACCATCGAGGGGCACACCGACGAGGTGGGCACGCCCGAGTACAACCTCGGCCTCGGCGAGCGCCGGGCGCAGGCCACCCGCGACTACCTGCTCCGCCTCGGCATCGAGGCGAACCGGGTCTCGATCATCACCTTCGGCGAGGAGAAGCCGGCCGGCAGTGATGACGCGCAGAACCGGCGCAGCGTGTTCGTCGCGACCAAGAAGAAGTAGCGCGCAGGTCGCGCCGGGTCACCGCCGCGGCGGCGGTGACCCGCTCAGAACCTCACGCGGCGGGCGAAGAACGCCTTGCGGAACGCGGCGGTCCTGGCGAAGTCGCCGGGGCGCGCCTGGACCGACAGCATCACCGGGGGATTGCCGGGGCAGACCGCGACGTGCGCGCGCATCCCCTCCTCCGGAACGTCGCTGACCAGGCCCATGCAGCGGCGCCCGGCGATCTTGATCCGCTCCGGCTTGCCCACCACGCCGGAGCCGGACGGGATGGCCGCGAGCACCTCGCTGATCTCGTCGGCGGTGACCTCCTCGCCGTAGGTGGGGATGGCGGCCGCACGGATGATGCACGGCGCGCCGCCGCAGTCGCCGGCGAACTGCTGCATCGGGAGGGCGCCGGGGAACGGCGAGATCTGGAAGCCCTTCGGCACGTCGATGTGATAGGCGCCGCCGGTGCCGTGGTACCAGCCGCCCTGCCAGCCGCCGGCGGCCGCTTGCGCGGGCGCGGGCTCGGGCGCGGCGGGCGCCGGCGCGGGCGCGCTCGGCGCGGACGCCCGGGGCGAGGGTGCCGCCGGCGGCGGTGCGCTCGGGGCGGCCGCCGCCTCGCCCGCGGCGCCGTAGAGCGGCCGCTCCGGGGTGAGGGTGAAGTCCGAGGTCACCGCGGCGCCGCCGGCGGGCGAGGAGGGCGGCGCCCCGGTGGGCGACGGCGACGGCGACGGCGACGGGGCCGGATCGGTCGGGCCCGCCGCGGCGGTGGCGCCGCCGGGATCGCCGCCGTCCTTCTCGCCGGCGCGGACCGCGAAGAAGATCGCCGCGCCGGCGCCGCCGACCACGACGAGCGCGGCGATCGCGGCGATCCACCCCCGCCCGCCGCGGGAGGCGCTCGACGCGTGGGCGCCCGGGGCGCCCAGCGGTGTCGCGCCGGGCGGCGGCACCTGCGGCGCGGGCGCGCCGGGCGGCGGCACCTGCGGCGCGGGCGCGCTCGGCGCGGGCGAACCCGGCGGCGCCCCGTACGGCGCGCCGGGCGGCGGCGAGTACGAACCACCCGGCGCGGGCGACGGCGAGGCGCCGGCACCCGGCCGGGCGCCGGGCGCCGCCAGCGCGCCGGGCAGCGGCGTGCGGAGGAGCGGCACCCCGGGCGGCGGGCTGGCGTGGAGCGGCCCCGCCCCGCTCGGCGAGCGCGCGCCCGCCCCGCCCGGCGACGGCGACGGCACGCCGGGCGCGCCGGGCGCGCCGGCCGACAGCCCCAGCGCCGCCAGGCGCTCGGCCACCACCTCCATCGACGGCGGGCGCGCCGCCGGGTCCTTCTGCAGCGCGTCCATCACCAGCGCCTCGAGCGCCGGCGGCAGCGCCAGCTCCGGCCGGCGCTGGCGCGGCGGCACCGGCACCTCGGTCAGGTGCTTGGACAGGATCGCCATCAGGGACGGGCCCTCGAACGGCAGCCGCCCGGTGATCATCTCGTAGAGCATCGCGCCGAGCGCGTACACGTCGGTGCGGGCGTCGACCTTCTCGCCGCGGATCTGCTCCGGCGCCATGTACTGCGGCGTGCCGAGCAGATCGCCGGCGCGGGTCATCGGCATCGCGGTGATGTCGCCCTGCTCGTCGCGCAGCTTGGCGATGCCGAAGTCGAGCACGCGGACCACATCGCTGCGCCGGCCGACCTGCACCAGCATGACGTTGTCCGGCTTGAGGTCGCGGTGCACGATGCCGCGCGCGTGAGCATCGCCGAGCGAGCTGCACACCTGCTCGCAGATGGCGATTGCGCGCGGCGGCGGCAGCGGTCCCTCGCGGTGCAGGAGCTCGCGCAGGGATCGCCCCTCGAGGTACTCCATGGCGATGAACAGCGCGCCGTCGGAGTCCTGGCCGAAGTCGTAGAGGGTGACGGTGTTGGGGTGGTTGAGCTTGCCGGCCAGCTCTGCCTCGGCGTTGAACCGCTGGACCAGCCCGGCGTCGGCCGACAGCTCCGGCCGGAGCACCTTGAGCGCGACGATCCGCTTGAGCGAGATCTGCTCGGCCCGGTAGACCGCGCCCATGCCGCCCTCGCCCAGCTTGCCGAGCAGGCGGTAGCGGCCGGCCACCACGCGGCCGACCGCGTCCCCGGTGGCGGGCGCGCGGAGGTCGGTCCTGCTGGCCTCGGTCGGGGTCAGCGGCGCGCCGCACACGACGCAGAAGCGGGCATCGCCGGCCACCGCGGTCCGGCAGCGGGGGCAGCTCGCCTGTGTGCTGGGCGCGGTCAGATCCAGGTCCCCGGCGCGGCCGATGCGCCGCGTCCGAGTATAGCACCCGGCCCGTGCTAGCTTGACCAGCATGAGGAGGGCGCTCACGGCGCTGATCGCCTGCGCGGCGCTCGGCGGCGCCGCACCCCGGTCGGCGGGGGCGCAGCCGGCGCCGGAGCCACAGCCGGAGCCGCAGCCGCAGTCGGAGCCGCCGCCAGAGGCGCGGCCGCAGCCGGCCGACGCGGGCGCCGCGCCGGTGGCCGGTGGCCCGGCGGCGGCCGATCCGCTCGGGCCGGAGATCGTCATCGAGTCGATCGAGGTGATCGGCAACACGTACACCGCCGAGCGGCTCATCCGCCGGGCGCTGCCGGTCCGCGAGGGGGAGCGGCTGCGCGCCGGCGACGCGCGGCTGACCGCGGCGCGCTTCAAGGTGCTCGCCCTCGGCTACTTCCGGGAGGTGGACCTCAGGCTGCGCAAGGGCAGCGCGCGCGGCCGCGTGGTCCTGACCGTGCGCGTGGTCGAGCGCGGCACCGTCGTCCTCAACCGCATGTTCTTCGGCAACACGCTGGTCACACCGTGGTGGGCCGGGCTCGACGCCACCGAGCGCAACTTCTTCGGCACCGGGGTCGGGGTCGGCGGCGCCTTCGTGGTGGCCGACGAGGGCAACGCCGCCGGGGCCAGCGCGCAGAAGGCGTTCCAGGTGCGGCTCGAGGACCGCTCGGTGCTCGGCGGGCCGCTCGGCGTCCACGGCGCCTTCCACTACGGCGACGCCAGCGAGCCATACCGGGTGGCGGGCGATCCGTCGGACGGCGCCGCCGGCAACTTCGCCGCCTTCGACTACCGGCGCATCGGCGGCCGGGTCGGCGTGACCGTCAACCTCACCGCGCTGTCGCGGCTCACCGCGCTCGGCCGCTACGAGTCGGTGCGCGCCGACCTGCCGGCGTCGCCCACCCGCGAGCTGCCGGACGGCCGGGTGGTGCCGGTCGATCTCCTGCTCGAGGACGGCCAGAGCCACGTCACCACCGCCGGGCTCCTGTTCGAGCGCGACACCCGGCCGGATCCGATCCTGCCGTTCGCCGGCGATCACCTCCTGCTCCTTGCCGAGGGCGGCGCCGGGCCGCTGTCGAGCTACTCGTTCGCCTCGCTGCTGGCGCGCTACGAGCGCTGGTGGACGGTGGTGCCGGGCCACGTGGTGTCGCTGCACCTGACCGGCGGCGCGGTGCTCGGCGACGCGCCGCTGTTCGACCGCCTGCACGTCGCCGACATCAACCGCATGCTGTCGCCGCGCGCGCTCGGCCTGGTGGTGTCGACCACGCCGCCGTTCGACCTGCTCGGCACCGGCTCGGACGAGGTCACCTACGGCGAGCTCGGCGGCCTGGCCGAGGTGCAGTACTCCTACCGCCTGTTCCGCAGCCGGCGCGCCATCTACGGCGGCGACCTGTTCGTCGGCGCCGGGCTGTGGACCCTGATGGCGACCCGCGACGTCGGCTTCGACGCGCCGATCTTTCCGGTCGACCTCCTGCTCGACGCCGGGCTGCGGCTCGACACCGAGATCGGCATCTTCGAGCTGAGCCTCGCCAACGCGCTGGGTCGGGTCCCCCTGTGATGCTGCGCGCGGCGGTGGGGCCGGTGGTGATCGGCGCGCTCCTGGCGGTGGCGGCGCCAGCGCGCGCCCAGCAGGGCGGGCCGATCGCCAAGCGCATGCGGTTCGCCGAGCGCGGCGGCAACCTGGTGGTGTCGACCGCGTTCCCGGAGCTGCTCGACCGGCAGGCGATCGAGAAGGTGTCGAGCGGGCTGGCCACCCGCGTGGTGGTGCGCGCCTACGTCTACCGGCGCCGGCGCACCGAGCGGCCGGTCTCGCTGGTGCTGGTCGAGCACGAGGTGGTCTACGATCTGTGGGACGAGGTCTACGTGGTGCGCACGCGCGGCCCGCTCGGCGAGCGGCGCGTGCGGCTGGCCAGCCGGCAGCAGGCGGTGCGCTCCATCACCGAGCTCGACCGCATCCCGGTGGCGCCGCTCGGGCGGGTCGAGATCGGCCCGCACCACTTCGTCGCCCTGGTGGTGGAGCTCAACCCGGTCTCGCCGGAGCTGCTGGCCGAGATGCGCCGCTGGCTGAGCCGGCCGGCCGGGGAGGCGTCAATCGACTCGAGCTCCTCCTTCTTCGGCTCGTTCGTGTCGGTGTTCGTCAACCCCAAGCTGGAGCGGGCGGACCGGGTCCTGCGGATCCGCTCGCAGCCGTTCTACCGGACCCCGCGATGACCGATCCGACCCCACGCCCGCCGCTGGTCGGCCTGCAGGTGCGGGCGGTGGCGCTGCTCCTGGTGGTGGCGCTCACCCCGCTCCTGGTGTCCGCCCTGCTCATCGACAAGATCGCCGAGGTGGCGCAGAACTTCGCCTCGCACGAGGCGGACGAGCTGCGCCGCCCGCTCGAGCGCGCCGGCCAGGTCTACCCGCGGCTCATCGAGACCAAGAAGCGGTCGTACCAGCAGATGGCCGACCAGCTCGCCGGGTCGGCGGCGGTGGCGGCGGCGCTCGGCGGCGATGCCGCCGCCCTCGAGGGCGCGCTGGCGCGGCTCATGGCGGCCGAGCCGGACCTCTTGCGCGCGGTGATCGCGGCGCCGGACGGGCGCGCGCTGGCCCGGCGCCAGCGCGAGCGGCCCGGCGAGGGCGGGCCGGCCGAGTTCCGGCCGTACGCGGTGGAGGCCGAGGCGCCCGGCGGCGGCCGCGTCACCCTCGAGATGGCCGCCGACGTCGAGCTGCTCTCCGCCCACCGCGCGGTCCTGCGCACCCTCGAGGACAGCGCGCGCATCCGCGAGCAGGTGCGCGGCGATCTGCCGCGCTCCTACCGGCTGGGCTTCTTGTTCCTGGTCGGCGGCGTGGTGGTGGTGGCGACCCTGGGCGGCGTGCTCCTGGCGCGCCGCTACACCCGGCGCATCGCCGACCTTCTGGCCGGCACCCGCCGCGTGGCCGGCGGCGACCTCGGCGCGCGGGTCGAGGTGGCCGGCAGGAGCGAGCTGGCCGAGCTGGCCGCCGCCTTCAACCGCATGGTCGAGGACCTGCAGCGCGACCGGCAGCAGATCCTCTACCTGCAGCGGATCGGCGCCTGGCAGGACGTGGCGCGCCGGCTGGCCCACGAGATCAAGAACCCGCTCACGCCGATCCAGCTCGCGGTGCAGGAGCTGGTGTCGAGCTACCAGGGGGACGACCCGCGCCACCGCAAGATGCTCGCCGACGTCGCCGAGATCGTCGGCGAGGAGATCGCGAGCCTGCGCCGGCTGGTCGACGCCTTCAGCGCGCTCGGGCGGCTGCCGCCGGCCGAGCCGCGCCCGCTCGACCTGGCGGTGCTGGCCGACGACCTGTCGCGCGATCCGGGTCTGGCCGCGCACCTGGAGATCGAGGCGCCGGCCGGGCCGGTCACGGTGGCCGGCGATCGCCTGCTCCTGCGCCGGCTGCTCGCCAACCTGGTGGAGAACGGCATCCACGCCGGCGAGAAGCGCGGCGGGCGGGTGCGCCTGGCCTGGTCGGCCGACGCCGAGCGCGGCATCGCGCGCGTGACGGTGGACGATCAGGGGCCGGGCGTGCCGGAGACCGATCGCGAGAAGATCTTCGAGCCGTACGTGACCAGCAAGGAGACCGGCACCGGGCTGGGCCTGGCGATCTCGAAGAAGATCGCCCTCGACCACCGCGGCGACCTGCAGGTCGCGCCGGAGCCGGCCCCCACCGGCGGGGCGCGGCTGGTGCTCACGATCCCGCTGGCGAGCGGCTGATCGCGGTGGCCTGACGGCTGGTCTGCGGGTGCGGTCGGCGGTCAACCAGCGCGGGGGCGGATGGGGTGGAGCCGGCCGCGGGCGCGGAGGGAAAAGCCGCTGGGGTCCTCGACGATGCGCTCGGCGAGGGTGTAGTAGGCGGGCGTGGTGATACGAGCGGTCAGGCGACCGCCGCGCACCGCGCAGTAGAGGGCGTCGCCGGCGCCGATCGCGAGCGTCTCGTACGCCAGCTCCTCCTCGCTGTCGTCGTTGAGGCGCAGGACGGCGGCCTCGCCGTCCCAGCGCGCCGACACCGCCAGGAGCTCGGCGTCGTCGACGTCGACGTAGGCGTAGCGCTTCTCGTCGAGGCGGAGGATCGGGCGCCCGTCTGGCAGGCGATCGAGCCAGCGCAGGAGCGCCTTGCGGAAGCCCGCGTGGGTGACCTCCTCTCCCTCGTGCCAGAAGCGGCCCTCGCGATCCAGCCGGATGCCGGTCTGGCGAAGCCGCTCGATCTGCTCCGGGGTGAGCTGCACGGCGAATCGGTGGCGAGAAACGAGAAGAGCGCGAAGGCCGCCGGCCGTTCGCGCTCGTCATCGGGTGGCGGTGGCCCGCTCGGGGCCGCCCGCGCGACGGCTCAGGTTTCCAGGGCGCGGATGCGATCCTTGGTGGCGAGCTTCATCTTCTTGAGCTGCGCCACCTCGACCTGCTCGGCGGAGGTGAGAGAGATGTGGCGACCGAGCTGCCGCAAGCGCTCCTTGATCGCGCGGTGCTCGTCGGTCAGCTGGTTCAGGAGATCTTCCTTGGACGCACCCATGGCCATACCTACGCGCCTCCTTTGTGACAGTGCTCGCGCCGCGACGTGGGGCATGCGAGGCACTGGAGGGGAACCACGGGTCGACGATACCAAATCCGACTGTCGTCACAACGCGAATCGGGCCGCGCTGGATCTCTCGCGCGCGGTCACGTTCGCGCGGCTACGAATCGTCGCCGCGGCGGCGGACGAACGGGCCGCCGGGGTTACCGTCTGGAAACTTCACCTCGGCCTCCGACGGCCGGATGTACACGGGAGTGCCGGCGCGGAGCACATCCTCGCGCGCGCCGGAGAGCGCGAGCCGCGCGACCGAACGCGCCGACGGCGTGGCGCGCGCGGAGTCGAGGAGCTCGCCGGCGCCGGCGAGCGCGCCCGGGTGAGCGGCCAGCGCGTCGCCGGCCAGAAGCGCGCTCCCGGCCCCGGCGGCGGCGGCCACCCCGGCCACCGCGGCGGCGAGATCGCCGGCGGGCAGCACGCGCTCGGCGCCGGCGGCGGACAGGCCACCGCCCGCCAGCCGGTAGAACCCGGCGAACACCTCGCCGCGCCGCGCGTCCAGCAGCGGCACCAGCAGCGCGTCGCGCGCGCGATCGCCGGCGGTATCGGCGATGTCGAGCGCCAGCGCGGCGAGCGACGACACCGCCCACAGCGGCAGGCCGGCAGCGAAGCACAGCCCCTTGGCGGTCGCCATGCCGATGCGCAGGCCGGTGAACGAGCCCGGCCCGGCGCCGACCGCCACCGCGCACAGATCGCCCAGCGCCGCGCCGGCGTCGCCGAGCGCGCCGTCGATCAGCGCCATGAGGTCGTCCGAGTGGCTGCCGACCGCGCGGTCGAGCGCCACCTCGCGAGCGCCGCCGATGACCGCGAGGCTCGCGGTCATGGTGGAGGTGTCGAGGGCGAGCAGCGGACCGGTCTTCACAGGATGTACCTCACCAGGTCGTTGCGCAGGGCCAGCACCGTGATGAGGCCGACCACCGCCAGCCCGCACAGGG
>Ga0079224_100014049_pt1 | contig 11173 bp, 4 predicted proteins | sample Stecom2015_FD_80414 | JGI IMG/M metagenome (GOLD analysis project Ga0079224, IMG submission 80414) | Agricultural soil microbial communities from Utah to study Nitrogen management - Steer compost 2015 | ecosystem: Environmental > Terrestrial > Soil > Agricultural land | place: USA: Utah...
CATCAAAGTCGTATATCCACAGCTTTGAAGGACGATCGTGTGAAGCTGAAAAGTAAAAATTTTCACCTCTGTTTCCCAAAACAAGATCCAGGTCGCCATCCTGATCAATATCTATCGAAATAGCTCCTGACCACCACCCGCTATGATTCTTTAGGTTGGTCTCAATTTCAGAGAATCTGCCTTTTTGTATCTTGAACAATTTCGGACTCATCCATTCTCCGACGACCATTAATTCAGGTTCGCCGTCGCCATCTCCATCTGTGAGCACCGCATTGGTAATCATCCCGGATCTCTCCAACGAGGGTGCGACTTCCCGAATGACATTTTCGAATGTAGCGTCACCGTTGTTGCGATACAGGAAGCTGCGCGGAGCGACGCCATAATCGCCAGGGACACTTCGACTTCCAACAAAAACATCGATGTCCCCATCGTTGTCAAAGTCAAAGGGTAATATGACAGATGTATTGAAGCCGTTGTTCGGCATCGCATCTGCCTTAAGCGAGAACGTTCCCTTCCCATCATTGATATAGAGCCTGTCCTGCATGTCCCGTGTACCCTGAGATGTATAATTCCCTCCTGATCCGACGAGAAGATCCAGGTCACCGTCACCATCAGCATCAAAGAATTTGGAAGCTGTATCTTCAAAAAGTGAGTCGCGCAAAAATTGCGGCTGCTCAGACAGATAAAACCCACCCGATTTTTGGAGATACAACCGTCCCGGCTGGTTTCTTGCGCCTCCGAAATAGATGTCTTGCGTCGAATTTCCGTCAACGTCGCCAATCGCGGCACACGGACCCTCCCTTGACAAAAGCTTAATCACCAATCCTTCATTTTGATAGTCGAGGAAGTTGTCCTCGCGATGGGCATCAAAACCGAAATCAACCTCCGTGAGAAGCGGCTCGGGAGCATCTGGTCTCGTCGTAGGCCTTCTCTCGACCCGTGTATAATCGACGACTAAAATTGAATCAGAAGAAAGATTTCGGATAACAGTTTGCGTTGCGTCTGGCCATATGATTTGAAGGCTGTCGCCAACAGTCGCGTCTGGCCGCGCAAAAATTACATCGTAAGTTGAGGATGACTGAAATCCTCTGAACGGGCTGACGTGTTGCGTCTGCAACGGCTCACCGTGAAGAATAACTTTTGTTCCAATTGCAAAAGGATTCTTATCATAACCTTTGAGTTTTATTTTCAAAAATGCGGTTCTTCGAGTTTCACTCGACCGGTTTCGAAACATGAACGCCTGCTGATTGACGTTGTTTACCACGAGGTCAAGGTCACCATCATTGTCGAGATCACCGTAGGCGGCGCCGTTGGAAAACGAAGGCTGGTTCGCTTCGTATTCCGAATCATCGCAAAAAGTAAGGTTGCCATTGTTCATGAATACTTTGTTTCTGAGGGGAACGGATGGCATTTTGTTTATGATCCTTTCGACTTCAACCTTTCTTCCTGAAATTGCCATTTTCAGAATCGCTTCGTTTGCAAAAAAGTCAATGAAGTCCTGGTTTGTCACATCGTGAAAGATCCCATTACTTACATAAATGTCTTTCAGTCCATCGTTGTTCATGTCAAACAGTAGCGCTCCCCAACTCCAGTCGGATGCCGAGGTCCCGCTGAAATATGCTATTTCGCTAAAGCCACCATTTCCTCTGTTTAGCTGTAACGTGTTGTGCATGTACTGATGATGAAAATCTCTTTCGAGCTTTAACTGGTAAATATTGTAGTCCTCAAACGACGTTGTGGTTTTCAGTCGAATCGGATCGAAGGGCAGCATATCAGTAACGAAAAGATCGAGCCTGCCATCGTTGTTGATGTCCGCCATATCGGCCCCCATTGAGAAAGCGCTTATATGATTCATATGACCTTTTACGTCTTCTCTGAAGGTGCCATCACGCTGGTTTAAATAAAGGTAATCCCGTTCAAAAAAGTCGTTGCAAACGTAGATGTCGTCCCAACCGTCATCGTTCACATCTCCTACGGCAATCCCCAGTCCGAAGCCTATAAGGCTGCTGTAAATTCCGGCTTCGCGGGTCACATCTGTATAGTTCCCATCATCGTTTCTATACAATTTATCACCTCCACCTTTCAGGAAATCCTTAACCGGCCATTCTTCCGCGGGTAGCGCTCTTTTATTTGAATAATTAAGGGTATTGACCGGTATAAAACTATTATTGAGAACGTATACATCAAGGTCACCATCCTTGTCATAGTCGAAAAAAGCGGCATGCGTTGAGTAGCCGTCGTCGGCAAGACCATATTCCTCGGCCTGTTGTTTGAAAGTCAGATCTCCGTTATTGATAAAAAGCTCGTTCTTCTGATCTTTCCCTTTCTGGAAACCTGCATTGCAGACATAAATATCAAGCAATCCATCAGCATTGATGTCGACGAATGAGACACCCGTGCTCCATTTTCCTTCGGAGCTTACGCCTGCGCGCTCTGTGATATCCTCAAATTGAAAGTTTCCCTTATTGAGGAACAACTTGTTGGATCCCATGTTTGCCGTCATATAGACATCTTCAAGACCGTCATTGTTTATGTCACCTATTCCTACACCGGCGCCGTTGTAAAAATTTCTGTAAAGGAAAATATTGAAGTCTTCAGTATTCTGAACACGGTTCACAAAATCAAAGCCGGTTTCTTCAGGGGAAGTAAGGTCGAACGTCCATTCGGCGTCTTTCTTGTCGGAGCATGTAACCATCAATAGACCCGAGAAAAACAAAAGCAGCAGCACAAGCCTGTCAGAGAAATTCATGCAAATCGACGATCGTTGATTTAGAAGAGAAATACTTCAACGTCAAAATTAAAAAAGGCCACCAATAATGTGTGGCCTTTTTTGTAATGGGTTCAAAAATTTAATAGCCGGGGTTCTGGGGCAGATTTGGATTGGTTGAGATTGCCTCAGAAGGAATAGGAAACAGCAGCCGAGAAGCGTCAGACTGATTCGACTTTTGCTGCCATGTTCCAAGGAACTCATTAAACCGAATTTGATCATTACGTCTCCAGCCCTCGAGATAGAGTTCGCGGCTGCGTTCGTCCGAAAGGTCTCCCTCGGTTAATGCTCCAAGCACGCTAGCGCCGCGAGCAGCCCTCAGTTCGTTAACAATCTCAAGCGCCGTTTCATCAGATGTTCCCCCTCTGAATATCGCTTCGGCTTTCATTAGCATAATATCCGCATATCTGAAGAATACAAAATCATTGTCAGCCGCATCCCCCGGCGTTGAAAAGTCGGGAGGATATTTGATGACACGAATTCCCGTTACTTCCAGATTATTGCCACTTTCCAGCAGGCTGAACTCTGGCGTAAAGATCAACGGATTACCGGCGCGATCGTTTAGCGCATTACCGCTCCCGTCGTACTGCTGACCAACAAGGAAGCCCGCATTGAGACCACTATTGTTGTCTTGAATATAGGGCAAATCCATATAGCGTCTTTCGTCGTTGTCCTCAAAGCGATTATACAAGTCGGTCAGCGCGACGAAACCATTCCAACCGCTGGGGTTTTGATTGTAGTGCAGGGTCTGGAACCACTGAGCGCGGACGTTGCCGGCTGCGGCACCGCTCGTGTTTTCAGATACAAAAATAAGCTCACTTGACTCTGCTCCGTTTTCAGGAATGAAATTATCAAAGTAATTATCATCCAACGAATACTGGCCTGAAGCGGAGATCGCGTCGGTATACTCAATAACTTTATTCATATCGGCGGCGCTGAACGTGTACGGCCCCGGTTGCGGTGAGCCATCCTCTCCTGTCGCTGCATAAACTGCTTTGTTCAGGTAAAGTTTTGCAAGTAGCGCACGGGCAGCGTTCTTTGTCGCCTGCGACGGTGGGCCCGTCTCCGGCAAGTTGGCGATCGCTCCCTCTACCTCGCTAATTAATATACCAGGTGCGTCGGTTCTCGTCAACAACTGTGACGGTGGATTGAGCAGATTTTCGTTGCATTCGCGGCGAGGAATTTTCCCATACAAATCGAGTATAAGAAAGTCATTGAATGCCCTGAGGAATGTTGCTTCAGCTGCTACCTGACCAGTTGCGCCGTTGCAAAGCACCAACTGAGCGTTATACGAATTCCGGTTTAACGTATTCCAGACCGCACGTACATGCGGATGCGCGGTAGTCCAGCTATGCGTGTGAAGCACCCGCCACATACCGGCATCGTCCCAGTCCCTTCCCCGCGTCGGGCCTGCTACTTCGTCCGAAGTATGCGTCGTTAGTGCAAACAAGTTATCCTGCGACTGAAGATCACGAAGGTTCGCGTAAGCACCGTTCAGTAGTTGCTGTACATCGACGTTTCCTGCTTCCACAGAATTCGTCGCATCATTCAGTTTCTCATCCAGATCAGAACAACCGCCCAACATCAATAAGGTTGACAATGTTGCGATGAATATCTTTCTCATGTCATTAAATGTTAAAATACCAAATTAACACCAAGTGTAAAAATACGCGGTCTCGGATAAGCCGCATAATCGATACCAAATGACGGAACATCATCGATCGATTTGTTAACGTTAACCTCAGGATCAAAGCCGTTATACTTCGTGATCACAAAAAGGTTTTGACCAGATGCATACACACGGAATGAACGGATTACTGAAGTCTCGGAACGACTTGGAAAGTTATATCCAATAGTAAGATTTGTAAGTCTCATGAAATCCGCGTCCTCAAGGAACTGGGTTGATGGCACGGGACTGTCGCTGCCTGACTGATTTGTTCCAAGCACGCGCTCATCCACATTTGCTCCGCCATTCAGCGCCGCGCGACTAAATAATGCGAGTGCGGTATTATCGAATACCTGATGCCCAAAAGCGCCGTTCATATACAAGCTTGCATCGAAATTCTTCCAGTTGGCGTTCGCACGGATACCGATCACGAAGTCAGGATTCGGGCTTCCAACGAATGTACGATCCCCATTACCCGGCCCGACGATACCACTCGCTGTATTTTCTCCGTCTCCATTAAGGTCTGCAAAAGTAGACGTGCCGTTTTCATCGTATCCAGTAAACACCGGAAGATAAAACGCGTACAGGTCCTGATTATCGTAGAGCAACTGACCGCGTTGTCCGGAAAGTCCCTGACCATTAATTTCACCTGTAATTATTCCATCCGGGAATATCTTGGATACATTACGAATTTCGTTATCAAAGACACTTAGATTGATTCCTGCGTCAAACGAAAACTCATCTCGCTCCACGATCACTGCATCAAGAGAGAAATCAATCCCCTTGTTAATGACCTCAATATCCTCAAGGTTTCTCCAGACATATGTGTCTGGCCCCTGCCCTGCAACTTTTGTTCTGAAAAGCAGGTCATCCGTCTTTTTCACATAGAGGTCGATCGCACCGGTAAGTCTGCCTTGCAGCAATCCGAAGTCGATTCCCAGGTTAGTTTGCGCAGTCGACTCCCATTTGAGTTCGGGATTCCCAACGTTGGTTTGAGTTACCCCGGTGCCCACGTTGTTTGGACGAAACTGATCCTGAGCTGACCCTGAGGGGAATTCCTGGTTACCGGTAACTCCATACCCCAATCTTACCTTGAAATCAGAAAATGCATCCGGTAAAAATCCCTCTTCAGAAAGTCTGTATGCCACCGCTGCAGAAGGAAAATAACCATATTTGTTGTCGCCCCCAAACCTGCTCGAACCGTCAGCACGCATGGTGGCAGTCAGGAGAATCTTCTCATTTATATTGACATTCACCCGCCCAAAGACAGACTGTAGTTCGTCTTTCGGAGACTCGTTTGACCAGTTCTGGTTTGGCGGGAAGGCGCTGGCATAATCAAGATTCGACAAATAGAGCTTCTGATTGTCCTCAATGAAGTTGGTACCACGCTGGTTGCTGGAACGACGGTTGAACTGCTGATATGAATATCCTGCAAGCACATCAAGATTAGTTGAACTGCTTATTTCTTTCGAATAGTTCAGTGTATGTTCAATTACCTCGGATCCCGCGCGAATAACTTCAATGTTACCGATTCCGCTGTTCGCAACGAAATTCGCATTTAATCTTCTTGATACAGCTACTCTTCTTTCAGAATACGCACGGTCAATTCCGAAGTTAAGCTTGTAGCTGAGGCCCTCAATTATCTTGACAGACGCACCGAAGTTCGCAAAAATCCGGTTGGTATTTGTAAAGTCATCATAGTATTCAAGAAAAGCGAGGGGATTTCTTTCATTGTCACTTGGCTGAATCAGCTCGCCGTTGCTATCTCGAAATGGCCGGGTCGGGTTCCAGCGAAGTGCCGAAATGAGCATATCACCTTCCGCTCCAACGTTATCAGCGAGCGCGGCATTTTCATCCTCCATCAGACTCGCGATGATTGAACTTTGGAGCGTTACACGTCCGTTAAGGGCAGTCTGATTGATGTTCAGACTTCCGGAGTACTTTTTCAGGCCTGTGCTTTTTATTACCCCTTCCTGATCCTGAATCCCGAATGATAAGCGATAGCTGCCGTCTTTGGTACCTCCACCAAAAGATAAATTGTGATCTTGTATCACACCTGTCCGAAGTATCTCATCAAATGCGTCAACATTTGAGCCGTAGTGGAGATTTGTGTTGTCAACTTCCTGGCGGAACTGGTCCGCAGACAGCAAATTATACCTGCGGCCTTCAGGAAAGGAACTAAAGCCTACTGAAGAAGAAACCTGCAAAGTGGGTCTGTTCTGACTGCCCTTTTTCGTGGTGATGATTACAACGCCATTTGCTCCCCGCGATCCGTATATCGCAGTCGCGGATGCATCCTTGAGGATATTCATGGACTCGATATCATTAGGGTTAAGGAAAGCTAGTGGATTCTTTCCGCTTTGCCTTCCTGCACCAACATCTGCTCCGGCACTGATGTCACGACCATCAAGGGGCACACCATCAAGAACAATCAGTGGTCCGTTACCCGCACGAATAGAAGACGCACCACGAATCCGGATATTCGTTGCAGCTCCCGGAGCCCCACTGCTTGAGGTAATTTGTACGCCAGAGACCCGTCCCTGAATTAATTGTTCTGGTGAAGTCTGAAATCCCTTATTGAATTTCTCACCGGTAACCACTTCAACAGCACCCGTAACATCGGACTTTTTTACCTCTCCGTAACCGATCACCACAACTTCGGAAAGCGCAGTAACATCACTTGAAAGACTAACGTTTATCGTCGATTGTCCTGAAACAGAAACTTCCTGAGAGGAATACCCGACAAATGAGAAGACCAGCGTAGCGCCAGGCTCCACTGTAATAGAGTAGTCTCCGCTGGTATCAGTGACAGTACCGTTGTTAGTGCCCTTCTCAACTACGTTCACGCCTGGGACACCAGCTCCATCGTCTGCCGCTGTTACCTTTCCTGAAACTGTCCTGCTCTGTGCCCACGCAACAGTGGTTAAGAAGAAAAGCAGAACCGTCAAATACCTGCGAAACAGATAAAATTTTGTCATACGGTTTTTTGGTTTGGGTTATATATCTAAAAAGTATTGTCGGAGGACGGTTTGGCGTTCCCACAACAATGCACTAATAATTTAGCCAGTTCGCCTCACAAGTACGCAACCATTTTTGCAATAATTTCACAGGAATCGGTACCGCAATCGTTTGCGACTTTATTTGCACAGGCGTTTGCCGCTCTATATTTAGAATTCTTCAAAAACAACCTATTTTGCCCATTCCTAACCTTTATCCTCATGCGCGTCCTTTTATTCGTCTCCTGCCTCACCTTAATTCTTACTGTTTCAGCATCTGGTCAGCAGCCAGAAGTCTTTCCTCCGCACTGGTGGACAGGCATGAAACACCGCGAAATCCAACTCATTGTCAGAGGAAATGATACTGCCTTTAACACCCACGCCGTAACACTCTCCTACCCGGGCGTTGATCTGCTTAAAGTAACTCCCCTTGAAAACGGGAAGTACATTGCCATCGACCTCAGCATCGCCGAAAACGCAGCACCAGGAACGGCTACGATAGAATTAAAAAAAGGTCGCAAAACAATACGCGTACCCTGGCAGTTGAAAGCACGCGAATCCGAAAGAAAGAAAGGCCTCGGCGTTACGTCAGAAGACTTCATCTATTTGATCATGCCGGACCGTTTCAGCAATGGCGATCCCAGTAACGACAAAATCAAAGGGATGCGCGACCAATCCCTTAATCGTGATTCAATTTTTTACCGGCATGGCGGTGACCTGCAGGGTATAATCGATCACCTCGACTACCTGCAGGATTTGGGCGTGACCGCCTTATGGCTCATGCCGGTACTGCTTAATGACATGCCGGACCGCTCAGAACACGGATACGCCATCACGAATCATTATAAAATCGACCCTCGCCTCGGCAGCGCCGAACTCTACAAAAAACTGAGCGACGAACTTCATCGGCGCGGCATGAAACTGATACAGGACGCCGTGTATAACCACGTCGGATTATATCACATCATGGTGCAGGATAAGCCCACGTCTGATTGGCTGCATGAGTGGCCCTCCTATACAGGAACGTCTTACAAGGATCAGCCACTCATGGACAGCTATGCAACCGCCAACGACCGGAGGCAAATGAGCGATGGCTGGTTTACACCGATGATGCCGGATCTGAATCACAGTAACCCTTACGTTGCTAACTTTCTGATTCAACATGCGATCTGGTGCGTTGAAGAATTTGGTGTGGACGGATGGCGCATTGACACGTACATCTACAACGATCTTGATTTCATGAATCGTTGTAACCAGGCACTAATTGATGAATATCCTGACATCACCATGTTTGGTGAATGCTGGGTACACGGCGTTGTCAATCAGGCATACTTCGGCAGACATAAAATGAATACCGAATTCAAAAGTAATCTCCAGGGCCTGGCTGACTTTCAACTCAACATGTACGGAATAGAACAAGCCGTGAACGAACCGTTTGGCTGGACCAACGGCGTAAACCGGCTTTATCATACACTTGCCAACGATTTCATCTACGAGGACCCCATGACAAACGTGATCTTTCTCGACAATCACGACAAAAGTCGCTTCTTCTCTGTTGTTGGCGAAGACGTGCGAAAACAGAAAATGGGACTCGCGTGGCTGCTCACCTGCCGCGGTATTCCGCAATTGTACTACGGTACCGAAATATTGATGAAGAATTTCTCGAATCCCGACGGACTTGTTCGTCTTGATTTCCCTGGTGGATGGCCCGGAGACAAGGTAAACAAGTTCATTCCTGAAGGAAGAACAGCGCAGGAACAGGAGGTCTTCGAATGGACGCGTAAACTTGCCAACTTCAGGAAATCGTCAACGGCAATCAGGACTGGCAAATATACGCACTACGTGCCTGAGAATGGCGTGTACGTCTATTTCAGACACGATGACAATCAGACCGTAATGTGCATCATGAACAGCAACGACAACGCGGAAACAATTTCTCCCGAAAGGTTTGTCGAACGTCTGCAGGGTTTCAAACAAGGTGTCGAAGTGCCTACTGGTAAAACGATCAATTTGAGTGCACCAATAGAAGTTCCGGCCAAATATGTGATGGTGCTGGATTTGAAATAACGCTTTCAAACAGCAACTGGCAGTGCAACAAAAAAGCTTGCTCCCACCCCTGCTTCGCTTTCACACCAGATTCGGCCATTCATTGCTACAACAAACTTCCTGACGATTGATAATCCCAGTCCGGTAGACGTTTCGTTACCCGTCGGTTTTGCACTGAGCTTCTGGTATTTCCCGAAGAGTTTTTTCTTGTCAGCGTCAGTGAGTCCCGGTCCTTCATCTCTTACTTCGCAAAGTATTTTGTCCTCCCGCTTTACCACTCTCACATAAACGTTCCTATCATGTGGTGAAAATTTGATCGCGTTTGACAACAGGTTTTCTAACACCTGTTCCAAATAACCTTTATCGGCAAGGGCGATGACACCCGTGGGGGCGTCACAATGCAATGTTATGTCCTTTTGTGCCGCCAGAATCCGGTGCCGCTCAACCAGGCTGGAAAGCAGGGCCGACACATCGACTTTGTCAATTGAAAGGTTCAGCGTTTTGGATTCAATCGCTTCAACGTCCAGGATTTTTGCAATCATATCGGACAGACGCCCCGAACTTTTCTCCATCATTTCAATGTAACCCAGCACTTCCGGCGACAACCCTGTTGATGTAATCCGCATAAGGTTCAACAGCCCTTTGATTTGATTCAGCGGGCTTTTCAAGTCGTGCGCAACGATTCCGATCAGATTATTTTTTTCATTATTGAGCTTCAGCAGTTCTTCGTTCTTGCGAAGAATTTCGTCCTTCTGCGCTTCCACCTCCTGATGCATTTTTGTTATCGTCTCGTTTGCCTCATGCAGGTAATCAGACTGATCAAGCAACGACTCCTTCTGCGCTTCCAACTCCTGGTTCTTTCGTAGCAACTCTTCACGAACTTCGGAAATCAGGCGTTGCTGTTCCATCAATTCGCGGTTTTTGAGACTGATCTCTTCATTGGCCTCCTCAAGCTTTGTTGTAAGAAGGAGCAAATCGTTCTTCTTGTATTCGAGGAGCAAATTGTCAGAGCTGAGTGATTCTTTTGACTTATTTAGTTTCCCGATACGAACTTCGAGCCGTTGCGTGCGTTTCCGTAGTTCCTGCTGAAAAACCGGAAGTAGTGTGTCTGCCATCTCCCGAATCTTGTCGAGGTTTCGGAGGACTTTCTGACTCTCCTTTTTCAGATAACGGGATAACTTGGCGTCGCCTTTTGCCAATGCAGTTGCCTCTGCCTTGTCGAATACTTTTTCCAACAGGCTTTGATGTTTTCCGACTTCCTTTTGGATATTCCGAAAGTTCTTCATCGACATGCGACTGACGCTAACGCGGTCAGACTAAACAACAAGTTTACTGTTATTTATGAAATTCCCAAGACATAAAGAAGGCCTCCCGTAAAGATGGGAGACCTTTAGACTCAGATTAGGTAATAAAAATCAGGTTAATGAATTTCTGTTCGATTCACGACAAAGTTTATTTCCCGTTATCGGTTGCACTCCACTCCAGTAACAGTGCTCCGTGAGGGGGCAGGTCAAGTTGTGCAGGATTCCCGATAGTTTGTTTGTTCAGAACATCCCGAACGGCACCCGCATTCCTCATGTGCTCCGCGAACCTGCCAGTGTCCAGCTTTACATCTTTATCATTTCCGTTAAGAATAACCATTACAGTTTTCTCGTCGTTTTGACGGAAATACACGTACACGTTATCGTGCGGAATGTA
>Ga0079224_100014051_pt1 | contig 11172 bp, 8 predicted proteins | sample Stecom2015_FD_80414 | JGI IMG/M metagenome (GOLD analysis project Ga0079224, IMG submission 80414) | Agricultural soil microbial communities from Utah to study Nitrogen management - Steer compost 2015 | ecosystem: Environmental > Terrestrial > Soil > Agricultural land | place: USA: Utah...
TGGCGGTTGGAGAGATCGGATTTGACGATCAAACTGAGGCGGAAGCAGAATACCTGAGAAAACAGCTTGAACTCGCAATGCGAGCAGAGTTACCTGTGCTTGTTCACACGCCACACCGGGATAAGAAGCAGGGGACGATCCGAACCATTGAAATCGTGCGTGAAGTGGGCATACCGGAAACCATGGTTTTGATCGATCATAATACTGAAGAGACGCTCCCCATCGTTCTTGAAACCGACTGCTGGGCCGGCCATTCCATTTACCCGCATACAAAGATGAATGAGGAACGAATGGCTCGACTGGTCGAACGTTACGGCTCCGAGAAAATCTTGATCAATAGCGCCGCCGACTGGGGCATCAGCGATCCGCTAAAAGTAGTCAAGACGGTCGATGCGATGAAGGCGGCCGGGATTGCTCTTGAAACCATCCAAAAGATTGTGTGGGATAATCCGCTCACCTTTTTTGGACAGAGCGGAAAACTCAATCGGGAAGTTTTGGAGAAGGGACCGGCCACGCCCGAGGGGGACTTGTTCGAAGGCAGCACGATCAAGCGAGGAGAGCGCTAGTACTCGGTCCTTATAGACGATATGCATGATACCGCAGTTATCTGTGTCGTCGGACTGGCTTCCCGATTCGTCGGAGATCACACGCCCAATCTGTCAAGACTTCAGCAAGAGGGTGCCGCATCTCGCATCCACGAAATCACACCCGCTGTCACTTGCAGTGTGCAGTCGACCTACGTGACAGGCCTTTTGCCCTCTCAACACGGCATTGTTGCCAATGGCTGGTACTTTCGAGATGTTGCGGAGGTTGCCTTCTGGAAGCAGTCGGATCATTTGGTTCAGGGAGAAAAGGTCTGGGAAACCGCCAGGAAAAGAGATTCCGCTTTTCGCTGCGCCAAGATGTTCTGGTGGTACAACATGTATTCCTCGGTCGACTACTCGGTCACTCCCAGACCGATCTACAGAGCGGACGGGAAGAAAATCTTCGATATCTATGGGGCTCCTTCATCTCTTCCGGAAGGGCTCAAAGCTGAGCTGGGAGATTTCCCTTTTACGACCTTCTGGGGCCCGATGGCCGGAATCGATTGCAGTCGCTGGATCGCCGAAGCAAGCATCAAGACGTACCAGTGGCATCAGCCAACTTTGACTCTGATCTACCTTCCGCACCTTGATTATGATCTGCAGCGCTACGGGCCCGACCACCCCTCGATCCCTAAACAGCTGAAGGCGATTGATGAAGTGTGCGGGCGGCTCATCGACTTCTTCCGGGAGCGCGGCGTCCGAGTGATGGTCCTTTCCGAGTACGGGATCACCCCGGTTCAGGGCCCTATCCACATCAATCGGATTCTTCGAAAGGAGGGATGGTTAAGGGTTCGCGACGAAAAGAGGCTGGAGGCATTCGATGCCGGCGCCAGTGAAGTATTCGCAGTGGCTGACCACCAGATCGCACATATTTATGTAAAGGATCACGAAAAAGTTCCGCAAGTACGGGAGCGTCTGGAAGCTGTTGAAGGAATCGAGCGGGTTCTGGATGATGAGGGAAAATCCGAGTTTGGCCTGGATCATCCTCGCTCCGGTGAACTGGTAGCGATAAGCCAGTCCGATCGATGGTTCACTTACTACTACTGGCTGGATGATGCGGTTGCTCCCGATTTCGCGAGAACCGTGGATATCCACCGCAAGCCCGGGTACGATCCGGCAGAGTTGTTCATCGACCCCAAGATCTCTTTTCCACGGCTTAAGGGAGCCTGGATTCTGCTAAAAAAGGCGCTTGGCTTTCGTTACCTGATGGATTTGATCCCGCTCGATGCCAGTCTGGTCAAAGGATCACACGGGAGAATTGTCGATAATACGGGAGACAAGCCACTGGTCATTACCGATCAGCCTGAATTGCTTGAAGGGGATTCCATCTCCGCGTTGCAGGTCCGTGACCTCATTCTGGATCATATCTTTAAGTAAGGATGGCCCCTTACGGCGAAGATTAACCACAGAGCGGTAGCGGACACAAAGAAAAGCACTTTCAGCGCAATCTTTCTCTATGTCCTTTGTGGAGAAATTCTGGTCCTTTCAGCGGGATTCGACGGGCAAGGATGCCCATCTCAACGTGACAGCCAAGATGGCTGTCCTAGTGCGGCACAGCCTTTCGGCTCGAATTGGTGCCGAAGGCACTTAACAATTGGTAGCCTGGGGTAGCGGCGAAGCAGCTACCCCAGGAATAGCGGTTTCCCCAAATTATGTTGTGCTGTAAGTACAACATCATTCGTCTGCCGCAATGCCGCCACCTCGCTATCTCTAGGTGCCCGCCACCAGCCGATGCAAGAACAGTGTGACGAGAAACGCTGACAGGGCAAACGTAACATAGCCTAGAGGAGCACCAGCACTCGCCAACATCAGCCCATCCACGAGGCAGATCCCGGCCAACAGGTGGGCAACCCCTCGTTGCCTGCTGTCACTTCGACCGCGACGGAAGATGCCCGCCGAATAAAGCGTCCAGATGAGAAACGGTACAGCCACCAGTAGGGCAGACGCCGAGAAGGAATAAACAAGCACCAGAAGCGGAGCCAGAAGCAACGCCACCGCGTGACCACCGCCCGTATCGTCTAAGTGTTCTCTTCGGGCCAGCGAAGTGAGACCCGTCATATAAACAAGAAGAAGTACTCCTCCGACAACCGGTTCGATTTCGAGCGTGGCGGTAAAAATCAAGGCGGCCATCAAGTAGACCAGCATGCGACATAGAGCCATGATCAGAGGCCCGTAGGAGATCAACTTGTGAAAGTAGTCGTAATAAATGATCGATCCTATTAAAGCCACGGCAGTGGCTGCCGTCCCGATTTCCGATCCGCCTTGCCGGTTGCTCCATACCACTGCAATGACTCCGCCTCCGACCAGCAGAAGCAAACCAACAATGATCACCTCTCGCTGGGACACTTCTCCAGAAGGAATAGGTCTTTCTGGCCGATAGTGACGGTCGAATTCTACGTCGAAGGCATCGTTGAGAAACATCCCCGCCAGGTAAAAAAGACTGACTGCCGTCCAGGCCGGGAACAGGTCTCCAAGCGAAGGAAGCGCACCGGCTAGAGAAGCTCCCGCCAGTATGTTAGTTAGCACCGTGAAGAGGTTCGACACCCGGCCCAGCTTGAGGTAGGCGAGTAGGCGGCTTTGAATTCCGGTCATCTATCGCGTACCCCGGCCCGATTCAGTCTTCTCTTCGTCGATCCGCTCCATCTGACCGATCACCCATTCCAATTCCCGGGTGATATCAGACACCCGATCTTCCGTTTGCAGTTCCGGGGGTAGCACGTTCCAGGTGTATGTTTCGACCTCGAGATGTCTGCATCTTGGTTTGTGCTGCAGGCTTTCCAATATATCGATCACTTGATTCTGAGTTGTTCCCCATTCGTCGGTCTCGGAAAGAAAAAGCGGCAGGTGAAAATGAATTCTCCATTTTCTGGGATGCAGGAAACCACCTTCCTGGCTGAGTGCTTGCAGCGCCTCCGGAAGGTCGGGAAAGCGTCGCAGAACTGTGTCAGAGCCGCCCAACCGGCTACTCTCAACCACCTGGTGCAGGTAGACGTGCTCGTTAAAAGGCCGAAGTCGTTCCAGATTGTCGTCCAGATCGCCCTCAATTTCGATGTCGACCGCTGAACTGAGCTGGATGCGGTCAATTCGTATACCCGCTGCTTCAAGCTTGTCCAGGGACTCTGTTGGATCTTCGAACTGGACCGCTAGATGGCAGACATCAAAGCAGATTCCCAGGTGACGCAGGATGACAGCTTCTGCTTCTGACTCTGCCACTCCGGTCTGCTCCCTGAAGTATTTTCGGCCGGAAGAACTAATCAGATGCACCCGAAAGAAATTAATCACTTCGTCGGTCGTTTCGAGGAAGCAGCACGGTTCCGGTTCTATGGCAAGTGAAATGGAGCGTCCAGTCTGTTGATAGAGCGTGAAAAGACGCGCCGCATGGTCGAGAAAATGGCGAGCCATCGTCTCTACCTGATCTGCACGAGTAATCGACTTTTTGAACGCGCCGGGCACGGTGCTGAGATTACCCTGCTGCGCATCGGTTTCCATGAGAATGCGCGACAGAATGCCGGCGGTGCGGTTGCTGTAGTCCACTCGCCGCCGGTCGGTCCAGTCAGGCAGATAGACGGATTCCGTAACGGGGGGGGCATGAAAGTTTCCATAGGGAAATGCGTTGACCCCTATCACATAGAGGTTTTCTCTTTTCAGGAAATCAATAAAGAAGTCCAGCTGTTCTGTTTCGGCGAGGCTGCTGATAGCAGGCTCTGGAAGCCAAATTCCAGCCGCAAATCTTTCGCCCGGAGCCAAACGATCTCGAACGGCAAGAAGGTAGGACTGAAGGTTCGAAAAGAGCTCGTTCCAACTTTCACCGGGATGGACATTCGTGCAGTAGCTCAGATGAAAGGACCCGAGTTTCATGTGATCGTTAGTTGGAGCGATCCCTTAGGCTCTGGATCGCCTTGAGCAAAACTCCTTTATCCATCCGATCCACTTCGAATCCGTGGCCGATAGCATCGATCAGCGTTACAGCCAGTTCCCCCCCAATGTGTTCCCGAAACTCTTCGAGCCCCTCTAAAACACGATAATCCCCGTTTTCTTCCAGTTCCAGGGTTGGGTGCCAGAGAGGGAGACCGAGCCTTTCCTGCAAAGACAGCACACGTTCCGCATCGGCAGTCGCGAGATATCCCTGCATGGCTGAATACTGAACATCGATCGCCATTCCGATACTAACCGCTTCACCGTGCCGTATTTCATAGTCCGAGAGCGATTCAATCTTGTGAGCGGACCAGTGGCCGAAGTCGAGAGGACGCGCACTTCCGAACTCAAACGGATCCCCGGACTGGCGGATGTGATCCAGGTGCAGTTCGGCGCATCGTTGAATGGGGTAACGCAGGTCGGGGACTAGTCCACGCGACATGACCGTAGCATTCTGATCCAGATATTCGAAAAAATCCGCATCCCGAATCAAGGCAACCTTGATCGCTTCGGCTAGACCGGCCATCCTGTCGCGGTGTTCAAGAGTCCGAAGAAGAGAGAGGTCATTCACAACCGCAAAAGGAGGGACGAACGTCCCGATAAAGTTTTTACGTCCGAACAGATTGATTCCGTTCTTGACGCCCACACCCGAATCACACTGCGACAGCACGGTCGAAGGAACCCGGATATGGCGGATACCTCGGTGAGAAATTGCTGCAGCGAACCCGACGACATCCAAAAGCGCCCCTCCTCCCACACAGATGATTAAGGAGTGACGGTCAATGTGCAGGTCGCGGGCCATCTCGATAATGCCGAGTGCCAGCCGGATATCATTCTTGGCCTCTTCGCCGCCCGGCAAAATCACTGGTTCCGCCAGCAGCTCGAGCACATTGCTGTTATGGTCGAAATAGTCCTGGATTGAAGCGGAGAGCTCGGGCTGTGCCAGGTGCAGGCCTTCGTCCACGATCACCAGACTACGATGCTTTTTTTTCTGATTGCCGAATCGAACCGCCTCCAGAAAGGTAGAGTTCTCTGGAGAAAATAGATCCTGCGTAAAAAACACGGGATAGGCGAAGTGTACCTTCAATGATTCGACAATCTGCGTGGACTTTTCCTCACGCGATGCAAAGGCCTCTTGATGCGCTCGATTCATAACTTCGGGATCTGACAACTGCCCGGTTGCGGGCCGTGTACTTTACTCAAAATGCAGGCCGGACTCCAAGGATCTCCTTTGGAGACTCGACTCCAGTGACTGCCCCACCACCCTCCAGCCGGACGCCGGAAACAGGCTTCATTCTAGCAAAAATTCCAGGCGCCTATCCTTTCTGCTTCCTTTAGTTTGCCGTCAGCGAGGTATCAGGCGCGGGGCGACTCGCGAATAGTACGATCCAAGAAATTCTGGGTAATCCTTTGAACGTGAGGATTCACCCCAAAAGTCCCGGCCCTGTTCGGCGTCCGGGCAGGGATGTGTCCCGGCGGTTGAGAAAGCCCTTCCGCCCACCAGATGGTGCCGGCATTGAACACCCAGTTTCCGCGCGAACAGGGAAAAACCACGGCGCCGTGAAGGCGATCTCGAGCCGTGACCTCTGATTCGGCAATTACCTTCAACCCTTCTGTCTCTCCATATGGCGGTCCGTGGAACTCCCAGCCGATGACTGCCGGGATACGGTCTCCGTCACGTAATCCAGTAGATTCGTAGATCCAATGATTTGCGTTCCGGACCACCCAGTCACCGTATCCTGAACCGTAGGAAGTCGATCCCATCAGCTTTGCTTCGTCTGAAAAAAGTTCCTTACGGGCGAAAGCCCGGAAAGGAGCGCCGGTTACACTACTGCTATATGTGATAATCTCATGATAGACAGCATTCCCGGACAGAAACGCCAAGCTCAAGCCTTCCTCTCGGGCACGCATTGCCTGATCATACATTTCACGCGACCAGTATTCATCATGGCCTATCGGTATGAACACCCTGGCTAGGTCGAGGACTTTCGGATCTAATTCCAGGTCAAGATTGGAACAGTAGGTCACGTCATAACCCTCCCGTTCCAGCCAGTAGACCGCTGGATGTTCCCAGAGCAGGAAAGACCCCGAACCGGCCGACAGCGGAGCGTCTATAATCTGGCAATATTTTGCATAGGGGCGATCGAAGCTTACTCGAACATTGGGGCCGGTGTACCAGACATTAGGGGTGCCGTCATCGTAGAGTGAATCTCGACCCGGCCACTTGTTATACGCCTGCCACGTCAGATCGCTGACCTGGAAAAGGATTTCCGATTGCCGGTGCTGCTTGACAACAAAAACCACGTAACTCTGAGCACCAAATTTTTCATCCCTGGTCAATTTCCCGAGGTAGACTCCACTGGGCCAATCATCAGGAACTTTGAAGCTGGTGATCTTCTCCCATTTGCACTCTCTCAGGCGTTCGATCGTCATCATTGGGACAGGCTGGCTTTCGGCCTTGAAAGGTCCAAGCCTCAAATAATGGCGCCCTCCTCGTCCTCCGTAGTAACCCATTCGATAAAAATCAACGTAAAACTGTCCCGGAGGATCCATGCTGACCATTAGGTCCAGCGATTCACCGGGAAGCGCGCTGGTTCGAGACAGATAGCCTTCAATTGCCGACGAACGCAGTCTGCGGATCAGAGGATAGGAGGCCTGTGTAATAGGGTCGTCGAAACGGGTATACTGCAGTTGCCATTCGACCGTACCTTCATTCTGATTTTCGGAAACCGTCGGGTTGTCTTTTCTTTGCTGCGGAGAAGAGCGTACAAATGGTGCCATCAGCGGGACCGAGGTCAATCCAGCCGCCGTTTTGAAGAAGCGCCGCCTGCCATAATTCCGCCTGTCAGTCATCAGTTCTACCTTTCTAGAGGGGGATCGGAATATGGCATCAAAATGTATGAATCCATCTAAAAAGTCAAAGATAAACTTTTCAGGAAGCGGCTGTTCGTGTAAGGTAGGGGCTTCACCAGCATTGCTTCGCTGGGAGATCGAATCCCCGAATTGAACCAACGATCTGAGGAGGAATTGAATGTCGGTCGAACCGAGATTGAAACGTTTGTTCGCAGCAGATGGCAACTGCTTCGATGTCGCGATAGATCATGGCTTTTTCAATGAGTTTGGCTTTCTTGCTGGGATCGAAGACATGCGAAAAGCGATCCAGACCATTGTTAAAGCCGACCCTGATGCAATTCAGCTCAGCCCAGGCCAAGCTCGTATCTTGCAATCAATTCCCGGACGGCAGAAACCCTCCCTGGTTTTCCGGACGGACGTTGCCAATGTGTATGGAAAGGAATTGCCCCGTCACTTGTTCAGCCAGCTCATCGACCGACCGGTCGAGCAAGCGCTCGCCCTCGATGCATGCTGTGTTGTAGTCAACCTGCTGCTTCTCCCGGAGCAGCCCGAACTTTATCATCAGTGTGTTGCGAATGTGGCGAAACTGAAGCCGGAATGTGAACGTTACGGGATGCCCCTGATGGTCGAGCCGCTGGTGATGCAATCCAATGAAAAGAGTGGCGGTTATATGGTAGATGGCACGATCGAGAAGATCCTTCCTCTTGTCCGACAGGCCGTTGAACTCGGTGCCGACGTCATAAAGGCCGATCCCTGTGACAATATCGAGGAGTATCACCGAGTTATTGAAGTGGCTTCCGGAATACCGGTTCTCGTCCGAGGAGGCGGGCGGGCTCCCGAGCAGGAAATTCTCGAACGTACCGAACAGCTGATGAAGCAGGGCGCTTCCGGTATTGTCTATGGTCGAAATGTTATCCAGCATCCGAATCCGTCTGGTATGACTGCCGCTTTGATGGCGGTCGTTCACCAGGGTGCAACTGCTGAGGAGGCAATGAAGATTTTGCAGGGAGCGGGTGCTGATGAGTAGGCGGGTGATCCGATTCGGCGTCATCGGCGCCGGGTTGATGGGAAGAGAATTCGCCAGTGCAGCCGCCCGGTGGTGCCATCTTCTCAATTTGAACTTCCAACCTGAGATTGTGGCTGTCTGTGACCTCAACGAACAGGCAACGGCTTGGTTTTCCGACAACGTGCCCTCGGTGAAGAACGTCACAACCGACTACCGGGAGATTCTGGCTGACTCCGATGTAGAGGCTGTTTACTGCGCGGTGCCCCACAACCTTCATGAAGAAATGTATATCGAGATCATCCGCTCGGGAAAGCATCTCTTTGGTGAGAAGCCCTTCGGGATTGATTTGAAGGCTAATCAAGCCATTCTGGAGGTCATTCGTGAACATCCTGATGTGCTGGTTCGATGCTCTTCAGAATTACCCTTTTTTCCGGGAGCGTTACAGATCTCACGCTGGATCGAAGAGGAACGTTTTGGACAGATTATAGAAGCAGAGGCAGGCTTCTGGCACAGCAGCGACTTGAATCCACAAAAGCCGATTAATTGGAAACGTCAGGTCGCCACCAACGGCGAGTACGGGGTCATGGGTGATCTGGGGATGCACGTCCTTCACGTACCCCTTCGCTATGGCTGGACTCCACGTTCCGTGCGATCGCTCCTTAGTAACATCATCAAAGAACGGCCAGACGGCGCAGGCAACATGGTTCCCTGTGAGACATGGGACAACGCGACCCTGGCTTGCGATGTGCAGAGGGACGGCCAGGAATTTCCTCTAATCCTCTCCACCAAGCGCATTGCACCCGGTCACAATAACACCTGGTTCATCCGAATTTGGGGTACTGAATTTTCAGCCGAGTTCTCGACCCTCTATCCGAAGCAAGTGCGCTACTTGCCCTATCAACCTGGCGGAGAACAGGCCTGGCACGTATTGGATACTCCCTACAAGTCGGCCTACGCCTCCATAACCGGAGGAATTTTCGAGTTCGGCTTCTCGGATGCCATCCTGCAGATGTGGGCGGCTTTTTGTGATGAACTGGTCAACGGTCCCGATGTACCGTTCGGTTGCGTTCGCCCTGAGGAAACTGCCGTGAGTCACAAGCTCTTCACTGCGGCTCTGGAGTCTCAACGAACCGGTACAACCGTAGCCTTGTGATCGGGGGGAAGGCGTTCAAGCCGGCTAGCCAAGAGCGTAGCCACCGTCGATTTCGGTAAAATCAGTAAAATGAGTTTTCTGAAGTCGATTCCACCCATTCCGTGGACAGAGGTGGATACTGTCCTCCTGGACATGGATGGGACTTTACTTGACCTCCACTACGACAACTACTTTTGGCTCGAGTACCTTCCGGAGCAGTGGGCTCAGGCTCACGGCATAGAGATCACGACTGCCCGGCAGCGGTTGATCGAGCGGTATGCCGAGCTTCAGGGCACCTTGGACTGGTACTGTCTCGATTACTGGAGCCGTTCCCTTGAACTCGACATCGTGGCGTTAAAGCAGGAAGTTCAGGATCGGATTAAAGTTCATCCAGGTGTCGTCGAATTTCTAGAGCAGTTGAACGAAGCGGGCAAGCGAGCGGTGCTGGTGACCAACGCTCATCCACAGAGCCTGCAATTGAAGATGGAACGCACACAGCTGGCATCCTACTTTGACCGGACGGTGAGTTCTCACACGATTGGAGTGGCCAAGGAGAACGGCCGGTTCTGGACTCAGTTCCAAGAACTGGAGTCGTTTAACCGAGACCGCACGCTGCTCATCGACGACAGTCTGGAGGTACTGAAGTCGGCGGCGACCTACGGCATTCAATACTTGCTCTTGCCCCTTCAACCGGATAGCCGGAAGGAGGCCAGGAGAGAATCCAGTTTTCCCTCACTGCTCGGGTTCGACGAGATTATGCCAGTTCAAAGGTCCAGGATTGCCCGGTAAGTTCCTCGTACCGGGCTCCAGCGGACGTCGAAGCCCACCTTCCTGCTGACCGCTATCATTCCACGATTTTCCGGGAGAATGTCGGCGACGATTCGGTCCAGCTTTTCATCGTGTCCGATATTGACAAGACGACTTAGGAGTTCAGTGCCCAGCCCTCGTCCCTGGTAGTCATCTCTGATCAGTATCGCGAATTCCGCCTCATTTCGTCCGTGGAGTTTGGTCAGTCGCCCCACACCAAGTATCTCTCCTCGATCGGTTCCTTCAGGAACTATCCTTTCGGCCACCAGCACCATCTCACGGTCATAATCCGGAAAGCAGATCTGAGCCAGACGGCTGTGAGAAATTCTTTCACTTAGCTTAAGCATGTGCAGGTAACGGAGATAAACCGTGTCATCTGATAAAGACTCGTGGAAGGTGACCATCAAAGGTTCGTCCTCCGGCCTAATCGGACGGATCAGAACGTCAATTCCGTCCTTCAGCTTCCAGGGAGACACGTATTGTTCTGGATAGGGACGGATCGATAATCGCGGAAGACTCTCTTCGGAAACAGACGGATCGTGAAGACGGATTCTTGCGCGCCCGGCCCATAAGCTCCCGGGTGCCACTTCCAGAGGATCGATCTCGATCTCCTGAATCCAGCGCTGTTCCACGAGCATCTGACTGCAACGAGTCACCAGCTTCTCGCAGTCGAGCGCCATCGGGCTGATATCAGAGCTGGACTCAATCGCCCTGAAGATGAATGTTCGTCCCATCCTCCTCCTGGCCAGCGTGGTATTCAATGGTGGAAGTGCCAGGCTTCGATCTTCGAATGTCCTGCCGGCCTTTCCACCTGCTCCAGACGACAGAACGGCTCCAAACTGCGGCTTAATCCAACTCTTTAAGGCCACGGCTAA
>Ga0079224_100014053_pt1 | contig 11172 bp, 9 predicted proteins | sample Stecom2015_FD_80414 | JGI IMG/M metagenome (GOLD analysis project Ga0079224, IMG submission 80414) | Agricultural soil microbial communities from Utah to study Nitrogen management - Steer compost 2015 | ecosystem: Environmental > Terrestrial > Soil > Agricultural land | place: USA: Utah...
GTGTACAGGGTGCAAGGCCATCTGAAACGTGGACGTATGCGTGTGGAAGATGTAACGACTGGAAATGTATTTTCCCTGTCCAAGACAGATCGGCTATATAATTCCCTGCTCCAAGCCAAACAGAACCCCGAAGCTGTCAAGGTAGGTGCAGACCTAAACCGCCCGGCGCATACGGAAATGGAAGTTGTCGCCACCTACGGTATCAAAAGATAAAATTATTAAAACCCCAAAAAACAATTACATCATGAAATACCCTATCAACGAACATGAAATGCCCCTAAACGAACTTGAAAAATTGGGGCTTTACAAAGACGGTGGATTTAGCATAAGCCCGGAGAATATCGATGCTCTGCTTGCAGGGAGAAGAACCGATATGTTGAGTATGGCCAATCTGAATATCGACGGGTTTGCCATCCGCCAACTGGATGCAAAGCTGTCCCTTAGCCGAGGGGAGGACGGTACTGTCCAGCTTAACATACATCCGATTTATCGTGAACCACAATGGCATCCTCTATTGAGCGATGACGAGGAAAAAGCATTGATTGCCGGAGAAAAACACGTAGTGAGCAAAGAACAGGAGATCGGTGGAAACAAAAAGAAGAAAGTCATCATTGAATACGACGATCTCACAAAGGAGTTTGTGGCGTATGAACCCGACGAAGTGCAGGTCCCCATTAGAGTTAATGGCGAAGAACTTTCCGAAAAGCAACAGGAGGCTTTCCGTAACAGCGAAGTCGTGGAACTCAAAGACGGAACGAAAATCCAGCACTCGGCAACGGACAATAAGGGTATTCGTTCAGACCGTAAACGGCTTATCCTATCCGTGCTATTGGACGGCGGTATCTCATACTTGGTATTCCGTGGTATCAATAACCTAAGAGGTAGGCTCGAACCGCAGGACGAGGGTTATACCGCTGGATACAACCGTGCGTTGTCCGACATGATGGCCGACAAAAAGATAAGGGAAAAAGGGAACGAGAAAACCGTTCAAGACCTTGCGCAAAATCTTCGGGGTAAACAAGAAAGTAGAGGGTACGGACGTACCGGTTCGAGGTAATGGTATTTCTCCGATTAAAGCCCGAAGTACGGAACTTCTTTGCACCCTATATCCACGTGGTCGAGGATAAAATTCTGTTTCCTTACACATTGGAAAATCAGATTATAGCCCAAGAGCATTGGAGTGAAAACGGTGTCCGTATTCCGGTAAGCAAAGGTGTATGGTTGGCAACGGATAACTTGCCTTTGTCCGTCACTGACCTTTTTATCGGTCATTCGGCTGGTGATATATTATGCTTCTGCCATTATTACCCTAATTGGATTATTCCACACCGTCCGAGTGCATTTGCTTCATTGGGATTATTGCCGACCAAAGAACAATTTACTTGGCTAAAATCCCTTTTCACCAATGCCAAAATACATACGGTATTTGACGGGGGAATAAGTGGCCGTGTAGCCGATTGTAAAGTGGCAACGTGGCAGATCGGCAAGAGTGCAAGGTTTAGTCTTGTTGATGAACATGGCGAATTTTATTGCAACAAAAAGAGATACCGTATTCAGGTCGGTGATTTTTCATTGAACCGTTTTGAAAGATTGTCCGGCATACGTGCAGGTATCAGAACCCATAAACCCAAAGCACCATTTGAAACATTCTACCAATCCTTTACAAACGGGCTAATCTGAACCAGCCAACCCGCACCCCCTGATCCTTAATTGGGTCAGGGGCTTTTATCGTGCGACAGATTTAGCGAAAGAAGACAGGCAATAGTCACTGTTAATCAACCCACAAACTGTAATTAGAATTTTGGCTACTCCATAGAGTTATGCCAGTTTAATAATTCCTTTTCAGTTTACAACGCTATTCCACGATTAAAGTCCACTATATATTGAGCAGGGATTGTAGCTCTGATAGCATTTATATCTTGATCATGCCCAAGTTGGAAGCCGTGATTTGTAACGATATACTGTATATATTCATTGCAGTTAATTCTGTGAACGATATTGTTTACTCCTGCCGAAAAAGCATTGCTGAAATATGCAGGAAAGTTTGCAATGTTTTGATAACAATGTATTCTTCCCTCACTTCCCCAAGCCCCTTGGTCTTCATTGTGTTCCCAATGAATAGAGGTTGTCCCGTCATTTTTTGAAAGAAAGCCAAGTGCTTCAAAAAACTCATTGTCTGATGCAAATTCAATTTGCTGTTTTGTTCCAAATACTAATTGTGCCATATTTTATGTTTTATAAGTCATTATAAATATTTGCTAATTCCGTTTTGATTTGTCTGAAACTCAAATCAAAATTCAGTTCTTGGCTCAATCCTGTGTTAATGCAATAAATGAAAGATTCCTTTCTATAATACAACTCGTTTTTCTTTAACGATTTTTCAATACTGTCAGATTTTGCAAGTAGACAGACAAGTTGATAGTCTTTGTTTATCGCATCTGTTTTATTGCTTGGGTGTGCTTTTGCATAATGTTGTGTTGCTGTTAGTTTGATTAAGTTTTCCAAATAGTGGGCGAGTTGCGGAAATTTGCTTGACGGAAAAATATGATGAACTTGTGTTGCCTCTCCATTTGACCATTGGTCTTTGACCTCACTTTCAGAGTACATTTTCTTGATTTGGTTCATTGCTTTTTGTACTAAATAAGCGTTGAACGCTGTATCGGTCAACACATTTTGTTCACTCTCTGTAATGGCTTCTTGTCGGGAAATATTTTTGTCTTTTGATACGTCACGCCAATTTTTGCGATTATACATTAAATCCGTATAATAAAACTCGTTTTTGGACATTCGTCCTTTTACAGAACCTGGCAAGTTGTTTTCACAAGCATAAATATTCAGTAACTTCGGATAAATACGTCTTACTTCTACTGCTCCATTGATTGCAGTGTTTCCAATGATGAATTTGATAAAACGTTCTTTCAAATCTTCAAAGTCGGTTTCCGTTAAATTACCTTTTTCATATTTGTCTTTATAGCTTTCAAAGAATTTCAAGAACCCACTGTCTGACAACACTTTTACAAAATATTGATAAAGAAAGTAATAAGCATTTCTGTCTTTCAGCGAGATATATTCCAACACAGGTAAATTCGCAATTTTGTAGAAATTCTTTGTTCCTCGTTTTTCAATATCCAAAACTCCTGCATAAGCCAAAAGCCTTAACGGTTGCTGGATGAACTTATCGTATTCACTTTTTGTTGTTGGATTTGTGGCAGACGGCTTATTGAAAATCGCTTTTACGTTTTTAATGAAATATTGCGAATCCCAAATATCTTGAACGATAAACTCTTTTTGGGGTTCGCTTTCTCTCAAATTCATTACACAATCTGCAATAATACACACAACATCAGGTGTGCATTTTTGGTCCATAAACCTTGCATCATTACTTTTTCTTATATCATAATCCTTGCTATTTAGCAACTTTTTTACTTCTGTCATTTAGTCGATGTTTTTTAAAAGTCCGAAGAAAAAAACGGAATTATTATCAATGTTTAATGAACGAGTTCCGTAATTACGAGCAACACGATAAAACTTCTCAAATTCTTTTGAGCCGTAATACTCCAAATCCTTTTCTGTCGGAAGTCGGCTACCATTTTTCAATGTTAATAAAGCAACGGAGCCATCTGTAATTGTATTTTTAGGTAAAAAACTCGCTCTAGGATAATAGGTAAGATTTGGAATCATCACAACATCTTCCCGATTAAGAAATTTAGCGACAGCCAAATTTTCTGTATCGTCAATATAACAGTCGTAATTATCTAACTCTTTGACTTCATTATTTCCAACGTTTCGTGATTTCAAAACTCTGTATTTTCCGTTGTCTTTCGTGATTTGCTTTGTAATTTGTCTATCTCTGAAACTTTGAAAAATATCAAATTTCATTTTCTCTGAAATTTCGTCAAATTCTTCATTTCGATAAATTAACCAATATGGGAATTCATTTGATAATAAATAATCTTTTCGCTTTTCCTCAACAGTTTCCGTGATGTAGCTTTCTATCAAGATATTTTCAGCTTGTTTTTTAGCTGATGTCTCAAGTAAAAAACTAATCGTTTCGATCTTCACGCCTTTAAAACCTTTCTCGCCATAATCGCAGATTTTTAAAAGGTTTTGTTCTTTTAAAACTTTTCTTGTGATATTAAACTCGGGTGAATTGATAAGGCTTTTCGGAACAATTAAGGAAACGAATTTCCCTAATGAAATAGCTTTTTCAATGAAAAATGAGAACAAGTTATTTGTTTCATTATTTCTCATATTACATCTGTAAAGCGATAACAATTCTTGATTATTTGTTAGCTTTTTATACGGCGGATTTCCGACAACAATATCATATTTTACATTGAAAATATGTGTAAGAAAATCAGCATTGATGAAATTGAATTTAAACTTTTTAGGCAATTTCAACTTGTATAAAATATTTTTCAGTAGAACAAAAGAATTACTGTCAATATCAACAAGGTCAAAAATTACTTCGTCTTTATCTTCGTACTTTTCAACTAACAACGGAATGAAATTACCAATGCCAACCGAAGGCTCTAAAATTCTGATTTTCTTTTTTCCTTTCAGTTCGGGTAAATCTTTCACAACGGAAAACGCGATATCTTTTCGAGTGAAAAACGCTGAATTTTCTTGACGACTTGAATTTGCATATTCTGCAATTTGATAAATATTTTCAAGCCCCAAGTTTTTAAATTCAGAATTGATAAACGAAAGTAAATTTTCCGTTTTGTTCAACTCTTCCTTTTTGATGATATTGTTTATCTCTGTTGTTGAAAGGGATTTTTGACTCAAAACGTCTTTTATCCTCTTTGCAATATTCGCAAAAACACCTGTCGGAACTGCTTCTCCAATACAATGTCTGATATTCAGTTCTTCTTGTTTCAAAAACATTTTCTTTTCAATAACGCTCAATTTATTCAACTTTTCAGTTGATGTATTTGACCATTGAAAAGTATTGGGAATACTCATCATCAGCATTAATTCCCTAATGCTAAAAACCCTATTTTCAGAGGGGTGGACAGTATTTTGACTTGACAAAATATCATTTCTTGTATGCACACAAGGACCTTCTCTATCCCAAAACCATCGAGCATACTTATCTCCATTTTTACTTTCGTTGAAAACGATTTTTCCATTTTTAATTTGGTGAGGTATTCTTTCTTTTTCTGTATTTTGAAATGCAGACTCTCCCTCTTTTAAATTCTCAATCCAAGACAACATCTTGGTATTGTATTCCCGAAACGAATGGAAAATATCGGTTTCTGATATTTGTCCCATTTCATTCAATTGTTCCAACCCTGTAAAAAGTTTACGTAAAGTTTTTGGCTTCTTTTTTTCGGGAAAGATGTCATAAGGACTAATGTTTTGTAAGTCTTTACGAACACCTATTACAAGAGTTCTTGTTCTACTCGAATGAGAGCCATAATCCTTAAAATTTACAACTTTAAACAATATGTTGTAATGCCCGCCTAAATTTAGTTTTATCGCTTCTTCAATTGTTCTTTCTCTAGTGTCAATGTCGGTACAAGTGGTATTTAAAAACGCACGTACATTTTCAAAAATGAAGAATTTTGGATTTACCTCTTTTGTGATTTTAATTGATTCTACAACCAAGGAATTTCTTGTTAATTCTTGGTTCTTTTTATGGTTAGCGACAGACATTCCTTGACAAGGTGGTGTAGCCACAATTACATCAGGTTCGGAAATTTTATGCTTGGTTTGCCATTTCTTTATTTCGGCAAACAGCTTATTCTTAATTTCGTTTGTCGAAATATCTCCGTCCAAATAACCTGTATCGTATTTGCATTTGTTATTAAAAACTTGAATTTTCAAGCGTTTAGTCAAGATTTCGTTTGTTGCAATGCACTCAAAACCGTTTTGTTTAAAACCAAAACAACCAACTCCTGCACTGCTGAATAAACTTATATATGTCAATGGTTTGTTCATAGTTTTAGAATTTTATTTCAGTTTGTTTTACGTTTACACTTTTCAAGTAATTTACCTTTTCTTCGGCAACAATTAATGTTTCTGTGGGACAGTTGTAGGTATACATTTTTTTAGCGAACTGGTCGCCAAAATATTCTACTTTCAATCTTTCAATATCAAGGTCAAAAACCTTTGCTAATTTTTCCAATCGCTTTTCGTCAAATTCACGTTTTCCATTTTCAATTTTGCTCAAATTTGCAGAATCAAGGTCAAGTTGTGATGCAAGTTGTGTCAAGGTCAAACCCTTGTCTGTCCGTAACTGTCTAATATACCCTCCAAACATTGCTTTCATTTGCTTGTAAATTTTAACTTGTCAAATAACGACAAACATAACTAATATATTTAGCATTAGTGTAAGTCTTTTGGCAGTTTTTCTCTAAATGTTTTAATCCCCTCAAAATCAAAACGATTATTTGCATCCGCGCCATTTCGTCTATATCTTCTTTGTGACGATACTGGATTTATTATGACTCTAGTTTTAAAAGAGAACCACATTAAAGCGGATGCAGTAAATTAAGGAATTAAAATATCCTTTTCCACACAAAAAGTTATCTATATTAACCCACTTTTTGAACGGAATTTCCTGCCACACTTTCATACTATTGTTATTGGGTACGAGGAATAACAACGACGAACTTTTCATTTGCCTGATCATTTATCAATTCGATATCAGGGTACAAATTGATAGCTCTTGGGATAACACTTCCTATACCGGTAAATGGCAAGCCTACAAATGCACAATTTGAATAATAGGATTACGGGCAATAGAGGTGTAAAACTTCACATTGTTTTCGCTGAGCGTATTGGGTAGCTTACCAGGACTGATTATCTCAACACGATTGTCGAAAACAAATATCTGAATACTGGAACTAATATAGTAGTCCCGGTGAACCAAAGCATTAACTATCAATTCTTCCAATACTTCTCTGGGAATTTCCAATCTGCCTAAAGTATTAAAGCCGTCCTCGACTTGAATGTGCTTAAGATTACGAACAGCAAACTCCATAGCTTGAGTGTATAGTGCCGTCAAATTTCCCTCAAATAAATCCGTCTTATCTCTGAATTGCTCACCAGTGATTTCATTTCCCACGAAAGAAATACACTTAATAGAAAAAAGAGGTCGGTATTTCTGCGGATTGTCACCGATCAACAATAGTCCAGCAAGAGTCAACGTTTCACCCTCGCTTAATTTCATGTTTTGAAGCAATCTGGACAGGTTTATGTTCTTGTCAACAATTTCAAGAAGTTGGTCTACGGTTCGATTCAATAACTCATCCATATCGGAAGCACCAAATTTATTCCTGAATTTATTAATAATCAGGGCTTTCAGCGAAACCTCGTCAATATCGTTGACCGTAGAACCTGCGACGAGGCTTTCGTCGGCATAAATTTTTCCCGAACGTTGAAAGAGCCGTAATATTTCTTCGGGAGGAGCGATACGTTTATCGGCACCCATTTTAACATAAGCTACACCATCGGTCGTATAATATGGTTTTGCATATCCTGAAGGAATTTTTATTACCATCACATTTTTTTCCTCTCCGACGGTAACTATTTCTGTCAACGGAGAGATAGGAGGCTTGATATGTTGAGATGCGACGTTTGAAATCCATTGGTTCAATTTGTGGATTTCTTCTCCTGATATGCCTTTTACTTCCCCATGGTCATTTACACCAATGAGGATAAGTCCGCCCTCTGTATTAGCCAACGCAGAAAATTCATGGCTTAATTGATTAATATGGTTTATCGTTTCTTTAAATTGTACGTGGCTGCTTTCGCCTTTGCCTATCAATTCAAGTAGTTCTAATGCTTCCATAATTCATAAATCATTTTACGCTGATTAAATGCTTCCTCACCACCCTCCATTATATCCACAATCTTTTTTTGTATAACCGGGTCGTCAATACTTCCTTCCATAGTAGAAATTACCTCGTTGTTGAAATTGCAACAGATATTTTGTTCACAATCCCCTAAAACCGGAATGTTTGGATTATGGGTGGCAAATATAAATTGCGTTTTATTTTTTAATTTACGGAGCTCTGAAATTACGTCCGTATAAATGGTCTGGTTGTCCAGATCGTCCTCGGGCTGATCTATTATAATTATATCGTTTTCTTTCAATGTTAGGATAAACAGGATAAGCGCGGAAGCTCGTTGTCCCAGCGAGTGTTCGTGCAAAGGTCTTTCATTGTAATATACCGTATATTTATCTGGTACGCGATAGGTGAGGAACGAATGGAGATTTTCCTTGAATTTAGTAATAAAGTTTGAAAAGTTGTTTCCTCCAGACAATATCGTTTTTATCCTCGTTCCCTCATCTTTTAAATCATTATACACTTCAACCAAATCCGAATAATGATCTGCGATTTCCCCAATGGCAGTATCCCGTAATCCGCTACCCCTGACACTGCTTCTAAGAAAATCCTTTAATCTTTCTTTATTCCCTTTAAAACCAACCTCAATTTTCAATTTTGATTGATCGCTATTTAATTTGGATACTTCTGCTTGAACAAGTTGGTATTCTTGGTGCCAAAGCCCTTTTAATTCAACCAAAGCTTTGTTGAGCTTTTGTTTAATAGCGTCCCGTCGCTGACCCAATTTGCCAATCTCCACTAATTTGGCTTTTTGCAGGTCAAGATCCTTGGATAACTTTACGTACGCATCAGCTTCGATATTAGGAAGATTGATTTCTCTTTTTATCTGCGAAAACTCCTCTCTTAGTTGCTCGTATTGCTGTGAAAAAGCCGTCTTTATATTTTCGAGTACCCCCTTTTCCGACTCTAATTCGCCTATTGTGAGGTTTAATCTTAAAAATATTTTTTCAAATTGACCGAAGGTCCGATAAACGGACTCAAAAAGTTCTACATTCACTTTAGACTGATAACTTTTATAACCGCTGAACAAATCCTTATAGTCACTAACAGTAGCTTTCAAAGAGTTGATCACTTTTTGCTCAAAGGACAATAATGTATCCAGCCTATTGTTGTCCTTGTCAAATTCAATCTGCCTATTTAATTTCTTGTCAATTTCATAGTCCTTGAATATTTGCATATTCAATTCTATAGCGGCTTTCCGTTCCTCGATTTCTTTTTCCTGCGATAGCGAACTGTTTATTTTCTGCAACTCGCTGAGCAACGTTCCGATTTCCGATTCCTGTTCTTCTATCTGCTGTCTAATATGGGTCAGTTTATCGCCCATCAGCTTTGATATTAGATCTTCCGTAGAGGTCTCACCGCCTATATCGGACAAATCTTTCTGACCGTAATAAAGCGGTTTGTTCAGAACGGCGCTAATCTTAAGATTATGCTGTAACTGACCATCGAGATAAATATTGGTAGATTCGCCGTATATCTTCTCCGCCATGAATGTCTGTCCATGCTTGTTGATTAGCTCAACCGACATTTTACCGCCACTTCCCAAAAAATTCTGTACCAAACGCTCCTTGTATTCAGGTTCATGTGAATTTTTGCCCAAAGGTATATCCAGCGCATAGCGGACTGTCTCCAAAATTGAAGACTTACCACTTCCCCTTATACCTATCAGGTTGTTCATGGCCGCATTGAAAGACAACTGTTTATCCGGCCACTTGTTCGTTTTGAACGTGATCGATTTTAACCAAGCTTTCTCTATTTTTGGGAGAACGTCCGAAATTCGCTCTTTGTGGTCTAACAAAGCGTATTTTAAAGCGTCGAAAGTATACGATCCGATCTTTACATATGTCCTTTTTTCGTTCCCATTCTGTTGGTGGGCTTTTCCTACATCATCTATGCATTTGCAATCGCAGCCCTCGACAAATGCAGGTAGTTTATTCCCGAACCACGTATTCAATGCCTGCAATTGTGAATAGGTTCTGAATTTTTGGAATGCCAAGACAAAATCCCGAAAACGTTCGTCATTTGCGAATTGCTGTATTCTTCCGCCATCCAATTCCTTTAAGAATCCGCTGTCCTGTTCGACGTGCGCCATTACAATAAACGAATCCCGTCCTTGTGCCTTATGTTCATCCAATTTTTTGAGCAACGTGTTCAGATCATAATTACACCGCGTATTCTCGTTCTCCCTGTTACTCACGCCCTCGAATGCAGAAGTCAAAAAATGACTGATAAAATCATCATTGTTAACAATCCATTTTTCACAGTCAAATACAATCAGGCAATGAATCCCGTTCTTCCCGTCGTTTACCGATAATTCGACACCCGGCAAAATCCAAATATCTTCCTTGCCGGCTTTCTTGCGTAAATTGACATATTCGTCCTTATCAAACTTGTTATGATTAGTAATCACTCCAATATTGATTTCTTCTTCTTTTAACCGACGTATGCATTGGTTAAAAAAATCATTTGGATTGTCAAGAGGTACAAATTCCTTGTCTTTGATTGTGTGCAAATGAAAGTCGGCACGCAACCAAGTAGCACCGTTTTCAAATACTGATGGCTTTAAATATTCCTGGTTCATTTATTACCCTTTCTTATTAATTCGATCTTTTTTTCTGCGATGCGCAATGCCTCTTTTGCAACATCCTCATTGGCAAGGTCGGAAGCTACCTTATCACTTAGGTATGTGACCAGTATTTCTTTCTCCTTAATATCAAGTGCCTGAGCCAGCGAGGATATCTGATCCCTTGTCGGCTTGCGTTCACCTTTCTCGAATTTACTTATCATTGCCGTATCAGCTCCGATGGCCGCGGCGACCTCGCGCAACAGTAAACCTTTGTTTTCCCTGGCTTCTTTAAGTAATTGTCCTAATGCCTTCAATTTGTCTTTTTTGTTCTTGTCAAATTATGCCAAATATAACGAAAATAAAATTACAATTCATGTTATAGCGGTTTTAGAAAACACCTAACCGAACAACGTTTGCCAACTTTAGTCCGACAGCGTTTGCTACGTTTACTCACATCCGAAAAAAAGTATATTAGCCTCAAACCATAATACCACAATCATTTTCCGTAAAAAACGTTACAAATGTGTTACGGAGCAAAATTTCACAATTCAAAAAAATGTTCATATATTGCTTCTGCAAGTCGGAAACGACGATTTTGCACCGTGTAAAAAGGTACAGACCGAAAGTCTCATAATCTTTTGGTCCCTGGTTCGAGCCCAGGTGGGCGCACATGTATAAAGACCCTTTTTAGGGTCTTTTTTCTTTCAGATCCACTGGGCGAGAAGCTTGTCCCGAGTGTAGTCGCCGGGA
>Ga0079224_100014054_pt1 | contig 11172 bp, 10 predicted proteins | sample Stecom2015_FD_80414 | JGI IMG/M metagenome (GOLD analysis project Ga0079224, IMG submission 80414) | Agricultural soil microbial communities from Utah to study Nitrogen management - Steer compost 2015 | ecosystem: Environmental > Terrestrial > Soil > Agricultural land | place: USA: Utah...
GACGGCGAGAACGTGAGCAGGCTCGATCAGGAATCGCTCTACCGTCTGCGCCGGAAAGTTGGGTACGTCTTCCAGTTCTCCGCGTTGTTCGACTCGATGACCATCGCGGAGAACGTCGCGATGGGGCTGCGGCGGATGGGCGGCTTCGGCGAGGCCGCGATCGCGGAGCGGGTCGCCGAGTGCCTACGGCTCGTCGACCTGTCCGGCTTCGAGGGGCGGATGCCCTCCGAGCTGTCGGGTGGCCAGAAGAAGAGGGCCGGCCTCGCGCGCGCCATCGCGACGGAGCCGAAGTACATCCTGTACGACGAGCCCACGACGGGGCTCGACCCCGTCACCACGGCCATGATCGACGAGCTGATCATGCGCATGGCCGACGAGTTGAAGGTGACCGGCCTGGTCATCACGCACGACATGCAGAGCGCCTTTCGCGTTTCGGACCGGGTCGCGATGCTCTACGACGGCCGAATCCGGTTCGAGGGCACCCCGGACGAGATGCGTGCCACTTCGGATGCGATCGTGAAGGGATTCATCGAAGGGAGACCCGAGCTCATGGAGTCCGTCAGGTGAATCGAGGAAAGGAGCTCCTCGTCGGCGTCGTCATTCTGGCCGCGACGGTGGTGGGGGTCGCCGGGACGCTCTGGCTCCAGGGCTCGAGCTTCGGGCAGCTACGCATCCCGGTAGACGTCCGTCTCGAGAGCGTGGGCCAGCTCGCGGAGGGCAACGCCGTCATCTACCGCGGGGTGCCGATCGGGCAGGTGACCCGGATCGAGGTGGAGCCCGGGGGCCAGGCCGTCCGGGTGCGCCTCATGCTCAGCCAGGCGATCAACCTTCCGGAGGACGCCGCGGTGGTGCTGGGGCCGGAGTCGATCTTCGGCGCCTGGCAGGCGGAGATCGTGAGCCGATCCTCGTATCCGCGCTTCGATTTCTTCGACGTGCGGTCGCATCCGGACGACACCGGAAGCGAGCTCGCGGGGCAGACGCCGCCCACGGCGCTCCTCGGCGGGTACGCGCTCCCGGAGCTTTCGCGCCTGACCGCGTCGGCCGAGGAGATCTCCGTGAACCTCGCGGACCTGACGGCGCGGCTGGAGCTCGCATTCAACCAGGAGACGGCGGACAACCTGGCGCGGGCGATCGGCAACATCGAGGACATCACCGAGGAGGTGAGGACGCTCGTCGTCCAGCAGGCCGAGGTGGCGAACCGGTTGACCTCGAACGCGGACAGCGCGCTCGGCGAGATCCAATCGGCGGCAGTCGCGGCCCGCTACTCGTTCGAGCGCATCGACGGGATCCTGCAGGACCAGCAGCTCGATTCGATCGTGAGCAACCTCGCGTCGGCTTCGGGAGACCTGCGACTCGTGATGAGCGAGCTCACGGATACGACCGGCGGGCTCGGGGGCACGTTCGGCCGCGCGGACTCGGCGTTCGCCCGCATCGACCGCATGACCGCCAGGCTGGAGGCGGGCGAGGGAGCGCTGGGCCGCCTGCTCGTGGACGAGACGCTCGCCGTGCGGGCCGAGGAGGTCCTCGCCCAGCTCGATCTGCTGCTGGCGGACTTCCGTGCCAATCCGGGCAAGTACGTCCGCCTGTCGATCTTCTGATGCCCGCGCACGGGTGACGGAGACGCCCGGAGCGGCGGCGGGGGCCGCGCGGGAAGGCCCCTGGAGGTACGTGGAGACGGCGGCGGTGGTGCTCGTCCTGGGCTTCTTCCTCTATTCGACGCGGGGCGTCCTCAACCCCGTCCTGCTGTTCTTCGTGCTCTGGGCGGTGCTGACGCCGTTCCGCGGGCGCGAGGGGCACGGCGCGCTGCTCGGGACCACAGCGGCGCTCGCCTTCATCTGGCTCCTGTCGACGACCGGCACGCTCCTCGCCCCCTTCGTGCTCGCGGTCGTGCTCGCCTACGTGCTCGACCCGCTGGTCGACTGGATGCAGGCGCGGGGCATGCCGCGCTCCCTCGCGATCCTGGTGCTGACGCTGCCGGCGCTCGGCGTCCTCGCGTTGCTCGTGCTGGTGGCCGCTCCGGCCGCCGGGCGCGAGATCGGCGCGATCCTCCAGCAGGTGCCCACGCTCTTCACGCGCCTCGCGGACTGGATCGAGGGGCTGCAGTCGCGACTGGAGACGACGAACGTGCCGCTCCTCGACGAGGAGGCCCTGCTCCAGCGCCTTCGCGAGGTCGATGCGGAGGCCGTCGCCGCGTTCCTCCAGGAACGGCAGGAGGCCCTCGCCGGGTGGCTTTGGGAGGGGGTGCTCGGCTTCGGACGAGGCCTCGGCACCGTGTTCACGATCCTCGGCTACGTCGCGCTCACGCCCGTGCTCACCTTCTACCTCCTGCGGGATTGGGACTCCTTCACGCCCGCGCTGGCCAAGCTGCTCCCGGAGAACCGCCGCCGGTCCGTCGTGGGCTTCGCGGCCGAGAGCGACCGACTCGTCGCCCGCTATCTGCGGGGACAGCTCACCGTGGCGCTGGCCATCGGCGCGATCACGGGCCTGGGGCTGTGGTTGGTGCGCTTCCCCTACGCCGGCACGCTCGGCCTCATCGTGGCGGTCTTTTCCGTGGTCCCGTACCTGGGCCTGGTCCTGAGCCTCCTGCCGGCCATCGTGATCGCGCTGGTGAGCGGATCGATCTGGATCTCGCTGCTCAAGGTTGCGGTCGTGTACGGTGCGGCCCAGCTCCTGGAGGCGTCGGTGGTGTCGCCGCGGATCGTCGGGGAGTCGGTCGGGCTCCACCCGGTGTGGGTGGTGTTCGCCCTGTCGCTCGGCGGATTCTTCTTCGGGTTCGTGGGGCTCCTGATCGGCGTTCCGCTCGCCGCGATGGGGAAGCTGCTGGTGCTGCGGGGGCTGGACCGATACCGGAGCTCGGCCTTCTATACGGCACCGGGCCGGTCGACGGGAGGGGACCTAACGCACGACGCGGGGGCGCCGGCGGGGGAGGGTTGAGCGGACCGGCGGCCGGTCACGGGCAGCGGCGGCGCCCGTGGAGACGCGCCCGACGGCCCGCAGCGGATCGCCGCCCGGCGGCCCCCCACGGCTCCGGCGCGCGTTCTCCGGCTCCTACCACCCGTCGCGCGGCGGACGTTAGACTTGTGCGGACCGTTCCCCCCTTGCAAAACGTTCTCATGTGACGCGCCCGTGGTCCGCGGCTCGCGCGCTTTCGACCGCCCCATGGCTGAAGATACCCGCGACATCACGATCATCGGCGGAGGCCCCACCGGCCTCTTCGCCGCGTTCTACGCCGGCATGCGCGGGTCTTCCTGCCGCATCGTCGACTCGCTCCCGGAGCTCGGCGGACAGCTGACGGCCCTGTATCCGGAGAAGGACATCTACGACGTGGGCGGGTTCCCGAAGATCCTCGCGAAGGACCTGGCGCGGAGCCTCGTCGCCCAGGCGATGCAGTTCGGGCCGGAGGTCGCGCTGGACCAGCAGGTCCGCGCGCTGGAGCGGGAGGACGACCATTTCGTGCTCGAGTGCTCCGGTGGCCGGTTCCTGAGCCGCTCGGTCGTGATCGCGGGCGGCAAGGGTGCGTTCGAGCCGATGCGCCTGGCCTGCCCCGGGTATGACGACTTCATGTACCGCGGTGTCGAATTCGCCGTGCGCGACCCCGAATCCTTTCGCGGGAAGCGGGTGATGATCGTCGGCGGCGGGGACTCGGCGCTGGATTTCGTGCTCATGTTGAAGGACGTGGCCGCCTCGACGATGCTCGTGCATCGTCGGGATGGGTGGCGCGCGCACGGTGCCACGGTCGAGCGCGTCGAGGCCGCAGCGGCGGCCGGGGACGTCGAGCTCAGGACGTTCCACGAGCTGCGCTGCATCGAGGGAGCAGCGGGCATCGAACGGGTCACCATCTTCGATAACCGCACCGACGAGGACGTCGTCGTCGCCTGCGACGTGGTGATCTCCTGCCTCGGATTCAAGCCGGACCTCGGGCCGATGAAGAATTGGGGCTTGAACGTCGACAAGAACCGGATCCTGGTGGACCGGCTGATGGCTACGAACATTCCCGGTGTCTACGCGGCCGGCGACATCGTCGACTACGAGGGGAAGCTCGACCTGATCGCGACCGGCTTCGCCGAGGCCGCCATCGCCGTGAACAACGCGGTCCACTTCGTGGATCCGTCCGCCCGGGTGAATCCGGGACACTCCACGAACATGAAGGTGTTCAAGTAATGGTGGAAGCGGTTCCCACCCCAATTTCTGCGAAAGGTACGACATGAGCGAGAAGAGCCCCCGCGATCGCGAGACGGTCGTGATCATCGGATCCGGACCGGCGGCCTGGACGGCGGCCATCTACGCGGCTCGGGCCCGCATGGAGCCGTTCGTCTTCGAGGGCGCCGGGAGCCGCACCATGATCCCCGGCGGCCAGCTCATGTTCACCACCGAGGTGGAGAACTTCCCCGGGTTCCGGGATGGTGTGACCGGTCAGGAGCTCATGGCGGAGATGCGGGCACAGGCGCTCCGGTTCGGGACACGAGCGGTATGGGAGGACGTCGTCGAGGTGGACTTCGAGCGGCACCCCTTCCTGCTGAAGTCCAGCGGCGGAGAGGAGGTCCTGGCGGATTCCGTGATCGTCGCGACGGGGGCGAACGCCCGTTGGCTCGGGCTGCCGAACGAGGAGCGCCTCGCGCAGTCCGGCGGCGGCGTGAGCGCGTGCGCCGTGTGCGACGGTGCCCTGCCGCACTTCCGGGATCAGGTGCTCGCGGTGATCGGCGGCGGCGACTCGGCCATGGAGGACGCGCTCTACCTCGCGAAGTTCGCGCGCGAAGTCGTGATCGTGCACCGCCGGGACGAGTTTCGCGCCTCGCAGATCATGGCCGACCGTGTGCTCGCGGAGCCGAAGATCCGCGTGGAATGGAACAAGGTGGTGGTGGAGGTCGAGGGCGAGGAGAGCATCTCGGCCCTCCGGCTGGAGGACACGGTCACGGGCGCCGAGAGCCGAATCGAGGTGGCGGGGCTGTTCGTGGCGATCGGCCACACGCCCAACACGGCGTTCCTGGGGGACGCGCTCGACCTGAAGGACAACGGCTACATCCGCACGCCGGTCCCGTGGCGCACCCAGACGTCGGTGCCGGGGGTGTTCGCCGCCGGCGACGTGATGGACGATTTCTTCAGGCAGGCGGTCACCGCCGCGGGCACCGGCTGCATGGCCGCGCTCGAAGCGGAGCGGTGGCTCGCCCACGGAGGCGCGGAGGAGGATTCACCCGCCCCGCCCGATCACTCGTCCGTCGACCCCGAGCGGCCAAGCGAGCGGCCGCCGTCGACCGTCAACACCTGACCGGTGACGTACTGCGCGGTCGCGAGGTAGAGTACGGCGTCGAGGACGTCCCTCGCCGAGCCGGGGCGGCGGAGCGGCGTGGCGGCGCCGAGGCGCCGCCACCGTTCCTCGGACCAGCCGACGGGAATCATGACCGCGCCCGGCGCTACCGCGTTCACGCGCACCTCGGGCGCGAGCGCGAGCGCCTGGACACGCGTCAGATGCGCGAGCGCGGCCTTCGACACCGAGTGATCGGGGCGGCTGGGCCAGGGCTCGAGCGCCGAAAGGTCGACGATGTTCACCACCGAGCCCCTTGCGGCACGGAGCAGGTCCGCCGCCGCGCGAACGACGAGGTGGGGCGCACGCACGTTCACGGCCATCACGGCGTCCCACGCGGCGGCGTCCACACCGGTCAGGGCTCGTGCCTCGAAGGACGATGCGGAGTTCACCACCAGGTCCAGGCGCCCGTGGGTTTCCCGCGCGGCGTCCACCAGCGCCTCGCAGGTGTCGGGCTCCGCGAGGTCGCCCGGGACGAGGACGCACGCCCGCCCGGCCGACCGCACCTGCTCCGCCAGCTCGAGCGCCGGGCCTTCGGACGCGTGATATCCGACCACCAGGTCGAAGCCCGCGGCGGCCAGCCCGTGGCTGATCGTCGCGCCGACGCGGACGGCGCCTCCGGTCACCAGCGCGACACGTTGCGAGCCGGGCTCCTTCATGGCGAGACTCCGAGAAGGGTACGAGGCGGTGGAGGCTCCTGCCGCCCGCTCGGATCGGCTCCGAGGCCCCGATGGACCATCCCACGCATTTCAGCGGGAGTATCATGCCGAACCTGACCGGGAAAGTCGCGATCGTCACGGGCAGCACCAAGGGAATCGGTCTCGCCGTCGCCGAGCACGTGGTCGCGGCGGGCGGATCGGTGGTCGTCAGCTCGCGCACCCAGGCCGACGTCGAGGCGACCGCCGAGCGGCTCGGGGAGCGCGCCATCGGCATCGTCTGCGACGTATCGGACCCCGACGACTGCCGGAGCCTGGTGGAGCGGACCGTTCGCCTGCTCGGGCGACTCGACATCCTGGTCAACAACGCCGGCCTCGGAATCTTCAAGCCGATCTCCGAGCTCACCGTCGAGGAGTTCCGGCTCCAGATCGACGTGAACCTTGGGGGCGTCTTCTACTGCTCGAGGGCCGCGCTGAAGCCGCTCGCGGAGAGCGGCGACGGCTTCATCATCAATATCGGATCGCTCGCCGGCCGGAATCCGTTCGCCGGCGGCACCGCCTACAATGCGAGCAAGTTCGGCGTCGTGGGCATGACGGAAGCGATGATGCTCGACGTGCGCTACGAGGACATCCGCGTGAGCATGGTGATGCCCGGCAGCGTCAACACGCCCTTCAACGATCATGAGCCGAGCGCCGAGCGGACCTGGCGGCTGGAGCCGGAGGACTGCGCGCGCGCCGTGATGCAGCTCCTCGACTATCCGAAGGAGGCGCACGTCAGCCGGATCGAGATGCGGCCGAGCCAGCCCCCGCGGAAGTAGAGGCGGGCGTCAGAGCCCGGGAGCGTCGCGCGAGAGGGGCGGGGCGCGGCCGGCGGCGGTCCCGGCCCTTCACCGCCCGGTGCGCCCGGATAGATTGTGCGCGGCGCCGGGGCCATCCCCGGGGCCGCGTCTTACTGGAATCGAACATACCCACAGCTCAGGAGCCACGTCTCCCATGGCCGACGGTTACCGGATCGAGAAGGACTCGCTCGGAGAGATGAAGGTCCCCGTGGACGCGCTCTACGGCCCCCAGACCCAGCGCGCCGTGGAGAACTTTCCCATCAGCGGGCAACGGTTCGGCCGGCGCTTCATCCAGGCCCTCGGACTGATCAAGAAGAGCGCGGCGGAGACGAACGTGGTGCTCGGCGCGCTCGACGCCGGCATCGGCGCCGCGATCGTGAAGGCGGCGGACGAGGTGATCGAGGGACGGTGGGACGACCAGTTCGTGCTGGACATCTACCAGACCGGGTCGGGTACCTCGACGAACATGAACGCGAACGAAGTCGTCGCTCGGCGGGCGTCTGCGCTCACCGAAGGCGGCGAGGTCGTGCATCCCAACGACCACGTGAACTTCGGTCAGTCCTCCAACGATGTCATCCCGACGGCAATCCACGTCGCCGCCCGGGTCGCGATCGAAGCGGAGCTGCTGCCGGCGCTGGAGCACCTGCGAGGGGCGCTGGACGAGAAGGCCAACGCGTTCGACGGCGTGCTGAAGTCCGGCCGGACGCACCTCATGGACGCGACGCCGGTTCGGCTCGGCCAGGAGTTCAATGGCTACGCGATGCAGGTGGCGAAGGGTATCGAGCGCGTGCGACGCGCGTCCGACGAGCTCGAGGAGCTCGCGCTCGGGGGCACCGCGACGGGGACCGGGATCAACCGGCACGCACGCTTCGCCGAGGAGGTCATCGAGCGCATCGCCAAGGACACCGGCATCTCGTTCCGGGAGGCCGACGACCACTTCGAGGCGCAGGGCGCGAAGGACGCGGCCGTGCAGGTCGCGGGGGCGCTCAACACGGTCGCTACCAGCTTCATGAAGATCGCCGACGACATCCGCTGGCTCGGATCGGGCCCGACCTCGGGCATCCACGAGATCCGCCTGCCGGCCATCCAGCCCGGCTCGTCGATCATGCCGGGGAAGGTCAACCCGGTGCTCGCCGAGGCCATGATGATGGTGTGCGCCCGGGTGATGGGGAACCACACCACCGTGACGGTCGCGGGTAGCCGCGGCAACTTCGAGCTGAACGTCATGATGCCGGTGCTCGCCCAGGCGCTTCTCGAGTCGATCCACCTGCTCGCGAACGTCGCCCGTGCGTTCACCGACCGTTGCCTCGTGGGCATCGAGGCGAACGAGGAGCGAGCGCGGGAGCTCCTCGAGCTCAACCCCTCGATCGCCACGGCGCTCAACCCCTACATCGGGTACGACGCGGCCGCGCTGGTGGCGAAGGAATCGGCCAGCCGGGGCGTGAGCGTGCGTCAGATCGTGCTCGAGCGCGAGCTGCTGCCGGCCGACCAGATCGACCAGGCCCTGGACGTGCGGGGCATGACCGAGCCCGGGCTGCCCGAGTGACGGTTCGGTCCGACGCGCACTCTTCCGCCCATGAACACCCGGCTTCGATGGCATCGTTTCCGGCACGCCCCCCCCAGAGCGATGCTGCCCGGCCCTCGCGGGCGCGGGCGCCGGATGCCGACCGGCCTGACATGCACGACCAAGCCGGCACGACCCCACGAATCAGGTCACGCGGTGAGGCGCTCGAAGTCCATGAGGAGCTCCTTGGCGGCGGCCTTGGCACCGCTCGGTCCGCCGTCCGGGATCATGCGCGTCCTCGTGCCGTCCAGGTAGAGCGGGTAGGTCTTGTCCCCGTAGCGGATGACCTGCACGAGCACCGGCTTGCCGGGGTTCGACGGCGAGGGCACCTCGACGGTGATGGCGCGCCAGACCCGGTCGACGAGGGCCATCCGCTCCGAAACCGAGTCGGCCCAGAGGGCGAGGCGGATCCGCTTCCGCTCCTCGATGCTGGGCGGCCTCACCACGCGACGATGTCCCGGGAACGCGTGCGAGAGCAGGAAGGCGAGCGCCTCGCCCTCGGGAACCGGCTCGAGGTCCTGGGCGTGCAGCCCCGGAGTCCGGACCCGTCGGGTGTCTGTCAGATCGATGTATCCGTCCGCCGCGATACGCATGGGGGGAACCTCTCGTTGCAGGAAGTGCCGAGTGTCGCGGGCGTGCCCGCGTGCTTCCGGGAGGACAAGACGCGTGCCCGATTCCGCGCGTTGGCGGGCGTTTCGTGCCGGAACGGCCATATCATTGCCGGAACAGTCGCTTGCGCCGGCCGGCCGCGGGCCGACATCCGGGCGCGACGAGGTCGGGTGCGGGGCATTCCCTGCCGGCGCGTCGACCTTTTTGCCCACTCCATCGCACTCGCGGAGCCTCGACCGGCGTGAGAGACGCCGGCCGAGGTCCTGGATCAGGAGACGAGCTCGGAGCCCACGTCTCCTCGAGCGGAGGCGTGTGGAACGCGCCGGCCCGCGCGCGCGCCATCGATGCTTCCGTGCTCCAGCTGTTCACCAAGCAGCCGAGCCGATGGGCGGAGCCCCGCCTGGACGACGAGGCGGCGGCGCGCTTCCGCGAGGCCCGTTCGGAGCACGACATCGAGGTGGCGGTGTCCCACGACTCCTATCTCATCAACCTCTCGACGGCGGACGCGCGGTTGCGGGCCATGTCCCGGCGGTCGTTCCAGGCGGAGCTCGAGCGTTGCGCCGCGCTGGGCCTCGACTTCCTGGTCACGCATCCGGGGAATGCGACGGACGGGGACATCCAGTCGGGCTTGCGGCGGAACGCCGAAGAGATCGCCCGCTGCCTGGACGAGCACGCCGGCCCCACGCGGGTGCTGCTGGAGCTGACGGCGGGGAGCGGGACCAGCGTCGGAGGCACGTTCGAGAACCTTCGCGACATCCTGGACGAGATCCCCGTGGGCCCGCGGGAGCGCGTGGGCGTCTGCTTCGACACCTGCCACGCCTACAGCGCCGGGTACGATCTCGTGAACGACTGCGACGGGGTGTGGGAGGCCTTCGACCGGACGATCGGCCTCGAACGGCTGGCCCTGATCCACATGAACGACTCGAAGAATCCGTTCGACTCCCGCAAGGATCGGCACGAGGCGATCGGGGCCGGCTCGCTCGGGCCGGAGCCCTTCCGGCGGCTCATGCTCGACGAGCGCCTCCGCCACGTGCCCAAGGTGCTGGAGACCCCGAAGGGCGACGATCCGGTGCGGGCGGATCTCGAGAACCTGGGCGTTCTGCGGGGCTTCAGGGCGGAATGAGCTCTTCTTCCCCCTCGTGGCGCCGCAACCGGCCGCGGATCCGGTCACGGCGATCCGCATGGGTGCACGCGGTCGGGCTCCCGCCCTGTTGCCTTCGTGGAGGGCTTCCTATATTGGGTGCGCACATCGGAGACCTTTTATTGAGCCAACACACAGAAGCCGGGACTGACTCCTGGGCACGACGCTAAGCCCCTTCGAGGGGAAAGCGGCACCGCCCGGGGAGGTCACCACAGTTTTCTCCCGGGCTTCAATAAACCCCTCCGGTGTGTTGGAGGCCGGTGCCCCGATCCACCGTTTCGGTGGTTCCGGGGGCCGGCCTTCGCTTTTTCCGTAGCCCACCGCAGGTCGCTGAAGAAGGGCAGCGTACCGGAGCCGCCCATGCCCAGAGTCGTCGTCACCCGCCGAGCGGATTTCGCCGCGGCCCACCGCCTCTCGCGCCCCGACTGGTCCGAAGAGAAGAACCGGAGCGTGTTCGGAGACTGCGCCAACCCCAACTGGCACGGCCACAACTACGAGCTGGAGGTGTCGGTCGAGGGGCCGGTCGATCCCGAGACGGGCTTCGTCATGGACCTGAAGGCCCTCAAGGACGTGATCGAGCGCCGGGTGATCGCGGACGTGGATCACCGGAACCTCAACGTCGAGGTCTCCTGGCTCGAGGGCGTGATGCCGTCCACCGAGAACCTGGCGATCGCCATCTGGGACCGCATCGCGGCCGGGCTCCCGGCCGAGGTGCGGCTGCGGAAGGTGGCGATCCGCGAAACGCCCCGAAATTCCGTCGAATACACGGGACCAGAGGAGGACGTGAAGCCGTGAGTGAGCAAATCGCACCGCCGAAGCTCGACCTGTCCCATGTCGCCTTCGAGGACCTGATCGCCGAGACCATCCGCAGGCTCGGCGACGATCCCGATCGCGAGGGCATGCGCAAGACGCCGGAGCGGGTCGCGAACGCGATGGCCTTCCTCACGAAAGGGTACGGCGAGGAGCCCGAGGCGGTGCTCGGGGACGCGCTCTTCGACGAGAGCCACCGGAGCATGGTCCTCGTCAAGGATATCGAGCTCTATTCGCTGTGCGAGCACCAC
>Ga0079224_100014057_pt1 | contig 11171 bp, 10 predicted proteins | sample Stecom2015_FD_80414 | JGI IMG/M metagenome (GOLD analysis project Ga0079224, IMG submission 80414) | Agricultural soil microbial communities from Utah to study Nitrogen management - Steer compost 2015 | ecosystem: Environmental > Terrestrial > Soil > Agricultural land | place: USA: Utah...
CCGCCGTAGCGGGCCAGGATGTCCTCGCGTCGGATGCGCGACTTGATGACCGAGGCGAGCTGCTTGAGGACGTGGTCGCCGGCGAGGTGGCCGTAGGTGTCGTTGATCGGCTTGAACTTGTCGATGTCGAACATGATGAGCGACAGCTCCCGCCGGTAGCGGTGCGCGCGGCCGATTTCGCGCTCGAGCGTCTCGATGAAGTACCGCTTGTTGTAGACCTGCGTGAGGCCGTCGATGGTGGTGAGGCGGTAGATCTCCTCGTGGTAGGCGTTCTCGATGTTGTTGCCCGACAGGAACTTGAAGATGCAGCGGCCGATCTTGATGAGGTCGCCGTCGCGCAGCACGTACTCGTCGACCAGCTCGTCGTTGACGTAGGTGCCGTTGGTCGAGCCGAGGTCGCGCAGCATGATGCTCTTGCCGGTGTTGATGAGCTTGCAGTGGTTGCGCGAGACCGACTCCTGGTCGATCTGGATGTCCGCCTTGGACGAGCGGCCGATCACGATCGAGGGGCGGTCGACGTTGTACTTCTTGCCGAGGTCGAGCCCGTAGATCACGACCAGGCAGGCCTCCTTGCCCGCGGGGCGGTCGCTGATCCGACTGATGACGGTAACGACCGTCTTGTTGCGAGCCGTGTCGCTCACCCCCAGCGTCTCGAGGCCGGCGGCCGGCGCTCAAGTCCCTAGTAAACGCTGCAAAAGCGTACCCTGTTTTGCCGGAGGCGGACAAGGCGGGCGTCAATGGTCAGACGCACATAGCAGCCGATCGTCCCCCTCCTGACGACATACCATCGCCTCGGCCATGCGGTAGCCGCCGTGCCGGAAGTGGTACTCCTGCAGCAGCACGCGCGAGCCGTCGGTGAGCTGCCACCAGGCGCGCAGGTGGTGGAAGCCGTCGTCGCCGCGGCGGGCGAGCAGGTCGATCACCGAGCCGGCGATGGTGCCGGCGTAGCGGTGGCAGCCGGCGCGCTCGTCGAAGGTGAACACGTTCCAGTAGCAGTTGCCCTCCTCGGTGCAAAGGCCCCGGTCGGCCGCCACCACCTCGGCGCGGCGGTCGCCGTCCAGGTCGCGGTCGGCGCGCTGCAGGCGCGGGCTGTCGCCGATGGTGCCGGAGCGGGCCGGGTCGGCGCACTGCCCGACCGTCGCGGTGGACACCGGCGTCGGGCCGACCGGGCGCTTGCGGCTGCAGCCGGCCGCGGCGGCGGCGGCGGCGGCGGCGAGGAGGCAGGGCACGGCGGCGCGCATCAGAACGTGTAGCGCGGGTCGGGATCGCGCGCCGCCGCCAGGTGGCCGGTCAGGTGATCGAAGCCGCTGCGGCCGAGCGCGGCGTAGGCGAGCTGCTTGGCCTCCTCGACGCCCGGCTGATCGAACGGGTCGACCCGGTAGAGCGGCCCGGCGTAGGCGGTGGTGGCCATGAGCAGCATCATGAGCTCGCCGAGCGCCGGCGCGTCGAGCCGGTCGAGGGTGAAGCTGGCGTTCGGCCGCCCGCGCCGGGTCAGCGAGGCGATCGTCCCGCGCAGCTCGGCGTCGAGCAGCTCGCCCATGTCGCGCCCGGCCAGGTAGCCGTAGTCCCCCGGCTCGGCGACCGCCGGCTCGCTGCGCGGCAGCGGCAGCGGCGGCCGGTGGCCCGGCGCCACGAACAGGTAGGTCTTGTCGTCCGGCCCCTCGGCGTAGAGCTGGAGCTGGGAGTGCTGGTCGGTGGCGCCGCGCGAGGCGATCGGAGTCGGGCCGACGTGGACCGGCTTGCCGTCGGTGTCGTGCGCCTTGCCCAGGCTCTCGGCCCAGAGCTGGCGGAACCAGTCGGCGGTGTCGTAGAGGGCGTCGGCGTACGGCATCATGACGACCATCGGCCGCTGCCGCTCGGTGTGGTGGGCGGTGAGGGCCGCGGCGAGGAACAGCGCCGGGTTCTTGCGCAGGTCCGGCTCGAGCACCCGGTCGCGCATGGCGCGGGCGCCGTCGAGCAGGCCGGTGACGTCGAGCCCGGCGCAGGCGGCCGGCAGGAGGCCGACCGCCGACAGCACCGAGAAGCGCCCGCCGACCGACGGCGGGATCGGGAACGAGGTGAGCCCGAGGCGGTCGGCGACCCGGCGCAGCGCCCCCTTGCCGGGATCCGTCGTGACCACGATGTGGCGCGGGGCGGCCTCGGCGCCGAGCGCGCTGGCCACCCGGTCGAACACGACCAGGAGCTGGGCAGCGGTCTCGGCGGTGGAGCCGGACTTGGTGACCACGTTCCACACGGTGCGCTCCGGAGGGCAGACCTCGAGCACCGCGGCGAAGGTGGCCGGATCGGAGTTGTCCGGGAACAGGAGCCGGCGCGGCAGCCCGGCGGTGCGCGGCCGCAGCGGGTCGAGCGGGCGCCCGAGCGCCGAGTAGAGCGCGTGCGGCCCCAGGCTGGAGCCGCCGATCCCGAGCACCACGACGGTGTCGACCTGGGGCGGGAGCGAGCGGGCGTACTCGAGGGCGGCGCGCGCCTGGGCGCGGTCGTCCGGCAGATCGAGGAAGCCGATGTCGCCGCGGCGGCGGCGCTCGGCGGTGAGGGCGACCGCCTCGGCCGCGGGCCCGGCCCAGCGGTCGAGATCGGCCTCGGACAGGCCGCAATCGGCGACGCCGGCGGCCATCAGGTTGGTGTAATCGACTGTGAGACGGCTGGCTTCCGACACGGGCGGCGACGGTAATACGGATCCGCCGGCCGCGCCATCGGCCGCCGCCCGAGCGAGGGCGCCCGCGGCGCTCGGCGGCCGCGCGTGACGCGCCGGCCGCTCCCGCGCTACGCTGGTCGGAACGCGCCGCGCGCGGAGCGCGTCACGCCGCGCCGGTGCGGCTTATTTGCGTCCGTCGGGAGTGATGTGAGAAGCAAGGACGGGCATCCATGTACTACCAGCGAAGAAAGCGACCTCGCCGCCTCGTCCTCCTCGCCGGCTTCGCGGTGGCCGGCGCCGCCGGGATCGCCCTCGGCGGCGGCAACACGCCGTCCCTCGAGGTCGGCGGCACCGCCTCCCCCGGGCGCCCGGCCAAGCAGGTCGCGGCGGCCGAGTCCAAGGCGGACGCCGAGCGGCGCGCCGCCGAGTCGTTCGAGGCGGCGCTGCGCGCCCCCAAGCTGGTCGGTGACGCGGTCCTGCGCGGCAAGCTCGACCTCGACAAGCTGGTGCGCGGCGAGGACCGCTACGAGGTGCCGATCGGCAAGCGCCGCGCCGTCCTGACCATCGACCCGGTGGTGCAGGAGGCGGCCGAGTCGCTTCTGGCCAAGGCGAAGGCGCCGATGGGCGCCATCGTGGTCATGCACCCGGACGGCCGCATCCTGGCGATCGCCGGGCGCAAGCACGGGCCGCCGGCGGTGGAGAACGCCTGGGAGCTGGCCACCACCGTGTGGGCCCCGTCGGCGTCGATCTTCAAGCTGGTCACCGCCGCCGCCCTGCTGCGCGCCGGCGTCAAGCCGGACCAGCAGGTGTGCTTCCACGGCGGGCTGCGCTCGGTGATGGCGTCGAACCTGGTCGACGACGCGCGGCGCGACAACCGCTGCGAGAGCCTGAGCTTCGCCGTCTCCGAGTCGAACAACGCCATCGTCGGCAAGCTGGCCCACAAGTACCTCGACGAGGCGCGCATCTCGAAGGCGGCGCGCGCGCTCGGCTTCGGCCGGCCGGCCCGGTTCGCCCTCGAGACCGAGGCCAGCCGCTTCACGGTGCCCAAGGACGACCTCGAGCGGGCGCGGTTCGCCGCCGGCTTCTGGTCGAGCGAGCTGTCGGCGCTCGACGGCGCGCTCTTGACCAACGCGATCGCCACCGGCGGGCTGCGGGTCACCCCGCGCATCGTCGCCGAGATCGTCGATCCGGACGGAAAGGTCCACCCGGTGGTGGCGCCGAAGCCGGAGCGCGTCCTGCCCAGGTGGGTCGCCGAGCAGATCGGCGCCATGATGGTCAAGACCACCGAGACCGGCACCGCCGCGCGCGCCTTCTCCCGGCGCAGCCCGCAGAGCCCGCTCCACGGCATGAAGATCGCCGGCAAGACCGGCTCGCTGTCGCAGGCCAAGCCGAGCTACCTCGGCTTCTCCTGGTTCGTCAGCTACGCGCCGGCCGACCGGCCGCAGATGGTCGTCGCGGTGCTGCTCGGCAACCCGGAGGCCTGGTGGCTCAAGGCGCACACCGCGGCGCGCCTGCTCATGGAGAGGGCGATGGCGCCGCGGCCGAAGAAGAAGAAGGCGGAGGGCGACAAGGGCGAGGGCGAGGGCAAGGGCGAGGAGCCGCCGCCGGCGGCCGCGGTCGACAAGGCCGCCGCGGCGAAGTAGCGGCGGCGACCGGCCGCCGCCCGCCCGCTGGCTACAGCGTCGCCTCGCGCTCGCTCACGCGGCGGAGCGTGTCGGCCACGCTCTCGGCGTCGTCGCGCTGGGCGATGTCCGACAGGCTCAGCACGCCGACCAGGACGCCGTCGTCGTCGACGCACATCACGCGCGAGACGTGGCGCTCGGCCATGAGCTGCTCGGCCGCGTGCAGGTCGTCACCCGGCCGGCAGGCCACGACGTTGGGCGACATGACCTGCTCCACCGCCGCGGTGGCCGGCATGTCCTCGGCGACCAGCCGGACGGCGATGTCCCGGTCGGTCAGGGTCCCGACCACCCGCATCGCGCCGTCGCACACCGGCAAAAACCCGATGTTCTGGTCGCGCATGCGGCGCGCCGCATCCAGCACCGTGTCACCGGGCGAGACCGCCTCGATCTCCGTCTTCATCAGCTCTCGGCAAAGCATGGCATCCCACCTCCGCTCACATGCTGGATCCCGCGACCGGGAGCACAAGGGAAGAAGCAGGTTTCCGCCCGTTGGCCGCGTTCGGCGGGGTGGTGCAATATCGACTTCACCCTTCCGTCCAACGGAGAGCCTCATGACCGCCTGGACTCGCCTCGCCTGCTCCCTTTCCTGCGCCGCGCTCTTCGCGGCGGCCTCCCCCGCCCTGGCCCAGGAGACCCCTGCTCAGCAGGCCGAGCGGCTCAACGAGGAGGGCAAGCGGCTGTTCTCCGAGAAGCGCTACGAGGAGGCCTACCGGAAGTTCTTCGACGCCGCCGCGCTGAGCCCGGAGGGCCGCTACTTCTTCAACATGTGCTACGCGCTCAACTTCCTCGAGCGCTACGCCGACGCCATCCAGGCCTGCGAGCAGGTCGAGCCGGCCGGCGCCGACGATGCGCTCAAGGAGAAGACGCAGCGGGCGCTGGCCTCCCTGCGCGAGAAGCTGGCGGCGCAGGAGGCGGCCCAGGGCGGCGCCGGGGATCCGAGCGCGGGTGATCCGGCGGCCGGCGGCGGCGATCCCGCGGCCGGCGGCGGCGGCGATCCCGCGGCCGGTGGCGGCGGCGATCCGGCGGCCGGCGGCGGCGGCGGCGGCGGCGCGCCTCCGCCCGCCGGGCCGGATCCGTTCATCACCGGCCAGGCCGCCGGCCCGATCGACAGCTACAAGTGGTCGGTCGGCGGCGAGATCGGCGTGCTCGGCAACCTCGGCATGGGCGAGTCGCCCGCCGGTGATCGCCTCTACGGCCCGGGCGGCGCCAACCTGCGCCTGTTCGCCAACTTCATCATCAACGAGGAGCAGCGGCTCGGCGTCCAGGGCTACCTCGGCTTCGCCGGCCTGCCGCCGACCGACGAGAACGAGTTCGACCAGGGGCTGGCGATGGCGGACATCGGCGGCGCGCTGTTCATGCACCGCCCGCTGACCGGCCACATCTACTGGACGCCGCTCATCGGCGCCCACCTCGCCATCCAGCAGCCGCAGGAGCTGTCGCAGGGGTTCCTGGCGATCGGCGCCCGCGCCGAGGTCGGCTTCTCGTACGTGTTCGGGCCGCAGGGCGAGCACGCGCTCAGCATCAACCCGGGGCTGAACCTCTACTTCCCGGCCGGCGGCGAGATCGACGGCGTGGATCCGGACGAGTACGGCTTCGACCGCACCCGCGGCACCTTCGCGATCAACGCCGGCTACACGTTCCGCTTCTCGACCCCGTTCGGGTCGACGCCGCTCATCACTCTGGAGTAGCCGCCTCGGTCCCGCCGCCACCGGCGGAGGCGCCGCCCGGCGCGGCCGGCCCGTCGGCCGGCGCCGCCGGCTTGGTGGCCGGCGCGGCCGGCCTGGTGGCCGCGGGCTTCTTCTCGGGCGGCGCCGGGCCGGCGAGCTGCCACGACCGCTGCCGCGCCCAGGACGCCTTCGGGTGGCGCGGCGACCCGGCCGCGAACGCGCGGTACGCCGCCCGCGCGTCCTCGCGGCGGCCGAGCTTGTCGAGCACGGTGGCGTAGAGGTAGCGCGCGTCGTCGATCTCCCGGTCGACGCCGCCCGACAGCGCCTTCTCCAGCTCGAGGGCGGAGTCGGCCGCGCGGCCGAGCTTGTTGAGGCTGGCGCCGATCACGTAGTGGAGCTGCGCCGTGTGCGCGCTGCGCGGCGCGATCTCGAGGGCCGCCTTGGCCTCCTTCATGGCGCGCTCCTCCTGGCCGCGGCCGAGGGCCTCCCTGGCCCGCGCCAGGCCCTCGCCGGCCAGCTCCTCGCGGGCGCGCAGCACCGCGTCGGCGATGAGCTGCTCCTCGGCCGGGGTGAGGCGCTTGCCCTCGAGCCCGGCCTCGGCGGCGATCGCCTCCTTGTAGCGGTGGTCGCGCAGAAGCTCGACCATCTCGGCCGCCGCCTTCTCCGCCTCCTTGCGCGCCGCCAGCTCGGCGGTGGCCTGCCCGGCCCGCTCCTCGGCGGCCGCCAGGGCCACGACCGCGTGATCGCGATCGCGAACGAGCCCGTCGGCGCGCCCGCGGTACAGCATGAAGAACGCGGCGCCGAGGAGGACCGTGAAGAGGGCGTAGGCGACGAAGGAGTTGAGGCTGATCGTCCGGTCCTGCTTGCGCAGGCGGCCGACCAGCTCCGACAGGGCGCCGGCGAGCTGGTGCACCGCGTCGTCGTTTCGGTCCTGGGCCTCCCCGATCTCCGAGACACGCTCGGTCAGGGCGTCCAGGCGGTCCTGCACCTCTCGGAGATCGCGGTCCTTCACGGCCGGGGGGCATAGCCCGAGGGGACGGGGTGGATCAAGGCGGCCCGGTCACGGCGGCCCTGAGCCGCCTGGCAACACGAGCAAAAACAGATACTTGGATCCTTGCCGCCGGGAGGAGGGCCTGCTAAAGTGCCGCAGCCCCGAAGATTGTTCCACGGAGCCCTCCACGTATCCCCATGACGCTTCTCTACGACTGGCTCAAGAGCGCCGCCGACGCCCGCGGCAACAACAAGGCCCTCGTCTACCGGGACAACTACCTGTCCTGGCGCGGGCTGCTCCACCGGGTCGATCGGCGCGCGCAGGAGTTTCGCGCCATGGGGCTCAAGAAGGGCGCCTGGGTCGGGCTGATGCTCGGCAACGTCCCCGACTTCGTCATCCTCGCCCTCGCGCTGTCCAAGCTGGACGTGACGCCGGTCCCGATCGACCCGACCACCGGCGCGCGCGAGCTCGAGCTCATGATGGCCGCGGCGCCGCTGCGGGCGCTGGTGACCCGGCCGCGCGGCAGCGAGGCGACCGGCGGCACGCCGGGCGGCTCCGACGAGGTGCGCAAGCCGGCGCCGATCGCGCCGACCTCCGGCGGCGAGGAGATCCCGGAGATCCGGCGCCGCCTGCAGGGCACGCTGCTCACCTGCAGCGTGTTCAAGCGGCCCAACCCGGACGTGACGCCGCGCCCGCTGGCGGTGCTGTTCACCGCCGACTCGCTCGGCGATCCCAAGGGCGTCCTGCGCACCTCCGGCAACCTCGAGGCGACCGCCGACGCGGTGGTCAAGAACCTCTCGATCGACATCGAGTCGCGCGTCCTGGTGGCGGTGCCGCTCTACCACGCCTACGGCTGGGACCTGGGGCTGCTTCCGGTCCTCAAGACCGGCGCGACCATGTTCCTCGAGGAGGAGATCTCGGCGCGCCGGGTCGCCAAGCTCCTGCGCGACCACAACATCGACGTCCTGCCGGGCACGCCGAGCATGTACCGCGAGCTGGCCAAGCTGCCGACCGCCAAGCCGCTCAAGGTGGACAGCCCGCGCTTCCTCTCGGGCGGCTCCAAGCTGGAGAGCGACGTCGCCGAGGCGATGCTCAAGGAGTACGGCGTGCGGCTGGTGAGCTGCTACCACACCACCGAGGCCGGCGTGGTGGCGCTCGACGTGCCGGGCAAGAACCCGGACTCGGTCGGAAAGCCGCTCGAGGGTCTCGAGCTGCGCTTCACCGCCCCCAAGGGCAGCAAGAGGTCGTCCAGCCCGGCGCGCCAGGGCGGCATCTGGGTGCGCAGCCCGGCGCTGTCGCCGCGCTCGATCGGCCCGGTCAAGAACGAGGTGGCGATCAAGGGGCGCGGCAAGAACATCGAGGTCGGCATCGGCGAGATCGACAAGGACGGCTGGTTCCGCACCGGCGATCTCGGCAAGCTCGACCGCTCCGGCCGCCTCTACCTCACCGGGCGCGAGGACGACGTGGTCAAGATCGAGGGCAAGCGGGTCGCCCTCGGCGAGGTGGAGGGCTGCCTCGAGGCGTTCCCCAAGGTGAAGGCGGCGCAGGCGCGCCTGGAGTCGGATCCGTTCGCCGGCTCGATGGTGGTCGCCCGGGTGGTGGCGATCGCCAAGTGCGAGGCGGAGGAGATCATCGACCACTGCGCGCGCAACCTCGCCCCCTACAAGGTCCCGCGGCGGATCGAGTTCTGCGACCGGATCTGATCGCGCTCCGCGAGCGGATCCGAGCCGCGCGACCGGCTCCGGGCGGCGGGACCGAGATCTCATCGACGCGACCGCCCCGAGCGGCGCGGCGACGTCTGATGGGCGCGACCGGATCGAGCGGCGCGGCCACGATCTGATCGGCGCGATCGGATCTGGCGGCGCGGCCCACGATCTGATCGGCGCGATCGGATCTGGCGGCGCGGCCCACGATCTGATCGGCGCGATCGGATCTGGCGGCACGGCCCCGATCTGATCGGCGCGACCGGATCTGGCGGCGCGGCCCACGATCTGATCGGCGCGATCGGATCTGGCGGCGCGGCCCCGATCTGATCGGCGCGACCGGATCTGGCGGCGCGGCCCCGATCTGATCGGCGCGATCGGAGCTGGCGGCGCGGCCCACGATCTGATCGGCGCGACCGGATCTGGCGGCGCGGCCCCCATCTGATCGGCGCGACCGGATCTGATCGATCCGATGCGGCCGATCCGGCGTGAGCGAGCGCCGGGCGCACGCGGGCGCCATCGCCCCCGGTGGCACAACCTCCCCCTGCCCGGGCCGACAAGGCTCCCTCGCAGGCCGAACCGGACGCGCGCGTGGCGCGTCCCGGGCAAGGCGCGAAGGAGGCACGATGGCTCAGGCAATTCACTGTCAAGGGTGCGGCCAGGACGCGCCGCTCGACTCTCGCTTCTGCCCGCACTGCGGGCGCGCGCTGGCGGCGGCGCCCGCCGTATGGCCGACCGCGCCGGCTGGCGATGGCGTCCGCTATAGCGAGACCGCCTGGTTCGCCGAGGGCGAGCGCCCGCCGCTCCCCTACGTGCGCCCGGTCAACCGGATCGCGTGGCTCCTGGTGATCTCGATCTTCGCGGCCGTGATGCTGGTGGGGATCGGGCTCGACCGGGCGACCCAGGAGGCGCTGCCGTTTGCGATTCTCCCTGCCCTCACCGCGGCGGTTTGCTACTGGGCGCTCCTCTACAAGGCGTGGGCGTGCGTGCAGGACGGCTTCGCGCGCACCAGCCCGGGCGCCGCCCTCTGCTGCCTCTTCATCCCGTTCTTCAACCTCTACTGGATCTTCATCGCGTTCGGCTCCTGGCCGCAGGCCTACAACTCCTTCGCCGATCGCCACGGCATCGGCGGGTTCCGCGCATCGCCGGTCCTGTTCCAGATCTTCGCCGCCTGCACGCTCCTGCCGTGCGTGGGCGTGGTGGGGCTCCTGCTGTTGCCGGCCGTCGTCTACCAGTGGTGCCGCGCCATCAACTCCGTGGCGCGCGCGCAGCGCGGCCCTGCCGTGCCGGTGGCGCGGGCGATCGCAGCGCCGCCGCTCGGATCGACGAGCGCCATCTGGTAAAGCGCCGGGGGGCGGGCCCGCTCGGTGGCCAGGGCCCGGACGACCTCGGTCCGCGGCGCATGGCGGCCTTGCGGTCGGGGTCGGGGCCGGGCACCCGGCGCCGCCGCGCCGGGCGGTGGTGCGCCGCCGGAGCCGGCCGGGTCGCCGGCGCGCGCGCCGGACGCGCCTGCCGGCGATCGCGTCGGCCGCGGCGTATTCGCCTGGTTCCCCCGGGGCGAGCGGAAGCGCCGGTAGCGGCGCGGGCGGTCACTTGCCGGTGAACGTCGGCTCGCGCTTCTGCAGGAAGGCGGCGACGCCCTCCATGAAGTCGGCGCTCTGCAGGCAGCGGAGCTGGCCGGTGGCCTCGCGCTCGAGGGCGGCCTCGAGATCGCCGGACAGCCCCTCGTAGACCGCGCGCTTGACCAGCCGGTGGACCATCGGCGGCCCCTTGGCCAGGCCGGTGGCGAACTCCCACACGGCGTCCTCGAAGCCCTCGACCGGGAGAAGCCGGTTGGCCATGCCGATGCGCACCGCCTCGGCGCCCTCCACCTGATCGCCGGTCAGCATGATCTCGAGGGCGCGGCCGACCCCGACCAGGCGGGGCAGCGTGAAGGTGCCGCCGCCGTCCGGCATGAGGCCGCGGCGCACGAAGATCTCGCCGAAGCGGGCCCGCTCGGTGACCAGGCGCAGGTCGCAGGCGAGCGCCAGGTCGCAGCCGAAGCCGGCGGCGGCGCCGTCGACCGCGGCGATGACCGGCGAGTCGACCGCGCGGACCGCGCGGATGAGGCCGTGGAAGTTCTCCCGCATGCCCCTCTCGAGCTGTTCCGGCGACATCGGCCCGCGGCGCATGGCGTCCTTGAGGTCGAGGCCGGAGCAGAAGTGGCCGCCGTGGCCGGACAGCACGACGGCGCGGGCGCCGGCGCCGGCGGCGCCGCCGAGCGCCTCCATGAGCTGCAGGTTGACGTCGAGGGTGAGCCCGTTTCGCGTCTCGGGCCGGTGGATCTCGATCCAGCGAACGGCGTCGCGATCGGTGACGAGGACGTCCTGGGTCATGGCTTCTCCTCCGGGTCGGGGTCATCCCCGGTCTCTGTCGTCGGGCCGGCGCGCCCGGGCGCGGGCGCGGGCGCAGGTGCGGACACGGACGCGGGCGCGGGCGCGCGCGCAGGCGCGG
>Ga0079224_100014059_pt1 | contig 11170 bp, 12 predicted proteins | sample Stecom2015_FD_80414 | JGI IMG/M metagenome (GOLD analysis project Ga0079224, IMG submission 80414) | Agricultural soil microbial communities from Utah to study Nitrogen management - Steer compost 2015 | ecosystem: Environmental > Terrestrial > Soil > Agricultural land | place: USA: Utah...
CGAGACCAAGTACAACCGTCGCCGTCGTCAACGCGCCCTCGGTCGCCTCACCCCGGTCGAGTTTGAGACCATCTACGCGGCCGCAGAAGCGGCCTGACTACCGCACACCCCGATCGTCAACCAGATCGGGGGCAGACCCCTCCTGGTGCGGCTACACCAGCCCCGTCGACTACGAGAAGAACACGACCAGCACTACGCTCACCACCGCGGCGTAATCCAACCCCGTGTCCACGAACCGGGGTCAAGGCCCCCAGCATGCCCAGCACTGACCTCTCTGCGGTCCGCGCCCCAGTCCGCAGAGGTCCGCTTGTGCCTTCGAAGCGTCGTCGGAGGCCGGAGCTTCCAATCGCGCGGGCGGCATCGGGGAGCAGGTCGGTCAGTAGTCAGCCTGCTGGCCCCGACGGGTTGCACGTGCTGCTCCCTGCGCAAGCTTGTGTCGTGCGACGTGAGAACCTCGACACGAGGGCGGTAGGAGAAGGGCGACCAAGGGAGAATGCCATGGTGGGGGGCCGAAGGAGCGCGGCCGACACCGCCGGCCGGTTGACGGCGCACGGCGCACGTTCCTCGTCGAGGAATCGGGCCGCGGTGATCGTGAACCCGGTCCGGGTGGATGCGGCCCGCCTTCGCGCGGCACTTGTCGCCGAGGAACGGCGCCAGGGATGGCGACCGCACCTGTGGTTCGAGACGACGCCCGAGGACCCGGGCGGGCAGGCGGCGAGAAGTGCGCTGGGTCATGATCCGGCGCTCGTCATCGTGGTCGGCGGCGACGGCACGGTGCGCGCCGTTGCCGAAGAGCTGGTTTCGAGCGGGATACCGGTGGCGGTCGTGGCGGCAGGGACCGGGAACCTCCTGGCGCGTGAGCTCGGGCTGCGGGTCGGCCTGGAGGAGGCGGTCCGCGTGGCGTTCAGCGGCTCGGACCGCACGATCGATGTGGGCTTGGCCGAGCTCGAGCGCGAGAACGGCCCCGCGTCCACGCACGTGTTCCTCGTGATGGCGGGCATCGGTCTGGACGCGCGCATGGCGACAGGCACCAACGCCGCTCTGAAGCAGCGCATCGGCTGGCTCGCCTACGCGGACCCCATCAGCCGGTCGGTGGTGGGCAACGAGCGGTTCCCGATGCACTACCGCGTCGACCGTGCGCGGGAGCGGTCCGTGGGTGCGCACACCGTGATCGTCGGCAACTGCGGCACCCTGACCGCCGGCATCCTGCTGCTGCCTGACGCGGAGGTGGACGACGGTCTGCTCGACGTCGTCCTCCTGCGTCCCAAGGGGTTCTGGCAATGGGTGCGTGTCGGGTGGCGCCTCATGGTCGGCGGTGTCCTCAACCGCTCGCGGGCGGGCCGTGTGGTGCTGAGGTCCGCACCACGGCTGCGTGCCATGGAGTACGTGCAGGGCCGGAGCCTGTCCGCGCGGTTCGAGTCGCGACAGCACGTCGAGCTCGACGGGGACAGCTTCGGTGAGGTGACCGCCGCCAGGATCCAGGTCCGTCCCAGGGCGCTGACGGTCCGCGTACCGGGGCAACCGTCCGTCGGGAGGGGTGGAGAGACGCCGGGCGACGGCCCGGCGCCCTAGGGCCTCGAGTCCCAGGGCGCGTGGGCCCGGTCAGGGCGTTCGGCGGCTACCGCCGTGCTGGCGACGTCGTAGCTGGGTGATGCGGATGGTGCCGATAACGAGGGCGATGATGCCGACCCCGACTCCCGCGATGAGCAGGGCGACGGCGAGCGGGACCGACCCTTCCATGCCCAGGAACGAGACCAGCACCGGCTGGGTGTTCTGCAGCATGAAGATGATCAGTGCGACCAGGAGGAGCGCAGCGACGCAGATGCCGACCCAGGCGGCACCAGCGCGGCTCCGGCGGGCCTTGACGGGACGAGTGCTGGTACGTCGGACGTGGCTCGACCCGTGCGTGTCGGCGTCTGGTCTGCTGGGGTTGCCGTTGATCGCGGACGGCAGTGGTGGGGTGGGGGTGGGAACGGTGGCCATGACGGCCTCCCTGCGATTCCGGGCCCGCGCACCTCGGGTGGGGCATGTTCGCCCGGATCCGTCCCACTCTACGCCCCTCGTCGCCGGGCGTGGGCGCAGTGCCTCAGCGGCCGAGCTGGGCTGCCAGAGGGCAGGCGAAGGGGTCGTGTGCGCGGTGCTCGATGTCGTTCAGATATCCCACGACGATCCGGTAGGAGCGGAAGAAGGCGACCTCGGTGTACGTCACCCCGAGGGTCGAGCAGAACTCGCGGACGAGCGGCTGGACGCGCCGCAGGTTGGGCCGGGGCATGCTCGGGAAGAGGTGGTGCTCGATCTGCCGGTTGAGCCCGCCCATGAAGAAGTCGACCAGCGCGTTGCCCCTGATGTTGCGCGACATGAGCACCTGCCGACGCAGGAAGTCGAGTTCGGCACCGGCGGGGACGAGGGGCATCCCCTTGTGGTTCGGGGCGAACGCGCCGCCTAGCAGCACGCCGAACAGGCCGAGCTGCACGGCGAGGAAGGCGGCGGCGATCGCCGGCGGCAGCAGGATCAGGAGCCCGGCGACGTTCAGGGTCAGGCGGGTCAGCAGCACGGGAGCCTCCACACGATGCACCACGGGTCCGCGGCCGAGCACGGCACGCACGCTCGCCATGTGCAGGTTCAGCCCTTCGAGCGTCAGCAGCGGGAAGAAGAACCAGCCCTGCCGGCGGGCGAACCAGCGCCGCCAGCCGCGGCGGCCGGCCAGGATCGACGGCGTGAACGCGATGACTCCGGGCGAGATGTCCGGATCGTGGTCCTCGTGGTTCGGGCCGGAGTGGTGGGCGTCGTGCTTCGTGGTCCACCATACGTGGCTCAGCCCGACGAACACGTTCGCCAGGATGCGGCCGGTCCAGTCGTTCCACGCCCGGGACCGGAAGATCTGGCGGTGGGAGCTGTCGTGGCCGAGGAACGCGAGCTGGGCCAGCACGACGGCCAGTGCCGCGGCGAGCAGGAGCTGCCACCACGAGTCGCCGACGAGCACGACCGCGGTCCAGACCAGCCCGAAGGCGACGACAGTACCGATCAGACGCGTCCAGTAGTACCCGTACCGGCGTCGGAGGAGCCCCGACTCGCGCACCACCTTCGCCAGGACCGAGTAGTCCCTGGTCACCGCCCGGGCGGGCCGGTGGACCTCCGTCGTGCTCGCTGGGCCTGGCCGCTCACTCGAAGCGGACACGATCCGCCTCGGCCTTCACCCTGGCCGCGCGCGCAGCTTCCGCCTGGCTCCATCGAAGACGCTCGTCGTCGCGCCGCTCACGATCCGCGAGCACCTGCTGCTCGGCCTCCCGCAGCACCCTGGCGATCTCGGCGGCCAGTCCACCGGCCAGTGTCGCCAGGTTCGTCCCCGCGATCTCCAGGCGGCGGTCCGCGACCTTCAGAGACACCCCTGGGTAGCCACGCTCGGCGAGCATCGCCTGGGCGGCCGGAGCCTCGATCAGCGCGCGTTCCTCGGCGGACACCCGCCGGGAGAAGACGGCTGTGACCAGGTACCGCTCCGGCTCGTCATCCGTGCCGAGCTCGTGCGGAAGAGCGGAGTCCAGCACCCCACGCAGGAACAGCCCACCTCGTGCGGCAGGCTCGGCGCCAGGGCTCTCGGCGCTGCCGAGGGGCTCCGGCTCGAACCCGCCGTCGTCGTCCCACTGCGCCCGGGAGGTCTCCTCGTCGACGGCTGAATCTGCAGCACCCCGCGCCGACGAGACGTCTCGCTCGACCTTGTGCGGGCCAACGCCGCTGTCACCCATACCTTCACCCTACTCCGGGTAGGCGTCGGCCGGGTCGACGAGATGGCAGCCCGCAGGCCAACTCCACCGGCACCCCGAGTTCCTTCCCGTCGAACGGCTCACACCTATCGGACAGGACCGCTGGCGCCAAGCCCAAGACCAGCTCGGGATCTCACCAGCCTCCCGACGACATGAGACGACCCGGAACCGATCGAAGAAAAGGACACTTCGATGCACGCTCTGCTGCAGCATGCCTATCAGAGCTGGGCCATCAGTGGCCATCTCCTCCTCAGTTTGCCGACAACTACGGGTGGCCCCACGAGGCCACTTCTGTCCACGTCCGTCTCACGAGCCTGGAGGAGAATCACCAGGTCAGGCGGCATTCCCCGAGTTCAGGAGCTTGCCACCTGACCTGCTCGATCCTCAGACGTTGAACCCCAGCATCCGCAGCTGCTCCTTGCCGTCGTCCGTGATCTTCTCCGGACCCCACGGCGGCATCCAGACCCAGTTCACGCGGAACCCGTCCACGATCCCCTCGAGCGCCTGCGCGCTCTGGTCCTCGATCACGTCCGTCAGCGGGCACGCCGCCGACGTGAGCGTCATGTCGATGGTGGCGTGGTTGGCCTGGTCCACCTGGATCCCGTAGACGAGGCCCAGGTCCACGACGTTGATGCCCAGCTCGGGGTCGATCACGTCGCGCAGCGCCTCCTCGACGTCCACGACGGTCGTCGGCGAAGGAGCGGCCACCGCATCCTGCCCGGTGTCGGTCGACTCGGTCGACTCGGTCATGGCTCTCTCCTCAGCTCGTAGCCAGCGCGCCGCTGCGCGCCAGCGAGTCCTTGAGCGCCGCCCAGCCGAGCAGCGCGCACTTGATCCGCGCGGGGTACTGCGACACGCCGGTGAAGGCGGTCGCGTCGCCGAGGGCGTCCTCCGCGTCGTCGTCGTCCAGGCCCTTGCCGCGGGACGACATGAGGTCGTGGAACAGGCCGTCCAGTCGCTCGACCTCGGACAGGGGAACGCCCTGCACGAGCGAGGTCATGACGGACACGGACGCCTGCGAGATGGAGCATCCCTGGCCTTCCCAGGAGACGCCTGCCACCGCGCCCTCGGGCGTGACGTCGACCCGGAGGGTCACCTCGTCCCCGCACGTCGGGTTGACCTGGTGCGACTCCCCCGCGAGGTGACCCTCGTCCGCCGGGGCGTCGACGAGGCCCCGGCCCACGGGGTGCTTCGCGTGGTCCAGGATCACCTGCTGGTACATCTGCTCGAGCGTGCTCACGCCGCGGCCTCTCTCGATCGAAAAATCACTCTGCTCCGAAGAACGCCCGGACCCCCGCCAGGGCTTCCCGGAACGCGGCAACTTCTTCGACCGTCGTGTAGACCGACGCCGACGCGCGTGCCGTCGCGGCCACGCCGAACCGGCGGTGCAGCGGCTGGGCGCAGTGGTGGCCGACCCGGACGGCGATGCCCTTGTCGTCGAGCACCTGCCCGACGTCGTGCGCGTGCACGCCGTCGACCACGAACGAGACGACGGCGAGGCGGTCCGCGGTGTCGAGCGGGCCGATGACCCGCACGCCGGGGATGTCGGCGATCTTCAGCATCTCGGCGGCGAGCTCCTGCTCGTGCCGGAGCACGCCCTCCATGCCGAGCTCACCGAGGTACTGCGCCGCGCACCCCATGCCGACGGCCTGGGCGACCATCTGGGTGCCGGCCTCGAACCGCTGGGGCGGCGGCGCGTAGGTGGTCGACTCCATGGTGACGACCTCGACCATGGACCCGCCGGTGAGGGTGGGCGGCATGGCCTCGAGCAGCTCGCGCCGCCCGTACAGGGCGCCGACACCGGTGGGGCCGAGCATCTTGTGCCCGCTGAACGCGGCGAAGTCGACGCCGAGCTCGTGGAAGCTCACCGGCAGGTTCGGCACGGACTGGCACGCGTCGAGCACGGTGAGTGCACCGACGCGGCGCGCGGCCGCGACGAGCGTCTCGACCGGCGCGATCGCGCCCGTCACGTTGGAGACGTGCCCGAAGGCGAGGACCTTGGTCCGCTCCGTGACGATCGTGTCGAGGTCGGTGAGGTCGAGCCGGCCGTCGTCGCCCACCGGGATCCAGCGCAGGACGGCGCCCGTGCGGGCGCACAGCTCCTGCCACGGCACGAGGTTGGCGTGGTGCTCGGCCTCGGTGACGACGATCTCGTCGCCGGGCGCGAGCCGGAACGGCGCCGCCGCCTCTCCCCCGCGCCCGAGGGTCGCGTTGGAGAAGGCGTACGCCACGACGTTGATCGCCGCGGTGGCGCCGGGCTGCCAGACGATCTCGCCCTCGTCGGCACCGACGAACGCGGCCACGGCCGCGCGCGCCTGCTCGAACGCCTCGGTGGCCTCCTCGGCGAGCTGGTGCGCGCCGCGGTGCACAGCGGCGTTCCGCTCCTCGTAGAAGTCCACCTCGGTGTCGAGGACGACCTGCGGTTTCTGCGAGGTGGCGGCCGAGTCCAGGTACACGAGGGGTTGGCCACCCCGCACCGTGCGCTCGAGCAGCGGGAAGTCCGCCCGGACGGCGGCGAGCTCCGAGGTGGTGAGCGAGCCGGACTCGTCCGGTCGCACGGCAGCGGTGGTGGTCATGGTGTTCCCCTCGAGGACGTGACGGTGGCTCAGGCGGAGACGGCGCCCGCGCCGACGTACTTGTCGTAGCCCTCTTCCTCGAGGCGGTCGGCCAGCTCGGGGCCGCCCTCCTCGGCGATCTTGCCGTCGACGAAGACGTGCACGAAGTCAGGCTTGATGTAGCGCAGGATGCGCGTGTAGTGCGTGATCAGCAGCACGCCGACGTCGGTGTTGTCCTTGGCGCGGTTGACGCCCTCCGACACGATGCGCAGCGCGTCGACGTCGAGTCCGGAGTCGGTCTCGTCGAGGATGGCGAAGCGCGGCTTGAAGAGCTCCATCTGCAGGATCTCGTGGCGCTTCTTCTCACCGCCGGAGAAGCCCTCGTTCACGGACCGCTCGGCGAAGGCCGGGTCCATGCGCAGGTTCTCCATCGCGCCCTTGACCTCCTTGCCCCAGGTGCGCAGGGCGGGGGCCTGACCGTCGATGGCGGTCTTGGCGGTGCGCAGGAAGTTGGCCACCGAGACGCCGGAGACCTCGACCGGGTACTGCATGGCGAGGAAGAGACCGGCGCGGGCGCGCTCGTCGACGGTCATCGCGAGCAGGTCCTCGCCGTCGAGCGTGACGGTGCCGGAGGTGACGGTGTACTTGGGGTGGCCCGCGAGCGCCGAGGCGAGGGTGGACTTGCCGGAGCCGTTGGGGCCCATGATGGCGTGGGTCTCGCCGCTGGCGATCGTCAGGTCGACACCGCGCAGGATCGGCTTGGGGCCTTCCTTGGTCTCGACGCTGACGTGCAGGTCGCGGATCTCGAGGGTGGGCATATCGCTTGTCTCCAGGTTCAGGGAAAAGTCAGGGGGTCAGGAGGCGGACACGGTGGCGTCGATGTCGACGAGCACCTTGTCGCCCTCGATCGTCACGGGGTACACCGGGACGGGGCGCATCGCGGGCAGCTGGACGGGCTGGCCGGTGCGCAGGTCGAACTGCGACCCGTGCAGCCAGCACTCGACCAGGCAGCCCTCGACCTCGCCGTCGGACAGCGAGACCGCGCCGTGGGAGCAGATGTCCGAGATGGCGTGGAAGGTGCCCTCGGCGTCGCGCGCGACGGTCACCGGCACCGGGGCGCCGTCGGCGCCGTCGAGCTCGACGAGCATGGCCTCCTCGGGCCCCAGGTCGTCGGTCATGCAGGCCAGCTGCGCGGTCATGCGGTGGGTGCCTCCGCGGCCGGGGCGCCGGTGATGACGCTCATCGACTTCTCGAGCTCCGCGTCGATCGAGGCGAGCAGGCGCTCCTCGACCTCGGCGACCCCGATCTCCTGGATGAGCTCGGCGAAGAAGCCGCGCACGACGAGGCGGCGGGCCTCGACCTCGGGGATGCCGCGGGCCTGGAGGTAGAAGAGCTGCTCGTCGTCGAACCGGCCGGTGGCGCTCGCGTGGCCGGCGCCGGCGATCTCGCCGGTCTCGATCTCGAGGTTCGGCACCGAGTCGGCGCGGGCGCCGTCGGTGAGCACCAGGTTGCGGTTGAGCTCGTAGGTGTCGGTGTTCTCCGCGTTGGCGCGGATGAGCACGTCGCCCACCCAGACGGTGTGCGCGCCGGAGCCCTGCAGGGCGCCCTTGTAGGTCACGCGGGACTTGCAGTCCGGCACGGCGTGGTCCACGAAGAGGCGGTGCTCCTGGTGCTGGTCGTTGTCGGCGAAGTACAGGCCGACCATCTCGACCTCGCCGCCGGTGCCGGTGAACTCGGCGTCGGGCGTGATGCGCACGACGTCGCCGCCGAAGGTGACCACGACGTGCTTGAGCTTGGCGTCGCGGCCGAGGCGGGCCCGGTGCGAGGAGGCGTGCACGGCGCCGTCGGCCCAGTCCTGGACGCTGACGACAGTGAGGTGCGCGCCGTCCTCGACGACGATCTCGACGGTCTCGGCGAGGGTGGCGTCACCCGCGTGGTCGAGGACCACGACCGCCTGGGAGTGGCGCTCGGCGCGGAGCAGCACGTGCGTGGCGGTGGCGTCCTTGGCGACGCCCTCGACGCGCACGGAGGTGACGCCGGTGGCGACGGCCTCCGCGGGCACGGTGACGACGGTGGCCTGCTCGAAGCCGTTCCACGCCGTGACGGCGGTACGGTCGCCGGGCTTGCCCGCGGTGCCGAGGCGGGCGTCGTCGCGCCCGACGGTCTCGACGGTGACCTCGGGGGCCGGGGTCACCTCGACGGTGACGCCGGTGGTGCCCAGGTCGGCCTGGAACAGCGGCTGGAGGCGGTCGGCGGGCGAGAACCGCCACTCCTCCTCGCGGCCGTGGGGGACGGGGATGTCGTCCAGGGAGAAGGACGTGCGGCGCTCTGCTCGCGAGCCTTCCGGCTTGACGGCGCCGTGGGTGTGGGCGCCGTCGGCAACAGCGCGCGAGTGATCGGTCGTGAGAGTCATGTCAGCCGACGGACCCTTCCATCTGCAGCTCGATGAGGCGGTTGAGCTCGAGTGCGTACTCCATGGGCAGCTCGCGCGCGATGGGCTCGACGAACCCGCGCACGATCATGGCCATGGCCTCGGTCTCCTCCATGCCTCGGGACATGAGGTAGAACAGCTGGTCCTCGCTCACCCGGGAGACCGTGGCCTCGTGCCCCATGGAGACGTCGTCCTCGCGGACGTCGACGTAGGGGTAGGTGTCGCTGCGGGAGATCTGGTCCACCAGCAGCGCGTCGCAGAGGACGTTGGACGCGGAGTGCGAGGCGCCCTCGAGCACCTGCACCAGGCCGCGGTAGGACGTGCGGCCGCCGCCGCGCGCCACGGACTTGCTGACGATCGACGAGGACGTGTTCGGCGCGGCGTGGACCATCTTCGCGCCGGCGTCCTGGTGCTGGCCCTCGCCCGCGAAGGCGATGGACAGCGTCTCGCCGCGGGCGTGCTCGCCCAGCAGGTAGATCGCCGGGTACTTCATGGTCACCTTGGAGCCGATGTTGCCGTCGACCCACTCCATGGTGGCGCCCTCAGCGGCGGTGGCCCGCTTGGTGACCAGGTTGTACACGTTGTTCGACCAGTTCTGGATGGTCGTGTAGCGCACGCGGGCGTTCTTCTTGACGACGATCTCGACGACCGCGGAGTGCAGCGAGTCGGACGAGTAGATCGGCGCGGTGCAGCCCTCGACGTAGTGCACGTACGAGCCCTCGTCCGCGATGATCAGCGTGCGCTCGAACTGGCCCATGTTCTCGGTGTTGATCCGGAAGTAGGCCTGCAGCGGGATCTCGACGTGCACGCCCGGCGGCACGTAGACGAACGACCCGCCCGACCACACGGCCGAGTTCAGCGCGGCGAACTTGTTGTCGCCCGCCGGGATGACGGTGCCGAAGTACTCCTGGAAGAGCTCCGGGTAGTCGCGCAGGCCCGTGTCGGTGTCGACGAAGATGACGCCCTGCTCCTCCAGGTCCTCACGGATCTGGTGGTAGACGACCTCGGACTCGTACTGCGCCGCGACACCGGCGACGAGGCGCTGCTTCTCCGCCTCGGGGATGCCGAGCTTGTCGTACGTGGCCTTGATGTCCTCGGGCAGCTCGTCCCACGAGGAGGCCTGCTTCTCGGTGGACCGCACGAAGTACTTGATCTTGTCGAAGTCGATGCCGGACAGGTCGGAGCCCCAGCTCGGCATCGGCTTCTTGCCGAACAGGCGCAGGGCCTTGAGACGCTGGTTCAGCATCCACTCGGGCTCCTTCTTGAGCGCCGAGATGTTGCGCACCACGTCCTCGTTGAGACCACGCTGCGCGGACGCGCCTGCCTCGTCGCTGTCGTGCCAGCCGTACTCGTACGCGCCGATGCTGGCGATGATCTCCTCGTCGGAGCGCTGCTCTGGCGCTTGCGTCTCTGCGCTCATCACTTTCCTTCGGTGGGGGTCGTGGCGGGGTAGGTCTGGTGGCCCGGTGCGGTGACCGGGATGTTGGTGGTGCACGCGTGCGCGCCGCCCGCGATGGTCGCGAGCCGCTGCACGTGCGAGCCCAGCAGCTCGCTGAACGCGCGGGCCTCCTGCTCGCACAGCTCGGGGAACTCCTCGGCCACGTGCTGGACCGGGCAGTGACCCTGGCAGAGCTGGACCGCCGGCGCCACCGCACCGGCCGAGCGGCCGGTCAGCGGGGCGGGGACGGGACGTACCGAGGCGGCGAAGCCGTCGGCGGACAGGAGCTGCACGAGCTGGGCCGCCCGGCCCTGCGTCGTGTCGGCGGTGACGTGCGGGGCGTAGCTGCGGGCGACGGCCTCGAACCGCTGCCGCGCGAACCCGGCGACGGCCTCGCTGCCACCCGTCTCGCGCAGGAACCGCAGCACCTGGCGCGCGATCTCCTGGTAGCCGCCGGCGAGCTCGGACTGGCCGCCGCTCGTGACGACGTACCGGCGTGCGGGCCTGCCGCGCCGCGGGGCGCCCGCGGGCGACGCCTCGTGGACGCCGATCTTGCCGTCCTCCTCCAGCAGCGTGAGGTGCCGGCGGACGGCGGGCGCCGTGAGCCCGAGGACGGCGGCGAGCGACCCGGCCGTGACCGGACCGCGGGACGCGACGAGCTCGAGCACGCGGCGCCGCGTCGTCCCGTCGGTCTCGTGGCTCGCCACGGAGGCCGCCTGAGCCGATGCGCTCATCCCGTCACCTCCTCACCGTTCGCAGGGCGCACGCGACCCCAGGGGTCCGCCCTCGCGGGCGTGCGTGCTTTTGAGAACATCCTTGTTCCCTAATTCGAGTTACGCAAGGAAGGCGACCCTCAGTACCCCCTGATCGCGACACATCTCACACGCCCCGCGCACGCCCCGCACGCACCGCCGCCTACGATTGTGCGGTGCCCCTGCCCGACGCGACAGCGCTCGACCCCGCCCCGGCGGGCGCCGCCCCACCA
>Ga0079224_100014060_pt1 | contig 11169 bp, 11 predicted proteins | sample Stecom2015_FD_80414 | JGI IMG/M metagenome (GOLD analysis project Ga0079224, IMG submission 80414) | Agricultural soil microbial communities from Utah to study Nitrogen management - Steer compost 2015 | ecosystem: Environmental > Terrestrial > Soil > Agricultural land | place: USA: Utah...
AGTATTGAGTATTGAGTATTGAGTATTTATAAAAATTATTGAAATCGGTTAAACATTTTAAACAATTAAACAGAAAAACATGTCACTAGAACAACAAATAAATCAGGATATCAAAGCGGCAATGATTGCTAAAGACAACGCTCGCCTACGCGGTTTGCGTGCCGTTAAAGCTGCAATATTATTGGCAAAAACAGAAAAAGGTCAACAAGAAGAAATGACCGAAGAAGCGGAAATCAAAGTTTTGCAAAAATTAGTAAAACAACGTAAAGAATCTGCGGAAATATACAAACAGCAAAACCGTGAAGATCTTTACCAGATCGAACTGGAAGAGCAGGAAGTCATCGAAGCCTATCTACCAAAACAATTAGACCGTGCGGAAATTGAATCCATTATTAAAGGCATTATCGCCGATACTGGAGCTGCATCAGTGAAAGATATGGGTAAGGTAATGGGGGCTGCAAACCAGCAATTGGCAGGCCGTGCGGATGGTAGAACCATTTCAGAAGTGGTCAAGTTCCTATTGAGCTAATTAGCATCTATGCAACAGCTGAATTGGACCGTCAAGAGCTTCCATGAGCTGACAGCTTTGGAACTGTACCGTATCTTGCAATTGCGCATTACGGTATTCATGTTGGAACAAGATTGTCTTTACCCCGAATGTGATGACAAAGATCTTAAAAGTCAGCATCTGTTTGTTTACACAGCAGAAGGGGTTATCGCTGCTTACGCACGCCTACTGCCTCAAAACCTATCCTACACAGAGGTGTCCATAGGACGTGTCGTTATTGATGAAGGCTACCGCAAATATGGCTTGGGAAAAGAGCTAATGCGGCGAGCTATAGACTATTGGGATACCCAAGCTCCGGGAGAAGCCATCCGCATCAGTGCGCAACTGTATTTGCAACGCTTTTATGAAGCATTAGGCTTTCAAAAAGTAAGTGAAGAATATCTGGAGGACGATATTCCGCATATCGAAATGCTTAAGAAATAAATCCAAAAAAATAAGGGTGGCAATAGCCACCCTTATTTTTTTGGATTTCCATAATGTCTATCCCGCTCAAAAGTATTCATATGCCTTTCTTTCTTGGCCGGATAAACATCTGCTATAGTAATCATAATACCAGTTTCTTCCACTTCTCCAAATTCATCATTCAATGCCGTCCCAAATGTTTTCATTGTCGGCGAAAGATTCATGTATGTATTGATTAATGGAGGAATATTCTCACCCAACTCCCTGATTTTGGTATTCAACAATTTGTAACCTTCCTTGTAATCCAAACCGTCAAATATGCCCATATAGGGTGTAATATCTGTCTTATAACCAATCTTCAACGATTCTAGTGGAGTTGCCAGACCTTCTTTATCCGGGAAATAATACTCCATAAAATAAACCAACAGATCCCGTGCCGTCGCATTGTAATGTGGATACATCGTCACCTTGCCAAAAAGATATTTAATCTCCGGATTTAGCATAACCAAAGCCCCTAGCCCATCCCAAAGATTATCCAAGGAAAACAAGCCTTTACGGTTGTCAACCGCTGGCTGATAACGCGGTTGTACCCAAGATCGTCCAAGCTCGATGGTGTGAGGTAGATATTCCGATTTAAATTTTTCCGAAAACTCAAAATAATGTGCCGTAGAAAGGTGAAGCTGTCCTTGTTCATCCCGTGAATCTTCACATTTAATAGATCTGTATCCAGCTATGATCTCTTCATCTTCGGGATTCCAAGCGATTAATTGGTCATAATTGTGCGTACAGGTATCGTTTTCATCAATATCCAAAGGCAACCCTGTTCCTCCTCCTGCACCACGAAAAGTAAGTTCGCGGAGCCTGCCGATTTCGCGCATAATATTGGGCGCGGTATGATAGTTCACCAAGTAAACTTCGTTATTGCCATTGTTGGTATAGCGGATAAAAGCTTCTTTTGTTAATTCCGCTTTTATCAATGCTCTATCTACTGGTGCAATTATTTCTTGCATATATTATTTTTTATCCGCTAAACTATAAACTATCTCTCTCACCTCCTTCGCCCAATCCCGCTCGCTTTTTGAAGCATCGAAATGGCTATAAGGTATTCTTTCTCCAAATGTAATCGTTACACGCTGGTTACGCTGTGAGAACATTTCATCAGGCAAATATAACATCTCCAAATTAACCTTTAGGCCTATCTTTTGCCTGATACGTGCTAAATTATAGAAAAAATTGGAGTTTCTTCCCGAAATATGCACAGGAATAATATCGCGTTGATACTTTTTTGCTTTTGACACAAAACTTTTTTTCCATTCCAGATCGGTGATTTCACCCTTTATCTTACGCGACACCAATCCTGCCGGGAAAATTAGCAAGGCATTTTCGGAGGCATAGGCTTTGTCTATCGCGACAATACCACTCTTGGCTTGATTTCCTACTTTATTCACAGGAACAAACAAAGGCTCAAGGTTGCGGATATTCATCAGAATATCGTTCACTAAAAATTTCACATCCCGACGATATCGTCCAATACCCTGCATAATAGCAATCCCGTCCAGACCTCCCAAAGGATGGTTGGAAGCAAAAATAACATTATCTGTCGCAGGAATATTTTCCACGCCTTCCAGTACAACATCTACACCAAGTTCCTCGATCAGGGCATCCACAAAATCCAGTCCATAAAGACCCCTAAACTTTGTCATGATATAGTTTATATCATCCTCATGCAGAACCCGCTCTAAATATCGTACTAAAGGTCTGGGAATCCATTTCGCCAATTTAGGACTTTTTTTGTGGATGACATTACGCACCTCAATAAACTTCACCTGTTCTTCTTCGTTCATGCTTGATGATAAGTTATCTTCTACATTTCCACATTAGCTATAGGCTATAAGCAATAAGCATCGATTAAAAGCACTTTGGCAGGCTAAACAGTCAGCTTACAACTTAAGGCTTACTGCCTATTGCTGAGTTTCAATCAACAAGCCGTAAAAATACATAAAATTTATTTCATACGGTCAAAAAGTTCCTATATTAGATGACAGAATATGCAAGCTGATTAAACGTTTTGCGCTGCTAAGTGTTTAATCATATAAAGGAGCACATCATGTACATAGGCGAAATTCTTACACACGACGATTACCAGCTGACAGTGGAAGACACCATTGGTTATGCCTTGGACAGAATGAACGAGCTACATGTACATCAGCTCCCTGTCATTAACCAAACGGAACTATTAGGCGTTATCCACGAAGAAGACTTATTGTCTGCCCACAACGACAACCAATCTTTAAGTAGTCTCTTTGTCTCATTGCGTTTTGTATATCTCTTCGAAGGCCAGCATATTTTCGATGCCTTACAATACACATATGTACATCAACTAGACCTTGTTCCTGTGCTGGACAAAGATAAGATGTATGTTGGTGTTGTGACCTTGTCCGAACTTTCTAAAGCCATCAACGTCACATTAGGCAATGACAACAGCGGAGCCATTATCGTATTGGAAGTTGGCAAAAACGACGTAGCATTCTCTCATGTCGCCCACATTGTCGAATCTGAGAACATGCGCATTCTCAACATGTCCTTACGCAATATAGAAGAAAGCACCAAAACCGAAATCACGATCAAGGTCGATAAGCAGAATATTTCTGCCCTAATCGCTTCTTTCTGGCGCTTCGACTATACCGTCAAAGCTACATTCAACGACGGAAATCAGCATTCTGACATCAAAGACCGCTACGATATTCTTATGAATTATTTAAATTTATAAGAATAGCCTATTTTTTAGCATCTTTGCAAAAGCTTTGACAACAATACTTCCCATGCAACAACACACCATAGCAATATATGGAAGAGAATTCAATTCGTCTGTAATCCCCTATGTAGAGCAACTATTTGCCTATCTAAAGGAGAAAGGCGTTCAGGTATATATTCATTCGGACTTTTATGGCTTCTTGAAGAAACAGTTTAACTGCCCAGATGATTTTTTGTTGTATTACAACCATGGCGACCTTCCTACAGACATTCTCTTTCTTTTGAGCCTCGGAGGTGACGGAACTATGTTATCCGCAGTTTCGCAAGTCAAAGCTTCAGGTATCCCCATCGCGGGAATTAACTTCGGGCGTTTAGGGTTTCTAGCCTCCATACATAAGACCAAAATCATCGAAGCTTTAGAGGATATCTTTTCAGGGAAATACCAACTACAACCCCGCGCTTTATTAGAAGTATCCGGTAGCGACAAAAACATCTTTGGAGAAGACAACTTTGCGCTCAACGATATTACTGTATTTCGCCACGATACTTCCTCCATGATTACCATCCATGCAAAACTCAATGGAGAATTATTGAATGCCTACTGGGCGGATGGTATTATTATCGCCACGCCTACGGGTTCCACAGCTTATTCACTAAGTTGTGGCGGACCGATCATCATGCCCGGAAGTGGTAATTTCGTCATCACGCCCATAGCTCCGCACAACTTAAATGTTCGTCCTATTGTTATCTCAGCAAATAGCACTTTAGAGTTAGAAATCGAGAGTCGCACGGACAAATATATCCTCAGCTGCGACTCTAAAACGGCAACTCTGCCAACCACGACTAAACTAACCATCCGCAAAGCACCGTTCCATATTAACCTTATCCGGTTGGAGTCCGACAAATATTTCAACACCCTAAGGGAAAAGCTACTTTGGGGATTAGATGTAAGGAACTATTAACAACAGCACCACTCTTTTAACATTTATTAATTCATTTATATTCTTATAAAACAACTATCTTTACGCCAAAAGTCACAAATCTTGAAACGCGTCTCGTACATACTGATTATTTATGTTCTATGCTCAATACATACTGTCTCTGCGCAGCAATGGGAAATTGGCATCAACGCTGGCGCAACAGGGTTTATGGGTGATATTAACCCAACGAATCCCTTTTACTTCAAGAGTGCAGGTGGTGGGCTATTTGTCAAGCATAATTTTAACCCTACTTGGGGGATTCAGGCTTTTTTCAATTATCTGCACCTTGCCGGAAGTGACAAAGACGATAAAGATCCCTATCGGAATAGCCGCGGCCGCGTATTCAACAACCAAGTAAAGGAATTTGGCGTACGTGCAGACTTCAACTTCTTCAAGTTTATCCCTGGCCGTCAGGTTTATCGTTATACGCCTTATCTATTTGCTGGCATAGCAGGGGTTCGTCATAGTCCATATATGCTCAGCGGAGGCACACGCTATGAACCTGAAGAGGTCAAATTGCAGGCCAGTGACAGCGTCAGCACTAAAATACAGAAAACAGCCATTAGTATTCCTTTTGGAGTCGGTTTTAAATACAACATTAAAGGACCCTGGTCCATTGGTGCTGAAGTAGGCTACCGCCTGGCTTTTAACGATCAGCTGGATAATATTTATGACAATTACCCTAGCTCTGCAACTACTCCAAATGGAATCTATCGAGAGTTGAGTTCTATAGCTCCAAATGGAAATTCTCTTTGGCAGAATATGGCTTTCCCGAGAGGGGATGCAGCAGATTATGCGGGGAAACCTATTGGGAATGGACGGGCATTTGACGGCTATATGACTGCCGGCGTGACCCTAACTTTTACTTTCATCAGTAAAAAATGCTATTGGTGGAATTAATGACAAACGAAGAAAGTGACACATGAGTTTCAAAGATAAATTAAACAAAGATAGACTACCTCAGCACATCGCCATTATTATGGATGGCAATGGTCGCTGGGCAAAGGGTATTGGGAAACTACGCATTTTCGGGCACCAGAACGGAGTAAGCGCGGTGCGGGAGGCAATGGAAGGTGCTGTTGAAATCGGAGTCAAATACCTGACGTTATACGCCTTTTCGTCCGAAAACTGGAATCGTCCGAAATTTGAAGTGCAAGCGTTAATGGAGCTTTTGGTCAACACCCTTGCAAAAGAGACCAAAACCTTCATGGCTAACGGAATCAGATTGAATACTATCGGAAATATTACCGACCTGCCTAAAAATTGCCAGGACAAACTGCGGGACACAATGGAGGTGACAAAAGAGAATACATCCTGTGTACTGACTTTAGCCCTCTCCTACGGCTCACGAGCTGAACTTGTAGAAGCCAACAAAGCTATCGTACGCCAAGTATTGGAAGGGAAATTAGACCTCGACAGTATCAATGAATCTACCATAAACGATAATTTATACACAGCAGGTATGCCCGACCCGGATTTGATGATTAGAACAGGGGGCGAGTTGCGTATCAGTAATTACCTACTCTATCAAATGGCATACACCGAGCTATGTTTCTTAGAAAAGATGTGGCCAGAATTCCAAAGAGAAGACCTTTTCGAAGCCATTTATGAATATCAGCAACGAGAAAGAAGATTTGGCAAAACAAGCGAACAATTGTAATATTTACTTTACCTTTGCAGCATTATTAACGCACGGAGAATAAACTGAAAGGTAATTATTTTCTTTTAACAAAAATTAACAAGAGATTGGTGTACTTTAGCACCCGAGAAAACATACTAAATGAAGCGCATACTCTATTTAATAGCATTTACATTACTCCTTGGTAGTCAAGCGCTGCAAGCGCAGATCGGCCGTAATCCCATTAACTTAAATGATCCGAACGAAATCAGTTATTTAGATCCTAAAAACTACATTATTGGCGGTGTTCGGGTAACGGGTACACAATACCTTGATACGGATGTGCTGATTACCATTTCTAAACTGGTTGTTGGACAATATATCGAAGTGCCTAGCGAGCAAACAGCAAATGTGGTTAAAACGCTGATGGGGCAAAACCTATTTGACGATGTACAGTTGTATGCAGAACGCATCCAAAATGACGAAACCATCTTCCTTGAAATCCGTGTACAGGAGCGCCCTCGCTTAACACGTATCGATATCGAAGGTTTGAAAAAAGGAGAAACAGAGGAGGTGCGTAAACGCTTAAATGCAAACGCTGGCAAAATCGTCAACGAGAACCTGATTAAAACCACGCGTGCGACCATTCAGAAATTTCTACGGGAGAAATCTTACCTCTACCCAAATATTGAGGTCAAAACTCTAAAAGACACCGCACAGGCCAATAATGAAATTGTAGTAGTCAACGTAGAAAAAAATAAAAAAATTAAGGTTCACCGCGTGCATTTCGACGGAAACGAGGAATTCAGCGACAAGCAATTACGTAAAGCGCTGAAAGGTGTTAAACCTCGCCGTTGGTATCGGATTTTTGGCCCTGGCAAATTCAAGGACGAAAAATATAAAGAAGCGAAAGAGAAAATGATCGCAAAGATGCAGGATAAAGGTTACCGCGACGCGGAAATCCTTGCAGACAGTGTCGTTCGTTATGACAATAATGAAGTAGATGTTTATATCCACCTGCACGAAGGCCCCAAATACTTTTTAGGTGACGTATCTTGGTCTGGTAACTCTAAATACAGTGATTCCGTATTGAACATCATATTGGGTATGGAAAAAGGCGATGTATACAGTGAAGAGAAGCTACATACTAAGCTTTCCGGGCCTACCCGTAACAGTGATGACATCAGCGCCTTGTACCAAAACGATGGATACTTAACATTCAATATACAACCGGTTATCAAAAGAATTCTTAACGATACCGTAGACCTTGAGATCATCGTGAGCGAAGGCAAACAATTCACGATCAACAATGTCGTTGTCAAAGGTAACGATGTAACCAACGACCGTGTTGTCCTACGTTCTATCTATACCAAACCCGGACAAAAATTCTCACGTGCTTTACTCATGCAAAGTGTGCGCGAAATATCGCAATTGGGGATGTTTGACGAGCAAAAGATAAACCCAATGCCGACCAACTTGAATTACGAAGAAGGCACGACAGATTTATTGTACACCATCGCCGAAAAGCCGTCAGACCAAGTGGAACTTTCAGGAGGTTATGGTGCTGGACAGGTTATCGGTACCTTGGGTCTAACATTCAATAACTTCTCGACCAGCAATTTCTTCAAGAAAGACGCCTGGAAACCTCTTCCTCGTGGAGACGGACAAAAGCTGAGCATCCGGGGACAAACGTCAGGAAAACGTTACCAATCCTATAGCTTCTCGTTCTCGGAACCTTGGTTGGGTGGTAAAAAACCAATTTATTTCGGTCTGAGTGCATATACTTCCAGTTCTTCTTTTGGAGGGTTTAACTGGTATACAGGTCGTCAAATGGTAGCCGATTCAGAATTAAATAGAATCTGGATGACAGGGGTAACCGCGACTTTAGGTAAGCGCTTGCGTTGGCCGGACAACTATTTCCAGATTAATACATCTTTATCGTTCCAGCGCTATAAGTTGCAGAATTACGGTGGCTATTTCTTGTTTGACAACGGTACGGCTTATAACATGAATATTACGCAGGAAATCAGCCGTAACTCGATTGATGCGCCAATCTATCCGACTTCGGGTTCACACATCCGTTTCTCGGTACAGCTAACGCCTCCGTACTCCGCATGGAATAACATTGATTACCAAAATGACCCTGATGATGTACGCTTTAAGTGGACAGAATATCATAAATGGAAATTTGATAGCCAATGGTACACCAAAATTGCCGGTAAATTGGTATTCAAAGCACAGGCACAATTTGGTTATTTGGGCAACTATACCAATAGAACGCAAACATCTACTTTCGAACGTTTCAAACTGGGGGGTGATGGTATGATGGGATTTGACTTCCTACAAGGTTCTGAAATCATTGCCATGCGCGGTTACCAAAACGGAGCTATCATCCCGGAAACCACAGGTAGAGATTCTGAACGGATCGCTATAAGTTCCGGTAGCCCTATCTATACAAAATACCAGATGGAATTACGCCATCCGGTGATGCTCAACGATCAGGCTACGGTATTCGTTTTGGCTTTTGCAGAAGCGGGTAACACTTGGAATAAATTCAGTGAGGTGAATCCATTGAAATTACGTCGTTCTGCCGGTGTCGGTGCACGTATCTTCCTACCAATATTTGGTATGTTAGGTATTGACTACGGTCATGCTTTCGACCCTATTCCAGGTATGCAGTCCAGCCAATGGAAACAGAACTTCACCTTCAGTATCCTACAGAACATGGGTGGTTTCTAATAATAGAAAATATATACAAGAAAGACGGGCAGCTATTGAAGCTGCCCGTCTTTGTTTTTATAACAGTTAATTTAAGTTAAAAACAGTAATGAATTTCAATCATCCTATGCTTTTTTTTATTAATTTGCGCCATAGATCGAATAGCGGTTTACGGATTAAACTTTTTTCGCTTTTTTCGGTCTGAAAGAGTATTAGGAAATAATAAAAATAACAATATCGATGAGAAGAGTATTTATACTATTTGCTTTTTTAGCCTTCATGACAAGTGCTACTTATGCACAACGTTTGGCTTATGTAGACTCAGAATATATATTGAAACATATCCCTGAGTACGTATCTGCTCAAAAGCACCTCGACGACTTAGCTACGAACTGGCAAGAGGAGGTAGACAGACAGTACGGCGAAATCGAAAAGCTATACAAAGCCTATCAGAATGACCAAGTGTTGTTGAATGATGATATGCGTCGCCGTCGTGAAGATGAAATCGTCAACAAAGAAAGAGAAGTGAAAGAATTTCAGCGTCAGAAATTTGGCTATGAAGGTGAATTGTATAAAGAGCGTATCCGCTTGGTGCAGCCTATACAAGATCGTGTAGCGAAAGCCATACAAGATATTGCAAATAATCAAGGGTTAGATATCATCCTGGACAAAGGTAGCGAGGTTACTTTTTTATTCGCTAACCCAAAATTGGATAAGAGCAACGATATTATCACAAAATTAGGTTTCAAACCAGATCCTAATCTTTCAAACTAATTTTGTATACTTGCGCCATAAAAAAGCAAATTAATTATTAACAACATATTTTGAACAATATGGCATTAGGTTTGTAAAACTTGATGCATCAAAAGAGAAAAAGTAAAAAAAGAATGAAAAATTTATTTAAAGGTGCGGCTTTAGCAGCGGTAATGTTCTTAGGCACTCAATATGTTAGTGCGCAACAAAAAGTTGGTCATATCAACGCTGATGAGGTATTTCAGGCAACTCCAGAGTTTAAAGCTGCGGAAGAGCAGTTGAAAACTTTACAGGAATCAAAAGGCAAAGAATATCAAGGCATGGTCGAGGAGTACCAAAAGAAATTAGCTGAGGCACAGGAAAAAGCCAGAACACGTAGCGAGGCGAACAAGGCAACAGTAGATGTAGAATTGGAAGCTATGGGACAAGAGCTTCAAAACATTGAGCAACGTATTCAGGAAAACCAACGTATTGCACAGGAAGAAGTGGGCAAAAAACAACAAGATTTGCTTGCTCCAATCCAACAAAAGGTAATGAATGCAATTAATGCCGTAGCGAAGGAAAAAGGATATGCTTACATTTTGGATGTTTCCAATGGTAGCGTTATCTACTTCGATGGTGGTGAAGATGTATCCGCTGATGTAAAAGCAAAATTAGGTATCAAATAAGATTAGATTCTAATCAAGTACAAAAAAAGCTGCGCAAATTTGCGCAGCTTTTTTTGTACTTATACTATTTTATTCTTTTATAATATTCCTGCAATACAAACTCCAATTGCTCTGCTTGGCTTAAGTCAGAGTTATCCAGTACAATAGCATCCTTAGCTTGTCTTAGCGGACTTTCCTCGCGCGTGCTGTCGATATGGTCACGATGGGCTAAGTTCGCTCTGACGTCTTCTACTGTCGTCTCCTCTCCTTTTGCCTTTAGTTCTGCAAAACGGCGTTCTGCACGCACATCCGGACTGGCTGTCATAAAGATCTTCAAATCTGCCTTAGGAAACACCGTCGTACCTATATCCCTACCATCCATGACAATATTTCGACGCTGCCCTAATTGCTGTTGCTGTGCCACCATTTCGTGACGTACCTCTTTAATAGCACTGACTTCGCTTACCTTCTCCGAAACATGCATTTGCCGAATTTCGTCAGATACATCCTCTCCATTTAGCAGAATTTGTGTTTTTTCATTATTTGGTACAAAATCGATTTGTATATTTTTCAAAGCGGAAACAACCTGATTCTCATCGTTAAAATCTACATTATTCCGTAGGAAATAGAGCGTTACGGCTCTATACATCGCCCCGCTATCAATAAAGACAAAGTTTAAATGCTTAGCTAAGGCCTTGGCGACCGTACTCTTACCACAGGAGGAAAAGC
>Ga0079224_100014061_pt1 | contig 11169 bp, 6 predicted proteins | sample Stecom2015_FD_80414 | JGI IMG/M metagenome (GOLD analysis project Ga0079224, IMG submission 80414) | Agricultural soil microbial communities from Utah to study Nitrogen management - Steer compost 2015 | ecosystem: Environmental > Terrestrial > Soil > Agricultural land | place: USA: Utah...
ATCGTATTTATTATAAAATTAAGTGAATTTCTCCAAATTTGCTTACCAGTTGTCCGTCCGGAACGAAGAAGCGGGCAACCCTTCAGAATTAAACAAGTCTCCCTCTACCCAGTCTTTAAAGGCGTATCGTACACTCACCGGGTGGTCAACGTGTTCGCTGCTTACCTCAATGCTGTGCTTATCCACAATATGGGCCTTGGCCGGGTAGAAGATGTGATCGTCGCCTGCCACTTCAAAAGCCGTCAGCCCACGTCCAAAGTCTGTTAACCCCTCCGCTACATGATTGAAATAAATGCGTGCTTTCGAGCCGTTTATTGTCGTCCGCTTTACCACCGGACCCTGCACTTCTCCCCGCTTTCGCCGATACGTTTCTGCGAGCGCCAGATTCGATAACCGCTCTGCAACGGTTGTTTTGTCCGGTGGGTGAATGGTCTGCTCGGATCCTACATCCATGGTGACCGCCATTCCAGCATTCTTAAGGAGGCCAGCAGCCTTCAATTGTGCCTCCCGAAGGTAGGCAGATTGATGCTTTCCGTCATATTTAAATGGCGCTATCTGCGCGTAGTAGAACGGAAAGTCTCCTTGGTTCCACCGCAGACGCCACCCGTTTACCATGCCCGTAAACCAATCTGCATACCGATCGGCTGTGGCGCGGTTGCCCTCACCCTGATACCATATGGCTCCCTTGATCCCGTATCCGAGAATCGGGTGAATCATTGCATTGAACAGTACGGTCGGGGTATTCTTGGTAATCTTTTCCGGCACGGGGTGGCCGGCCAGTTCCGGAAAACGGTTCAGTGTTAACGAATCCATCCATGCCTGAACCTGAGTGCCGCCGTATGCCGACTGGAGAATACCCACCGGCACCCCGAGCTCCTGCTGCAGGTTCAATGCAAACTGATAAGCCACGGCGCTGAACGCCGACACAGACGCTGAGTCGGGTTCGGTCCAGGCTGCCTCGCAATCGTACAGGGGTTGTACCGACGAGTTAACAGGTACCCGGAACAAACGGACATTCGGATTACCCGCCTCCGCCAGCAATCTGCCGGCATGCAAAACGGTATCCTTGGGACCATTTCCTACCCGCATTCCCATATTCGACTGCCCGGACGCCAGCCACACTTCGCCGATCAGCACATCAGTCAGGACGCGTTGATCGGACCCGTCATCCAGCGAAATTTCGAAGGGCCCTCCCGCTTTCGGCGTTTTTATCATCATCCGCCAAACGCCGTTCTCCCCTACCGGCACCTGATAGGCTTTTCCGTTCCACGAGGTTACGGCTCGGACGGTACGGCCATCAGACTTGCCCCAGATCGGTACGTTCGATCGCTGTTGCAAAACCATGCCATTACCGATCACCGATGGCAGTTCGATATGGCCGAATGCAATACGGGTTGATATACATATGAGTGAAAAAAAGGTAAGTACAATTCTTGTTAAACGTTGCATAATATGGGTATGTTTTTCCTAGTGTTTCCCTTTTTTATTCAATAAACCGCTCATCTTCCTTACTACTTTTTCATAGCCGGGCTGAGCAATCAAATTTTCAGTTTCAATGCCCGCATGGTTATACCTGTATAGTTCCGAAGCGATCACCGCACCATCCGCCAAACGCTGCCATTCGGTATATCGGTAGGTCCCCGACCGCACACTGTATCCCATTACCTCCGGCGTGTCTTTATACATCCAGGGTCGGGGAAACTGACTGAAAGCGACGTTTTTCCACGCACGGCCCGGCCGCGTCATCAGCGGCTCCAGGCTAACTCCATCCACCGCCCGCGGCACGGGCAATCCGGCCAAATCGGTAAGCGTAGGATAAATATCGACAAGCTCGACAATGGCTTCCGTCCGCTTTCCCGCTTGGGACATCCCCGGAGCCGCAACCAAAAGTGGTACACGGGTATCCAGTTCGAAGTTTGTCGTTTTACACCACAGATCCAATTCCCCAAGATGAAAGCCATGGTCGCTCCACAGTACAATAATCGTATGATCAAGCAGCCCTTGATTTTCCAATTCATCAAGGAGAAAACCGATCTGCGCATCAACAAAACTGATGCTGGCATAGTAGCCCCTACGTAAATGCTCAATTTGCGTATCGGACAATGGCCCGACATCCGGTATATCGGTATAGCCCCGCAGTTCTACGCTCGTATGAAGAGCTACTGCTGGAACATCGGAGGGGGGCTCGGGGTGCTCGGGCTTGGGAATAACCACGTCGTTATACAGCTCCCAATATTTCTTCGGCGCCGAAAACGGCAAATGAGGGCGCCGGAAGCCTACGGCCAGAAAGAAATTGGTATCTTTCATCGCCCGGATAGCTTCCACAGCCGCCTTACGTACCCTGCCGTCTACATACGCGGTATCCGGTACATCGGCACATTCCGTAGCTGCCGCTTTCCATGAGTGTTTGGTCTTCAAATTTTCGCTCAACACGTATTTCCCGCCCGCCTCGTCGGTCACCGAAAGCGTTTCCGGTGCCGACCAAGAAATCGGATCCTGGGCATCCCTCGGATCGTGATAAATCTTACCAACGGCACGCGTTTCGTATCCGTTGTCCTTAAAATATTGGGGCAGGGTAATCACATCAGGGAGCGCCTTCCGGAAATGGGTTTTAAGATCCCAAACTTTGGTAACATCCCGTCGGCGTCCGGTTAGTACAGACGCCCTTGAGGGCGCACACACGGCCTGTTGGCAATAGGCCCGGTTGAAAACCATCCCATTTGCGGCCAACCGGTCGATGTTGGGCGTAATCGCCAGTGAATCGCCGTAGCACCCCAGTTGGGGCCTAAGGTCGTCCACCGCAATAAACAACACATTCAACCGGCCGGAAGGGATGCGGTCAGCGGCTCTAACCCCCGGGGAAATACTATTCACCAGGAACAGCATCGCCCAGTACCAACCAATTCTTCTATTTTTTCCCAGCCCCTGCACAGGCATAATTAGTTATATCCCTTCGTTTGTTTTATATTTGGATTCGAGTTGATCGAATTGTTGTGAACAGGCCAAAGGAGGATATGTGCCTGATTTTCCTTGCCGGCAAGGCTGGCGACCTCATCAAACACAACCCCGAATCGGATCAAATCCCACCAGATTTTACCTTCAGATACAAACTCCTTTTTGCGTTCGTTCAAAATGGCCCGGTCCAACTGATCCGGTGACAGCGACGGAGAATAGAAATTTTCAACACCGTATGCCCGTTCAGCAATGGCATTTAATCGTTCAACGGCTACCGGTAGATTGTCCAGCGCATTTTCAATCTCCGCACTCATTAACAGCGCATCTGCGTACCGATACACCACGATGTCGGCATCAAAGATCCGGGTTTGGTTCTCCCAGCTGCCCGCGTACTTATTTATCCATTGAAATGTGGCATCCTTCGGCGCATCGAAAAACGTTTCAAAACTCACCTTGGTCCGTTGATCCTGTTCATTCTCTGAAAGGAACGCTTTATATGCATCGGTTAAAAAGATCCACTGCTGGTGACTTCCTACCTTGATCGGATTTTCTACATACTGCGTGGAAATGTATTGTAGCGGCACGAGGTGGTCGGCAGGATAGCCCCCGGTGAATTCGTCCATTACATAACTCCAGGCAAAGACGATTTCCTGATTAAGCTCACTGCTAAACACACTGGCAAAGTCCGACATCAGTCCATAACCGCTGCGGCCTAATACCGCATCTACGGCTTGCTTCGCCAGGGTCAGCGCCTCGGTACCCCCTCCTCTCACTTTGGCCATCCACAAATAATAATCAGCCTGAAGCAGGTTAATGGCCGCTTTGGATGCCATGTCCCGGTCCGTTACGCCCTCCGGCATCAAGGAATTAGCCGCCTCCAAGTCGATCCGAACCTGCGCAAACACCTTGTCGGCGGGATCGCGTGATGGATATAAATCGTCCTGTTGTCCAGACTCAAAACCATTCAAGAGCACAGGCGCATCGCCCCACACCCGGCCAATCCAATAATAGCAGAAGGCCCGCACAAACAGTGCATTGGCAAGTACCTGGTTCTTATCGGCCTCATTGACAAAAGAGATATCCGGCACATACTTCAGAATGAGGTTACAATCGTTGATCGTCGTATATAAATTTTGCCAATTGGCATGAGCATGGGAAGCATTCAGTTGATTCGTGAACGGATCGCTGTACGTTGCGTTGGTGGCAAGCCCCGGACCCCAAAGTCCTGAACGATATTCCCCCCAGAAAATGTACGCATCGGCAAATGTGGAGCGCATCTTGTTATATACCCCATAAACGGCCGCCCGGGCGTCACCTTCGTCCTCCCACATGGAATTCGCCGTAATAGCACTCTTCTGGCTCACATCCAATTTATCATGGCAGGCCTGAAATCCCAGCATCCCCGCCAATATATAGATAAGATAAAATCGACTCGTCTTCATGACACTATCATTTATAAGGTTATTTTAGCCCCAATTGAAATTCTCCTGATGGGCGGATAATTGTAGTATGCATTCCCGCTGGCATTGGAATAGGTGGTGGCGGCTCCTACTTCCGGTGAGATGCCTGTCCCCTGTACTGCCGAGAAGTAGTGTAGATTGTTTCCGGACAATGTAAGTGCCAGGTCCTTGATTCCCAGTTTACCAAATACTTCCTGCGGCAACCGGTATTGCAGGGTTATTTCCCGCAGGCAAAGATAATCGCCCTTATAGTTGAATACATTAGAGGTCCTGGAGAAATTTGAATTGCCTACGTCCGGGTCATTTGCGGTAAAGCGGGCATATTTTGTTTGGTCGCCCTCCTGCTTCCACGTTTCCTTTACGGCATCTACCAGGGTATAGTTATTGGCGAAGGTGTTCATGAAATACCGCATATAGGCATTGTGGTTAATGGAATGCCCCAACGCCCAGTCTACAAACACATTCAGGCTGAAATTCTTATACGTAAATGAGTTGTTCAGTCCGCCCGTGGTATGCGGCACGGTGACGCCAAGCTCAAACTGATCTTTGTTAGTGATGCGTCCGTCTCCGTCGCGGTCTTTCCACTCGTAATCACCGGGCATCTTCCGTCCACGGATGCTCTGGCCATCGGCAGGGTCGTATCCACGCGCACTCTCGTCATAACGGGCATTCGCTGCCTGCTCTGCATTTTGCAGGATATAGTCCACTACATAGCCATAATACCTGTACAAAGGCTCCCCTTCTGCGGTTCCACCGAATGCGGTGCCGTCTTCGAGTGTGATGCCTCCGATGCGGTTGCGGTCACGCCCATTATCCGGCAATTCAAGCACTTTGTTCTTCACAAAGCTCCAGGTGAGTTTGGAATCCCACGAGAAAGCGCCGGTTTCGATGTTGCGGGAAGACAGCTCTAGGTCAAAGCCATGAAAGCGTACCTTGCCCACATTGGTCTGCACGCTACTGAAACCCGATGTATTCGGCAGCTCCATGCTGAATAGCAGGTCTTCCGTAATCTTATTAAAATAGTCAGCACTTAAGGAAATCCGGTTATGGACAAAACTCATGTCAAAACCTGCATCCAACTGGGTCGACGTTTCCCACGTCAAGTCGCGGTTTGGCATCGTAGTGGGCACAATCCCGGCATTTCCGTTATACCGCGCGTCCGTAGCGTACCGTCCCAACGCGTCGTACAAACCAATGGAATTGTTCCCGGTTTGGCCGTAACTGGCCCGCAATTTCAGGTAGTTGACAACACGGTTGTCACGCAGGAAATCTTCTTCCGATACCACCCAGGCCCCGGATATCCCCGGAAAAAATCCCCAACGGTTCTCCGCCGCAAACAGGGAAGATCCATCAACCCGAAAGGTGGCCATTAACAGGTATTTCTTTAAATAATCGTATGAAAGACGCCCGAAATAACCGATAAGCACTTCCTTTTCAAAATTGCTGTCCGCACCGGTTTTATTCGGCCCAGCTGTAAGCGTGGGCACTTTATCGGAGCTGGCACCGGTAGCACTGGCTGAAAACCCTTTGGTGTCGGTTACCTGATACGAATATCCCGTCATTGCCGACAGGCTATGGCTGCCGTATGTATCGTCGTAAGATAAATAGGCATCCAGCTTTGTCCGGCCCAATTCACCGAACTCGGCTTTGGTCGTACGCAGCCCGCTGAACTCATGCGCCTTCTCAAAGTAGTCATATTGGGATACATGGTTATAGCTGGAAATCTGTACGTGCGCCTTCAGCGGGTCCAACACCCGATAGTCCAATCCCCCGATTAATGAGAGGCGCCGGTCTTTATTTGCTATGTCGCGGGTGTAATCCCACCAAACCGGATTCGGTGAAGTGGCATTGTATCCCGGTGTCGGCCGGCCATCTGAATAATATACTTTCTGCGTAGGAGGTGTGGCCAGACCGCGGGCAATGACGTTCATTTGATTTTCAAATTGGCTTGACGTGGTCGATGAAAAGTCAAATGCGGTATTCAGGCTCAGCCGGTCCGAAAGCTTTACATCCCCCTTGGCGCGGGCACTGTAACGGGCATAACCCGTACCCAGGGCAACCCCCGCATCGTCGGTATATCCGCCGCTCGCTGCATAACGAATAAACTCATTGCCGCCATCCACACCCAGGTAATAATTCTGCCAAAGGACATCGCGGTACATCAACGATTGATAGTCATTGTCCTGATAAATGAGCGTCTTACTGGGGTCCAGCGGATCCGGCATGGAAGCATAGCCCGCAGGAATGGCCTCCCCTTCACGCAGGTAACGGGTCGAGTAGAGTGAGTTCTCATCGTTGCCGGAGCTGGCCGAATATCCGGACGATGTATTATATTGAGGATTCGGACTCAGGGCGACCGCCGGCCGGACGGTGTTGATATAATCCCTCGCATTCATAAAATCAATCAACGTTTCAGGCTGTTGATGTGCGAGGCTCGCATCGAAGGTGATGCGGGGTGCCTGTGCGGCAGAGCCCTGTTTGGTCGTAATCAACACCACCCCATTGGATGCACGTGACCCATAAATGGCCGTAGATGCCGCGTCCTTCAACACCTCAATAGATTCCACGTCATTGGGATTAATGCCGGAAAAGGCCCGTTCCACACCGTCCACGAGCACCAGTGGGTCATTCGATTTGTTGATGGAAGAACCACCCCGTATGCGGAATACCGCATCGGCACCCGGCGTATTGTTTGATTGATATACCCGCGCACCGGCCACTTTGCCCCGAAGACCTTCTCCAACGGTACTGATGGGGATATCCCGCAGCGTCTCGCCACCCACTTTCGTAATAGCGGAAGTCAGGGTGCGCCGGGATTGGGTGCCATACCCCACTACAACCACCTCATCCAGGCTTTCATTTGCTTCTTCCAATGTAATGTCCACTTCGTTGGACAGCGGAATCGTAGCCTCCTTGGTTCCAAATCCCACGGTAGAAAAAACGAGAACACCGCCCCCCGAGGGAGCTTCTATTTGGAAAGCGCCCGCCTCGTCGGTGGTCGTTACCGACTCCGTACCCTTCAATGACACGGTTACTCCGGGCAATAACTGCCCGTCAACGCCTTTAACCGTTCCTGTTACCCTCCTGGTCTGCGCGGCCAGCTCCCGGCTGGTAAGCAGCATGCCGCTCAGCAACATAACAAGCAATAAAACAACCCTCATAGCTCAATTAATTTACTATTTAATAATTGGTAATTATGTAGAACATATCAACAAATATAATAGATACTTTTTGACAGTTCCAAATAATTCTTAAAATATTCAAAGCTGCTTACTTGATAAGTTCGGCCATGTTCAGACGTTTCAATACCAGCGTCCAGCCATCCTGTGGGGTGGATTTGGTTTCAAACAAGCAATAAATGGTACCATCAGGTCCGACAGCCAGATCGGAATACCCTGAGATCCCGTCATGAACCACTTTCTCAATCGGCCAGGTTTGTCCGTTGTCGGCACTGATCTTTAAGGTAAGGTTTTGCCGGGGATGCCTGGGAATGTTTTCACTGTCGGGATTCAGAAACAGCAGGTAGTCTTTTCCCTCGTGGCGCGCCGTGATAATACTCGACATACAGATAGGTTCAAAGAGCCCTTCGTCGTATGTCGGGGTTGTCCAGCCGGAAATACCGTCTTTGCTGTAACTGACGCCTTTTCGCCTCTTTTCGGACTCATTACGGATACTCAGCATGACGCGGCCGTCAGCCAGTTGCACGGCCATCGTTTCGCTTGGATTTTTAAACCCTTCCTTATCAGGAATCAATTCGCCCCGATGCCACGTTTTGCCATTATCATCGCTGTAAACCGTAGCAATCCGGGACGGCCGGTGACTCCGGTGCGGCTTCAGTTTATCAGAGTTTGCCAGCCAGACAGGAACCAACAAGCGACCGTTTGTCAGCTGTATACTATGTCCCGGCCCCGGCGCAAGCACTTTCCAGTCATAATCTTTCTTAAATGCATCGAAGGCTGGCGTGATGTTGACCGCCGGCGACCAGGTTAGTCCGTCGTCAGTCGATTGCGTATAATAGGCATAAGCATAATCACGCTGATACAGTAAGTGTATGGTACCGTCATTTCCGACAATGGGCGTGGGATTATCCGTCGGCTTACCGCCTGCACGCGCAGCAACTACCTGAATCGCTCCCCAGGTCTGTCCACCGTCTTCGCTGCGCCTCAGCAGCAAATCCATGTCCGCCCAGTCGCTCGCACTTTCGATCCGGCCGGCAGCGAACGCAAGCAAGGTTCCCTTCTTGGTGAGCACCAACGCAGGGATGCGGGTTGATGAATATTGACCGGGCTCCGGCTTGAACACCGCGATCTCCGTTTGGGCGGAAACCCGCTCGGAGGTCAACAAGCACCATAAACATAACACAACGGCAACCGATTTAATCCCAAATGTTCTCATTCTCATGTCAAATATATTTATATCGTTTACTTTTTTTATGCGTTTTATCCCGTTCATCCGTTACGGCTATATTGTTGAAACACGCAATATAGTAACAGTTACGCAATTATGACAGCTCGATAACGGTGAATCGCTTCGTTACTCCACGTTGTTTACTACCCAAAACAAGTTAAATCGTTTTTCTAAAGAATATCCGTCCGCTACAACGGGCCTTCCTTTCGCAGCGGCCGCGCTTCATGGCTTGCTGTCAACCGCGACCGCGATCTATTTCTTTCCATTCAGTATCTCCCCAGGATATCCGGGCCGGTATCTATCGAATATACGGTAGCGTCATAACTTTTTCTTAATAACTCCGTCTTGATCGACTGAAATGCCGGAACATCCCACAAATTCGTAAACTCGTTGGGGTCATTCCGTAGGTCAAACAACTCTCCTTTCTCGTGACCGTGATAGATAACAAGCTTGTAGTCCTCGGTTCGATACATCGTGCCGTACCCGATCTTGCGCGGTTCCTCTTCATAGAGGTCGCTTCGTGCCATATTCTCGTCGTTGTATAGTTCACTTCGTACAAAACTTTTGTGAAAATCGGGCGTCTTAGCACCCGTAAGAATAGGCACAAGGCTCTTCCCTTGCAACCGCCTGTGGGTGGGCAGTCCGGTTATTTCCAATAACGAGGGTACGATGTCGATCAGCTCCACCAACGCATCACTTCGCAGGTTCTTCTTGAACATCGCCGGATACCAAAAAATCAGCGGCACCCTGACGAGGCTCTCATAAAACCTACAGCCTTTGTTTATCAGTCCATGATCTCCCGTCATATCGCCGTGGTCCGATGAGAAAATGATTAACGTATTATCGAGCTGCCCGGTTTCTTCCAGTGCGACTAGCAACCGTCCTATATGTTCGTCAATCAAATCGATTTGTGCCCAATACTTCGCCAAGCGAAGCTTATTTTCCCGATCCGTGTATTTTGTAGGTTGAGACTGGAAGCTGACATTATTGAATACGCTTTTCTCTTCAATATCTGTTTCGGAAAATATAGGTTCCGGTAATGCATCGATGTCATACCGCTCCAAATATTCGCTGGGCGGATCCAGCGGTCCGTGGGGATCATAAATGTTCAAGCTAAACATCCACGGCCATTCACGTTTCTCTTTAATGAAGTCGATTGCTCTATCTGTACACCAAGCCGTTTGATGGTATTCAGTGGGCACATACCCCAACTCTTTTTTGAGCTTAAGCACGTCAACACCCTTCGCTCTCCAATAGCTGATGTAATCATTTGTCGAGCCACCCTGATATGGGCTGTGACTATAATGAAACACTTGGTACCCATCATCCTTAGGTCTTCGCTCCGGTCGATTTGCCATTGCAGAAGATAAGTGGAACTTTCCCGAAAGACCACATTCGTATCCAGCGTCTTTCAGTATTTTGGTAATCAGGTTGGCGGCTTCCGGCCATTCGCCGGCTCCGTTCCGTGTGGCATGCACGGTTGAGGGATACATACCGGTCAGAAAACTTGCGCGGCTTGGGGTACAGACGGGTGCTTGACTAAATGCATGGGTAAAACTGACCCCTTCTCGAACAAGGCGGTCCAGGTTGGGGGTTTTTACGTATGCATTCCCTAGCTCGCCTATCGTATTCCATTTTTGCTGATCGGTGCATATCCACAGAATGTTGGGCGCATTTCCTTTTACCTTTATAAACGGGGCATTCCAATGCTGCTTAGAATCGACGTTAACTTTCTTTTTTTGCGCGATCAACAACGAAGGGTAAAGAAAAATAGCTAAGTAAATCAGACAGCGAATTTCTGTTTTCATGTTCATGCGCTTTTTTATTTGCGATATACCACAATCCCTTCCCTTGGGCTTTCTACTCCCCCTTCGCCGACAATAACCACCGTTCCATCGCTCAATGCTATGGCGTCCATAGCGCCGACTGGAGAATTGTAGGTGCGGTACGTCGGCCGGTCGAACAGCGGGATCCCCTGTCCATAGGATAGGCCGCCATCTGTACTTGAAAACAAAGTAGGCGTTACCCCATATGCAGGCCCGTTATAGGTCTGGCTATCCGATTCCCGATTAGTGGGTGTGATTAAGTGCACGGTTCCGTCTGCCGACCGGACTGCCGCTGCGTGGAACATGTGTCCGAAATCTCCGGTATTAACCGTTGAACTGATGCTTGCGGGCGCGGTCCAGGTTTCCCCGCCATCGCTGCTGAAGACAACCAGTCTGCTACGGGGCGACGTATTGCTGTGACCGAGCACCATCATCAACCGGGAATCAGCCAACTCCACGATGGCGCCAGAAAGGCGGTTATTGCCCGACACGGACTCCGACAGCCGCCACGATTGCCCGCC